>Ga0187893_10002271_pt1 | contig 42802 bp, 36 predicted proteins | sample MA1701074metaG_FD_139574 | JGI IMG/M metagenome (GOLD analysis project Ga0187893, IMG submission 139574) | White microbial mat communities from a basaltic lava cave in the Kipuka Kanohina Cave System on the Island of Hawaii, USA - MA170107-4 metaG ... | reverse complement strand
TCCGGCCAGCGGAGGATGGTCGGGGCGGCGGGATTCGAACCCACGGCCTCTTGCTCCCGAAGCAAGCGCTCTAGCCAGGCTGAGCTACGCCCCGATGGAAGGCTTCAGGTCCCAGCGGGGGACGGCTGGGGCCTGAGGCCTGAGGCCTGGGGCCTCCCCTACCGATCCGTCAGCAGCCGCTTGTACCGCTTCTCGTTGCGGAGGCTGTCCAGGTCGGTGTCCTTGCGGATGTGGTCGATCTTGCTGAAGCCCGCCTTGACGGAGGTCTCCAGCCAGTCCAGCGCCTCCTCCTTCTGGCCCGCCAGCGCGTAGCCGCAGGCCACGTTGTAGGCCGAGGTGAACCCGATCGGCGACTTCGGGAAGTTGTAGTAGATCCGCTTGAAGAGGAGGACCGACTCCTTGAAGTTCTTCTCCTCGTGGAGCTTCAGGGCCTCGTCGAACATCTGCTGGGCGTCGTCCCCGTCGTGCGGCCCCTCCTTCTGCGCGAGCTTCCGGACGGCCTCGTCGGCGGCGTCGCGCTTGGCCTTGGCGAGCTCGGCGGCGAGACGCTCCTTTTCCTCCTCGATGGCCCGGAGCTTCCGCTCCAGCTCCTTCGCCTTCGCGTCGCCCTCGGCCGGGGCGGCGGCGGGGGCGTCCTGGGCGAGCTCCTCGTCGACGATCTTCTCGATCCGCTGGAGGAGGGCGGCGCGCTCCTGGGCGAGCTTCTCGCGGACCTTCTCCAGGATGCGCTTCTTGAGCTCCGCGGGGTCCTGCGACTCCTGGGACCAGGCCAGCGAGGGCAGGGCGGCGGCGAGCGCGAGCGGCATCGCGAAGGACTTCATGGCGACCTCCAGGGCCTCGACCCGCGCGATTGTAGGGAGGGCCGCCAGGAGAAGCAAGCGGTTTCCGGTGAAGCGGGGGCGATGCGAAGGACGATAAGAAATAAGGCAAGGCAGGCTCCGGGGGAAAGGCGTCGGCCAGGGGTTACCCAGGGAGACATCCTATGGACATCGGAAGGACCGAGGGCGTCGGCGGGCCGGGCAGGATCGACGGAACGCCGAGGATCCCGAAACCCGCGCCCTCGGCTCCGGGACCGGCTCCTGCCGACCGGGTCGAGCTGTCCCGCTCGTCCCGCCTCGTCTCCGAAGCGCTCGGCCTCCCCCCCCTCCGGCAGGAGCGGATCGAGGAGGTGCGGCGCCTCCTCGCTTCCGGGGAGCTAGGGAGCGACGCCCGACTCCAGGGCGCCGTCGACCGCTTCCTGGACGAGAACCCCGACCTTCTGAGTTAGCGTGCGACTGCCGTCCCGATCGGGCTCCTGCCACTCTGACACGGGACCATGGGCCGCGCCGGCGGTCACGACGTAAGTAATTCACCATCAACAGGTTGCGAGATAGCCCCTCCTCCCCCCTTGGCATACCGGTTGCGCTTCTGCGGGAAGACATTGTTGGAGACTCTCCATGCCCAAGCAGCTCCTGTTCGACCAGGCGGCCCGGGACGCGCTGCGCCGGGGGGTCCAGAAGGTGGCGGCGGCGGTCCGTCCGACGCTGGGGCCGCGGGGGCGCACGGTGGTGATCGACAAGTCCTGGGGCGCTCCCACGGTGACCAAGGACGGGGTCTCGGTCTGCGAGGAGGTGGAGCTGAGCGACCCCTACGAGAACCTCGCGGCCAAGATGATCAAGGAGGCCGCCTCGAAGACGAGCGACCAGGCCGGCGACGGAACGACCACGGCGGCGGCCCTGGCGGAGGCGATCTTCTCGGACGGGAGCCGCGTGGTCACGGCGGGGGGGAACCCGATCGCGATCTCCCGCGGGATCAAGGCGGCCTCGGACGCGGTGATCGAGGACCTCAAGAAGCAGGCCCAGCCGGTGGACGCGAAGGAAAAGGACCGGCTGGCGCAGATCGGCGCGCTCGCGGCGGGCGGGGACGCGGCGGTCGGGGAGATGCTCGCCTCCGCCTTCGCCAAGGTGGGCAAGGAGGGGGCGATCACGGTCGAGGAGGGCAAGGGGATCCAGACCCAGATCAAGATCGTGGACGGGATGCAGTTCGACCGCGGCTTCCTCTCGCCGCACTTCGTCACGAACCAGGCGTCCGTCGAGTGCGTGCTCGAGAACCCGCTCATCCTGCTCTTCGAGGAGAAGCTCTCCCCGGCGGCGCCGCTCGTCCCGCTCCTCGAGAAGGTGGCGGCGGAGAAGCGGCCGCTCCTCGTGGTGGCGGAGGACGTGGAGGGCGAGGCGCTCGCGCTCCTCGTGGTCAACAAGCTCCGGGGCGTCCTCCCGTGCTGCGCCGTCAAGGCGCCCGGCTACGGCGACCGGCGCCGGGCGATGCTCGAGGACATCGCGATCGAGACGGGCGGCCGCGCGGTCTTCAAGGACCTGGGGATCGACCTCCCGAAGGCGACGACCGCGATCCTGGGCCGGGCCAAGAAGGCGATCGTGGACGCCGACTACACCACGATCCTGGGCGGGGCCGGCGACCGGAAGGCCGTGGAGGGCCGCTGCGCCCAGATCCGCAAGGAGCTGGAGTCGAGCGACTCCGACTACGACCGCGAGAAGCTCACCGAGCGGCTCTCCAAGCTCTCGGGCGGCGTGGCCGTGATCCAGGTGGGCGCCGCGACCGAGACCGAGCTCAAGGAGCGCAAGCACCGCGTCGAGGACGCCCTCCACTCCGTCCGCGCCGCGCTCGAGGAGGGGGTGGTCCCGGGAGGCGGGGTGGCGCTGCTGCGGGCCGCCAAGGCGGTCGACAAGCTCGGGCTCGAGGGGGACGAGAAGGTGGGGGCGGATCTCGTCCGCCGGGCGACGGAGGTGCCGCTCCGGACCATCGTCTCGAACGCGGGCCTGGACCCCTCGCTCGCCGTCCGGCGGGTCCGGGAGGGCACGGGCGCGTTCGGGTTCGACGCCGAGGCGGGCGAGTTCACGGATCTCCGGAAGGCGGGGATCGTGGACCCCGTGAAGGTGACGCGCCACGCGCTCCAGAACGCGGCGAGCGTCTCCGCGCTCCTCCTCACCACGGACGCCATGGTGACGGAGATCCCCGAGGAGGAGCCGCCCAAGCCCGCGCAGGACGAGATGGGAATGTAGGAAGCGATCAACGGTCAGCGATCGGCGGCGAGCCAGAAGGAGAAGACGATGAAGCTCAAGCCTCTCGGCGACCACGTGGTCATCCGGCCCCTCGAGGCCGAGGACCGGACCCCGGGCGGGATCGTCCTGCCCGACACGGCGAAGGAGAAGTCCACGAAGGGCGAGGTCGTGGCGGTGGGGAGCGGCCGGGTGCTCCCGAACGGCCGGACGGTGCCGCCCGCGGTGAAGGCCGGGCAGACCGTGATCTACTCCAAGTACGCCGGCTCCGAGGTGAAGGTGGACGGCAAGGAGCTCAAGATCGTCCAGGAGTCGGAGATCCTCGCGATCCTCGATTGACCTTTCCGGAGCGGCCCAGAACAGGGGAGAACCCATGGCCAAGCAGATGCTCTTCGACGAGGAGGCCCGGAGGAAGGTCCTTTCGGGCATCCGCCAGCTCGCCGGCGCGGTCAAGGTGACGCTCGGCCCCAGCGGCCGGAACGTCATCCTCGACAAGAAGCACGGCGGCCCGCAGGCCACCAAGGACGGCGTCACCGTGTCCAAGGAGGTGGAGCTCGCGGACCCCTTCGAGAACATGGGGGCCAAGCTCGCCAACGCCGCCGCCGACAAGACGAACGACGTGGCCGGGGACGGGACGACGACCTCCGTCGTCCTGGCCGAGGCGATCTACGCCGAGGGGCTCAAGCTGATCACGGTGGGATCCAACCCCGCCCTCGTCAAGCGCGGCATGGACCGGGCGGTCGAGGCGGCGGTGGAATCGATCCGGAAGCAGGCCCGTCCGGTGAAGGACGCGAAGGACTACCGGCACGTGGCCCTGATCGCGTCCCACTCGGACGCCGCGGTGGCCGACCTCGTCTCCCGGGCCATGGACAAGGTGGGCAAGGAGGGCGTGATCACGGTCGAGGAGTCGAAGTCCTTCGAGACGACGATGGAGCTGGTCGAGGGCCTCCAGTTCGACCGGGGCTTCATCTCGCCGTACTTCATCAACAAGCCCGAGACGCTGACGGCCGAGTACGAGGACGTCCTGGTCCTGCTGACCGACCGGAAGATCTCGAACGTGAAGGAGTTCCTCCCCATCCTCGAGCAGGTGGCGCAGACGGGGCGGCCGCTGCTGGTGGTGGCGGAGGAGGTGGAGGGGGAGGCCCTGGCGGCGCTCGTCGTGAACCGGCTGCGGGGCGTCTTCCAGGCGGTGGGAGTGAAGGCCCCCGCCTTCGGCGACCGCCGGAAGGCCATGCTCCAGGACATGGCGATCCTGACGGGCGGCACGGTGGTCTCCGAGGACCTGGGCGTGAAGCTCGAGGGGCTCAAGGTCTCCGACCTGGGCCGGGCCAAGCGCGTCAAGGTCGAGAAGGAGAAGACCACGATCGTGGGCGGCGGGGGCGACAAGAAGGCGATCCAGAGCCGGATCGAGGAGCTCCGCTCCTCGATCCGGAAGACCACGAGCGAGTACGACCGGGAGAAGTACGAGGAGCGCCTGGCCAAGCTCACGGGCGGCGTGGCCGTGATCAAGGTCGGGGGCGCCACCGAGGCCGAGATGAAGGAGCGGAAGTTCCGGGTGGACGACGCCGTCCACGCCGTCCGCGCCGCGGCCCAGGAGGGCGCGGTGCCGGGCGGGGGGACGGCGCTCCTCCGGGCGGCCGAGGCGGTGTCGAAGCTCAAGCTCGAGGGGGACGAGGCCGCCGGGGCGCGGGTGATCGCCCGGGCCCTCGAATCGCCCGCGGCGAACATCGCGCAGAACGCCGGCTACGACCCGTCCCTGGTCCTGTCCGAGCTCAAGGAGAAGGGCGGGGCGGTCGGCTTCGACGCCTCCACCGGCGACTACGCGGACCTCTTCCAGGCGGGGATCCTGGACGCCGCGAAGGTGGCCCGCTGCGCCCTCCAGAACGCCGCGAGCGTGACCTCGATGCTCCTCACCTCGCGCACGGTGATCGTGGAGCTCAAGGAGAAGAAGAAGGCGGTGGCCGGCGCCGTGAAGTAGGACGGAGTGGATTCGAAGCGCGACTACTACGAGCTCCTCGGCGTGGACCGGAAGGCCTCGTCCGACCAGATTCGCTCCGCCTACCGGAAGCTGGCCCTCAAGTACCATCCCGACCGGAATCCCGGCGACAAGGAGGCGGAGCGGAACTTCAAGGAGGTCTCCGAGGCGTACGACGTCCTCTCGGACGAGAAGAAGCGGGACCTCTACGACCGCTACGGGCACGACGGGCTCCGCGGCCAGGCCCAGCGGGACTTCCAGACCGCCAGCTTCGAGGACATCTTCTCCGCCTTCGGAGACATCTTCGGCGACTCCTCGTTCTTCGGCGACTTCTTCGGCGTGGGGAAGGGGCGCCGCGGTCCCGCCCGGGGGGCGAGCCTCCGGGTGGAGATGGAGCTCGATTTCAAGGAGGCCGCGCTCGGGACGAAGAAGACGATCGAGCTCGCGCGCCACGAGCTCTGCGGGACCTGCCGGGGGAGCGGGGCGCGGCCGGGGACCTCGCCCGTCGCGTGCAAGCCCTGCGGGGGCCGGGGGGTGGTGGCGCGGAACGCGGGCTTCTTCATGCTCCAGCAGACCTGCCCCTCCTGCGGGGGCGAGGGCAAGCGGGTCGAGACCCCCTGCGGGGGATGCCGTGGGGAGGGGCTGGTCCGGGCCCGCCGGGAGATCGAGATCGAGATCCCCGCGGGCGTCGAGAACGGGACCCGGATGCGCGTGGGCGGCCAGGGGGAGGCCTCGCGGCAGGGCGGGTCGCCGGGGGACCTCTACTGCGACCTCTACGTCCGGGAGCACGAGTTCTTCCGGCGGGAGGGGAACGACATCCTCTGCGAGCTGCCCGTCCCCTTCGCGCAGGCGGCGATGGGCGCCGAGGTGGAGGTTCCCACCCTCGCCGGCCGGAGCGTGCTCAAGATCCCCCGCGGGACCCAGAGCGGGGCGCTCCTCCGGATGCGGGGGCAGGGCGTCACGGGCGTCAACGGCCGGGGGAAGGGCGACCAGATCGTGAGGGTCGTGGTCTCGGTCCCCCCGCGCCTCACGAAGCGGCAGGAGGAGCTCCTCCAGGAGTTCCAGAAGATCGAGCAGGAGCAGTCCGGGAAGAGGAACCTCTGGGAGAGATTCTTCGGCTCATGAGCGACCGCGCGACCGGAACCGGCCAGGCCCCCGAGGACCTGGGATCCCTCCACGCGAGGCTGTCCGCACAGGCGGCGATGGCGGAGGAGTACCTCGAGCTCGCCCGCCGGGCCAAGGCGGACTTCCTGAACTACCAGGACCGCGTGAAGCGCGACCGCCAGGACTGGAGCCGCCGGGCCCTCGAGGGCTTCGTCCAGGAGCTCCTCCCCGCGATGGACGGCTTCGCGCTGGCGAAGTTCGACGATCCGAAGCTCGTCGAGGCCGTCCGCGTGATCGAGCGGGAGTTCCTCCGCGTCTTCGCGAAATCCGAGCTGGTCCCGATCGAGACGGCGGGGAAGCCGTTCGACCCCGCCTTCCACGAGGCGGTGGGCGCCGAGCCGGGCGGGACGGTCCTCCTGGAAGTCCGGCGCGGCTGGATGATCGGGGACCGCGTGCTCCGGCCGGCCTCCGTCCGGATCGTGAAGGAGGCGCCTAGTCCGGGTTGAGGATCCAGCCCTGGGAGGACCAGAAGGCCGGCTTCCCCTCCCAGAGGAAGGGCGTGTAGTCGGCCGCGTCGGCCATCTCCCGCTTCCAGGCGACCGCCCCCGTCTTCGCGTCCAGGCCGAAGAGGCCCTGCTGCGTCGAGGAGAACCAGACCTTCCCCTCGTGGACGAGGAGGAGCGAGGTGAAGTAGGGGGTCTTGAAGGTCCAGGCCGGCTTCTCCGGGCTCCCTCCCTCGAAACAGGCCAGCTCGGCGTCCGCGTTCGAGTAGAACACGGATCCTCCCTCGGCCGCGATCCATCCCCGGAACTTCTGGACGACCTGGGGGCCCTGTTCCTGGGTCTTCCAGGCGGGCTTGAACTCCTCGCCCTCCCCGAAGAAGCCGAACCCGTAGGGCCCCGTGGCGGCCACGGCGCGCTTCCCGTCCCACGCGAGGGCGGTCACGCCCCGGCCCGGCTGCGTCTCCTCGACGGCGCCGGTCTTCGCGTCCAGGCGGAAGAGGTTCGTCGCGTTGGCCGCGTAGACCCGGCTTCCGGCGAGGACGTAGGTCTGGACTCCCTGCGCCGCGGACTCCCAGAGCTTCTTCCCCGAGGCGTAGTCCACGAGCGAGAACTTCGAGCCGCGGCCCGTGGCCAGGAGGCCGCCCTCGGCGACCTCGAACTGGAGGTCCGGACGCAGCGGCTGGTGGGTCACCTGGTAGACCCGGCCCTTGTTCGAGACCGCCACGATGTGGGTCTCCCCGTTCAGGTGCACGGCGACGTTCCCGTCCCGGGCGAAGGGCCGCGCGAGCGGGTTGAGCGGCGTCCGGGAGACCCGCTCCTGCCAGAGGAGCTTCCGGTCCTTGAGGTCCGCCGCCACGAGCCAGCCGCCCGAGGAAAGCGAGTAGGCGACCCCGGCGTCCACCGCCGGGAGCGACCAGGAGTCGCCCACCCCGAGGGCGAAGCGGAGGGGCGTCCCGGCTTCCGTGAGGAAGGTCCCCTCCTTGGCCGCCCCGCGGCGCCGCCGGATCAGGTCCGACCCGATGGTCTTGTTCGCGAGGATCCCCTCGTCGCCGATCTGGACGATGGACGTGTAGGTGCCCTTCACCTCCCAGACGGCCTGCCCCGCGATCGGGTCGAGCAGCGTGACCCGCCCGTCCTTGTAGAAGGAGAGGCCCGACCCGAGCATCCGGGGGGCGCCGGGGATGGTCTGCCCCAGCCCGGACCACTTCCACAGCTCCTTCCGATCGACCGTGTCGTAGCAGCGCAGGTGGTACGCCTTGTCGTGGTAGATCAGGCGGTGGCCCACGAGGGCCACGTGGGTGAACTGGTCCGTCGGGCCCGCGTCGAGCCTGAAGACCTCCTTGCCGCTGCGCAGGTCGATCCCCAGGATCATGAGGGGCGGGCGGCCCCGCCGGTAGAGGTAGGCGTGGCTGCCGTCCAGGTCCGCCACCGCCCCGCCGGCCAGCTCGACCGACCACTTCTCGTTCTTCTTGCCCGTCTTGACGAGCACCGCGAAGAAGTGCGTCGGGTCGGAGATGAACACGGACTCCTCGGTCACCTCGTGGAGTTTCCCCGTGATCCAGTCCGTCTGCCAGCGGAGCTTGCCGGTCTTGAAGTCCATGCAGCTCAGCATGAAGACGTTGGGGCGCTGGAAGGTCTGGAGGAGCACGGTGTCCGGGAGGAGGAAGAAGGGCTTCCCCCCCGCGTCGCCCGCCTCGCGGCTTTCCAGGGTGGAGGAGACGCGCTTCTTCTCGGGGTCGTAGGAGACGAACGTCGCCACCTTCTGGCCCTTCGTCTTGTCCACCACCCCCGCGTCGATCGGCCAGCCCTCCTTCACGTACCGCAGCACGATGCGGTCGGAGAGGACGTGGAGGCTCGGGGCGGGGTTGTCGACGAACTCCCAGACCATCTTGTTCCGGTCGACGTTCTCGACCGTCTCGGTCCAGAGGGTCTGGCACGACTCCACGTCGACCGCCTTGAACGTGACCTTCTGCACCGGCTTGGGGACGTTGTTGTCGCGGATCTTGATCCGCTTGTCCGGATGGGTGTCCTTTTCGAGGGTGACCAGGTAGAGGACGGACTGGACGAGGAAGGGCTCCTGCACCAGGGTGAGGGGCTTGTCGAGCTCCCAGACCTTGTTCAGGGTGGCGACGTCGACGGCGACCATCTTGTTCCCCGGCTGCTTGGGGACGGCCAGGAGGGTGGACTTCCAGGAGAGGAGGGTGTAGTCGACCCTCCCGAGGAGGCCGCCCGGGAACGGGAGCAGCTCGGGGACGCGGATGAGGTCCGGCGCCAGGTCGGTCCGGAGGACGTCCCAGGAGTCGAAGCGCTGCTTCCGGTTGTCGGCGAGCTGCATCTCCGCGAAGCGGTCGTAGAGGACGAGCTTCCCCTCGATCCTGCGCCCGTCGCGCAGGACGAGGGTGTCCCGCGCGGGGGCCTGGGGGGGCGCCGCGGGCGGGTTCTGGACGGCCAGGGCGAGAAGGAGCGGGAGCGCGCTCATGGACGGACCCTCCGCTGGATTATACTTCGGCCGCCGCATTCCGGGCCAAAACCCGTTGACGGGGGCGGGGGGATGGGATATAAAGTCCGCTCCCCTTTTTCCAAGGAGCGTCCATGGCCGCGACCGGCGGAGCCCTCGATCCCAAGGAGGTCCTCTCGACCGAGGACCTCTCTCCCGCGCGCCTCAACGAGCTCCGGCGGGAGATCCACTGCCACGTGGCCCTCCGGGGGCAGTTCGAGGCGCTCCTGGAGGACTTCGGGAGCGTGGGCCGGAAGCTCTCGAGCGAGAACAAGGCGGAGGTGCGGAAGGGGACGGCGCTGTGGCTGCTGGGCCGGTCGGAGGAGGCGATCCCGGCGCTCGAGAAGGCCCGGACTTCGCGGGAGCGGTCCTACGTCCTGGGCCAGTCGTACCTGGAGTCGGGGCGTCCCCACGCGGCGCTGGAGCAGCTCAAGGAGGCGAGCGAGGCGGACTCCTCGGACGTCCTGGTCTCGGCGGCCTATTGCGAGGCGAGGATCCGGGCGGGGAAGTTCGAGGAAGCCGAGACCCACCTCGAGAGGCTCGCCAAGAAGGACGCCGGCGCGCAGGCGCAGTACCTGAAGGGCCTGCTCGCGGACCTCCAGGGCCAGCACGGGGCGGCCCTATCGGCGTACGAGAAGGCCCTCGAGCTGGAGCCCGGCCATCCGGCCTCGCTGTTCCGCCTGGCGTACGTGATGGACCTGTCGGGGGAGGACGCCCGCGCGCTGGAGCTCTACGAGCAGCTCCGGAAGCTCCGGCCCATGCACCTGGCCACCGCCGTGAACCTGGGCGTCCTCTACGAGGACCGGGGGGACTACGAGCGCGCCGCCCAGTGCTACCAGGCGGTGCTCGACTACTTCCCGAACCATCCCCGCGCGTCCCTCTACCTGAAGGACGCGAAAGCGTCGATGACGATGTTCTACGACGAGGAGGCGGCCCGCCGCGAGGCGAAGCTCGCGCAGGTCCTGGGCCAGCCCGTGGCGGAGATCTCGTTCTCCCCGCGCGTCCGGACCGCCCTCCAGAAGCTCGGGGTGAACACGCTGGGCGACCTGGTCGCGAAGTCCGAGGAGGATTTCCTCTCCATCCCGAACTTCGGCCGGACCTCGCTCCGCGAGCTCAAGGAGTTCATGAGCTCGAAGGGGCTGAGCCTCTCCTCGGGCATGGGCGGCCCGGGGCTGCCGGAGGAGGCGGGAGAGGAGGAGGCCGCCGCCCCGCCCGTCCCCGCGGGGCCCGTGAGCGACGACCTGGCCCAGAAGAACCTGAGCGACTTCGAGTGGTCCGGCCGGATCCGGAAGGTCTTCGAGAAGCTCGGGCTGGTCACGGTCGGGGACCTCCTGAAGAAGACCGAGAAGGACCTCCTCAAGAGCAAGAACCTGGGCGTGACCTCCATCAAGGAGATCCGGAAGAAGCTCTCCCAGCTCGGCGTCGCGATGAAGCCGGAGTAGGGGATTGACTCATTGACGATTGGATCATTGACGACTGGAGCGTCGAAGCCCTAGTCTGCCCTCCATCTCCAATCGTCAATGGTCCGATCGTCAATGGTACAATCCCCCCCATGTCCGAGACCCAGCAGCTCCTCCTCGTGGGGTGGGCGGGGGCGCTGGGGCTGGTGGTGGGCTCCTTCCTCAACGTCTGCATCTTCCGGCTCCCCCGGGACTGCATGTCCGTCGTCAAGCCGCGGTCCCGCTGCCCGAAGTGCCTCCGCTTCATCGCCTGGTACGACAACCTCCCGGTGGCGAGCTGGATCGCCCTGGGGGGGAGGTGCCGGCACTGCCGCGTCCCGATCTCGCCGCGCTACCCGCTGGTCGAGCTCCTGACCGGGGCGCTCTACGCGTGGGCGGCCTGGGGGGCCCTGGTCGATCCGCCGAGGCCGCTCGGGGAGGCCGGGGCGATCTTCCTGGTGGAGGCCGGGTTCATCGGGGCGCTCATCGTGTGCGCGTTCATCGACCTCGACCTCCGCATCCTTCCGGACGAGGTCACCAAGCCGGGGATCGCCGCCGGGCTCGCCTTCGCCTTCGCCTTCCCGTGGTTCCTTCCCCTCTTCGGCGAGCTGGCGGAGCCCCTCCGCCTGGTCCACCTGGCGACCGGCGGGCACGATCCGCTCCGCGACGGCACGACGGCGGCGGCGGCCTTCCGGCGGGTCGCGCGGTTCGAGAGCGAGTATCCGCGCCTGGGGTCGCTGGCGGCCTCGGGCCTCGGGGCCGCGGTCGGCTTCGGGGTGATCTGGGCGGTGGGGATGCTGGGCAAGATCCTCTTCCGGAAGCGGATCGCGCGGCTCGGGGAGACCGAGGCGATGGGCTTCGGGGACGTGAAGTACATGGCGATGATGGGGGCGGTGCTCGGCTGGAAGGGGATCCTCCTCACGCTCGTCGTGGCGTGCTTCGCGGGGGCGGTGTTCGGCCTGGTCAAGCTCGCGGTGCTCCGCCGCATGGGCTTCGCCCCGTTCGGGCCGTTCCTCTCGATCGGGGCGCTCTCGATGCTGCTCGGATCCTCCCAGGTGGACGCGGCGATCCGGCTCTACCTCGACGGCACCCACCGCTTCAGCCGCTGGCTTTTCTCGCCGTAGGGGGCTCCGATCCGGCTCAAGCCGCCGGGCCCGGCCGGCCGATGAGTCCCATGGAGGAGGGGGCACGCCGTGGGCGCCCGCCCCCGTCCCGAGCCTGAAGAGGGGGAAGCCATGTCGACCAAGCTCCTGGCGCTCGTTTCCGCGGCCCTGTCGTGCGCGGTCGCCCTGGGCTGCGCGAGCCCGGACCTCCAGCGCCGCGTGGACGAGATGACCCGGGAGCAGGAGGAGCTCCTCCGGGAGAAGTCCCGGGTCGAGTCGGACCTCCTGGCCTGCCGGGCGCGCTGCGATTCTCTTGAGCGCAGTCGGCGCGACCCGGCCCCCGCGGAGGCGCCGGCCTCGGAGGAGGTCCCCGCCGACCTCCGAGGGAAGGTGGACATCCGCCGCCGCGGCGACGACACGGTGATCGACATCCCGAGCGACATCTTCTTCGCCTCGGGGTCCTCCTCGCTCAGCCGGGAGGGAGACCGGGCGATGGGGCAGGTCGCGGAGTACATCCGGAGGCAGCATCCCTCGGGCGGGATCCGCGTGGAGGGCCACTCCGACGCGGACCCGATCCGCCGCACCCGGAGCCGCTACCACTGCAACTGGGAGCTCTCCTTCGAGCGCGCCCACGCCGTGATGCACCACCTGGTGGAGAAGGGGAAGTTCGACCCCCGCCGCGTCGTCTGCGAGGCCTACGGCGAGTACCACCCGCAGGATCCCTCCAACAAGTCCAAGAACCGGCGCGTGGAGATCGTGATCGCGCGGTAGGGCCCCGCCCCGCCCGCCCCCGCCTCTTCCCGCTCCGGACCTCTCCTTTGACAGGTCCCGGCCGCAACGCTATACTTCGCAAGGAGTAAGGTCCGGACCCACGGGAGCGTCGCGCGGCCGGGCGGCCGTCCCCATCCAGCGGAGGAGATTCCCGGAATGCCCAAGTACGAGACCAAGGACATCCGCAACGTCGCTCTCGTGGGGCACAATTCCTCCGGGAAGACCACGCTGGTCGAGGCGATGCTCCACCGGGCGAAGGCGACGGCGCGGCTCGGGAGCGTCGAGGACGGGACGGCGGTCACGGACTTCGAGCCGGAGGAGAAGGAGCGGAAGAACTCGATCGATCTCGCGGTGGCGTCCGCGTCGGTCCAGGGCCGGGAGATCAACCTCCTGGACGCGCCGGGCTACTCGGACTTCGCGGGAGAGGCGGTCTGCGCGCTGAACGCGGCGGAGACGGCGCTCCTCTGCGTGAACGCCGCCGACGGGATCCGCGTCAACACCGGGAAGATGTGGGACCTGGCCGCGAGGCTCGGGGTGGCCCGGATCATCGCCGTCAACAAGATGGACCTGGACAACGTCAAGTACGCCGAGCTCGTGGCCGCGATCCGGGAGTCCTTCGGCAGGCACTGCGTCCCGGTCCTCCTGCCCCAGGGCTCGGGGGACGCCTTCAAGGGCGTGGTGAACCTGGTCGCCAACCCGGACGGGGCGCCCGAGGACCTGAAGGACCTCGCCAACGAGGCCCGCGAGAAGCTGATGGAGTGCGACGACGCGCTCCTGGAGAAGTACCTGAACGGCGAGGCCGTCAGCGCGGACGAGCTGGCGAAGGCTCTCCCGAAGGCGCTCGCGCAGGGGAAGGTGGTCCCGATCCTCTGCTGCTCGGCGAAGAAGGACGCCGGGGTGGCGGAGCTCATGGACTTCCTGGCGCGCTACGCGCCTTCGCCCCTGGACGCGCCCCCCCGGAAGGGGGCCGATCCCGAGAAGAACGCCGAGGTCTCGCGCGCCCCGGGGGGAGCCCTCTCGGGCCAGGTCTTCAAGTCGATCGCCGACCCCTTCGTCCAGCGCCTGGCCTACATCCGGGTCTACAGCGGGACGCTCGCCGCCGACCAGCCGATCTTCAACCAGCGGATCGGGAAGGGCTCGCGCATCGGGGGCCTGTCCAAGCCCTTCGGAAAGGAGCTGCGCGCCTGCGCGGCCGCGGTCGCCGGGGACATCGTCTGCGTGACCAAGGTCGACGAGCTCAACACCTGCGACACGGTCTGCGACCCTCAGCACCTGGTGAAGTTCCCGCCGTTCGAGTTCCCCACCTCGATGGTGTCGCTCGCGGTGGAGCCCAAGACCAAGCAGGACCTGGCCCGGATGTCCGACTCCATGCACAAGATGGCCGACTCGGATCCGACCTTCCGGTTCTCGCGCGACCCGGGGACCGGGGAGCTCGTGATCACGGGGCGCTCCAAGCTGCACGTGGACATCATCCTGGCGCGCCTCAAGCGGAAGTTCGAGGTCCAGGTGACGACGAAGGCCCCGAAGCTCGCGCTCAAGGAGACGGTCGTCGCGTCCGCGGAGGGGCACCACAAGCACAAGAAGCAGTCGGGCGGCCACGGCCAGTACGGCGAGGTCTACCTCCGGCTCAAGCCCACGGCGCGGGGCGAGGGCTTCAAGTTCACCGACTCGATCACGCAGGGACGCATCCCCCAGCAGTTCGTCCCCCCGATCGAGAAGGGGATCCGGAAGACGATCGAGAAGGGCGTGGTGGCGGGCTATCCCGTGGTGGACGTGGAGGTGGAGGTCTACGACGGCTCCTACCACGAGGTGGACTCGGGGCCGGCGTCCTTCGAGCTGGCGGGCTCGAAGGCCTTCAAGGACGCCTTCGCGAAGGCCAAGCCGGTGCTCCTCGAGCCCATCGTCAACATCGAGATCACCGTCCCCTCCCGGTTCATGGGCGACATCACCGGGGACCTCAACTCGCGGCGGGGCCGGATCCAGGGCATGGACTCGCAGGGCAACCTCCAGGTGGTCCGCGCCCAGATCCCGATGATGGAGATCATGGACTACGAGACCCAGCTCCGCTCCGTCACCGGGGGCGAGGGGTCCTACTCGATCGACCCTTCGCATTACGACGTCCTCCCCCACAAGATCGCGGAGTCCGTCATCGCGAAGGCGCAGAAGCCGGTGGAGGAGGAGGAATAATGGTCAGCCTCGAGGAACTGCTCCAGCTCCTGGTCCAGCGCGGCGGGTCGGACCTGCACCTGACCGCCGGGTCGCCCCCCCGGATCCGGATCGACGGGAAGCTGATGCCGACCGAGTTCGACACGCTCACGAAGGAGGAGTCCCAGAAGCTGGTCTACGGGGTCCTCTCCGAGGACCAGATCGCGCGGTTCGAGAAGGATCTCGAGCTCGACTTCTCCTTCGGCGTGGACAACCTCGGGCGGTTCCGGACGAACGTCTACCTCCAGCGGGGCTCGGTCGGGGCCGTGTTCCGGCTCGTGCCGCACGCGATCCGCTCCTTCGACGACCTGGGCCTGCCCCGGAAGGTCTGCACGGATCTCTGCGACCAGCCCCGCGGCCTGGTCCTCGTGACCGGCGCGACCGGCAGCGGGAAGTCGACGACGCTCGCCGCGATGATCGACTACGTCAACACGACCGGCCACTACCACATCATGACGATCGAGGACCCCATCGAGTTCGTCCACAAGAACAAGAACTGCCTCATCAACCAGCGCGAGATCGGGACCGACACCCACGGGTTCAAGGAGTCGCTCCGCCACGTGCTGCGGCAGGACCCGGACGTCGTCCTGATCGGCGAGATGCGCGACATGGAAACGATCGAGGCCGCCCTCACGATCAGCGAGACGGGCCACCTCACCTTCGCGACGCTCCACACGTCGGACGCGGTCCAGACGATCAACCGCGTCGTGGACGTCTTCCCCGCCCACCAGCAGCAGCAGGTCCGCACGCAGCTCTCCTTCACGCTGAACGCGATCTTCTGCCAGCAGCTCATCCCCAAGTCGAACGGGAAGGGGCGGGTGCTCGCGTCGGAGGTCCTGATCGCCAACCCCGCCGTCCGGGCGCTGATCCGGGACAACAAGGCGCATCAGGTCTACTCCATCATCCAGGTTTCGGGTAAGATGGGGATGAAGACCATGAACCAGTCCCTGTACGAGGTGTACCGGGCGGGACACCTGACGTTTGAGGACGCGCTCACGTACTCGGGCGACGTGGAAGACCTGAAGAAGACCTTCCAGCGCGGCTAGGGGTTCGACAGGCTTGATCCAACGGGTTGCGCCCACGGGGCGCGACCCGGTGGATCGGAGCTGACTCACCCCGTAGGAAGAAGGGACGGCGAGATGCCCCCGGTCGTGGCGAGGCTCCTGCGGAAGAAGCTGGGCGCCCTTCTCGTCGAGGAGGGGGTCCTCAAGGAGGATCAGCTCCAGGAGGCGCTCCGCCGCCAGCGCGGCTCGGGCGAGGGCCTCGTGGACGTGCTCGTCACCCTCGGCTTCCTGACGGAGCAGGACGTCGCGCGCGCGGTCGCCAAGCAGTTCGGCCTGCCGTACATCGACCCGACGCTCTACCGGATCCCCCGCGACGCGATCCAGTCGGTCCCCGCCGATCTCATGAGGCAGAACCAGTTCGTCGTGCTCGACCGCATCGGCAAGACGATCCTCGTGGCGGTGGCGGGGGTCCTGCATCCCGAGGTCCTCGAGAAGCTGGAGCGGGGCTCCGGCGCCCAGGTCTTCGTTTATGTGTCCACGGTGAGCCAGGTCCACGCGGCCCTGGACAAGAACGCGCCGGCGAACGGGCAGCCGGCCCCGAAGGCGGGATCGAAGGGGTCGCCCCGGCCCGAGGCGGGCGCGACGGGAAGGAAATAGGCGATGCCCCCCAAGGACAAGTTCTACCAGCGCATCCGCCGCGTCCTCGTCAAGCACGGCGTGCTCGACGACCCCAAGGCGGACGAGGCGGCCTCCGTCGCGGAGCAGGAGAACCGGTCCTACGCGGACGTCCTGCTCGAGAAGAACATGGTCGACGAGATGCAGTACCTCTCGGCGATCTCGCTCGAGACGAGCATCCCGCCCGTGGACGTCGAGAAGGCCAACGTCGAGGAGGACGCCCTCGAGGCGATCAACCAGGAGCTCGCGAGCTACTACTGCGTCCTCCCGCTCTCCAAGATCGGGAACATCCTGACCGTCGCGGTGGGGAACCCGTTCGACATCCTCAAGCTCGACGACGTCCGCACCCTCACCAACTGCGAGCTCCGCCCCGTCGTCTCCACCGAGCGGAGCATCCGGAAGGCCATCACCAAGGCCTACAACCCCGACGCCGCCCAGATGGACAAGGTGCTGGGCGACCTCGAGGACGAGACGGGCGGCACGAACGTCGAGCTCAAGAAGGAGGCGGAGGACGAGCAGATCGACCTCTCCGCCCTGTCGGACGACTCGGGGGAGTCCCCCGTCGTCAAGCTCGTGAACATGGTGATCGCCCAGGCCCTGCGGGGGAGCGCGAGCGACATCCACATCGAGCCCTACGAGAGGTCCATCAGCATCCGCTACCGGCAGGACGGCGTCCTCAAGGCCCAGGTCGCCCCGCCCCGGTCGATGCACAACTCGATCATCTCGCGCATCAAGATCATGTCGAACCTCGACATCGCCGAGCGCCGCGTCCCCCAGGACGGGAAGTTCCAGGTGAAGTTCGAGGGCCGGCAGATCGACTTCCGCGTCTCGATCCTCCCCTCCATCCACGGCGAGAAGGCGGTGCTCCGGATCCTGGACTCCGGGACCCTGAACATCGGCATCGACCGGCTGGGCTTCGAGCCCTCGGCGGAGGCCCAGTTCCGGACCGCCCTGGCCGCCTCCTACGGGATGCTCCTCGTGACCGGGCCCACGGGCAGCGGGAAGTCCACCACCCTCTACGCCTCGCTCCGCGAGGTGCTCAACCCCGAGGAGAACGTCTGCACGGTCGAGGACCCCGTCGAGTATCAGCTCGAGGGCGTGATCCAGGTCCCCGTGAACATCAAGCGCGGGCTCACCTTCGCGGGCGCCCTCCGGAGCCTGCTCCGGCAGGACCCCGACACGATCATGATCGGCGAGATCCGCGACTTCGAGACCGCGGACATCGCCGTCAAGGCCGCCATCACCGGCCACCTGGTCTTCTCCACCCTCCACACGAACGACGCGGCCAGCGCCATCACCCGCCTCGTGGACATGGGGATCGACCCTTTCATGGTGGCCTCGTCCTGCATCCTGGTCGCCGCGCAGCGGCTCTGCCGCAAGCTCTGCGACCGCTGCAAGGCGCCCATGGACCCCATGCCCCTCAAGGAGGACCTGCTCCGGGACGGGTTCCGGGAGGAGGACATGAAGGACGTCAAGCTCTGGCGCGCCGCCGGATGCACGAGCTGCGCCAACGGGTACCGGGGCCGCTTCGCCATCCTCGAGGCGCTGCCCCTCGACGAGGACATCAAGCGAATGGTCATCGAGCGGAGGTCGTCCATCGACATCAAGAAGTTCGCCGTCCAGAAGAAGGGGATGCTCACCCTGCGCCGCTGCGGGGTGCTCAACGCCATGCGCGGCCGGACCACCCTGGAGGAGGTCCTCCGCATGACCATGGCCGACGACTAGAGGAAACCGGCGAGAGCGGGGAGGGCGGCGCTCCGTCCCTCGGCGCGGCGGGCGGCACTCGGGGGATCGAGGGGGGGGGCTTGCCAAGGCCGGGCGGGGGGGCCATAATAGGCGCGACGGGGCGAAGGAGAAGCGCATGGCCGTTTACACGTACGCCGGGAAGACGACCGACGGCAAGAAGGTCGAGGGCGTCATCCGCGCCGCCGACAAGGGGGCCGCCCAGGCGGAGCTCAAGAAGAAGAACGTGGCCGCCGCCACCCTCTCCGAGCAGAGGGGGGGCAAGGGGAAGCGCGGGCTCTTCGGCCCGCCCCGGCCGCACGTCCGCACCAAGGACATCGCGGTCATGACCCGGCAGCTGTCCACGATGATCAGCGCCGGCATCCCCCTCCTGGAGTCGCTCGAGATCCTCCACGAGCAGGCCAGCGATCCCGGCTTCAAGAACGCCCTCGACAAGGTCATCGAGCGCGTCCGCGCCGGAAGCGACTTCTCGACCGCCCTGGGCGAGCACCCGAAGCTCTTCACCCGGATCTACGTCAACATGATCAAGGCCGGCGAGGCGTCCGGCCAGCTCGACGTCATCCTCCAGCGCCTGGCCGACTACATGGAGGCGATCGAGGAGCTCAAGCGCGAGATCCGGGCCGCGATGACGTATCCGGTGATCTCCCTCTTCCTCATTCTCTCGATCACCGTGGGCCTCGTCGTCGGCATCGTCCCGAAGTTCCAGGAGATCTTCATCCAGATGCAGATGACGGACCTCCCCCTTCCCACCCAGATCCTCATCGCGCTGAGCGAGATCCTCCGGAACCACTTCATCGAGACCGTCATCGTGTGCGTCGTCGTCTTCGTTGCCTTCGTGCTCTACATCAAGACCAAGTCGGGCCAGCGCCAGTGGCACTGGTTCTGCCTGCACATGCCCGTCTTCGGGCCCCTGTTCCGGAAGGTGGCCATCTCGCGCTTCTCCCGCACCTTCGCGACGCTGATCCAGTCCGGCGTCCCGATGCTCGGGGCCCTCGACATCGTGGCCAGCACCGCGGGCAACGTCCTGGTCGAGGAGGCCGTCCTCAAGGCCAAGGACGCCGTGGCGCGCGGGGAGACGCTCGGGGATCCCCTCGCCGCGACCAAGGTCTTCCCTCCCATGGTCACCCGCATGATCGCCATCGGCGAGAAGACGGGCGCCCTCGAGAAGCTGCTGCTGAAGATCTCGGAGTTCTACGACCAGGAGGTCCGCGCCACCGTCAAGGCGCTCACCTCCCTCATCGAGCCCCTGCTCATCACGGTCATGGGCGTGATCGTGGGCTTCATCGTGCTCTCGATCTTCATGCCCATCCTCAAGATCCAGCAGACGCTGTCCAAGACGTAGATGCCCGGCGGCCCGTCCCGTCCGGCGGGGCCGGCCGAGGCTCCGCCGGGATCGCGCCTCCGGTGGCTCATGCTGGGCCGCCTGGCGGTGGCCGTCGTGGGCGTCTTCGCCACCCTCGCCGCCCCGGAGGACGTCAACTCCCTCCCCAAGTACCTCGCCCTCCTCTTCGCCTGCCTGATCAACCTGGTCTGGCTCATCCTCGCCCGGTCCGGGGCCCGGCCCGCCGCCCTCGCCCTGGCCCAGCTGATCGTCGACCTCGGCGTCGTGGGGTTCCTCGTGTACCTCACGGGGATCGACCGCATCTTCGCGCTCCTCTACTTCGCCGTGGTCTTCGGCGCGGCCCTCACCCTCTCCCTGCGGCCGGCCGTCCTGATGGCCTCCGCCGCCACCGTCCTCCTGGCGGCCGTTTCCATCGTCCATTACCTGGCGCAGCCGGACCTCGGCCTGCGGCTGCCCCTCGTCGATCCCGAGGTGATCGCCCTCCACGGCGCGCGGCTCCCGTTCCTCCTCCCGTTCCTCGCCGTCTTCGGCCTCCTCCTCCACGTGGTCGCCCTCCTGGCCGGGAAGCTCGCCCAGGAGATCCGCCGCGTCCGCATCCTCAACGACGAGATCCTCCAGAACATGGCCGGGGGCGTCCTGGCCGCGGACCGCTCCGGCGTCATCCAGTTCATCAACGCCCAGGCGGCCCGGCTTCTCGGGACGGGAGATCCGGACGGCGTCCGGGGCAGGCTCATGGGCCAGGCGCTCCCGCGCCCCCTCGTGGATCTCTTCGAGAGGGCCCTCCGGGGGGGCGAACGCGCCTCCGACGAGTTCCAGGTCGGCGGCGCCCCCTTCCGGGTCACCGTCTCCTGCCTCCCCGACGCGGGCGGGTCCGCCCGCGGCGTCGTCGCGATCCTGAACGACCTCTCCCTCCGGACCCGCATGGAGGAGATGACCCGCCGCGCCGAGCGCTCCGAGGCGCTCCTCCAGATGAGCGCCGGCATGGCCCACGAGGTCCGCAATCCCCTCGCCTCCATCCGCGGCGCCGCGCAGGAACTGGCCTCGAGCACCCTCCCCACGGAGGAGGACCGCCAGCTCCTCCAGGTCGTGATCCGCGAGAGCGACCGGCTCGACGAGATCATCAGCGAGTTTCTTGACTACGCGAGCGACCGCCCCCTCGAGATGGGGCTCTTCGACGTCGCCGGCCTCCTCCGCGAGACGGTCCTCCTCCTCGAGGCCCGGGGAGAGCGGAACGTGGAGATCCGGGCCGAGGGACCGCGCTCGCTCGTCTGCCGCGGCGCCCCCGACAAGCTCAAGCAGGTCTTCCTCAACCTCGGCCTCAACGCCCTGGAGGCCTGCGCGCAGAACGTCCGCATCGGCCGCGTCAACCTCCGCTGGAAGCCGGGCCGCGGCGCGGGGGAGGACGCGCGGGAGGGCGTCGTCGTGGAGGTCGTCGACGACGGGCGCGGGATCCCGCCCGAGATCCTCCCCCGGATCTTCGACCCGTTCTTCACCACCAAGCTGCGCGGCGTGGGCATGGGCCTGGCGATCGCGCGCAAGATCGTGGACGCCCACGGGGGCCAGATCTCGGCCGAGAGCGCCCCGGGCAAGGGGACCTCGGTCCGCGTGTGGCTCCCGTCGTGAGCGGGAGGCCGCGCCCCTGGCCCGCGGTCGCCTTCTCCGTCGCCCTCCTCTCGCCCCTCGCGGACGCTCCGGGCTTCGGGCCCTGGGGCGTCCGCCTCCCGCTCCTCGCCGCCGCCGGGGCCGCCCTTCTCTTCGACCTCGCCCGCGGGCCCGCGTCCCGGCCCGGGCCGCTCGGCTGCGCCGTCCTGGCCCTCCTGGCCGTCCACGTCGCCTCCGCCTTCGCCGCGCAGTCCTGGGAGGCCGTCCCCCCGCTCGTCGTCCACGCCTCGGGCGTCGTCCTCTACTTCCACGCGGCGGGGGGCCGGCTCCCGGGCGACTTCGCGCGTTCGACCCTCCCGGTCCTCCTCTCCGTCCTGGGCCTCGTCTTCTCGGGCGCCGGCCTCGCGCAGGCGCTCCTGGGACGGGAGGCCGTTTCCACCCTCTGGAACCGGAACTACTCGGGGACCCTCGCGGCGATGCTCCTCCCCGTCTCGGGCGCCCTCGCCGCGGGCCCGGGCGCGCGCCGGGTCCGCGCCCTCCACGGGGGCGCCATGCTCGGGCTCTTCGCGTATCTCGCCGTCACGGACTCCCGCGCGGGCCTCCTGGCCGCGGCGGCGGGAGCGGTCGTCGCCGCCCTCGCCCTCCTCCGGAGCCGGGGACGCCGGGCCCTCGTGGCCGGAGCCCTCGCGCTGCCGCTGTTCGCGGTCGTTCCCCTCGCCTTCCGGGGGGGACGGGCCCTTTCGGCCGAGCGGATGGAGACCGTCGCCGTCCGCCGCGGGATCTGGACCTCGGCGGCCCGCATGCTCGCCGACCGGCCGCTCCTGGGCGTCGGCCTCGGGAGCTTCGCCGCGGCCTACCCGCCCTACCGGTCCTTCGAGGAGGCCCGGCTCTCCCACGCGCACGAGACGCGCGGCTTCAAGGAGGTCGAGGATCCCCACTCGAGCTGGGTGCAGGCCGCCGTCGAGACGGGACCCCTGGGCCTCGCCGCCTGGGCCGCCCTGGTCCTGCTGGGGGCGAGGGCCTGGGTCCGGCGGCTCCGAGACTCGGACGATCCGAGCCTCCTGGCCGGCCTCGGCGCCGGCGCCGCCGCCTTCCTCGTCGGCGGCTGCTTCAACACCCTCACCGTCCAGCCCGCCCACGCGGCCCTCTTCTGGGCCTGCCTGGGAAGCGCCCAGGCGGCCGCGCCCCCGCCGCCGCCCCCGCCGATCGGCGACCGCCGTCGAACGCTCCTCGCCGGGCTGGCCGTCCTGGCGCTCTTCGGGACCGGCGCCGGCGTCGTGGTCGCGGGCGCCGAGCGGTCCTTCGTGGCGGCGATGTCCTCCTCGACCCCGGCCGTCCGGCTCGCGGAGCTCGACCGGGCGATCGGGATCGACCGGCGTTCCTGGAGGGCCCACGAGGCCCGCGCGGCGGTCCTCCTCTCGCTCGGCCGCCCGGTCGAGGCCCGGGAGGCGGCGGAGAAGGCCCTGGAGCTCCGGCCCAACGCCGCCGCGTCGATGAACAACCGCGCCGTCGCGATGCTCCGGACCGGGGCCGCCGGGGAGGCCGAGGCGGCCCTCCGGGGGGCTCTCGAGCGCGCGCCCCACTGCTGGCTCACCCACCTGAACCTCGGGGCTCTCGAGTTCGAGCGGAATCGGCCGGCCGAGGCGGAGCGGCACTACGCCCGGGCGGAGCTTCTGGCCCCTCGGATGCCCCAGCTCCCCTACCGCCGGGCCGAGACCTTCCTCGTCCGGGGCGATCCGGCGGCCGCCCTGGAGCCCCTCCGCCGCGCGGCGTTCCTGGGGTACGACGTGGCGGGGGCGCTCCGGCGCGAACACCCCGCCCGGGCCTCCGACCCCGGATTCGCGGAGTTTTTCCGGTGACGGCGACCGCCGGCCCCCGGTCCTATGAAGGGATGGCGGCCTACCTCTCCAATCCCCTCCAGACGGCCCTCCTCGCGGCCCTCCTGGCGGCGGGCTTTCTCCATCCCGCCTCCCTCGCGGCCGCGGCGCTGCTCTTCTGCGGGGCCGAGATCGCGGCGGGGATCCGCCGGAGCCCGGGGCCCCGCTGGATCCCCGGGCCGTGGCCCCGATCGCCGGCTCCGCTGACCGTCCTCTACGACGCCTCCTGCCGCCTCTGCGCCGGCTCGAAGGCGCGGCTCGAGCGCTGGAGGACCGCGCCCTCGATGCGCTTCGTCCCCCTCCGGTCCCCCGAGGCCCGGGCGCTCGTCCCCGGACTGCGGGAGGAGGAGTATTTCGGGGCCATGCACGTGGTCGAGGACGGGCGGGTGTACAGCGCCCACGAGGCCTGGTTCCGCCTCATGCGCTTGGCGCCCGTCTGGCTCGCCTGGCTCTCGTGGGTTACCCCGCGCTTCGTGGCGCGCCCCGTCTACGCGCGGGTGGCCCGGGACCGGTACCGGTGGTTCGGGAGGGTCTGCGAGGAGGGGATCTGCGCCGTCCACCCCGGGAAGGGCGCCGGGAAGGATCCGGGCCGGCCTACGGCTTGAGGCGGTAGACCTTGACCGAGGCGGAGTGGCAGTCGAGGTCGGTCGTCACCTGCGCCCGCACGAGGCCCCGGCCGGCCGCGAACCAGAGCTCGCCCCGCGTCGCCGCGTGGCCGGCGTGGAGCTCGGGCTTCGCCGCCTCGAACGTCACCCGGACGGCCTTCTCGAGCCCGGCCGCGGTCTCGAGGTGCTCCTCGCCCGCGAGGCGGAAGCGGAGCTCGTCCGCCCCCAGCCGCCCGGTCCAGGACTCTCCCGGGCGCGCGGGGAGCTTGAGGAGGGTGAGCGACGGGGCCCCCTCCTCGGCCGAGAGGCGGAATTCGACGGCGTCCGCGGCCGACCGCAGGAAGGCCTTCTCGTATCCCAGGAACCCGGAGACCTCGAGCCAGGGCTCCTCGCCGATCTTCCGCTCGGCGCCCACCCAGGCGTCCACGTCGCGCACGGGCTCGGCTGCGCCCGGGCTGCGGTCCTCCACCTCGTAGGCCAGCCGCGCCCCCTCGCGCAGGGGAAGGAAGGAGTCGTCCGCGGGGGATCCGCACAGCACGAGGATCGCGAGCGCCGTCATCCGGGCCTCCTCACTTCTCAGTATAGCTCAATCGGCATAGAAGTTTCGGTCCCAGCGATGCTTTCGGAGGCGCTCCAGCGTTCCCGGCGGGAGGCCCTTCCCGTCGCCCGACGCGCAGTTGGCTTCGACGTTCCGGACGGATCTCATCCCCGGGATCACGCTCGAGACCTCGGGCCGGCTGAGCGCGAAGCGGAGGGCGGTCTCCGGAAGCGCTTCGGCCCGGATCCCGAGATCCGCCAGGATCGCCTCCACGCGCTCCCGCAGCTGCCGCTTCCGGTCCCCCCGGAAATAGCGGTTGCGGAAGTCGTCGGGCGGAAACTCGGTGTCCGGCCCGATCCTCCCGGTGAGGCCGCCTTCGTCGAGGGGAACCCGGGCCAGGACGCCCACGTTCATCTTCCGGCAGAGCGGGAAGAGCCGCTCCTCCGGCGACGGGTCGAAGATGTTGTAGATCACCTGGACCGAGTCGACCAGGCCGGATTCGACGGCCCGGAGGCCGTTGTCGGGCGTGTGCTCGCCGAGCGAGATCCCGAAGTGACGGATCTTCCCCTGCCGCTTGAGCCGTTCGACGGCCTCCAGCCAGTCCCCCCGGCCCGCGAACTCGTCGGTCCAGACGTGGAGCTGCTGGAGGTCGATCGTCTCGAGCCCGAGGTGCCGGAGGCTCTCCTCGGTGCAGGCGGCGACGTGGCCGGCCGGGAAGACCTCCGCCACCGGCACGTCGCGGCGGGCCGGCCAGCGCCGGTTCTTCGGGTAGATCTTGGTCGCGACGCGGATCCGGTCGCGACGGGCGCGGACGACCTCGCCCACGAGGCGTTCGCTGTGCCCGTCGCCGTAGGCGAGGGCGGTGTCGACGAGGGTGACGCCGAGGTCGATCGCGCGGTGGAGCGCGCGGAGGGACTCGTCGTCCCGCGCTCCCACCCATTGCTTCGCGCCGATCCCCCAGGCGCCGAAGCCGATCTCGGAGACCCGCAGTCCCGTCCTCCCCAGCGTCCGCAGGTTCATGAGGGCGCATCCTAGCATTTCCTTTGAGTTCCCGGTCCCTTTGTGGTGAATTGTCTCGCCGTGAAGACGGTGGTCGCCTTCGGCGAGACGCTGTGGGACCTTCTTCCCTCGGGGCCCGTCCTGGGCGGGGCGCCCTGCAACTTCGCGGTCCGCGTGAACTCGCTGGGCGACCGGGCCCTGCTCGTCACCCGCCTGGGTCGCGACGAGCTCGGGACCCGGGCCTTCGAGGAGATGGGCCGGCTCGGGCTCGACACGGCGCTCGTCCAGTGGGACGAGCGGAAGCCCACCGGGACGGTCCCCGTCCGGGTCGACGCGAAGGGCGTGCCCGACTTCACGATCGTGCCCGACGTCGCTTACGACTTCATCGAGCCCCGTCCCGAGCTCCTCGAGGCCGCGGCCGCGGCCGACGCGGTCTGCTTCGGAACCCTGGTCCAGCGCTCGGCCGGCTCGCGGCGGGCCCTCCGGAAGGTGCTCGAGGCGGCCGGGGGGGCGCTCAAGCTCCTGGACGTCAACCTCCGGAAGGCGTGCTGCACGCGGGAGACGGTCGAGGACGCGCTCCGCCGGGCGGACGTGGTGAAGCTGAACGACGACGAGCTCCGCTGGCTCCGTCGGGAGTTCGGGCTCCGGGGGAGGACCGAGGCGGCCCTCGCCCGGGAGGCCGCGGGGCGCTGGGGGCTGGACGGGGTCGTGGTGACGCGGGGCGAGCGCGGCGCCGTCGCCGCGGCCGGGGGGGACACGGTGGAGGTTCCGGGCATCCGCGTCGAGGTGGTCGACACGATCGGGTCGGGCGACGCGTTCAGCGCGGCGTTCCTCCACCTCTGGCTCGAGGGGCGGCCCCTTCGGGAGTGCTGCGAGGCGGGGAACGCCCTGGGCGCGCTGGTCGCCCGGACGAAGGGGGCCACCGCCCCGGTCTCGCTCCTGGAGATCGAGCTCCTCGGCGGCCGGAAGCTCTAGGAAGGGCGAGGCATGGAGACGCGGCGACTGGTCGTGGAGAGGCTGACGGTGCTCGTCTTCCGGGACCGGCGGGAGCTGGGCCGGGAGGCGGCGCGGGCGGCGGCGGAGCGCCTCCGCCGGATCCTGGCCGCGCAGCGGACGGCGAGGGCGGTCTTCGCGTCGGCCGCCTCGCAGGTCGAGTTCCTGGACGAGCTCTCGAAGGCCCCGGGCATCGAGTGGAGGCGGGTCGTGGCGTTCCACCTCGACGAGTACGTGGGCCTCCCGGTCGGCCATCCGCGGAGCTTCGGTCAGTTCCTGCGCGAGCGACTCTTCGACCGGGTGAAGGTCGGGCGGGCGCAGCTCCTGGACGGCCGGGCGGACCCGGAGGAGGAGTGCGCCCGCTACGCGGCGCTTCTGGAGGAGGGCCCGCTCGACGTGGCCTGCATCGGCATCGGGGAGAACGGGCACCTGGCCTTCAACGACCCCCACGTCGCGGACTTCCGGGACCCGGTCCGGGTGAAGGTCGTGGAGCCGGACGAGGTCTCCCGCGGGCAGCAGGTGAGGGAGAAGTCCATGCCGGCGCTCGACGAGATGCCGCGGCGGGCCTACACGATGACGATGCCCGCGATTCTGGCCGCCCGTTCGGTGTATTGCATGGTGCCGGGGAGGTCCAAGGCGGAGGCCGTCCGCCGGACGCTGTCGGATCCGGTCTCGACGGCCTGCCCCGCGACCGCGCTCCGCGGGCACCCGGACGCGGCGCTCTACCTGGACGAGGAATCGGCGGAGCGGATCGACACGTCGATCGCAGGGAGGTGACGCGGTGAGGAAGCTGGTCCTGCTGCTGGTCCTTTCGGCGGGCGCGGCCGCCCAGGAGTCCCCGGAGAAGCCGCTCCGGGTGGGGATGATCGGCCTGGATACGTCCCACGTGATCGCGTTCACGCAGATCCTCCACGACGCGAAGAACGGCTTCGGCGTCCGGGTGGTCTGCGGCTTCAAGGGAGGGAGCCCCGACGTCGAGGCGAGCCACACCCGCGTCGACAAGTTCACGAAGGACCTCCAGGACCGGTTCGGCGTCGAGATCGTGGGCTCGATCGACGAGCTGGTCCGGAAAGTCGACGCCGTCATGGTCATGAGCGTGGACGGCCGCCCGCACCTCGAGCAGGCCCGCCCCGCGTTCGCCGCGAAGAAGCGGGTCTACATCGACAAGCCCATGGCCGGCACGTACGCGCAGGGGAAGGAGATCGTGCGCCTGTCGAAGGAGAGCGGGGCGCCGTTCTTCTCCGCCTCGTCCTACCGCTTCAACGAGGCCCTGCTCAACACGAAGAACGACCCGGCGCTCGGGAGGATCCTGGGCTGCGAGACCTCGTCCCACGCCTCCCTCGAGCCGAACCACCCGGACCTCTTCTGGTACGGGGTGCACGGAGTCGAGGCGCTCTTCACGGTCATGGGCGCGGGCTGCGAGAGCGTCCAGCGCGTCCACACGAAGGACGTGGACGTCGTCGTGGGCAAGTGGAAGGACGGCCGCGTCGCCAGCTTCCGCGGCGTCCGGAAGGGCGCCTCGAGCCCCGGCGTCACGATCTTCGGCGAGAAGGCGGTGAAGAGCTCGATCGGCGCGCCCGGGCAGGGCGGCTACAAGCCGCTCGTCGCCGAGATCGTGAAGTTCCTGAAGGGCGGCCCGCCCCCCGTGTCGCCCGAGGAGATGCTCGAAGTGCTCGCCTTCATGCAGGCCGCGGACCTGAGCAAGCAGCGCAACGGCGCCGAGGTCAAGCTCTCGGAACTGGACTAGATGAGCGGCGCGAACCTCCAGTCCCACCGCCTCCGGGCGGGGATGGTGGGGATGGGGATGATCTTCGACGACACCTACCGGCCGATGTTCGAGGCCGCCCACGCCGAGGGGGTCTGGCGGAAGGACTTCGGCCACGTGGAGCTTTCGCTCGCGGCCGTGGCCACCCGGACGGGCGGGCGGGCCGCGAAGTACAAGGAGGAGGCCCGCGGGCGGATCCCCGACTTCGAGAACCTCTCGGGTGCGGACAGCGTGGATCGCCTGGTCGCGTCGAGGCCGGACTTCGTCTGCGTGGCCTCGCCCGACGACCGCCACTTCGAGGCGGCGAGGAAGGCCCTCGCGGCCGGGATCCACGTCCTCGTCGAGAAGCCGTCGGTCCTCCACCGCCGCCAGCTCGACGAGCTCGTCGCCCTGGCCCGCCAGAAGAACGCGCTCGCCAAGGTCGTCTACCACAAGCTGGCCGACCCCGACCACAAGAAGCTGCGGACGCTCGTGGCGGACGGCGAGCTCAGGCACGTGAACAACGGCTACTGCTCGCTCCTGGAGCCCAAATCGATCTCGAAGGGCCAGTTCTCCGAATGGATCAAGGGGCGCAATCCCGGCACGTACGTCGCGGTCCATTGGATCAAGCTGATCGACTTCACGTTCGGGGGGCGGCTGAAGGCGGTGACATGCTCCGGCCAGCGCGGCCTGGTCGGCCCCTCGGACGGGGACACCTGGGACTCGACGCAGCTCCGCCTCGTCTACGAGTACGGAGACGGACGCGAGGCGGCGTTCGACATCCACACGAGCTGGGTGACGCCCGACAACTTCCCGGGCTACGTCGAGCAGGAGGTCCAGTTCCGCTTCGACAACGGGGTCTGGAACGGCCATTCGAGGAAGCGCGGCGTGGAGCTGACCGTGGAAGGGAAGACGCCCCTCTCGCTCAAGACCACGATCAACACGCACTACAACGGGACCTTCATCGAGCCCTGGGGGGCGAGGAGCCAGCGGGGCTACGGGGTCGAGGTGCTCCGGCGCTTCGTGGAGGAGGTCGCGTACGTCGAGTTCGGCGGCGCCCCGGCCGAGCGGGGCGTGCGGCTGGAAGCGATGCGGGCCCTCCGCTACAATGACCTCTCCGCCGACCGGCAGGTGGTGGCCGCGGTCCAGGCGATGGAGGCGATCCTCGCCCATGCCGCGAAGGGCCGGCCGGACGGCGTTGTCCGGATCGACCCGGACGGCCGCATGGGCCTCCACCTGCCGGGGCGGGCGGAGCCGGAGCTTCTCTATCCGTAGGGGACGGGCGATGGCCATCCAGCACCCGGGCGAGCCGAAGTCGAACGAGCTCCGGGAGGTGATCGCGGAGAAGGAGCCGCTCGCCCTCCGGACCTACACGCCGAGCCAGCTCGTCATCGAGCGGAGCGCTGGCGTCTTCCACTGGACCGCGGACGGCCGGAAGCTCTACGACTACACCTCGGGCGTCCTCGTCTCCAACCTCGGGCACAACCCGGAGTCCTGGCAGCGCCGTTTCCTGGGCTACATGGGATGGGCCGGCGTCCCCTCCGGGCAGGGGTACTTCGAGGGCGTCCCGCTTACGGCCTACAACGCGGCCACGACGATCGAGGCCGAGGCGGTCCGGCGGCTGGTCGCGAATCTCCAGTCCAAGCCGGGGGGGAGGCGCCTCGAGCAGGTGCTCTGGGCGGCCTCGGGGTCGGAGGCGGTCCAGAAGGCGCTCTGGGCGGCGCTCGCGGTCGACCCGGCGCGGCAGGTCATGGTCGCGACGCGCGACGGCTTCCACGGGAAGAAGGGCCTGGCCGAGGCGGTCACCGGAAGCGAGACGGACAAGAACCGCGACCCGCGCGTCCGGTTCATCTCCTTTCCCAAGGACGAGCGGCGGGACGTCTCCATGCGGGACGCCCCGTTCGATCCGGCGCCCTACGCGGCCGAGCTCGCGAAGATCGAGGCCGAGGTGCGCGGGAAGATCGCCTGCCTGATCACGGAGCCCTATCTCGGCGGCGGCGGGTCGTATCACCCTCCGAAGGCCTACCACGCGCTTCTCCAGGACTTCTGCCGCCGGAACCGGGCGGTCTTCATCCTGGACGAGATCCAGTCCAACTTCGGCCGGACGGGCCGGATGTACGCGTTCGAGACGTACGGCGTGGAGCCCGACATCGTCGTGCTCGGCAAGGGGCTCGGCAACGGCGTCCCGGCGGCGGCGGCCGTCGGCCCCTCGAAGGTCTTCGGCGCGCTCGGCTACGGCGAGGGGTCCGACACGTTCAGCGCCAATCCCCTCTGCTGCGCGGCGGTCCTCGCGACGCTCGACGAGTACGAGTCCCGCGACGTCCTGGGCGAGGCGCGGAAGGCGTCGGGCATCCTGGAAGGCGGCCTGCTCCGGCTCAAGGAGATCCCCTTCGTCAGGCACGTCCGGGGCGAGGAGGGGGGCATGGTCTGGGGCGTCGAGATCGGCGAGTTCGGCGGCCGGTCGGCGAACGAGGTGGCCTGCGCCTGCGTGGAGGCCGCCTACCGCGGCGACGCGAAGGGCCGCGCGGTGCACCTCATGGGGCCGCTCGCCAAGAAGGTCCTCCGGATCGCCCCGCCGCTTACGATCACCGAGGCCGAGGCCCGGGACAGCATCGAGGCCCTCGGCGCCTGTTTCGCGGCCGTGGCCGAGCGCCTGGGGAGCGTGGCGAAGCCCCATTAGAGAGTCTTCGTCGTGCGCGAGCGGGTCCCGACGTACGGAGAGCCGGAGAGGAGAGCCGGGTAGGAATTCATCGGAAGGGTCTCGAGGCGCACGCGGATGCCCTCGCCGGCTCGCCCGGTCTCATCGGTTCCCCTTGCGTCACGGGACCGAATGCGGATCCTGAAGGCGCTCTGGACTCCGCGAGGGCGCCGACGGTTCAGGGGTCTCCGGGGTCGGCGTGGTCCCCGGCCCGGAGCCGCGTCACGTAGAGTCCCTCGTCCCGCTCGCTCCAGACGTCGGCCGTGACGGGGTCGTCGCCCGGCCGGAACGTCGCGAGCTGGCGGGAGAGTTCGGAAGACCGGCCCAGGTGGAGCCGGACCCGGCGGCCCTCGAGCGCGCGCGGGTCGGCGGCCCGGTTCGACCTGCTTCGGGACGCCCGCCGGACGTCGAGGACGACGCTCGATTCCTCGATCGAGACCAGGGTCCCCGAGAGCCAGCCCTGGAAGCCCTGGACCTCGCGCGGGAGCGGGACCTCCAGGATCTCCCGGGCCGGCGAGGGCGGGGGAGGCGGCGCCCCGGGCTCCAGGACGATCCACGCGCCGATCCCGAGGAGCGCCGCGGCGGCCATCCCCACCGTGAGCGACCCCCAGGGCCGCCGCCCCGCGCGGCGGAGGATCGCCTCCCGCAGGTCCGGCGGCCGCTCGCCCCCGGCGACCTCGTGGAGGAGGGAGTCCACCAGGCGGTCGCGCTCGTCGCTCACGCCTCCCCCAGCCCGAGCTTTCCCCGGACGCAGGCCTCGAGCGCCCCGCGGACCCGGCGGAGCAGCGACTTCATCCCGTCCTCGCTCATCTGAAAGCGCTCGGCCATCTCGGCCCGGGACTTGCCCTCGCGGTACCGCAGGTCGACGAGCTCGCGCTCCTTCCCCGGAAGGTCCTCGAGGCAGCGCTGGAGGGCCTCGAGGTAGTCGAAGCCGTCCCGGTCGCGGAGGAACTCGGCGCTCCACGTCGCCTCCGCGCGCTCCAGCCACTCGCTCGAGACGGCGACGGGGCTCGACCGGCGCCGCCGGCAGTACATGAGGAAGCGGAGCCGGGCGATCTCGCGGAGCCAGGCCGCCCGGGCCCGGGGGTCGGCGAGGTCGGGCGCGCCCGCGCTCTGGAAGGCCGCCAGAAACGCGTCCTGGACGAGGTCGGCCGCGGCCGGCGGGTCGGCCCCGAGGTAGCGCAAGTAACGGTAGATCTCGTTCTGGTGCGCGAGGACCAGCTCCTCGAGCGTCTCTCGGGTCACTCCTTACCTCCCGGGGAGGGTCGCCTCGGCCTTCGAGGTCCCCCTCTGGAGTTCTACCTTGATCGACCCTCCCTTCGGAAGGAGATTGAGGACCCAGGAGAGGTCGGCGGCCGAATAGACGGCCGTCCCGTTCATCGAGACGATCCTGTCCTTCGGCTGGATTCCGGCCCGCGCAGCCGGGCTGTCGGGCTGGACCGCCGTCACGACGTTCCCCCGGTCCAGGTCGAGCGTGAGGCCGACACGCTCGGGGAGCGGGATCTCGGGCGAGGCCCAGGTGAACGGGCGGGGCCGCTCCTTGTCGCCGTAGATCCAGACGTGGTGGCAGTGCATGCACGACTTGCCGCTCCGCATGTCGGCGGGGACCGACGCGAAGGACTCCGGCAGGAGCGGGGGCCCGAGGGGCGGGTCGGGGCGGCGGCCCGGGTCCTTCTGGTGGGCGTCCAGGGCCTGCTTCATGACGCCCCGGAGTCCCGCGAGGCTCATCAGGCTCTCGTCCTGCGACTCCTTGTTCTTCCGGAGGCCGTAGCGCGCGTAGACGTGGCCGTGGGCGTTCAGGAAGAAGCACGCCCAGGTGCCCCAGTAGTCGAACTTGAAGAGGTTGAGGTCCACGCCCGTGCCGTTCATCTTCGTCACGCGGACGCGGACGAACTGCCGGGCGAGCGCCGCGATCTCCGGGTCTTTCTGAGCAACCTGCTCATCGAAGGCCTTGCAGCCCTTTCAGGGCACTCAGCGGAAGACGACCATCAGCGGCCGGCCCGTCTTCTTGGCCTCGGCCATGCCGCTCGGAACGTCCGGGTGCCAGCCCGGAAGGGCCGGGGGAGCGGCCTGGGGCAGGACGACGGCCAGGAGCGCGAGCGTCATCCGCATGGGGAACCCTCCGATTCGTCTCCCCCCAGGGTGCGCGGGACCCCCGAAAGGGTGAGGAAAATGCGAGGCCGGATCGCGACCGGCGGCGCGACGCGTAAGTTATCCTGGAGCGGGTAGCGGGCTGGGGAGGTCGATCCGTGCGAATCACTTCTGCGATGGCCGCGCTCCTCCTGTCTTCCTGCGCCGGCGCCGCGCCGCGGGCGGCGATGCCGGAGCACGGGCCGCTCCACCAGACCCTGGACCTTTCGATCGGGGAATCCTCCGAGGCGGTCCTCTGGGACGGGTCCCGCGCCTCCGTGAAGCTGCTCGAGCTCAAGGAGACCCGGGACGAGGTCTGCAACGCCGTCCGCCACGCCGAGGTGAAGATCGAGGTGAACGGGCGGCCGGCGACGATCGAGTCCGGGAACTACCGGCTCCCGACGCCCGTCGCCGGCGTCCAAGTCGACTGCCCGATCACGAAGGGCTACAACCAGGACAGCCGGACCGACGCCTGGGGCCTCGTCAAGGACGCCCGGATCCGCGTCTGGCCCGGTGGCTCCCCCTGGATCCCCCCCGCGAGCTTCCAGTACCCCGCGCGCCAGCGCTGGTTCGCCTCGGGCACCCAGATGGGGAACGAGCCCGTCTACGTGGACGGGGGCGAGGTCCCGGGCCCGCGCAAGATCTACTACCACTACGGCCTCGACATCGGCGGCTCGGAAGGCCAGGTGGACGTCGTGGCGGCCACCGACGGCCTCGTCGTCTCCTGCGGGAAGGAGGTCCTCCCCGAGCACGCGAAGGACACCCCCGTCAGCCCGCGCTACGACGTGGTCTACCTCCAGGACCTTCGCGGCTGGTACTACCGCTACAGCCACTTGAAAACGATCGACGTCAAGCTCGGAGAACGGCTCAAGATCGGGACCAAGATTGGTCTTCTCGGGAAGGAGGGCGGCAGCGGCGGCTGGGCCCACCTCCACTTCGACATCAACAGCCGCCAGCCGTCCGGCAAGTGGGGCATCCAGGAGGGCTACGCGTTCCTCTGGCAGTCCTACCTCCGCGAGCACCGCCCCCCGCTCGTCGCCGTCGCCCGCCCGCACCACCTGATCTGGGCCGGGGGGAAGGCCGTGGCCGACGGCAGCCGCTCGTGGGGCCGCGGCCTGAAGTACCACTGGACCTTCTCGGACGGCTCGACCTCGACGGAGGCGCGCGTCGAGCGCGCCTACCCCAAGCCCGGCCACTACAGCGAGATCCTAAGGATCACCGACGCCGACGGCAACGTGGACTACGACTTCCAGGTCGTCCAGGTCCTCGACCGCGCGGACCCGAAGGCCCTGGCCCCCTCCATCCAGGCCGTCTACGCTCCGACTTTCGGGATCAAGGCCGGCGACCCGGTCACGTTCAAGGTCCGGACCTTCCGGACCCGGGAAGGGGAGGAGACCTGGAACCTCGGCGACGGGAGCGCGCCCGTCGTCGTGAAGAGCGACGGGAACGCCAAGCCCCTCGCCCCCGACGGGTTCGCCGAAACCGTCCACCGTTTTGCGCGGCCCGGACAATATGTCGTCAGCGTGGAACGTTCAAACTCGGCCGGTACGAAAGCGACCGCCCACCTTCACGTGAGGGTGGAGTAGGCCCGTCCAAACGATTTCGTGAGGACTCGGGCACGTAGGGGGATCCCGTGATGTCGCAAGATCCGGGGATGGGAACGGGGGGAGCGGGGAGAAGGCCGTCCTGCCCAGGTTCCGAGGGGGTCGGGGGCGTGGCGATCACCCGATCCTACCCCATCCCTGCATCTCCCTATGTTCCTGAGGACTTCAGCATCCCTCTGAACACCCTGGGTCTTGATTAGCTCCGGGAGGAACCGATGACCGCGATCGCGATGCTTCTCTCGCTCGTCCAGCAGCCCCTCGACCCCGTCGAGGTAGAAGGCCAGCCCCTGGCCGCGAACGTCGAGCGCCTCCAGCAGGCGCTCGAATTCCTGGGGACGCCCCTCCCGGCCGACGTGGCCGCCGCGGTCAAGGCCGCCGGCCAGGACGGGAAGGCGATCCAGAAGGCGCTCGACCCGCGGGCTCTCGTGGTCGTGAACATCAATCCCGAATCGCGGGTCAAGGTGGCGCGCGGCCCGGCCGAGGCGGTCCTCCAGCAGGCCGGCTACACGCCCGTCCTGGTCAAGATCGTGAACGACAGCCCCGTCAAGTCCGCCCTCCGGATCGCGAGCCCCCAGGCGGGGCCCCTCTACTCGGGCGGCTTCGGCAACCCGAAGGGCGCCCCCGGCCGCTTCCTCCAGGTCGAGATGTTCCAGTCGCCCCCCATGACCTCCAACCTCTCCGGCCTCAAGGTCGAGTACGCGCTGGCCCTCCTCTACAGCAGCGAGGCCGGGAAGCGCGAGGCGACCCTCTCCTTCGATGTGGGGCAGGGGACCCAGGACCTCGGCTTCCGCGCCGAGACGCCCGTCCTCTTCGACGTCCGCCCCGGGATCTCCGTCAAGCTCGTCGCCAAGGACTTCGACGGCAAGCCCACGACGGCCCGGTACACGTTCACCGACAAGCTGAATCACGTCTATCCGCCCCAGGCCCGGCGCCTCGCGCCCGACTTCTTCTTCCAGAAGCAGATCTACCGGCACAGCGGCGACCCGGTCGTCCTTCCCCCCGGCGACCTCACGATGCTCTACGGCCGCGGCCCGGAGTATCGCCTGAAGAGCCGGAAGGTCTCGATCCCCGGCCAGGGCGACGCCGCGATCGAGGTCCAGCTGGAGCGCTGGGTGAACCCGATGGACTACGGCTTCTACAGCGGCGACCACCACATCCACGCCGCCGGCTGCGCGCACTACACGAACCCCACCGAGGGCGTCCACGCGCCCGACATGTTCCTGCACGTCAAGGGCGAGGGCCTGAACGTGGGCTGCAACCTCACCTGGGGCCCCTGCTACGACTACCAGCGCCAGTTCTTCGAGCCCGGCGCCCACAAGCTTTCCGAGCCCTTCACTGTGCTCAAGTACGACGTGGAAGTCAGCGGCTTCGGCTCGCAGGCGCTCGGGCACGTCTGCCTCCTCAACCTCACGGACCAGACCTATCCCGGCTCGGACGGGACGAAGACCAAGGGCTGGCCCACCTGGACCACGCCGCTCATGAAGTGGGCCAAGAAACAGGGCGCCTACACCGGCTACGCCCATTCCGCCAACGGCCTCCAGATCCGGAACGACCGGAACACCGCCGTCCGCCTGGGGGGCGAGATCGACAAGAACAGGGACGGGAAGCGCTCTCCTGAGGAGGCGGCCCAGGTGCTCCTTCCCGAGCCGTTCGAGGCGGTCGACGCCGACGGGAACAAGGACCTCTCCGACGAGGAGCTGACGCGCAGCATCGCCCGATCGAAGTCGAAGCTCCCGCACTACGCGATCCCCGACATGGACGGGATCGGCGCGCAGGAGATCTGCGTGACGTCGGCGCAGGGGATCTGCGACTTCATCAGCGCGATGGACACCCAGCGGCTCCTCGAGTGGAACTGCTGGTACCACATCATGAACTGCGGGTATCCGCTGAAGGCGAGCGGCGAGACCGACTTTCCGTGCATCTCGGGCGGCCGCGTCGGGGAGGGGCGCGTCTACGTCCAGCTCGGGAAGATCGACCGGATCGACTACGCGAAGTGGTGCGAGGGCCTGGCCATGGGCCGCTCGTACGTCTCGGACGGCTACGCCCACCCGCTCGCCTTCAAGGTGGGCGGGAAGGTCCCCGGCCAGGAGCTTGCGCTCCCTGCGCCGGGCGAGGTCAAGATCGAGGCGAAGGTGGCCTTCGCCTCCGAGATGCCCCTCGGGACGGGGCCGGGGGGCTTCATCCCGCAGGGGAAGACCCGCCTGGTCGAGCTGGTCGTCAACGGCCAGCCCGTCGCCTCGAAGGAGGTCCCGACGGACGACCGCGAGCACGATCTCTCGTTCACGGTCAAGCTCGACCGGTCCGCCTGGGTCGCCCTCCGGCAGTACCCCCAGATGCACACGAACCCCGTGAACGTCATCGTGGACGGGAAGCCGATCCGTGCCTCGCGCCGGAGCGCCCTCTGGTGCATCGGCGTGATCGAGCAGCTCTGGCGGGTCCGCGGAATGGCGCCGCCCAACGCCCCGGGCATCGCGCCCGCCGAGCGGGACGAGGCCAAGAAGGTCTTCGACTGGGCGATCGAGCAGTACCGTCGGATTGCCGCCGAGGCGCCGGAGGGGAGTTAGAAGGGAATCGGGAAACGGGAATCGGGAGTCGAGAATCGGCAATCGGCGGGCGCGGAGGGGGCGCGGGCGCGTCGCGTAAGGCATCCAAAGGCCCCCGTCGCGGTTGCCCCTCAGGCCGGATCGCCGCTCCAATGAGCCGGGGGGGCCCCCGCCGTTCCCGGCGTCGCAACATCGCGCGGCTCGGTTGTGGCCGCCCCCTATTCTTCCCTCACCCTGACCTCGTCGGGATCGAGCAGGTGGCGGTAGCAACGATACGCGTCGGGGCCGCCCCACGGCCAGCGCGTCGACGCGTCGATTTCCTCCTCGCCGGGCTTCGTCCACCTCTCGAAGAAGGTGGGCCAATGGCGCCTGCCGTTCGCGACCTTGGGCCAGACGCTGTCCTCGGGCTGGAAGACCATGTAGCGGTCCCACGCTCCGAACTCGCGGGGAAACAGGATCTGATCCAGCTGGAGTTCCTCGTATCGCTCCAGCTCCTGCGGCGTCAGAGCCGTCATGAGGAGCCCGGACCATTCCTGCCGAAGGAGCGCGCCCTCGGCCGGGAACGGCGGGATGTGAATCTCCACGTCCCTTCCCCGGCGCGACACGACGGCGTGACGGCTCTCGGCCTCCTGGAGCTTCGAGAGGACTCGCGCGTAGACATCCTCGAATTGGCGTCGACGTCCGCCCTCCAATCCCATCAGCTTGGCCGCCGTCGTGCCGTTCATGAAGCGTCCCAGGAAGGTCCTGATCAGCTCCTCCGAGGCGTCCTGGGCCGGCGGGGGGAGGGTCGGATCCGATTCGGGAGCGGCCTGGGACGTTCCCGTCGCGATCCGGGAATCCCCAGGCTCCGGGAACGGGGTGCGCTCCGCTTGAAGCGCGTCCAGGCGGTTCTTCAAGGCCCGGTTCTCGGCGGCCAGCCGGCGTGCCCCACGATCGCCCTCTCCGGCAGGAGAGGAGAGGATCAGCCGCACGGCGGCGACGCCGACGAGGACGCAGCCCAGTCCGGCCACGGCCGCCGTTCTTGCATTCAAGGTCTGATCCTATCCCGGAAGGTCCGGTTCCTTGTAACGGAGGGCGGCGCTCAGGGTTCACGAGAGAGGACCTGAAATCCAGCACCCGCGTGCCGTACAAGCTCCACTGGACGGGCGAGGGCAAGCTCACGGCGGGCCGCTGGCACGACTTCGCCGTCCGCGTCCTCTGGTCGCGCGACCCGGCGAAGGACTTCGTCGAGGTCTGGTTCGACGGCGAGAAGGTCGTGCCGCTCGCGAGGACGGCGACCCTGAAGGACGTGACGCCGCCCCCGCTGCCCAAAGGCCGCGGAGCGGCGTCGGGGCCCCGTTCGATTCCGTTCACGAATGTCCGGCCGAGAAGCCCCGCCGCTGACGGCGCGGCCGGGCCGTCGGCCGGTCCGACGCGGCGGGGAACCGGGAGCGGGAATGGGAGGAGCGGCGGGAGAGGCGGAGGGCCCGCGCATTTGTGGGGAATAAGCGGCGGGACGTCGTATCAAATCGAAGTACTTTTTTTGGAGGAAAGGACATGGTTCGATTCCTGCGGCAGGCGGTCGCGGTGGCGGCGGTCCTCGCGGTGGCGGGGTCGGTCGCCTGGGCGGCCGAGGACGTGAACGGCACCTGGAAGTGGAGCATCGAGCGGGGCGGCCAGAAGATCGAGTCGACGCTCAAGCTCAAGCTCGAGGGCGACAAGCTCACGGGCGCCATCAGCGGCCGGGGCGGGACGGAGACGGCCATCGAGGAGGCCAGCTTCAAGGAGAACGAGGTCAAGTTCTCCGTGACCCGCGAGCGGAACGGCCAGAAGTTCACGACGAAGTACAGCGGCAAGCTCGCCGGCGACACGATCACCGGCACCGCGGTGACCGGCGATCGCTCCAACGAGTGGAAGGCGGAGCGGGTCAAGTAGCATCCTTTCCGATCGCGACACGGGCGGCCGGGGCCCGGGGGGGCTCCGGCCGCCCTCTTTTCAGGGCGCCGGCGTCCTATAATCATCGGGTCATGATCCTAGCGGCGCTCGCCCTCCTGCTCGGGCTTGCCTTCCAGGACGATCCCCGCGCGCTCGTCGAGCGGCTCCGGTCCGACTCCGTGATCGAGCGCGACGCCGCGGCGAAGAGGCTCTCTGCGCTGGGGGAGGCGGCCCGGGCCGAGCTCGAGAAGGCCGCCCGGGACCCCGACGCCGAGGTGGCCGGCCGCGCGGCCCGCATCCTCCGCGTCCTCGAGATCCGCTCCCGCGTCCCTCCGCGCCTCAAGGCGGCCGTGCCCGGGATCGAGGAGCGCCTCGCGGCCGACCAGGACCGGGCCTGGACCGAGGCGTTCTTCGCGGCCATGGGGCGGCCGATGGCCGACCGGCCCCCGGCTCCGATCGAGCGGGAGGACCTCGACTTCCTGGTCGCCCGCGCGCTCCGCGGAGCCGCCGCCGAGGGCGAGCGGACGGCTCTCTGCCAGACCGCCGCCCGCAACAATCTCCGGGCCGCCATCCCGGAGCTCGTCCGGCTCCTCTCCGACCCGAGCGATACGGGCCGATACGTCGCGAAGCGCGCGCTCGTCCAGCTCGACGCCCGCGAGGCGGCGCCGGAGCTATCCGCTTTGCTGGGCGCGGGTTCGCCCGATGCCTCGGACGCCGCCCTCACGATCCTGGTCCAGCTCGAGGCGCGTGAGGCGGCGCCCGGCCTGGTCGAGCACCTCCGCTCCGAACGGGATGACGTCCGGGCCAACGCCGCCGCCGCGCTCGGGAAGCTCGGCACGGCGGAGACCGCGCGAGAGCTCCGGCCGCTCCTCCGGGACCGCTCGGCCTGGGTCTCCGGGGAGGCGGCCGAGGCCCTCGGGGCCCTCGGGTCGAAAGAGGCCGTCCCGGAGCTCCGGGCGCTCCTTCGCGACCCGGAGCGCGGCGTGCAGGGAGAGGCGGCCCGGGCGTTGGGAAGGCTGGGCGCCCGGGAGGCCGCGCCCGACCTCGTCGAGGCCCTGCGGAAGCCGGGTCGGCACGACGCCCGGGAGGAGGTGGCCCGCGCCCTCGGCGACCTGGGGCACCGGGAGGCGCTTCCGATGCTCCTCGATCTGCTCGAGGACCGGGACTTCCAGGGGCAGGCCGCGGTCCTCCCCATCGTCGCCCGCCTGGGCGGCCCCGCCGCCGCCCCGCGGATCGTGGCCTGCTTCCGGCACGAGGACGCGGAGGTCCGTGAGGCGGCCGTCGCGGCGGCGCGGCCGCTCGGGATCAGGGGCCTGGGGCCCGCCCTCGCGGGGCTGCTCGAGGATTCCTCCGACGCCGTCGTGCGGGAGGCGGCGGAGGCCCTCCTGGAGACGGGGGCGGCGGAGGTCGCCGCGAAGCTCGAGGCTCTCGTCGCGAACGAGAGCGCCCGCGAGATCGGCCGGCGCTGGGCGGCCCTGGTCCTCGGGCGCTCGCGCCCGCCGGGAGCGGCCCCCTTCCTGCTGGAGCGGGCGAGGGACGCCGGCATTCCGGTCGGCCTGCGGGTCTGCATCCTGCACGCGCTGGCCGACCTCGGCTCGAAGGAGGCGGCCGGAGACCTCCGGAAGCTGCTCGCCTCGAAGGACGAGGAGACGCGGGCGGCGGCCGTCCGGGCGATCGGCCGCCTGGGCCTGCGGGACGCCGCCCCGGAGCTCCGCCGGATCCTGGCGGAAGCTGACGGCGACTACGACCTGCGGGAGGCGGCGGCGGGCGCGCTGGCGGCGCTGGCCGACCCGGAGGCGCTCCCGCTCCTGCGCCGGGCGATCGAGGAGGGCGACTTTCCCGGGACCGCGGCCCTGGCGCTCGCCGAGTTGGGCGACCGCGATTCGGTTCCGGCCCTCCTCGACGTGCTCCATTCGCGGGGCGACGACGAGCGGCGCGACGCGACGGACGCCCTGGCGCGGCTCGATCCGGCGGCAGCCCTGGCGCGCCTCCGCGAGCGGCTCAAGGATCCCCGGAGCGAGGTCCGCGGCGCGGCGGCCTCCTCGCTCTGCCGCCTGGGTTCGCGCGAGGGGGTGCCGGCCCTCCTCGAGGCGGCCCGCTGGGACGCCCGCCAGTCCCTGACCCCTCTCAACGCGGTTCGCTCCCCGGCCCGCTGGAAGGAACTCCGGGACCGGAAGGTCGCCTGGATGCTCCCCGGCGGCTCCATCGCCTCGGACCGCCTGCTCCGGCTCGTGTCCGGGATGACGGTCGAGACCGAGGAGGAGGGGCGAAGCGCCTGGATCTTCGGGATGGATATCGACGAGGAATGGCGCTCGGCGCTCCACCTCCTCGAGGACTACGAGGACGACTTCATCCTCGAAGGGGACCGCCTGCGCGTCCTCCCGCGCCACAAGGCGTTTCGCTTCTGGCAGGAATGGTGGCGCGCGGAGGGGGGACGCTAGTCGAACCACTCGTCCGCCGGGTCGAACGGCGGGACGACGATGTTGAGGATCTTCATCGGGCCCTTCCCGGGGATGGCCCGGTGCCGGGTCCCGGGGCGGATCATGAGCGTCATGCCCGGCTTGACGGGGAGCCGCTTCCCGTCGAGCTCGACCTCGCCCTCGCCCTCCAGGAAGTAGTAGGTCTCCGTCTGGGCCTTGTGGTAGTGCGACCGCGAGTCCTTGGAGATCTCGACCAGGTGGACGCTGACCAGGGTGTTGTCCCCCCGGATGAAGGCGCGGCGGCTCGCCCCGCAGGGGCACGGAGTGGGCGGGATCTTCGCGAAATCCACGAGCTCGAACGGGACCTTGAGCCCGGTGTCGAGGACGGCGTCGCCCGCTTCCTTCATGGGCACAAGGTTAACCGGCCCGGGCGGTCGAAGTCAATCCGGCGGCGTCCAAGTGCCGGATTTCAGAAGTTCGTAGAGCTTTTCTGCATTGCGGCACAGTTCCCGGTTCCCAGTTTCCAGTTTCCAGCAGAGCGCGCGCGTTCGACTTCTGGGAACTGGCAACTGGAAACTGTGCGAGCAATTCCGATACGCACTTGAGACCGCGAGCACTAAGAATCGCGCGCGGGGCGCGTCCAAGGGGTACACTGCTGCCGGGAAGGAGGCCCCCATGCATCGGATCGCCGTCGCCGGAGCCCTGGCGTTCTCCCTCAGCGCCCTGGCCGCCCCGTCCGCGGAGCCCTGCTGCATGGACCCCGCCGGCTACAAGGGTTCCATCAGCCAGTCCGGCCAGGAGGCCATCCTCTTCCACCACGAGGGCCGGGAGGAGCTGGTCCTGAAGATCCACTACCGGATCCAGGGAGACCGGATGCCCGACCGGTTCGCGTGGGTCATCACCGTCCCGAACGAGCCGGACGACTACGCCCTGGCCGACCCCTCGGTCTTCGAGCAGGTGCACGACTGGGCGATGCGCCTCGTGAATCCCCCGAAGCGGTCCTGGGGCCTGGGCGCGAAGATGGCGCCGGCGGCGGAGGCCGCGGGCCTCGAGTTCGGGCGCGCCGTCAAGGTGGGACCCTACGACATCCAGCCCGTCCGGGCCCTCGGCCGCGAGGCGCTCGAGGGCCTGAACGCCTGGCTCGCCTCGAACGGGTTCCCGACCGAGGAGCCCTCCCACATGGAGTACTTCGTGGACCGGAAGTTCACGTTCCTCTGCGTCAAGGTGAACCCTCCCGAGGGAGAGAAGGCCGTGGCCTCGGCGTCGGAGCTCGTGCCGCTCCACCTCTCCTTCCGCTCCGAGCAGCCGTACTACCCGCTCCGCTTCTCCTCGCGGCAGGGCGTCTTCGACGTGACCCTGACCGTCCTCACTCGGGACCGCTTCGACTTCCGGAACTCGGGGGACAGCCTCCGGCGGATCAACTGGCGGGACGAGGGATGGGAGACCAACGTGCCCGTCGCCGTCGGCGACTTCCCGCCCGCCCTCTCGAAGTCCTTCGACCGGAGCCCGCTCGCGAAGCAGGGCGGGCGCTGGCACCTGAACGTGCTCCGCGGATACGGGGTCAACCGCGGGAATGCCATTGCGAGCTGGTCGGACGACATCTTCTTCGCGACGGTCCGCGCTCCCGCGGGCGACGGACTCCTCCTGGCGGCGGCGGGAACGGGGGCGGTCCTGGTGCTGGGAGCCTTCCTCGTCCTGCGGCGCCGGGCGCGGAGGGGGGC
>Ga0187893_10002268_pt1 | contig 42822 bp, 53 predicted proteins | sample MA1701074metaG_FD_139574 | JGI IMG/M metagenome (GOLD analysis project Ga0187893, IMG submission 139574) | White microbial mat communities from a basaltic lava cave in the Kipuka Kanohina Cave System on the Island of Hawaii, USA - MA170107-4 metaG ... | reverse complement strand
GAGCGAGATGTCCTTGAACCGTTCCTCCGCCTTGCGGTCGTTCGGGTTCACGTCGGGATGGAACTTGCGCGCCAGCTTGCGATACGCCTTGCGGATGTCGTCCTCGCTGGCGTTGCGCGCCACGCCGAGCAGGGCGTACGGATCCTTGTCCTCCATGCCGCCGAGCATAGCGCTTGCGCGCTCCGGATCCGGGCTTAGCGGTTCGCCAGGCCAACGGGCCAGCCAACCAACCAGGAGGAAACCAGGAATGGCGAGAGAGAATCTGCGGCGCGATTTGTGGAATCCGTTCGGCGAGGAGTTCTTCTCCCCCGAGCGTTTCTTCCGGGACCTCGCCGCACCGGCGCAACGTCTCGCGCCCGCGGTCGACGTCACGGAGGACGAGCGCGCGTACAAGGTCAGCGTCGAGCTTCCGGGCGTGAAGCGCGATCAGGTCACCGTCGAGGTGCATGAGAACGTGCTCTCGATCCGCGGCGAGAAGAGGAGCGAACGCGAAGAGAAGCGCGACAAGACCCACTGGGTCGAGCGCTCCTACGGCTCGTTCACGCGCTCGTTCTCGCTGCCGCCCACGGCGGTCAGCGAGGATCTCCGGGCTTCGTTCAACGACGGGGTGCTCACGATCGAGATCCCGAAGAAGGAAGAGGCCAAGCCGCGCTTGATCTCGATCAAGTGACGCGCCGGGGCGGGTGCGCACCGCCGTCGAACGCGGTGCGCACCCGGCCTCAGCGCGGCTCGTCGTGCCAGCCCTGGTCGCCGATCAGCGGCACGAACGCGACCTCGCCCAGCGGCTCGCGCTCGAACCGGGTCTCGCCCGCGCGCGTGACGCGCACGAGCTGCTGGATGCCGCGCGCGCCCACGGGCATCACGAGCCGGCCGCCGACGGCGAGCTGCGCGCTGAGCGCCTCGGGCACGCGCGGCCCGGCGGCGGCGACCAGGATCGCGTCGAACGGCGCGGCGTCCGGCCAGCCGAGCGAGCCGTCGCCGATCCGCACGTGGACGTTCGCGAGCCCGAGCGCGGCGAGCCGGGCGCTCGCTTCGTCGGCCAGGTCGGCGTTTCGCTCGACGGTGTAGACCTCGGCGCACAGGCGCGCGCACAGCGCCGCCGCGTAGCCCGAGCCGGTGCCGACCTCGAGCAGCCGGTCGCGGCCGCCGAGCGTCACCGCCTCGATCATCAGCGCAACCACGTAGGGCTGGGAGATCGTCTGGCCGGCGGCGATCGGCAGGGCGCGGTCCTCGTGGGCGAGCGACGCGAGCTCGGGCGGCACGAAGCGGTCGCGCGGCAGCTCGCGAAACGCCTGCAGCAGGCGCGGGTCGCGCACGTCCCGCGCCACGAGCTGGTCTTCGACCATGCGCAGGCGGCGCTCGAGGAACGCCGCATCGCCCGCGCCCGACTCCCCGCGGCCCATGCGCGCGATTCTCGCGGACCCCGCGGCCGGCTGCCCGGTTCCGCGCGCCGGCGACGGCGGGCGCGAGACGCGGCATGATTGGGCGGGTGAGCTCCCCCCGCACGCGCACGAGGACCTGGCTCGCCGCCCTGTGTCTGGCGCTCGCGCTGGCCTGCGCCCCGCTGACCACCGAGCGCGAGGTCGCTGTCGGCAAGGACGCCGCGCAGCAGGTCGAGCAGGAGATGGGCCTGGTGCGGGACGCGGAGCTGGTCGCCTACGTCCAGGCGATCGGCGCGCGGATGGCGGCGCTCTCGCCGCGCAAGGATCTCTCCTACACGTTCAACGTGGTCGACATGGCCGAGGCCAACGCGTTCGCGCTGCCCGGCGGACACATCTACGTGTCGCGAGGGCTGCTCGCGATCGCGAACTCCGAGGACGAGCTCGCCAACGTGATCGGGCACGAGATCGGCCACGTCGCGGCGCGCCACCACGCGCGCCACCAGGCGCGCGCGCAGCGGGTGGGCGTGGCCTCCGTGCTCGGCACGCTGGCGGCCGCGGTGCTCGGCGGGGCGGAGGCGGCGCAGATCGTCGGCCAGCTCGGCCAGACCGCGGGCGCGGGCTATCTCGCGTCGCACAGCCGCGAGCAGGAACACGAGTCCGACGAGATCGGCCAGACGCTGGCCGCGGGCGGCGGCTGGGACCCGGCCGGCATGGCCGGCTTCCTGAACACGCTCGGCCGCGAGACGACGCTCCAGCTCGGCGCGGAGCGGATGCCGAGCTTCCTCGACACCCACCCCTCGACACCGGAGCGCGTCGAGGCCACGCACGCGCGCGCGGCCCGTCTGGCGCGCGCGCCGACCCGGCCGGTCGCGCGCGACCGCGCCGCCTTCCTGGCCAAGCTCGACGGCCTGGTCGTCGACGAGGACCCCGCCGGCGGACTGTTCGAGGGCGAGGTGTTCCGCCAGCCGGTGATGAACTTCCGCATCACCTTCCCCGACGACTGGCGCACCGCGAACTCCGCGCGCGCGGTGGCCGCGATCGCGCCCGACGAGTCGGGCTTGATCCAGCTCGGCCTCGCCGGTCCAGGCAGCGATCCGCGCGCGGCGGCCCAGAAGTCGCTCTCGGGACAGAAGACGCCCGTGGCCGAACACGGACCGCTCTCGATCGGCTCGCTCCAGGCCTACCAGGTCCGGCTCAGCCAGCAGACGCAGCAGGGGCAGATGGGCGGGCTGTTCACCTGGATCGCGCACGGCGGACAGGTCTACCGCGTCGAGTGCATCGCGGCCGAGCAGCGCTTCGAGCGTTTCGCACCGCTGTGCGCGCGCACGACGCGGAGCTTCCGCCCGCTGGACAGCAAGGATCGCGAACGCATCCGGGGCAAGGTGCTGCGCGTGGCGACCGTGAACGCGGGCGAGTCGCTGGCCGCGTTCGGCGCGCGCACCGGCAACGTGTGGAGCCCGGAGCAGACCGCGGTCGCGAACGCGATGCCGAGCCCGAGCGCGTTCCCGTCCGATCGCCGGCTCAAGATCGCGGTCGCGGTCCCCTTCCGTGCTTCGGCCGGACGGCCCTAGTTGCGAGAGCCGGGCGCAGCGCGCAGCGAGCCGCTCGAGCCCGGGCTGGTCGAGTTTCTCGCCACGCCCGCCGCGTATCCCGGCGATCCGAGCGCCGCAGCCGGCGTCGAGCACGTGCAGACGCACCTCTCGCACGTGTTCCTCACGGGCGAGCGCGTGTACAAGCTGCACAAGGCGGTGCGCTTCGGCTTCGTGGACTTCTCGACGCGGAGCCTGCGCAGCGAGGACTCGTTGCGCGAGCTGCGGCTGAACCGGAGGCTCGCGCCCGACGTGTACCTCGGCGTCGCCTGCGTCGCGCGCGAGGGCGGCGCGCTGCGGCTCGGCGCGCTCGCCGAGGAGCTGTCGGAGCTCGGCGCGGCGGGCGGGGAGCACTGCGTGGCCATGCGCCGCCTGCCGGGCGGGCGCGACGCGCTCTCGCTGCTCGAGCGCGGCGCGCTGCGCGAGGCGCACGTCGACGCGATCGCGGCCTCGGTCGCCGACTTCCACGCGCGCAACGGGCTCGGCGCGCCGGCTCCGTTCCCGGCCGCGGCCTGGCGCGCGCGCGTCGCCGAGCCGGTGCGCGAGTCGTTCGGTGAGATAGCCCGCACGGACGCCTTCCGCGCGCGCGCGAACGAGGCCCTGAGCCGGGCCCGGGAGCTGCTCGCGCGCCGCGCGGATCGCTTCGAAGCGCGCCGCGCGGCGGGCCGGATCGTCGACGGGCACGGCGACCTGCACCTCGCGCACGTCTGGTTCGAGCGGGATGCCGCGCCGCCGCTCGTGATCGACTGTCTCGAGTTCCGCGACGACTATCGCCAGATCGACGCGGCGTCGGAGGTCGCGTTCCTGGCGATGGATCTCGAGCACCGCGGCCGGCGCGACCTGGGCGAGCGCTTCCTGCGCCGCTACGCGGAGGCGAGCGACGACTTCGACCTCTACGGCGTGCTCGAGCTGTTCACCGCCTACCGCGCGGCGGTGCGCGCCAAGGTCGCGTGTCTCGCCGCGCGCGACGAGGCGGTGCCGGAGGCGCAGCGAGCGGCGGCGCTCGAGAGCGCGGACGCGTATCTCGCGCTGGCCGAGGGCGCGCTCGCGGAGCCGCGCCCCGGCCGCGTGGTGGCGATGGCGGGGATCGTCGGCAGCGGCAAGAGCAGCGTCGCGCAGGCGCTGGCCGACGCGAGCGGTGGCGTGGTGATCGCCTCGGATCGCCTGCGCAAGCGCCAGGCCAACCTGCCCGCGGGCGCGCGCGGCGGCGCCGAGCTCTACACCGACGCGCGTACGGAGGGCACCTACCGCGGTCTGCTCGAGCGCGCGGCGCCGGTCGTGCTCTCGGGCCGCGTGGCCATCCTCGACGCCACCTACGGGCGGCAGCGCTTCCGCCGCGAGCTGTGCGCGTGGGCGGCGGAGCGGAAGATCGACGCCTGCCTGGTCGAGTCGATCTGCGCCGAGCCGGTCGCGCTCGCGCGGCTCGAGGCCCGCGCCCGCGCGGGCGACGATCCCTCCGACGCTGGGCCCGAGTTTCACGCGCGGAGCGCCGCCGAGTACGAGCCGCCGGACGAGTTCCCCGCCGAGCGGCGCGCGTGCGTGCGCACGGACGCCGCGGATTGGCGGGCGTCGATCGCCGCGCTCGCACGCCGCTTCGCGCTCGGCGCACCCGAGCCGCGCGGCGCGCGCCCGCGCTAGGGCTTCACCGGCGGGGGACTCTTCGCTTTCGGCTCGGGTCCCGGAGGATCGACCGGGCCGCGCGTCTTCTCGGCCAGCCCGCCGCAGTCCAGGCGCACGCAATCCTCGTGCGCCTGGCAGTAGGCCATGCGCTCCTTGTCGCTCGGCATGGCCTGCATGGCGCGCTCGTGGTGGGCGCAGCTCTGCGCGGTGTTGGCGCGCTCGCGCGGCGCCGCGGCGGGATCCTCGGCGCGCGCGTCCGCGGCGAGCAACAGGGCGGCAACCAGCGAGAGCCGAGCGAGCGTGCAGGCCGACATGCTGCGAAGCCTAGCGCCGCCGGGATGCGTGCGCGCGCCATTCTGTAGTAGCGTGGGTCACCAAGGTGGCTGTCACCGTTCGAACCACCTGGATAGGAGAACCGGATGATGACGAATCGGAACATCGCCGCGATCGCCGCGGCGTTGGCATTGGGAGTCTCGGGCTGCGCGACGAGCGGCGACATCGAGCGGCTCGATGCCAAGATCGACGCGCTCGCCAAGAGCACCGACAGCCGCATTGCGGCGGCGGAGCAGCGCGCGGCCGCGGCCGAGGCAGCCGCGAAGTCGGCGGCGGCTCAGGCCCAGGCAGCGGCGGGCGACGCCGATGCCGCGGCGCGGAAGAGCGAGGCGATCTTCAACAAGTCGATCTCGAAGAGCGGCCGCTAGCCCTCTCGGACCGCCTTCAGTTTCCCGACCGGAACGGGCACGCCGCGTGCCTCCTGGATCACGCGGCGCACCCGTTCCTCGTCGACGCTGCCCGCTTCGATCACACCCAGCGTCTCGAGCACGATCAGCTGCACGAGCGTGGCGGACGGCGCATCGGGCGCGCGGTCGTACTCGTCGCGGTGCGCCTCTACGTAGAGCACGCCGTTGCGCTGGCCGAGCTTGACCGGCTGGTAGACCAGGCGCACGCGGGTGCCAGACTTCGTGCGCGCGAACAGCGCGCGCATGTCGTCGTTGTACAGGCGCACACAGCCGTGTGTCGCGTTGCGGCCGATCGACCAGACGTTGTTCGTGCCGTGGATGCCGTAGCTCGACGTGCCGAGCGTGAGCCAGCGGTCGCCGAGCGGGTTGTTCGGCCCGGGCGGCACCACCGCGGGCAGGTCGGGCCGCTCCGCGCGGATCGACGCAGGCACCGTCCAGTAGGGGTCCACGCGCTTGTGGCCGATGCGAAATTCCCCCACCGGAGTCGGATCGACCGCATCGCCGATCGCGACCGCGAGTACGGTCGGCCGGGTGCGGTCGACCGTGAAGTCGTACAGCCGCATCTCGGGCAGGTTGATCACCAGGCCCTCGCGCGGCGCATTCGGAAGGATGTACTCGGTGGGCAGGTGGACGCGCGTGCCGGCCGCGGGGACCCACACGTCGACGTCCGGATTCAGCTGGATGAGCTGCTGGAAGCCGAGCCGGTCGCGCTCGGCGATGTCGAGCAGCGTGTCGCCGTTCTTCACCACCGCGATGCGCGGCGCGCCGAGCACCGGCTGCAGGTCGCTCGCCGCGTCGTGGCTCGCCGCCGCCGCGACGAGCAGCGGCAACAGCGCGGCGAGCGCCAGCGCACGGCCGCTCACGCGGGCCCCGAGATGCGCACGGACATCCGCCCGAGGCGCTCATAGTCGCGTTCCTGCCGGCGCACTCCCCACCAGTCGTACAGGAAGATCTCGATCGGGCGCCACATGGCGACCCAGCCGCCGATCATCAGGCTCTCGCGCCCGAACTGGAACAGCGCGGAGCTGTTCGAGGTGACGAGCGCGTTGCCGACCAGCATGCACAGCGCGAGGAAGGTCAGCCCGATCACCAGGCTGGTGCGCCCGCGCGCCATGAGCTGGCGGAACTCGCGCCGCTTGGCCTCGGCCAGGTACCGAAAGTGGCTCCGCACCGCGCTCTCGAGCTGGGCGCACAGCTCGCGGTCGCGCTCCGGCTGCGCCAGGTGGACCACGAGCTCGAGCTGGCTCTGCTGCGGCAGATCGCTCGCCCAGCTCACGATGAACGCCTCGGCCGCTTCGTCGAGCGAGCGCTCGCGGAACGGGGAGGGGTCGAGCGTGTGGAAGAGCTGGTTGACGTCGCGCAGCTTGAGCTCGATCCGCGAAACCTGGCTGCCGGGAGGGTCCACGTCGCCAGATCCCGTAGCGGGCTCGGCGCGCGGCGTCGAGTGCGGCGCGGATCCGGGCTAGCGGCTGGCGCGGCTCGCCGCGACGCGCTCTTCGCGCAACCCGCCGTGCTCGTCGTCGTCCTGCTCCCGGGTCAGCTCGGCCACGCGGGCGAGCACGCGCTGCAGATCCTCGTCGTACAGATAGAAGCCGTTCCAGGAGGCGCTGTAGCCGTTCCCGACCCGGCGGATCAAGGGTGTTTTCGTCGTCATCTCGGTGCGCATCGGCGAGCTCGAGCCGCGACTGTCGCGGCGGTTCGCGCCCAAGGAACGGACGCGACATGCACGGCACGCTGTGACAGCCTCGCCGGACGATGGAACCGATCGCGCTGTTCGTCTTCCAGTTCGCGTGGTTCCTGTTCGCGTGGTCGCTCGTCACCTGGTTCGTGCTGTGGCCCTGGTCCGCGCGCCTCTCGCCGGACGCGCGGCTCAGCCTGTTCGTTGCGCCGGAGATGTTCCGTGTGCTCGGGGTCGGGCTGCTGGTTCCCAGCCTGTCTCCGGGCATGCCGCTCGAGTTCGCGATCCCGACCGCGGCCGCGGACTCGGCCACCGCGCTGCTCGCCGCGCTCGGGTTCATCGGACTGCGGCGGGGGTGGAGCTCGGCTCGCGGCCTCGTCTGGGCGTGCAGCGTCGTCGGCACCGTCGACCTGCTGATCGCCTTCCCGCACGCGGCCGCGACTGCGGCGATCGCGCACCTCGCCACGCAGTGGTACGTGCCCGTCTTCGCGGGCCCCCCGCTGGTGATCTGTCACGTGGCGTGTTTCGTCCTGCTCGTGCGAGGTCGCCGCTCGGCCAGCTAGCTTCGTTCGCGCGAGCGCGCGACGACCCCCGCTGCGAGCGCGGCCAGCGCGCACGAGCCGAGCATCGCGAACGGGATGCTCGCGATCGACGCGGACTCGCGCAGCCGGTGCACGCGCGCCGGCGTGAAGTTCCGCTCGCCGAAGCGCGTCGCCACGTACACCCCGAGCAGCCACATCGCGAGCCCCGAAGTCGCGATCGCGGTGGCGAGGCTCGTGCCCGCCGCCAGCGCGCCGAACGCGACCAGGCCGAACGCCGCGCCCACCTGCTGCGCGCGCGCGCCGGCGGCCAGCACGCTCGCTGTGCGTTCGGGCTGGTCGAGCTCGTCGCTGAGCCAGGCGAACTCGGCCCCGCTCGTGAACGTCCAGCCCAGCCCCCACAGCATCTGGGTCGCGACGAGCAGCGGAAAGTCGGTCACGAGCCCGGTCACGAGCATGCCGGCGCCGGTCAGCGCGTGCGCGGTCACGATCGACCACTTGCGGCTGATCGTGTCGGCCATGACCCCGGTCGGAATCTCGCTCACGAGCGCGGTGACGCCCTGTGCGACGCCGATGAACACGAGTTGGAACGGATCGAGCCTCGCCTCGACCACCAGATAAAGGTTCGCGACCAGCCAGTAGCCGCGCGCGCACGCCGCGCGCACGCCCCTCCAACGGATGAAGCTCGAGGCGACGTCGCGCACGGGCACCGGAGCACGTTACGCTGGAACGGGTGACGCCGCGAGAGCTCGAGAGCTACCTGCACGAGCACATTCCGCTGTCGGCGGCGATGGCCGTGTCGGTGGCCGAGGCGTCGCCGGAGCGCGTGGTGCTGCGCGTGCCGCTCGCGCCCAACATCAACCACCGCGAGACGGTGTTCGGGGGCAGCGCGTCCGCCGCGGCGATCCTGGTCTGCTGGTCGCTGCTCCACCTGCGCATGCGCGGCGCCGGCCTGGACGCGCGGCTGGTGATCCAGCGCAACACCATGTCGTACCTGGCGCCGATCGCGGGCGACTTCCGCGCGGTCGCCGCGCTCGACGATCCCGCGGCGTGGTCGGCTTTCACGCGGACGCTCGAGCGCAAACGCCGCGCGCGCATCACCGTGTCCGCCCTGCTCGAGAGCGGCGGCGAGACCGCGTGCCGGTTCGAGGGCGAGTTCGTCGCATTGGCCGCGTCGAGCGCCGCGAGTCGCGCGTGATAGGTTTCGAGCCGTGATCATCGGGCTCGCATCCCCCCGCGTCGCCGAGAGTCTCGACGACGGCCTCGCGAAGACCGAGCGCCTGCTCGCGGACGCGGCGGCGCGCGGCGCGCGGATCGTGTGCTTCCCCGAGGCGTACCTGCCGGGGCTGCGGGGCCAGGACTTCGAGCCGTTCCCGTTCGACGCGGCCACGCAGGCGCACGCGCTCGAGGCGCTGGCCAAGCTCTCGCGCGCGCACCGCGTGGCGGCGATCCACGGGCTCGAGCGCATCACCCCCGCGGGCCGGCAGATCGCGGCCTTCGTGTTCGACGCGCGCGGCGAGCTGCTGGGCTTCCAGACCAAGAACCAGGTCGATCCGAGCGAGGACCCGTTCTACGTGCCCGGCGACACGCGCCGCCTGTTCGAGGTCGAGGGCGTGAAGCTCGGCATCGCCATCTGCCACGAGGGCTGGCGCTACCCGGAGACCGTGCGCTGGGCGGCGGCGCGCGGCGCGAAGATCGTGTTCCACCCGCAGCACACCGGCGCGAACCGGAGCGGTGTATGTCCGGCGGAGTGGGGCGCCCCGTCGAATCTCTACTACGAGAAGGCGATGGGCATGCGCAGCCGCGAGAACACGATCTACTTCGCGAGCGTGAACTACGCGCTCCGCTACCCGGACTCCGCGACCAGCCTGATCGCGCCGTCGGGCGAGTGCCAGGCGTTCCTGCCCTACGGGGAGGAGGGCGTGCTGGTGGCGGAGCTCGATCTCGACGCCGCGACCGGACTGCTCGCGCGGCGCTTCGCGCCGGAGCGCTACCGCGACTCGGACGCGGAGTGAGCGAAGGCGCGATGGCGGGCCCGATCGGAATCGTCGCCTGCTCCGCCGAGGGCGCGGCCCTGTGCTACCGCACGATCTGCGCGGAGGGCGCGGCGCGGCTCGGGCGTCCGCACGCGCACCCCGAGGTGTGCATGCACACGCCGTCGTTCGCGGAGTACGTCGACCGTCTCGAGCGCGCGGACTGGAAGGGCGTCGGCGAGCTCATGCTCGCGTCGGCGCACACGCTCGCGCGCGCTGGCGCGAGCTTCCTGATCTGTCCCGACAACACGGTGCACCAGGCGCTGCCGCTGATCGAGGCGCGCTCGCCGCTGCCCTGGCTGCACATCGCCGAGGTGGTCGCGCAGCAGGCGGTGGCGCGCGGCTTCCGGCGCGTCGGCATCACCGGCACGCGCTGGCTGGTCGAGAGCCGCGTCTACCCCGAGAAGCTCGAGGCGCGCGGCGTCGAGTGGGTCGTGCCCGAGCCGCGCGCGCGCGACGAGCTGCAGCGGATCATCATGACCGAGCTCGTGCCGGGCGTGCTCGAGCCCGCCTCCGTCGCGTCCTTGCAGCGTATCGTGGGACGCCTCGCGGACGCGGGCTGCGACGCGGTCGTGCTCGGCTGCACGGAGCTCCCGCTCGCGCTCAGCGACGCGAGCTCCCCGCTGCCCACGCTCGACTCGACGCGCCTGCTCGCGCGCGCCGCGCTGGAGCGGAGTCTGCGAGAATGAGAGAGCGATGAGCGACCCCGCGATCTCGATCGAGCGCGCCGACCTGCTCGCCGAGACCAGCCGCGCGCTGATCCTGGCGCTGAACCGCGAGCTCGCGGAGATGTATCCCCAGGCCGGCGCGAACCACTTCGAGCTCGACTCGGAGGAGGTCGCGCCGGGACGAGGCGGGTTCTTCGTCGCGCGCCGCGGCGGCGCCCCCGTCGGCTGCGGCGCGCTGCGCAAGCTCGACGCCGAGACCGCGGAGCTGAAGCGCATGTACGTCGCCCCCGCCGCGCGCGGCACCGGCCTGGGCCGGCGGCTGGTCGAGACGCTCGAAGCCGAGGCGCGCGCGCTCGGCGTGCGCCGGCTCGTGCTCGAGACCGGCACGCTCCAGCACGCGGCGCTCGCGCTCTATCGAAACGTCGGCTTCGCGCCCATCCCCCTCTTCGGTGAGTACCGGCTCTCGCCGGACACGAGCGTCTGCCTGGGAAAGGAGCTCGACGCGCGATGAAGCTCTACGTCGACCAGGACGGCTCCGCGCCCAGCCCGCGCCGCGTGCGCATGTACCTGGCCGAGAAGAAGCTCGAAGTTCCGCTCGTGCGGCTCGCGCTCCACGAAGAGAACCGGACCCGCGAGTTCCGGCGCAAGAACCCGATCGGCACGCTGCCGGTGCTCGAGCTCGACGACGGCACCTGCATCTCGGAATCGCTCGCGATCTGCCGCTACTTCGAGGGGCTCCACCCGGAGCCGTCGCTGTTCGGGCGCACGCCGCTCGAGCAGGCCGAGATCGAGATGTGGACGCGGCGGGCCGAGCACTACCTGTACCTGATGATCGACTTCCGCGGGCACTTCGCGCGCAAGCCGGAGACCCGCGCCGCGGCGCAGGAGTTCGAGACCTGGGCCACGCAGTTCGCGCGCTTCCTCGACCGCGAGCTCGGCGAGCGCGCGTTCCTCACCGCCGGCCGGCTCACCATGGCCGACATCTTCGCCTTCGGCGCGCTCGACTACGGCGCACGCTTCGCCGGGTTCGCCCTCCCGGCGCAGCTCGAGCGCCTGCGGTCGTGGTTCGACACGATGGCCGCCCGGCCCAGCGCGCAGGCCTGAGCGCATGCCCGCCTATCGCATGCTGCACGGCTCGCTCAATCACGTGTCGCTCACGGTGCGCGACCTGCCCAAGGCGATGGAGTTCTTCGGGCCGTTCCTGCGCTTCCTCGGCTACACCGTGGGCTCGATCGGGCACGACGACCGCTCGGGCCACGACCTGACCGTGAACATCAACATGTCGAACGGCATCGCCTTCAACGTGTGGCAGGCCGAGCCCGGGCTCGCGGACCACCCGTTCGAGGTCTACGAGCCCGGGCTGCACCACGTGGCGTTCAACGTGGGACGCCACGAGCAGGTCGACGAGCTACACCGCCTGGTGCAGGAGCTCGGCGGCGAGATCCTCGACGGCCCGGGCGAGTTCCCGTTCGGCCCGGGCGGCTACTACGCGTTCTACTTCCGCGGCCCCGACCGGCTGAAGTTCGAGGTCGTGCACATGCCGGTCCTGGAGCAGGCGCCTTAGAACCCCGGGGGCGGCGTGAACCCGCCCATGACCTCGCCGATCCTGCGCGCGAAGTCGATCGACGTACGGTCCTCGAGGTACGGCCCGACGATCTGGATGCCGACGGGCAGCCCGCCGCGCGTGCGCCCGACGGGCGCGGTGCTCGCGGGCAGGTAGCACAGCGTCGCGGGCGAGATCCACTTCAGCATGTCCAGGTAGTCGGCCGGACCTCCGTTGATCTGGATCTGGCGCGTGAACAGGTCGCCGGAGTGGTCGTGCGGGATCGCCGGCACCGGGTTCACGGGCAGGAGCAGCACGTCGTAGCTGCGGAAGAACTCGGCGAAGCGTGCGCCGAGCTGCGCCGCTCGCTCGTGCGCGGACGCCCACTCGCGGTGGTACTGCGCTCCGGCGCGAGCGGTGCGGCCGAAGGCGCTCGCGTCGTCTGGGTTCGCGGCCCGGTGGGCGACCATCCCCTGGAACACTGCGTCGGGGAAGCCTGCGATCATCGCGCCCCAGAGCAGGTACTCGTACAGCTCGAAGGCGCCCCGCGCGTCCTCGAACGGGCGCGCCGCCTCGTCGACGCGCGCGCCGGCCTTGCGCAGCGCGGCGACGGCCTCGCGCAGCGGCGCTTCGACCTCGCGGTCGAGCGGGAAGTCGCGGTCGTCGATCCAGGCCGCGACGCGGTAGGAACGCAGATCGGTGTGGCGCGGGGCGGGCAGGGCGAACGACCAGGCGCGCGCGCGCGCTTCGTCCGGTCCGGCGAGGACCGACAGGGCCAGGTCGAGGTCCTCGGCGGAGCGCGCCATCGGCCCGCCGACGCCGAGGTCCATCTCGGACAGCATGCCCGGCGGACCCGGGATGTGGCCGCGCATCGGCACGATGCCGTGCGTCGCCTTGTGCCCGAACAGCCCGTTCCAGTGGCACGGCGTGCGGATCGAGCCGCCGATGTCGCTGCCGAGCTCGAGCCCGCACAGCCCGGCCGCGAGCGCGGCCGCCGCGCCGCCCGACGATCCGCCCGGCGTGCGCGCGGTGTCCCAGGGGTTGTTCGTGCTGCCGAACACTTCGTTGTAGCTCTGCAGGTCGCTGGCCATGAGCGGCAGGTTGGTCTTGCCGAAGATCACCGCGCCGGCGTCGCGCAGGCGCTTCACCGCGTCGGCGTCGCGCGCGGGCACGTGCTTGGCGAGCTCGGGCGCGCCGCAGGTCGTGAGCACGCCCTCGGTCTCGTAGCTGTCCTTGATCGTGATCGGCAGGCCGTGTAGCGGCCCCCACGACTCGCCGCGCGCGAGCGCCTGGTCCGCCGCGGCCGCGCGCGCGCGTGCGCGCTCGGCGTCGAGCGTCACCACCGCGTTCAAGGCCGGGTTGTGTTTCTCGATCCGGCCGAGGTAGAGCTCGAGCAGCTCGCGGCTCGACACCTCGCGGCGTCGCAGCGCCGCGGCGAGCTCGGTGGCGGAACGGAAGTGCAGCTCGGTCATCGCGGGGTCCTCCTGGCGGATTCGAGACCCGATCATCGCACGCCGTGCATAATCGCCGCCTGCCGGAGGAAGACGATGCGCGCCATCGGTTCGACCGTTCTCGTTCTGGTGCTCGGGCTCGCAGGCTGCGGCGGCGAGCGCGCGCAGCCGCCCGCGCCTGGCGAGGACGCTCCGGACGCGAACGGCTTCAGCGCACCGACGAGCTACACACGGGCGGCGCAGGCCGAGGTCGCGCGCGCGCTCGCGCTCGACGACCCGCAGGATTTCGAGGACGCGAAGCGCGGGCTGGTCGCGAGCGACCCCAACCTGGTCGTGACCGGGCCGGACGGGTCGGCGATCTGGGACCCGAAGTCGTTCGAGTTCGTGGCGGGCGACGCGCCGCCCAGCGTGAACCCGAGCCTGTGGCGGCAGGCGAAGCTGAACGGGATCCACGGGCTGTTCCAGGTCGCCGAGGGCCTGTACCAGGTGCGCGGCTACGACGTCGCCAACATGACGCTGATCCGCGGCAAGACCGGCTGGATCGTGGTCGACCCGCTGACCGCGAAGGAGACCGCGGCGGCGGCGCTCGCGTTCGCGCGCACGCAGCTCGGCAACGACCCTGTCACCGCCGTGATCTTCACGCACAGCCACGTCGATCACTTCGCGGGCATCGAGGCCGTGCTACCGGCCGATCCCGAGGCGCGCAAGGCGGTGCGGATCGTCGCGCCGCAGGAGTTCCTGACGGAGGCCACGAGCGAGAACGTGCTGGCGGGCGTCACGATGGGACGCCGCGCGGTGTACATGTTCGGCCTGAACCTGCCGCGCGGGCCGCGCGGCTACGTCGACACCGGGCTCGGCAAGCCGCCGGCGCGCGGCACGATCGACATCGCGGCTCCGACCGAGACGATCGATCACACGCCTCAGGCGCTCGAGCTCGACGGCGTGCCGTTCGTGTTCCAGTACGCGCCGCACTCCGAGGCGCCGGCGGAGCTCACCTTCTACCTGCCGCAGCACAAGGCCTGGTGCGCGGCCGAGATCGCCACCCACACGCTGCACAACCTGTACACGCTGCGCGGCGCGAAGGTGCGCGACGCGCTGCTCTGGGCCGGCTACCTGGACGAGGCGCTGCGCATCTTCCCGGACATGGAGATCGTGTTCGCGAGCCACCACTGGCCGGTGTGGGACGCGGCGCGCGTGCGCGCGCACGTGACCGGCCAGCGCGACACCTACCGCTTCATCCACGATCAGACGCTGCGGCTCGCGAGCGAGGGCGCGACGCCGCGCGAGATCGCCGAGCAGGTCGCGCTGCCCGACGCGCTCGCGAAGACGTTCGCCAACCGCGGCTACTACGGCACCGTGCGCCACAACTCGAAGGCGGTCTACCAGTTCTACTTCGGCTGGTACGACGGCAACCCCGCGAACCTCGATCCGCTGCCGCCGGTCGAGCTCGGCCAGAAGTACGTCGTGGCGCTGGGCGGCCCCGCGGAGGTGAAGCGCAAGGCGAGCGAGGCGTACGAGCGCGGCGAGTACCGCTGGGTCGCGACGCTGCTCGACCACGTCGTATTCGCGAACCCGAACGACGGCGAAGCGAAAGAGCTGCTCGCGCGCGCCTACGACCAGCTCGGCTACGTCGCGGAGTCGGGGCCGTGGCGCTCGGTGTACCTGACCGGCGCCTACGAGCTGCGCCACGGCGCGCCGACCCAGGGCGCGGGCGTGGCGAACGCGATCGGCCTCCTGCGCGCGGTGCCGCTCGACTACTTCTTCACCGCCATGGCCACGCGCGTGAACGGCGCCGAGGCCGCCGACAAGGCGATGACGCTCAACTTCGTGTTCACCGACGTCGGCGAGACGCACGTGCTCGAGCTCGCGAACGGCGTGCTCCACCACACGAAGACGGACGCCGACCCGAAGGCCGAGGTCACGGTCAAGCTGACGCGCGACTTCTTCCTGCGCCTCACCACGGGCCAGGCCGGGCTGCGCGACATGATCTTCTCCGACGACCTGAACGTGGAGGGCAGCCGCCTGCAGCTGCTCTCGTTCTTCTCGCTGCTCGACCGGCCCGACGGGCTGTTCCCGGTGGTGACGCCGTGAGCGGCGCGAGCGCACCGGCGCAGCTCTCTGCGGCGCGCGCGCTGCACGACGAGATCTCCGCGCGCGGCGACGAGATCGAGTCCGGCCGGCGGCTCCCGCCCGATCTCGCGCGCAAGCTCGCCGCATCGGGCCTGTTCTCGATCTGCGTGCCCGCGCAGTACGGCGGCGGCGAGCTCTCCGCCGCCGACGCGGTACGCGTGATCGAAGAGGTCGCGCGCGCGGACGGCGCCGCGGGCTGGTGCGTGATGATCGGCGCGACCACGGGCATGCTCGCCGCCTCGCTCTCCGACGCCTGGTCGCGCGAGATCTACGGCCGCAACCCGGACGTCGTGACCGGCGGCGTGACCGCGCCGATGGGCGTCGCGACCGCCGCCGAGGGCGGCCACCGCGTGACCGGTCGCTGGACGTTCGGGAGCGGCTGCCAGCACTCGGACTGGCTGGTCGGCGGCACGCGCATCGGCGCGGCCGACGCGCCCGAGGTGCGGCTGATGTTCTTCTCGCCCGACCAGTTCCGCATCCTCGACACCTGGCACGCCTCGGGCTTGCGCGGCAGCGGCAGCCACGACTTCGAGGTCGAGGGCGCGTTCGTGCCCGACGGGCGCTCGGTCGTGCTCGGGGGACACGCGCGCGTGTCGGGGCCGCTCTACCAGTTCCCGACGCTCGGGCTGCTGGCGCTCGGCGTGTGCGCGGTGGGGCTCGGCATCGCCCGGCGCGCGCTCGACGAGTTCGTCGCGCTCGCGGGCGGCAAGGTTCCCACCGGCAGCACGCGCACGCTCGCCAACCGCCCGGTCGTGCAGCGCCAGGTCGGCGAGGCCGAGGCCGCGCTGCGCTCCGCGCGCGCCTACGTGTTCGCGTCGATCGAGGCGGCCTGGGCGATCGCCGCGCAGGGCCGCCCGCTGCCGATCGAGCAGCGCGCAGAGCTGCGGCTCGCGGCGGCGAACGCGGCCTGGCGCGCCGCGCAGGCCGTCGACCTGGTCTACCACGCCGGCGGCGGCACGGCGGTGTACGCGTCGAGCCCGCTGCAGCGCTGCTTCCGCGACGTACACGTCGCCACCCAACACATCATGGTGGCGCAGCCGCTGTTCGAGATCTTCGGCCGCTCCGCGCTCGGGCTGCCGGTCGAGAAGGGCACGGTCTAAGTCATGGCCGAGCTGCGCATCGGCACGCTCGGCACGCCGCGCATGCTGCGCGCCCCGGTCGAGGAGCGGCGGAGCTTGCTCGCGCGCGCCGCCGACGCGGGCCTCTCCCATCTGTTCGTCGCCGACCACGTGAGCTTCTTCGACGGCCGCGGCATGGACGGGCTGGTGAACGCTGCGACGCTGCTCGCTTCCCACCCGAGCCTGCGCGTGTACGTCGGCGTGTACCTGCTCGCGCTGCGCCACCCGCTGCCGGTCGCGCGCCAGATCGCGAGCCTCGCCGAGTCCGCGCCCGGCCGGCTCACGCTCGGCGTGGGCGTGGGCGGCGAGGACCGGCACGAGATCGAGATCTGCGGCGTCGACCCCGCGACCCGCGGCCGGCGCACGGACGAGTCGCTCGCGGTGCTGCGCCCGCTGCTCGCGGGCGAGCGCGTCTCCCACCGCGGCGAGTTCTTCGCCTTCGACGACGCGCTGATCCGTCCCGCGCCCAAACCTCCGGTACCGATCGCGATCGGCGGCCGCTCGAGCGCGGCGGTGCGCCGCGCCGGCCGCCACGGCGACGGCTGGCTCGGAGTGTGGTGCTCGCCGAAGCGCTTCGCCGAAGTCGTGCGCGAGACCGCCGCGATCGCCGCCGAAGCGGGCCGCGGGAACGTCGACTGGCGCCACGGCCTGCAGGTCTGGACGGCCTGCGATCCGAACCGCGATCTCGCCCGCGCCCGGCTCGCCGCCGCGATGGAGGACATGTACCGCACGCCCTTCGCGCGTTTCGAGCGCTACAGCCCCGCGGGCAGCGCCGCCGAGATCGCCGACTTCCTCGCGCCCTACGCCGACGCGGGCTGCCGCGAGTTCAACGTGATGTGCATCGCCGAGAGCGACGAGGCGGGGATCGACGCGGTCGGCGAGATCCGCCGCCGGCTCGGCGGCTGAGACGGGCGGACGTCAGCGCGCGGGCCACTTTCCGTCGACGCGATACGCTTCATCCTGTCCGGGCCACGGTGGCATCGTCACGCCGAGGATCGTGAGGGAGGCGGCTCCGGTGCACCGGAACTGAAACGCCGTTCCCAGGGGAACGGTGAGGCACACGCCGGGCTCGAGTGCGGTGACCTCTTCGCGCGCACCCTGCTTGCGCCACATCTCGCCCGTCCCGCTGAGCACGAACCAGATCTCCTCGACGGTGCGGTGCCTCACCGGGATCGACGCCGTCCCCGGGGGCAGCTCGAACGTCGCCATGCCGCCTCGCGGGAGCGAGAGCAGGACGCGCACGGCCGAGCCATCGGGAGCCATCAGGTCGGGCGCCTCGGGCAGCGTTTTCGAGGAGAAGGGGACCGCCACGGGTTCTAGATCCAGCGCAACAGCACGGCCGCCAGCCGGTCGAGCAGCCGGTCGATGAAGCCGCGGCTCGCGAGCGTCGCCAGGTCCACGTGCCGGCCCTTCGCGGTGTCGGCGTCGATCCGGTCGCGCAGGCGCTTTGCGATGCCCTCGTCCTCGATCACCAGGTTCACCTCGTAGCTGTGCTCGAAGCTCTGGCGGTCCAGGTTCGAGCTGCCGACCACGGCCCAGCTGTGGTCGAAGCAGGCGACCTTGGCGTGCATCATCTCGGTGTCGTGCTCATAGACCTGCACGCCGCGCTCGAGCAGTCCTGGCAGCACCGCGCGCGAGGCGCGCCGCAGCGAGGGATGGTCGGTGTGGTCGCCCGCGAGCAGGAGGACGACCTGCACGCCGCGCGCGCTCGCGTCGCCGAGCAGCTCGAGCACGCGCCTTCCGGGGGCGAAGTAGGGCGAGACCAGCCGGACCTCGCGCTCCGCCGCGCGCAGCGCCGAGACCAGCAGCTCGCGCATGCGCCGGCGCCGGTACGCGGGGCCGTCGGAGAGCACGGCGCAGCGCACGTGGCCGGCGCGCGGCCGTTCGCCCTCGAGCAGCGCGCGCCACTCGAGCGCGGGGCCGTCGGCGCGGAACCAGCTCTCCAGGAACACGGCCTCGAGGTCGCGCACGGCCGGGCCCTCGACGCGCACGTGCGCGTCGCGCCACTCGGCTTCGCGCGCGAGCGGGCCCAGGCCGCTCACGTACTCGTCGCCCACGTTCAGCCCGCCCGTGAACCCGACCGCGCCGTCGACGACCAGGATCTTGCGGTGGTCGCGGCGGCGCGGCGCGAAGCGCGGCCAGAACGGGGCGAAGCGGTTGAACACGACCACCTCGCCGCCGGCGCCGATCAGCGGCTGGAGCGCGCTCTCGTCCAGGCCCAGCGAGCCGAAGCCGTCGTAGAGCAGCCGCACCTCGACGCCCGCGCGCGCGCGCTTCGCGAGCGCGTCCAGGAAGCGCCGCCCGGTTCCGTCGCTGCGCAGGATGTAGGTCTCGAGGTGCACGCGGCGGCGCGCGCCGTCGATCGCGGCGAGCATGGCGGCGAGCCCCTCGCGCCCGGTGTCGTAGACCTCGACGCGGTTGCCCTCCGTGAAGCGCAGGCTGCGGTCGCGGATCAGCTCGACGATCGCCTTCGGCCGCGGCACCAGGCCGTGGCGCCGCAGCGGCGATGCCAGACGCCTGCGCCGATTCCGCTTCCCGCGAGACACGGCGAGACAGTAGCCGAGCTACCATGCGCGCGATGCAACCAAGCGAGGAAACGCGATGAGCGAGGTGCGCCTCACCGAGCTCGTGCCCGCCGGCGGTTGAGCCCGCAAGCTCGGCGCCGAGGACCTGGTTCAGGTCCTGCGTGGGCTCGCGCCCTTCGATCATCCGTGGGTGTCCGGCGAGGTCGGCCCGATGGAGGATGCGGCCCTCGTGCGCCCGGACGGCGGGCCGGGGCTGGTGTTCACGGTCGACTTCATCACGCCGATCGTCGACGAGCCCGAGGCCTACGGCGCGATCGCGGCGGCGAACGCGATCTCCGACGTGTACGCGATGGGCGGCGAGCCGATGGTCGCGCTCGCGGTGTGCGGCTTCCCGGACGAGAAGCTCGGCAAGGACGTGCTGGCGCGGATCTTCCGCGGCGGGCGGGACAAGGCGGCCGAGGCGGGCTGCGCGATCGTGGGCGGCCACACCGTGCTCGACCCGGAGCTGAAGTACGGGCTCGCGGTGGTGGGCACGGTCGATCCGGCGAAGGCGCTCGTGCAGACGCGCGCGCGGCCCGGCGACCGGCTGGTGCTGACCAAGCCGATCGGCACGGGCATCGCCGCGCAGGCGATCAAGAGCCGGAAGCTCTCGGCGGACGACATCGCGCGGGTGATCGCGCTGATGAGCACGCTGAACCGCGCCGCCAAGGACGCGGCGCTCGCCTGCGGCGCGCGCGCCGCGACCGACGTCACCGGCTTCGGACTGCTCGGCCACCTACACAACCTGGCGTCGGCGTCCGGAGTCGCGGCGCGCGTGCGCGCTTCCGCGGTGCCGGTGCTCGGCTTCGCGCGGGAGCTCGCCGCGCAGGGCGTCGTGCCCGGCGGCACGAAGCGCAATCACGCCTGGGTCGCGCCGAACGCTGAGTTCTCGCCAGAGCTCGCCGAGCATGAGAGACTCCTCCTGTGCGACGCACAGACCTCGGGTGGCCTCCTGATCGCGGTGCCGGCGGAGCGCGAGGCCGAGCTCGTGGCCGAGCTCACGCGCCGAGGCGCGCCGGCCGCCGCCTCGATCGGGGAGCTCTGCGCGGGCGCGGCCGGGCGGATCGAGGTCCTGCCCTGAGACTCTGTGCGTCTGCCCTGCTCGTCGCTGCGCTCGCCGCGCTGGCGCCGCCGGCGCTCGGCGACGACGCGCTGCCGCTCTCATCCGCCGAGGTCGCCGCGCGCTGGCACGGCCGGCTCGCAAACGCGCACTTCAACGCGACGGTGCGCCTGCAGATGGACCTCGCCGGCCTGCGCGAGGAGCGCGTGATGCGCGTGTTCCGGGACGACAGCGGCGGGCGCAACGAGCGCGTTCTGATCCGCTTCGAGGCGCCGCCCGACCTGCGCAACGTCGGCCTCCTGTATCTCGAGCAGACGGACCGGCCGAACGACTACTTCCTGTACCAGCCGGCGGTCGGGCGCATCCGCCGCCTGCCGCAGTCGATCGCGGACGACGACGTGTACGGCATCGATCTCGAGTTTCTCGGCTTCGGCGTCGCACAGACCGCGCCGACCGAGATTCTCGGCATGACGCGCGAGACAGTCGACGGCCGCGCCGCCTACCGGCTCGAGGAGCGCGCGACCGTCGCGAACCCGCGCTTCGATCTGCGCCGCACCTGGGTCGACGCGCAGAGCTTCATCCCGCTGCGCACCGAGCACCTGCGCGAGGACCGGGTCGTGCTGCGGGCCGAGACGCTCGAGGTCGCCGACGTCCAGGGCGTGCCGACGCCGCGCCGCATGCGCTTCGTGAAGCCGATCGAGAAGCGCGAGGTCCTGCTCACGGTCGACGCGGTCGACTACCAGGCGCCGATCCCCGAGGAGCACTTCTCCGCGCTCGCGCTGCTGCGCGCGCAGAAGCCCAAGTAGAATCCCGCCCGGCCGGTGTCGTTCCGGCCGGGGCTCGTTCGTCGTACGGGTAGAGGGCAACCATCCGCCCCACGAGGAGAGTCATGAAGCTCTACGGCGCCACCCCGTCCCCGTTCTTCCGCAAGGTCCGGATCGTGCTCGAGGAGAAGGGGATCCCCTACCAGACCGAGGCCCTCGCCCCGGTCCCGAAGACCCCGGAGCTGCTCGCCATGCACCCGCTGGGCAAGATCCCGGTGCTGCGCGACGGCGACGTGGTCGTGCCGGACTCGTCGGTGATCTGCGCGTATCTCGAGCGAAAGTTCCCGGCGCCCGCGCTCCTGCCCGCCGAACCCGCGGAGCTGGCGCGCGCGCTGTTCCTGGAGGAGTACGCGGACACGCGCATGGCCGAGGCGGTCGGGGCGGTGTTGTTCGAGCGCTTCGTGAAGGTGCAGGTGCTGAAGCAGCCGCCCGACGAGGCGCGCGTGCGCGACGCGCTCGAGAACCAGATCCCGCCCGTGCTCGACTACCTCGAGTCGCGGCTCGGCGCCGGAAGCGAGTCGCTCCTGCCGCGCTTCAGCGTGGCCGATGCGGCGGTGGGCGCGCAGCTCGGCAACCTGACGTTCGTCGGGCTCGAGGTCGACGCGCGGCGCTGGCCGCGCACCGCGCACTACCACCGCGCGCTGCTGCAGCGGCCGTCGTTCAAGACGGCCGCGGCGTAGAGCGCGGAACGGGAGGAGCCCTGCGATGCAGTACGCGCTCTTGTTCTACAACGCGCCGGAAACGATGGCGGAGGCCATGCCCGAAGGCGAGCGCGCCGCCTTTCTCGCGGCGATGATGGCGTGGCGGGGCGAGCTCGAGCGCGCGGGCGTCTTCCGCGTGGGCCTGCGCCTGGCCGCGAGCGAGGCCGCGACCTCCCTGCGCAGCCGCGCCGGCGGCGTGATCGCGAGCGATGGACCCTTCGCCGAGACCAAGGAGCTGCTCGGCGGCTTCGTGCTGATCGAGTGCGAGGACCTCGACGCCGCGCTCGCCTACGCGCGGCGCTGTCCGATCGCGAAGACCGGCACCGTGGAGGTACGGCCGGAGTTCGTCCGCCCGCGCTGATCTGCTTCGCGGCCCGCGGCCGAAGTAGAATCCGGCATGGCCAAGGCCGCAGCGAAGAAGAGCGCCAGGAGCAAGGCGAAGCCGAAGGGCCGCGCGAAGCCCGGCGCCGCGCGCAAGCGGCTCACGCCGGCCAAGCAGAAGCGCGGGCTCGAGCCGGAGAGCGCGCCGGTCGCGCTCGATGCGCCCGAGCTGGCCGAGCTCGTCGCGCAGGTGCGCGCGGCGGGCGGCGCGCCGATCGGCGCCTACCGCGATCCGCTCTCGTCGCACCCCTTGCTGCTCGCGATGCTGCCGCTCGACGCGCTCGAGCCCACGCCGTTCCAGCGCGACCTCTCGCCCACGCACGTGAAGCGCCTGGCGCAGAAGATCGACGAGGCCAGCGCCTTCCTCGATCCCGTGATCGTGGTGCGCGGCGCGCAGGGCGGATTCTGGACGCCGAACGGCCGGCACCGGTTGGCGGCGGCCAAGGTGCTCGGCACGCGGGCGCTGACCGCGCTGATCTCCGCCGACGAGGCGCTCGCGTTCAAGATCCTCGCGCTCAACACGGAGAAGGCGCACAACACCAAGGACCGCAGCTTGGAAGTGATCCGCATGGCGCAGTCGCTGGCCGGATCGCGGCCGCGCGCGACCGAGCCGGAGTTCGCGAACGAGTTCGAGCTCGCGGCCTACCTGACGCTCGGCCTGTGCTACCAGGAATCGCCGCGTTTCGCGGGCGGCGCGTACCTGCCGTTCCTGCGCAAAGTCGACCGCTTCTCGCCCAAGACGATCGCCGCGTCGCTGCGCGACCGCGCGGGCTACGCGTCGCGCCTGCTCGAGATCGACGCGGCCGTGAAGCAGGCGATCGCCAAGCTGCAGGCGCGCGGCTTCCAGTCGCCCTACCTGCGCACGTTCGTGATCGCGCGCATCAACCCGGTGCGCTTCGTGAAGACGAAGAAGGGCGAGACCGGCCCGGCGATGGCGATCGGCGCCGCGCTCACGCGCATGGCCGCGAGCGCGCGCAAGTTCGATCCGGGCGCGGTGCGCGAGCGCGACCTGCAGCTCGCCGCCGCGGCCTCGGGCGGAGCGCCCGACGGAGAATGAGGCGCGTACACGTGCTCGTGTCGGGCCGCGTGCAGGGCGTGTTCTTTCGCGGCGCCACGCACGCGAAGATGCGCTCGCTCGGGCTCGCGGGCTACGTGCGCAACCTGCCGGACGGCCGGGTCGAGGCGGTGGTCGAAGGCCCCGACGACCGCGTCGAGCAGGCGCTCGCCTTCCTGCGCCGCGGCCCGCCCCACGCCCGCGTCGACGCGATCGACGTCCGCGACGAGCCCTGCACCGGCGAGCGCACCGAGTTCGAGCTCCGCCGCTAGCGTCCGATCTGACTTCGCTCGGCTTCGCCTCGCTGCGCGCGCACCTTCGGCGCGCTTGCGGGCGCTGCCGCGGGCGGCCGCGGACAGCGCCCTTCCTAGCTGCCCGACCCCCCGGGTGTGAAGGAACACGGCATGCGTTTGATGCCGTGGATGAAGTTCGACTGCAGCATCTCCGCCTTGCCGACGATCCGCAGGTCGGGCAGGCGCCGGAACAGCTCGCGGAACACGCAGGTGATCTCGCGCCGCGCCAGGTTCGCGCCCAGGCAGTGGTGCGCGCCGGGGCCGCCGAAGCCGACGTGCTCGTTCGGCGTGCGCGTGACGTCGAAGCGGTACGGATGCTCGAACACCAGCTCGTCGCGGTTCGCCGAGTTGTACCAGAGCACGATCTTCTCGCCCTCGCGCAGCTTCTGGCCGCCGAGCTCGGTGTCCTGCGTGCAGGTGCGGCGGAAGTGGATCACGGGCGACGCCCAGCGCACGATCTCCTCGACCGCCTTCGGCGCGAGGCCCTCGAAGTCCGCGGCCCACGTGCGGCGCTCGTCGGGGTAGTCGGACAGCGCCTTCATGCCGTGGCTGATCGCGTTGCGCGTGGTCTCGTTTCCGGCCGCGACCAGCAGCACGAAGAACGACGCGAGCTCCTGGTCGGTCAGCGTCTCGCCGTCGATCGAGGCGTTGAGCAGCTGCGAGGTCAGGTCGTCCTTCGGGTTCTTGCGCCGCTCGGCCGCGATCTCCTTCACCAAACCGTTCAACGCCTGGCCCGCGGTGAGCGCGGCCATGATCGGATTCGTGCCCGGCGCGACGTACTCGGGATCGCCGAGCCCCAGGATGATGTTCGTCTGGTCGAACACGAACTGCGTCTGGCTCTCGGGGATGCCCATCATGTCGCAGATGATCCCGAGCGGGAGCGGCGCGGCGATCTTGGTCACGAAGTCGCACTCGCCCTGGTCGATCACCGCGTCGATCAGCTCCGACGCCCGGCGCTCGACGTCGTGCTGCAGCTTGCCCAGCGCGCGCGGCGTGAAGCCGCGCGACACGATCCCGCGCAGCCGCGCGTGGCGCGGGTCGTCCATCGAGATCATCGAGCCGAAGAACTCGTTCAGCTCGACGGGCAGGTCGGGGATCTGCACGCCCTTGCCCGAGCAGAAGATGTCCGAGCGGCGGCTGGCGGTGAGCACGTCCGCGTGGCGGGTCACCGACCAGTAGCCGGGGCCGCGCGGCAGGGGGATGTCGGGCGGCGGCTCGAACTCCTTGTGGAAGGACATCGGCTGCTCGCGGCGCAGGAGCGCGAACGCGCCCTCGCGCTCCTCGCTCGGCAGGCTCCAGAAGAGCGGGTCGTCGAAGTGGATGGCGTCGAGGCTCGCGGGCAGCTTCGGCTGGAACATGGGATCTCCTTCGCGGGCGCGTCTCTCGCGGGGTGTACGTCAGTAGTCGCGCAGGTTTGCGTTGCCGGCCACCAGGCTGTTCAGGCCGCGGTCGTGCAGGAAGATCTGCGTTGCGCCGCCGCGGCCGCGGACCGCGTGGCCGAAGCGCGCCGCCATCGCGCTCGAGATCGGCGCGGCGGTGCCGAGCAGCGCCACGGTCGGCCGCGCGACCTGGAACTCGGCGCGCGCCCGGCCCGCCAGGCCGCTGCCGACCCCGACCGAGGCCATGTCGTGGCCGCCCGCGTAGGTGTAGTAGTTGCCGGGGCGCGGATCCGGATTCACGGCGCTGGCAACGCCCACGAACTGCATCAAGCGCTCGCCGGACTGCAGCGTCTCTTCGTACACCGGCTGCGACAGGTCCCAGCCCGCGATGTGCTCCGCGAACTTCGCCGGCGCGATTCCCGCCAGCCGCAGGTGCTTCTCGATCAGCAGGCGCTTGCCCTGCTCGGCGGGATTCACGGCTCGCTCGTCCAGCGCAGGCCCGGCAGCCCGTCGAGGCTCGCGCCGTTCTTCTCGCGCTGGTACGCGTCGAGTCCGGCCTCGCCCTTGCGCTCGGCCCACTCGCCCATCTGCGGACGCTCGCCCTCGTAGCGCATCAGCGGCACGCCGTAGCCGCACGAGTCGCTGATGCGCGTCAGGTCGACCTGCACGATCGCGCGCACGCCGGGCGCGGCGGGAAAGCTCGCGCGCAGCTCCGCGAAGCCGGGATCGCGCGGCTCGATCGCCGCGCCGCGGCCGTGCAGGCGCACGATGTTCGGCGGGCCGTCGAAGGCGCAGAACATCAGCACCACGCGCCCGTTCTGGCGCAGGTGCGCGATCGTCTCGACGCCGCTGCCGACGAAGTCGAGATACGCGACGCGGGTCGGCCCGAGGATGCGGAACGTGTCCAGCCCCTTGGGCGAGCAGTTGATGTGCCCGCCCGGGCCGTTCGGCGCGCTCGCCACGAAGAACATGCGCTGCCGGGCGATGAACGCGCGCAGCCGGTCGTCGATCTCGGAGTACAGCTTGCCCATGGGGCCCGACTCTACCGCGCCGGCGCGGCCTCGTCGGCCCGGCGCCGGCCGTAGGTCGCGGCGACCACGTCCGTGCACAGGATCTCGCCGAACACGAGCCAGGTCCAGCGCTCGCGCAGGCGGACGTTGGCGATGTAGCGCCCGGGCGCGCGTTCCTCGATCAGCGCCATGGCGCGCGCGACGCGGTCGTTGGTCATGACCGGCAGGAAGATCAGCACCTGCGCGCCGCACTCGGTCACGGAGTAGTCGACGCGGTCGTTGGCGTCGTAGAGCGCGGGCTCTCTCGCGCCCAGGGGCGCGGGCGTTCCCGCGCACGCGGCGCCGGCGAGCGCGAGCGCGGCCAGCGCCGCCCGCAGCGCTCGGGGCGCCGGCTTCATCGGATCGCGTCCCCGCGCACGATCGCGCAGCGCCGGCTGAACAGCAGGTAGTAGGCCCAGCGCTCCTGCAGCGTCACGTCGACCAGGGACGTCGCGCCGGGCACGCTGGCGAGCGCCGCGTCGCGCGCGCGCACCAGCCGGTCACGCGCGCCGAAGGCGAACAGCTGGTGCCAGGGCAGGGCGAGCGCGTAGACCGCGCAGGCCTCGCCCTCGGCCTGTCCCAGATTGGTGTAGACGGCGGGCGGAGCCGGCGAGAGGTCGACCCAGTTCGAGGAGCACGCGCTGCTCGCGACGAGCGCGAGCGCGAGCAGCGCGCGCGCTGTCAGAACCCGCACTCGAGCGCCGCGGTGTTGTAGTTCGAGCCGTTGTGCACGTTGCCGAAGATGTCGACCAGGCCGAACACGCCGGAGCGGTGCGAGATCACGAGCCCCAGCGTGCAGGCGCGCGCGCTCTCGTTGCGGATCACGTCGCCGACGTTCAGGTCGATGCTCACGTCCAGGTAGTTCATCAGCCGGCTGGTCTCGTCGTCGTGGTCGCGCGCCCACTGCTTCTCCATCTCCGGCACGCGCCAGGCGTAGGAGATGCCTTCGCCGAAGCCGATCCGCGTGCTGACCACGTGCTCCCACGGGAAGGGGCGGACGTACATCTTCAGGTAGGCGGTCTGCGCGAAGCCGCTCGTGCCGGCGCCGTGATCGAGCCAGCGCTGCACGCCGACGCGCCAGGCGAAGTCGATCGGCCAGTCGCGCCAGTTGTCGACCAACGGACGGCCGAAGTCGAGGCCGATCATGCTCGACTCGTCGCCGTCGACCTCGACCTCGCCAGTCGTGATCTGGCCGAGGTCCTTGTCCGTGGCGTAGCCGCCGTTGATCCGCACGGTCCACTGGTCGCGGAACCAGACCTCGCGCTCGCGCACCGGGATGACCGGGATCGCGGGCTTCACGAGCGCGGGCGGGACGAGCAGCGTCACCTCGGCGGGGGCGGACTCGCCCTGCGTCTCGCTCGCGCCGGCGAGCGGCGCGAGCGCGAGACACAAACCTAGCGCGCACACGAGGCGCGCCGCTGGGGCGGGGCGTGCGTTCACCGCGGCTGACCGATCGCCCAGGTCGACTGCTGGAGCAGCTTGTCCATGAACGACTGCTCGTAGGCCTCTTCCGGCGCCTCGCGCACCAGCCGGTCCATCGCCTCCGCGTCCTTGCCGACCAGGATGCGCCAGCGCTCCGTGCGCACGCCGTCCAGGATGATGCGCGCGGCCTCGGCCGCGGTCATCGGCGCGCCGTCGCGGAACATCTCGCCGATCATCTGCAGGCCCTGGCGCAGCTGGTCGTTGGTCGCGCCGCCGACCTCGAAGCCGGCGCGCTCCATGCGCGCGCGCGCCGCGTCGAGCTGCTCGTCGGTCATCTCCTTGGGATCGCGCCCCAGGAGCCGCGCCGAGTTGATCGCGATACCCGTGCCGATGTGGCCCGGCATCACGACCGACACTTTCAGGTGCGGCGCGTTGTTGCGAAAGTCGTTGACCAGCGCCTCGCTGAAGCCCTTCACCGCGAACTTGGCGGCGCTGTACGCGGAGTGCGCCGAGCGCGGGCCGAGCGACGCCCAGAAGCCGTTCACGCTGCTGGTGTTGACCAGGTGCGCCTCGCGGCTCGCGAGCAGCATGGGCAGGAACGCGCGCGAGCAGTAGTACACGCCGTTCCAGCACACCTCGAAGGTCTTGTCCCACTCCTCGCGGTCGTCGAGCACGAAGCTGCCGCCGCCGCCGATGCCCGCGTTGTTGAACAAGAGGTCGATGTGCTCGGTCTCGTGCGCGTCCGCGACCGCGTCGCGGAAGGCGACCACCTGCTCCTCGTCGGAGACGTCGCACAGGAAGGTGGTCACGCGCACGCCTTCGGGCGCGCGCGCCAGCGCGAGCGCGCGCGTCTGCGCCATCGACTCCTCGGTCACGTCGCAGTACGAGACGTGGCAGCCCTCGGCCGCGAGGGCGATGGCGAGCTCGCGCCCCATCCCGCTGCCGCCGCCGGTGATGACCGCGATCTTGCCGCTGAAGCTCTTCAAGGGGAGTCCTCCGACGTTTTGCGCCATGCTAGCGCGCTGGGAGGATACGCGATGATCGGCAGCGCGAAATGCCTTGGGACGGTGCGCTAGTGGCGCGTGTCGCCGTATCCGGAGCCTCGGGCCTGATCGGAGGGCGGCTGTGCGCCGCGCTCGCGGCGGACGGCCACACGATCGTCCGCCTCGTGCGGCGTGCGGCGGCCGGCGCGGACGAGTTCGCGTGGGACCCGGCGAGCGGCCGGCTCGACCCCGCGGGGCTCGAGGGCATCGACGCGCTCGTCCACCTGTCCGGCGAGTCGATCGCGTCGGGCCGCTGGTCGCCCGCGCGCAAGGCCGAGATCCTGCGCAGCCGCACGAGCAGCACGCGGCTGGTCGCGGCCGCGCTCGCGAAGCTGCGCTCGAGGCCGGCGCTCGTGTCCGCGTCCGCGATCGGCTACTACGGCGACCGCGGCGGCGAGTGGCTGGACGAGACCAGCCGCCCGGGACGCGGTTTCCTGGCCGAGGTGTGCGTGGAGTGGGAGCGCGCCTGCGACGCCGCGCGCGACGCGGGTCTGCGCGTGGTGAACCCGCGCATCGGCGTGGTGCTCGACCCCGCGGGCGGGGCGCTGCCCGCGATGCTCGTGCCGTTCCGGCTCGGGCTGGGCGGCAAGCTCGGCAGCGGCGCGCAGTACGTCTCGTGGATCTCGCTCGACGACCTGGTCGCCGCGTTCCGACACTGCATCGTGTCGACCACGCTCTCGGGCCCCGTGAACCTGGTCGCGCCCGCGCCGGTCACCAACGCCGAGCTCACCCACGCGCTCGCGCGCGTGCTGGGCCGGCCCGCCTTCATGCGCGTGCCCGCGTCCGTGCTGCGGCTCGCGCTCGGCCAGGCGGCGGACGAGCTCCTGCTCGGCGGCGCGCGCATCTCGTGCGGCAAGCTCGAGCGCAGCGGCTTCGCCTTCCGCGACCGCGAGCTCGAGGCCGCGCTCCGCCGCATCCTGCGCTGATCCCCGGTCGCGTATGCTCGCGTCATGTCCGAGCTCGTCGTTCACGCGTTGCCCGCGGCCTGGGGCCTGCCGTCGATCAGCCCGTTCTGCCTGAAGCTCGAGGTCTGGCTCCGGCTCGCGAAGCTTCCGTACACGACCGTGGTCGACGCCACGCCGTTCGGCGCGCCCAAGCGCAAGCTCCCGTACATCGAGCACGAGGGGAAGCGGATCGGCGACTCGAGCTTCATCATCGACCACCTCGAGAGCCGCTTCGGCTGCGGCGTCGACGCGTCGCTCTCCCCGGCCGAGCGCGGCGCGGCGCACGCGCTGAAGCGGCTGGCGGAGGAGAACCTGTACTGGGTGATGGTCTACGACCGCTGGGTCGTGGACGAGAACTGGCGGATCTTCCGCGACGTGGTGCTGGGCGGCGTGCCGGCTGCGCTGCGGCCGGTGGTCGCGGTCGTCGCGCGGCGCGGCGTGCGCGCGCAGCTCAAGGGTCACGGCATCGGCGCGCACGCGCGCGACGAGATCCACGCCATCGGCCGGCGCGACGTGGCCGCGATCGCGGACTTCCTGGGCGAGAAGCCCTACCTGATGGGCGCGCGGCCGACCTCGGTCGACGCGTCCGTTTACGGCCTGCTCACGAACATCGCGGACGCGCCGATCGCGACGCCGGTGAAGGACGACGCGCTCGGGCGCGCGAATCTGATGGCGTACGTGAAGCGGATGGCGGCGGTCTAGCGGCGCGCCCCGGCTCAGTGCACGCCGACCCCCGGCACGAGCGCGCTCGGGTCGATGCCGAGCGAGCGCAGCGCGACCTCCCACATGCGCTCGGCCGGCGTGTCGAAGATCAGCTTGGGCGTGACGTCCGCAGTCAGCCAGGCGCCCTGCGCGAGCTCGCCCTCGAGCTGGTGCGCGCCCCAGCCGGCGTAGCCGGCGTAGAAGCGCAGCCGGTGCGGCGGCTTCTCGACCAGCTTGCGGAAGTGCTCGGGCGAGGTGGAGAGCGCGATGCCCTCCGACACGTCGACCGTGCCCTCGCCGGCGATCGCGTCGGTCGGCTCGTGCAGGAGCCAGCCCGATTCGGGCGAGACCGGACCGCCGACCCACAGCACGGCCGACGGATCGCCGCGCCAGCGCATGCCGAGCGGCGACATGACGTCGATCACCGGCGTGTCGCTCGGCCGGTTCACCACGATCCCGAACGAGCCCTGGTCGTTGTGCTGGATCATCAGCACGACCGCGCGCGCGAAGTTCGGGTCGTCGAGCTGGGGCATGGCGAGCAGGAGTCCGGGAGCGATCTCGCTCGTGCGCATGAACGAAGTCTAGCCCCACGCGCGCGCGCGATCGACGGCCTCGTGGATCGCGTCGGAGAGCGCGCACACGGCGCGCATGCCGGCGGCCGGCTCGGCGAGCCCGTTGGACAGGATCGCGGCCGCGACGTTCCGGCCCGGATCTCCCCAGCCCGTGTTCACCAGGAAGTGCCCTCCGTGCCCGAACGTGCCCGGCGTCGCGCGCGTGCCGCAGTCGTCGGTCGCGGGCACGACATGCTTCAGGTGCATGCCGAGTCCCCACGGCATGTCGCGCAGCATGGTGCGGTCGCGGAAGCCCGCCACGTGCGGGAAGGTGGCCGTGCGCGTCATCGCGGGCGAGAGGATGCGCCCGTTCTTCGACCGTCCGCCGTCGAGCAGCGCGCGGTAGAACGCGGCGAGCGTGCGCGCGCGCGCGATCCCGCCCGCGCCCGGGATGCAGGCCGCGTGGGTCGCGGGGTCGCTCCAGAAGTCGGCTTCGCCCTGCGTCGGCGCCGTCTTGGCGTCGCGCGTGCGCACGCGCAGCGGCGGCTCGCGCAGATCCTGCGGGCGGCCGAGCGAGAAGCCGTCGCGCGGCACGCCGAGCGGCTCGAGCACGCGCGCGTGCAGCGCGTCGGCGAGCGGCCGTCCGTCGAGTCTTTGCACGAGCTCGCCGGCCACGAACCAGGCCGAAAGCGGGTGGTAGCCGCGGTCCGTGCCGGGCTCCCACACCGCCTCCATGTCGCACACGAACGCGAGGCTCGCGCTCCAGTCGCGCGAGATGCGGAACAGCTCGCGGCGCGTGGCGGGCTTCGAGTCCGGGAAGCCGCCGCGGTGGGTGAGCAGGTGCGCGATCGTGCAGCGCTCCTTGCCGAGCTTCCCGAACTCCGGGAAGTGCCTCGCGACCCGATCGTCGAGCGCGGCGCGGCCCTCTTCGATCAGCTGCAAGAGGGCGACCGCGACCAGCGGCTTGGTCGAGCTCCACAGCACGTAGGTCGAGTCGGCGTTCGCGCCGTCGCCCAGCGCGCGCTCGAACACGAGCTCGCCGCCGATGTCGACGGCGACCTGGAGCGACGGCCGCAGGCCCGACTCGATCTGCCGAGCCATCTCGCGCTCGAGCGGCGCGAAGTCGAGTTCCAATCCCATTCGCCGCGCATGATACGCTCCAACTCATGGAGCTACCGCTGTACTTCGACTACGCGTGTCCCTGGGCCTACCTCGGCAGCTGTCGCGCGGAGGCGTACTTCCGCGACCTCGGCGTCGAGATCGACTTCCGCCCCGTGCACCTGGCGCGGCTGAAGGAGGCCGCGGCCGGCAAGCCGCCCGAGCTCGGGCCGCGCAAGCAGGCCAACGCGACGAACGACCTGCGCCACTGGGCCGAGGCGATCGGCGCCGAGGTCTCGCCCGACGCGCGCGGGCTGTACAAGTCCGACACCTCGCTCGCGCTGAAGTGCGCGCTGGTGGCGAAGGACCTCGGCAAGTTCCGCGAGTTCCACTATCCCGCGTACCGCGCGCGCTGGGCGCGCGCCCGCGACCTGGGCCAGGAGTCGGTGCTCGAGGCGCTCGTCGCGGGCGCCGGGCTCGACCCCGACACGGTGCTCGCGCGCGCGCGCACGCCCGAGCTCGAGAAGCGCCTCACGCGCGAGACCGAGACCGCGATCGGGCGCGGCGTGTTCGGCGTGCCGACGATGTTCGTCGGCGACGAGATGTTCTGGGGCAACGACCGCTTCGAGCTGGTGCGTTTCTACGTCGAGAAGGCCGCCGGTCAGGTCTGAAGCGCCGGCCACGTCAGAAAGGAAGGGATCGCCGTGTACAAGCTCTACGCCAACTGGTCGCCGCCCAAGCCCGAGGATCGCGCGGCCTTCGAGAAGCACTACCGCGAGGTGCACGCGCCGCTCGCCGCCGCGGTGCCCGAGATCCGGCGCCTGGTCACGTCGCTCACCGACAAGGGGCTCGAGGGCGCGCCGCCCGCGGTCTACCGCGTGGCCGAGATGATCTTCGACAGCGAGGCCGCGCTCGAGCGCAGCGCGCACTCGCCGGAGTGGAAGCGCGTGCGCGAGGACGCGGGCGCGATGATCGCGCGCTTCGGCGTGACGCTCTCGGTGTCGATGGGCGCGGAGGACCAGGCGAGCGAGGCCGGCTCGTTCGATCTCGCCACGGTCGACCGCCTGCTCTCGACCACGCGCGCGGTGCGCAAGCGGCTCGACCTCGCGAAGCCGGTTTCGCGCGAGGTGCTGCTCGACTGCATCCGGCTCTCGCAGCAGGCGCCGACCGGCTCGAACCGCCAGGGCTGGCGCTGGGTCGTGGTCACCGAAGCCGGCAAGCGCGCGAAGCTCGCCGACATCTACCGCCGCGGCGGCGCGGAGTACCTGGAGCAGGCGCTCAAGGCGACACCGCCCGGTGATCCCCAGACCCGCCGCGTCTACGAGTCCGCGCTCTGGCTGGTCGAGAACCTGGCCAAGGTGCCCGTGCACGTGATCCCCTGCATCGCCGGCCGGCTCCCGCCCGGCGGCGTGCCGGAGGGCATGCGCGCCGGCTTCTACGGCTCGATCTTCCCCGCGGTGTGGAGCTTCCAGCTCGCGCTCCGCAGCCGCGGCCTCGGCTCCGTGCTGACCACGCTGCACGCGAACCTCGAGAAGGAAGCGGCCGAGCTGCTCGGCATCCCGTTCGACGGCTACACACAGGTGGCCCTCCTGCCCGTCGCGTACACCAAGGGCATGGAGTTCAAGCCCGCCGCGCGCCCGGCCGCGGATTCGATCGTCAGCTTCGAGAGCTTCTAGCGGGCGGCCGGCGCGGCGCACATGTCGATCCCGGCGGTGTTCGAGGGCGGCTGCGCGTGCGGTGCAGTGCGCTACGAGTGCTCCGGGCCACCGATCGCGATGCTCAACTGCCACTGCCGCGACTGTCAGCGGGCGGGCGGTGCCGCGTGCTCCCCAACCGTGGTGGTACCCCGCAGCGCGCTGAGGCTCATCGCGGGAGAGCCGAGGACCTACAAGCGGAGCGGCGAGAGCGGAAGCGTCGCGAGCCGCTCCTTCTGCGCCGAGTGCGGCTCACCGCTGTACGCGTTCAGCTCTGCGCGGCCGGAGTTCGTTGGCGTTCGCGCCGCGAGCCTCGACGACCCGGCCTGGTTCCGCCCCAGCGCGGACGTTTGGACCGCGAGCGCGCAGCCGTGGGACGTGATGGATCCGGAGCTGGCGAGGTTCGCCAAGAGCCGGACGGGGGCGGGCTGATGGGAGGTGCGCGGTGGACCTGAGACTCTTCGCACTGGTGTTCTCGGCCGCCTCGGCGGCGCTCGTACTCATCGCGGCTGTGGCCGGCTGCGGCTCCATCGCCCTGGACATTCGGGTCCAACTGGCTCGCGGGTAGCGCTGCAGACCCAAGGGGGCGGCCCTGCGCGTGCGAGCCGGCTACGTTGTGCGGCCACGTGGAGCTGCTCTCGCAAGCGATCGACCTGTTCCTGCACCTCGACGTGCACCTGAACGCGCTCGCGGAGCAGCTCGGGCCGTGGCTGTACGTCGTGTTGTTCCTGGTGATCTTCGCCGAGACGGGGCTGGTGGTGACGCCGTTCCTGCCCGGCGACTCGCTGCTGTTCGCGGTCGGAGCGCTGGCCTCGATCGAGGGCTCGACGCTGTCGCTGCCGCTCTTGATCGTGCTCTTGATCATCGCGGGCGTGATCGGGGACGCGGTCAACTACTCGATCGGCGCCTGGCTCGGGCCGGCGGTGTTCTCGAGCGAGCACTCGCGCGTCTTCAACCCCAAGCACCTCGAGCGCACGCGCGAGTTCTACGAGCGCTACGGCCGGAAGACGATCTTCCTCGCGCGCTGGGTGCCGATCGTGCGCACGTTCGCGCCGTTCGTCGCGGGCATCGGGCGCATGAGCTACCCGGTGTTCGCGGCCTGGAACGTGAGCGGCGCGATCGCCTGGGTCGTGTCGCTGACGCTCGCGGGCTACTACTTCGGCCGCATCCCGATCGTGAAGGAGAACTTCGAGACGGTGATCCTGGCGATCATCGCGATCTCCGTCGCGCCGATCGCGATCGAGCTCCTGCGCGCGCGGCGCGCACCGGCGGCCGCGGACCGGTAGGCAGCCCGGTAAGCGCTACTCGCGCGTGAGCGGGATCGGCGCGCAGTCCGCGCTGCAGCCGGGCTTGGCCGCATCGGGCGTGGCCGCGGGGCGGTGCAGCACGGCGCGCGTGGGCGTGAACGCGAGCCCGCCGTCGCCGCTCGTCGCGGCCGCACGGCCGTCCACGATCAGGCTGTAGCCGCCGGGCTCGTTCGGCGGCCAGAGCAGGCTGACCTGGGGGCGCGCGCTCGCGTTCGCGGCGCTGCGCTTGCCGACCTCCATCACCAGCGCGTCGCCCTGCCAGACGGCGGCGACGGCCACGGCGTGGGGGCGCGCGTCGTCGCTCACGCTGAGCAGGTAGGGCGCGAGCGCGAAGCGGCGGATCTGGTCGCGGAGCTCGTCGAGCGCGACGGGGATGCTCATGGCGATCGTCCTCCCTGGCCTGGAGCTTCGCGCGCGAGCACCTGCGCGCTGTCGCGCACGCGCCGCTCGCGATCGATGATCCCGAACCGGACGTCGTAGCCGTGCAGCCACTCGTAGTTGTCGACGGCGGTCCAGTGGAAGAAGCCGCGCAAGTCGATGCCGCGCGCGAGCGCCGCGCGCGTGAGCTCGAGCCCGCGCGAAAGGTACTGCGCGCGCTGTGCGTCGTCGTCCGTGCCGATCCCGTACTCCGCGACCAGCAGGGGTACACCGGGAAGCGCCGCGTGCAGGTCGTCGAGCACGAGCCCGAGCCCGTCCGCAAAGATGTGGTAGCCGAGCGGCGAGCTCGGGGCGTGCTCGGGGTGCTGGAGCACGCGGCCCTCGCGCACGGCGCGCGTCAGGTAGTACGAGAAGCCGAGCAGGTCGAACGCGCCCGCCAGGTCGGGGCGCTCGACCGGCGCGCGCCCGGGCACGCGCAGCACGCCGTCGCGCAGCAGGCCGATGCCCGGATCCCACTGCGCGGCGCGGATGCGCGCGACGCGCGCGGCGGTCTCGGGCGTCTCGTCGAGCGCGACGAGCCCGGAGAGCGCGAAGATCGAAGACACCGGCGCGCCGGTCTGGCGCAGGCGCACGGCCGCTTCGAAGGTCGCGAGGTGGATCTCCTCGACCGCGAGCGCGCACTCGGCGCGGTCGTCGTGGCCCGGGGGCAGGCCGCCGCCGCGGTAGGCGCCGTACGGCCAGATGTTCATCTCGTTCACCGGCTTCCAGCCGCCGGCCAGATCGCCGAAGTTCTCGGCGACGAAGTCGACGTGGCGGCGCCAGTGCTCGGTGCGGTTGCGCGCGACCAGGAACCCTCCGTTCGCGGCGAACCAGCGCGGCAGCGTGAAGTGATGCAGCGAGACCCAGGGCACGATGCCCGCGCCGCGCGCGGCCTGCAGCACGTCGCGGTAGTGCGCGACCGCGTCCGCGTCGCGCCGGCCCGGCTCGGGCTCGATGCGCGCCCACTCGAGCGAGAGCCGGTGGTGGGTCAGGCCGAGCCGGGCGAGCAGGGCGAAGTCCTCGGCGTGGCGCTTCGCGAAGCCGTTGCCGTCACCCGAGAGCGGCGCGCGGCCGGCGCGCTCCCAGTCCCACCAGTCCGAGGCGGGCGCGGCTCCCTCGCACTGCGTCGAAGACGCGCCCGTGCCCCACATGAACCCCGCCGGCCAGGCCATGCTGCGATCCTACACGCGTCGGGTTGTGCCGTGGCTGAACACTTCTTCCCCTGATTCAGCCCCGCGCGTAGACTCGGCACGCATTTCCGGGAGTCGGCGAGCGAAGCGGAGCGACTCGATGCGCCTCGGACTGACCTTGGTGGCTTGCGCGTTGGCAGCGGCCGCTCCGGCTCACGCCGGCGACCTGGCCAGCGCGAGCTTTCGACTGCGCGGCATCCATCCCGCGAGCATCGGTCCCGCGCGTCTGACGAGCCAGGCGCCCACGCCCATGATCGGCGGGGCCGGCATCTCGCTCGGCCAGGCAGACGCGCTCGGACCCTCGGGCAGCGCGAGCTCGCTGCGCACGGTGTACCCCGGATTCTGGGTGCTGCGCGCGGGGGCGCTCCCGTCGCTCGACATCGACCACGACGCGCGGCCCGGCTTTCTCGATCCTGACGACGACGGCGACGGGCTGCTCGACGAGGTCGAGACCGGTACCGGCGTCTACGTCTCGCCCGGCAACACCGGAACCAGCTCCGCGAATCCGGACAGCGACGGTGACGGCTTCAGCGACGGCGTCGAGGTGGCCGCGGGGACGGACCCCAACTCCGCCGCATCGCACCCGCCTTCCATACCCGCCTTGCCGGCGCTCGCGCGCGCGGCGCTGGCGCTGGCCTTGATCGGAATCAGCGGCATCGCACTGAGTCGGAGGATCCACCATGTCGATTGACCGGGTCGTGTGGCTGTTCGTTCTGCTGCTCGGGGCGCTGGCTCCGCCCGTTCACGCGCAGGTTCCAGGCCAGGTGAGCTTCCAGGGTCTGCTCCTGAACAGCGCGGGCGTCCCCGTCCAGGGCAATCAGAACCTGACGTTCGCGCTGTTCGCGGCGCCGACCGGAGGGAGCGCCCTGTGGACCGAATCGCACAGTGGAGTGCCGGTCACGGACGGCCTGTACGACGTGGCGCTGGGCTCGATCACGCCGCTCACTCCGGCGCTGCTGAGCGGGGGCACGCGCTACCTCGAGGTCACCGTCGGCGGCGAGACACTGACGCCGCGGCGGCCGCTGCTCGCGGTTCCCTACGCGCTGACCGCCGCATCGCTGCCGAGCTTCGACGCCCTTCATGGGAAGCCGTGCAATTCCCAGAACCCGCTCGCGGGCAACCTCCAGGTCGTGTACGGGCTGAACGGCGCGGTGACGCTCGCGTGCAGCGCGGTCTACACGCTGTCGGTGGCGGTCGCGGGCGTCTCGTCGCCGCCGATTCCGGGCGCCGTCACGAGCTCGGTGCCCGGGATCTCGTGCCTGGCGTTCGGAGGCGGCGATTGCACGGAGTCCTACGTGGGCGGCACGCAAGTCACGCTCAGCGCGGCGAACAGCGTCCTGTACCTGTTCACGGGCTGGTCGGGCGCCTGTACGGGAACCGGTCCGTGCAACGTGATGATGGACGCCGCCAAGTCGGTGACGGCGCACTTCATGCAGAACCTCTGATCGCCGGATCGGCTAGACGATCCGGCTCGCCTTCCCCGCCCAGTATTTCTCGCGCAGCCGGCGCTTGGCCATCTTGCCGGTCTCGGTGCGCGGCACCTCGGTCGCGAAGTCGATCGTGCGCGGGCACTTGTAGTGCGCGATCTGGTCGCGGCAGAAGGCGATCAACTCGCGCTCGAGGTCCGGGCCGGGGTTGACGCCGGGCGCGGGCACGACGACCGCCTTCACCTCTTCGCCGAGGTCCTCGTTCGGCACGCCGATCACCGCCACGTCCTGCACCTTCGGGTGCATCACCAGGTGGCTCTCGGTCTCCTGCGGGTAGATGTTCACGCCGCCCGAGATGATCATGTTCGACTGGCGGTCCGTGAGATAGACGTAGCCTTCGGCGTCCTTGTAGCCGATGTCGCCGATCGTGAACTTGTCGCCGCGATAGCTCGACGCGGTCTTCTGCTCGTCCTTGTAGTACGAGAAGCGCGCAGCGGGATCGGGCGGCGCGTCGAAGTAGATCGCGCCCTCCTTGTTGGGCTCGGTGATCTCGTTGCCGTCCTCGTCGAGCACGTGCACGATCCCGCCGGCCCAGTGCCGGCCGACCGAGCCCTTCTTCTGCAGCCACTCCTGGGCGCGGATCAGCGTGCCGCCGCCCTCGGTGCCGCCGTAGTACTCGACGATCGCGTCGCCCCACCAGCCGATCATCTGCTCCTTGAGCGGGATCGGGCAGGGCGCGGCCGCGTGCACGGCGACGCGCAGGCTCGATGTGTCGTACTTCGCGCGCACGTCGTCGGGCAGCGACACGAGCCGGCGGAAGTGGGTCGGCACGAACTGCGCGGCGGTGATCTTCTGGCGCTCGATCACGCGCAGCGCGTCCTCCGCGTCGAAGCGGCGCATCACGACCGAGGTCGCGCCGATGCGCTGCATGGCCGCGGTGAAGCCGATCGGCGCGGCGTGGTAGAGCGGCGCGGGCGTCAGGTAGCGGTCCTCGCCGGTGATGCCGAACAGCGCGGCCAGGCCGACGACACCGGCGAGCGTAGAGGGATGCCCGGCCGGCACGCGCGGCAGCGGGCGGCGCACGCCCTTGGGCTTGCCGGTCGTGCCCGACGAGTAGAGCATCACCGAGCCTTCGAGCTCGTCGGCGAGCGGCGCGTCGGCCCGGACCTTCGCGACGAGATCCTCGAGCGGCCGGAAGCCCGGGACGTCGCCGCCGATCGAGACCTTTGCGGTGAGCTTGGGCGCGCGCCCGGCCACGCGCGCGGCGACCTCGGCGAAGCGCGCGTGCGCGACGATCAGCTTCGCGTCGCAGTTGTCGACGATGTACTGGATCTCGTCTTCCTGCAGGTGCCAGTTCACGGGCGTGAAGTAGAGCCCGGTGCGGTGGCAGGCCCAGTAGACGTCGAAGAACTCGTCGTCGTTGGCCAGGTACACCGCGATGCTGTCGCCGAACTCGAGCCCCAGCCCGCGCAGCACGTGCGCGATCCGGCGCGAGCGCGCCTCGAGCTCGCCGTAGGTCTCGACGTGCTCCCCGTCTCCGTAGATCAGCGCGGGCTTGTCCGGGTGCTTCTGGGCAAAGGTGGCCACGGTTGTCATGTTGACTTCGCTCGCCTGCGGCTCGCTGCGCGCGGCTGCGCCGCTTGCCGGCCAGCCGCGGGGACGGCCCCGCGGCTGGCCCTCCCTCAGAGCATTCTACCCGACGGGCCGCTACCCTCGCGCCGATGTCGGACGCCGCGCGCGATCTCTGCGCCTTCATCGACGCCTCGCCGACGCCGTACCACGCGGTCGCCGAGGCCGTGCGCCGGCTCGCCCGCGCCGGCTTTCGCGAGTGCGCCGAGACCGAGTTGTGGAGCCTCGATCCCGGCGACCGCCGCTACGTGGTGCGCCACGGCGGCAGCGTGATCGCGTTCCAGGTCGGCAGCGAGTCGCCGGTCGAGGGCGGCTTCCGGATCGTGGGCGCGCACACCGACTCGCCCAACCTGCGCCTCAAGCCGTGCGCCGACCACACCGCGCAGGGCTACCGCCAGCTCGCGGTCGAACCCTACGGCGGAATCCTCCTGCACACCTGGCTCGACCGCGATCTCTCGCTGGCCGGCCGCGTGACGCTGCGCGAGGGCGCGGCGCTGCGCACGGTGCTGGTCGACTTCCGCCGCCCGCTCGCGCGCGTGCCGAGCCTGGCGATCCACCTGAACCGCGAGCTCAAGGAGAAGGGCCTGCACCTGAACCCGCAGACGCAGGCGCTGCCGCTGGTCGGGCTCGAGGACTCCCCGCCGCTGGCGGAGCTCCTGGTGCAGGAGCTCCGCGCGAAGCGCAGCGCGGACGTGTCGCCCGAGCACGTCGTGGCGTTCGACCTGATGCTCTACGACGCGCAGGCCCCGGCGCTGATCGGCAGCGGCGACGCGTTCATCGCCGCGCCGCGGCTCGACAACCTCGGCTCGTGCCACGCGGCGGTGTCGGCGCTCTGCGCCGACGCCAGCGCGCGCGAGCTCGGCCGCGCCACGCGCGCGGTCGTGCTCTACGACCACGAAGAGGTCGGCAGCGAGAGCGCCGAGGGCGCGGGCGGGAACCTGTTGATCGAGACGCTCGAGCGCGTCGTCGCCGCGTTCAAGGGCGGCGCCGCGCAGGGCCTCGCGCGCGCGCGCGCCCGCTCGCGCGTGATCTCGGCCGACATGGCGCACGGCGTGCACCCGAACTTCGCGGACAAGCACGAGCCCGGGCACAAGCCCGTGCTCGGCCGCGGACCCGTCATCAAGTCGAACGTCAACCAGTCCTACGCGACCGACGCGGTCACGGCCGGCGAATTCAGCGCCCTGTGCGCGGGGATCGGCGTCGTGCCGCAGCACTTCACCTCGCGCAACGACCAGCCGTGCGGCTCGACGATCGGACCGATCACGGCGGCGCGCACCGGCATTCCCACCGTCGACGTCGGCAACCCGATGCTCTCCATGCACTCGTGCCGGGAGATGGCGGGCAGCGCGGACGTCGCGCCGATGATCCGCGTGCTCCAGGCGTTCTTCGCCGGAGCGTGATCTCGAAGAGGAGCCCGTCGATGTCCCGCATCCCGCTGGTCCTGCTCGCCGCCTTGCTCGCCACGCCGTTCGCCCTGAGCGGCTGCGGCGGCACCTCGCAGTACGCGGTGCAGAACGACATCAAGGCGGGGAACCTGGAAGGCGCGGCGCAGAAGCTCGAGCAGCGGCGCGACGGCGACCCCGACGACTTCGACACGCGCCTCGAGCTGGCCGACGTCTACTACCAGCTCGCGCGCAAGTCTCTCGACGAGAACAACCAGCAGGCCTACGTGAGCTACCTGGCGAAGGCCCAGGCGGAGATCCTCGAGGCGGTGCGCATCGACCCGACCTCGCCGCGGCCGCACACCTGGCTCGGCATCATCACCGCCTACCAGGGCGACCTGAACGCGTCGGAGACCAGCTTCAAGAACGCGCTGCGGCTGAACCTGCGCGAGCGCATGGAGCTGCGCGGCGGCACCTACTACTCGAACATCGCACACATCTCGGTGTACCAGGGCAAGCTCGGCGACGCGCGGCGCTACCTGGACAAGGGTTCGAAGATGGGCGCGCCGCAGGACGAGATCGACCGCATCTCCGTGCTCGCGGCCTGGAAGAGCAACGACATGGTCGAGGCGCGCGACATCTTCAACAACGCCGTCACGCTGAACCCCGCCTTCGCCCAGACCTGGGACGGCGCGCCGCTGCCCAAGGCCATGCAGACCTTCGACGACTTCGCGGCGACCTGCTGCTCGAACCCGACCTGCGGCCCCTACATGGAGGGCGCGTGCAAGCGCTCGAAGCAGGCGGTCGCCAAGCGCACGCTCGACGTCGACACCGTCTCCGAGGAGCGCAAGCTCGAGATCGAGCGCCAGCAGAAGCTGCGCGAGATCTACAAGCGGCGGAAGGACGTCGAGATCACGGTCGAGGACTCGCCGGCGCCGGCGGCCGCGAAGCCCCCGACCAAGTAGCTCAGCCGCCCTGGAGGGCGGACCGCTAGCCGCCCTGAAGGGCTGAGGCGACGGCCGCGTGCACGATCTGGCCGTCGCGCGTGACGAGCGAGCCGCTCGTGATCTCGTCGGCCAGGTCGAGCTGCAGCTCGCCCTTCTTCAACAGGTGCACCAGGAAGTTCTGGAAGTTCTTCGACAGCATCTGGCTGGCGTGGAGCGGCGTGCTGGCGGGCACGTTGAGCGGGCCGAGCACCTGCACGCCGCGGTGGTTCACGGTCTCGCCGGGCTTGGTGAGCGCGCAGTTCCCGCCCTGGTCCGCGGCCAGGTCGACCACCACCGAGCCGGGCCGCATGGCCGAGACCTGCTCCTCGCTGAGCAGGATCGGCGCGCGCCGGCCGGGCACGAGCGCGGAGCAGATGACCGCGTCGGCGTCGGCGATGTGCTTGCCGAGCGCCTCGCGCTGGCGCGCCTGCTGCTCGGGCGTGAGCTCCGAGGCGTAGCCGCCCTTGGCCTCGCCGCCGGCCTGGATCGCCTCGTGCGCGACGAAGCGCGCGCCCAGACTCTCGACCTGCTCCTTCACCGCGGGCCGGATGTCGAACGCCTCGACCACCGCGCCGAGCCGGCGCGCGGTCGCGATCGCCTGCAGGCCGGCGACGCCGACGCCCAGGATCAGGAAGCGCGCAGGCTTGAGCGTGCCCGCGGCGGTCATGAGCAGCGGCACCATCTTCGGCAGCGCCGCGGCCGCTATCAGCACGCCCTTGTAGCCGGCGATCGTGCTCATCGACGACAGCACGTCCATCGCCTGCGCGCGCGTGATGCGCGGCAACAGGTCGAGCGAGAAGCTGGTGACCGACTTCGCGGCCAGACGCCGAACGGTGTCGCCGTTCTGGTAGGGCTGCAGGATCGCGACCAGCACCGCGCCGCTCTTCAGGCGCTCGATCTCGGCCGCGCTCGGCGGCTGGATCTTCAGCACCAGGTCGCTCGCGGAGAGGATCTCGTCGGCGCCCTCCACGACGCGCGCGCCGGCCGCGGTGTAGGCCGCGTCGGCGAACTCGGCGGCCGGGCCGCCACTCTGCACCAGGACCTCGTTGCCCTCCGCCACCAGCTTCTTCGCGGACTCGGGCACGAGCGCGAAACGCCGCTCGCCGGCCATGGTCTCTCGGGGCACACCGATCTTCATGGGCCCGCACCCTACGGGGAGACGCGCCGCGCTGCAAGGCCGTGGTATTACTCGCCCCGATGAGCGGCTCGGAGATGCGCGCGGACTACGTGGTCG
>Ga0187893_10002267_pt1 | contig 42824 bp, 35 predicted proteins | sample MA1701074metaG_FD_139574 | JGI IMG/M metagenome (GOLD analysis project Ga0187893, IMG submission 139574) | White microbial mat communities from a basaltic lava cave in the Kipuka Kanohina Cave System on the Island of Hawaii, USA - MA170107-4 metaG ... | reverse complement strand
GGAGGGTCGAGACGACGATCTTCTCGTCGTGCGCGCCTCCGAGGACGAGGGCGAGGAGGGCGGCCGTCATGGCAGGCCCGGATTATGCGCCAGGGACGCGCAACAAATCAACCGGGACGGATCCGGGGCACGTATATTAAAGGTCCAAACCTGTAAGGAACGAACCGCCATGAAAACGTCCGCCCGCATCCTCTCGGCCGGCCTGGGCCTGGCCGCCGTCGCCCTCCTCGCCGCGACGGCCGAGACTCCCCGCCCCGACCTCTCGAAGGTCAACGACGACATGTCCGCCGCCGCGACGGCCTTCCTGGGCGGGCTCACCGACGCGCAGAAGGCCAAGGCCTCCTTCGACTGGAAGGACGCCGAGCGCCTGAACTGGCACTTCATCCCCCGCGAGCGGAAGGGCCTCCCCATCAAGGAGCTCGACGAGAAGCAGCGGAACCTGGGGCGCGCCCTCCTGGCCACCGGGCTCTCGAAGGGCGGGAACGAAAAGGCCCTCCAGATCATGAGCCTCGAGGCGATCCTCAAGGAGCTGGAAGGCCCCACCGGCCGCATGGTCCGCGACCCCGAGCTCTACTTCTTCTCGATCTTCGGGAAGCCCGGCGCGGGCGCCACCTGGGGCTGGCGCGTCGAGGGCCACCACCTCTCGCTCAACTACACGATCGTGGGCGGGAAGACCGTCCTGGGCGTCCCCGCCTTCTTCGGGACCAACCCGGGCGAGGTGAAGAGCGGGCCCCGGAAGGGCCTCCGCGTCCTGGGGAACGACGAGGACATGGCCCGCGAGCTCGTGAAGTCGCTCAACGACGAGCAGAAGAAGGCCGCCGTCTTCAGCGCCGAGGCGCCCAAGGACATCCTCGCCGTCCCCGGGAAGAAGGTCGCCGCCCTCGAGCCCCTCGGCCTCCCCGCCTCGAAGATGACCGAGGCCCAGGCCGCCCAGCTCCTGGCGCTCGTCAAGGAGTACGCGAACCGCCTCCGGGGCGAGCTCGCCCAGCTTGACGTCGACCGCGCCGAGAAGGCCCCGAAGGACCAGCTCCACTTCGCCTGGGCCGGCGGCCTCAACCGCGGCGACGGCCACTACTACCGCGTCCAGGGCCCCGGCTTCCTGATCGAGTACGACAACACCCAGAACGGGGCCAACCACGTGCACTCCGTCTGGCACGACCTCGCCAACAACTTCGCCGAGGACGCGCTCCGGAAACACGTGTCCGAGGACCACAGGAAGTGATCGGGCTCCTCCTCGCGCTCGCCGCGCAGGCGGCGCCCGTCGAGGCCCCTCTCCCGGCCGGGGCGGACCCGTCCCGGCCGTGGAAGCTGGTCCGCGACGGGAAGGAGGTCCCCTTCCAGGTCGCCGACGGAAAGCTCGTCTTCCTCGCCGCGGGGCCCGGCGAGGTCCGGCTCGAGCCCGGCGAGCCCGCCGACTTCCCCAAGGTCGAGGCGAAAGACCTGGAAGGGAAGCACCTCGTCGTCTCGGCCGGCGGGAAGGACGTGATCCGGTACAACTACGGGCACGTCCCGCCGCCCGCCGGGGTCAACCCGGTCTTCGGCCGGAGCGGATACGTCCACCCCGTCTGGACGCCGGACGGCCGCGTGATCTCGAACGACGTCCCCCCCAAGCACCTCCACCACCACGGGATCTGGTTCCCCTGGACGAGCTCCGAGTTCGAGGGGCGCCCGAGCGACTTCTGGAACTCGGGCTCCAAGCAGGGCAAGGTCGAGTGCGTGAAGGTTGACGCCACCGTCTCGGGCCCCGTCTTCGCCGCCCTCACGGCCCGGCACCGCTTCGTGAACCTGAACGCCCCCGAGGGCCCGAAGACCGCGCTCCACGAGACCTGGGAACTCCGCGTCTACAACGTGTCCGACCGCTTCCTCTTCGACCTCGTCTCCACGCAGACCTGCGCGACCGACCAGCCCCTCGTGATCAGGAAGTACCGCTACGGCGGCCTCGGCTTCCGGGGCTCGGGCGACTGGGAGGGGAAGGACGGCGTCGCGTTCCTGACGAGCGAGGGGAAGACCCGCGCGAACGGCCACGAGACGACCGCCCGCTGGTGCACGATGACGGGCAAAGTCGGCGGCAAGGAGGCCTCGATCGGCTTCCTCTGCCACCCCTCGAATTTCCGAGCCCCCCAGAACATGCGGATCCACCCGGACGAGCCCTTCTTCAACTGGGCGCCCTCCCAGGCAGGCGACTTCTCGATCGAGCCCGGCAAGCCCTACGTCTCCCGCTACCGCTTCGTCGTCGCCGCCGGCCCCCTCTCCACCGCCGACATGGACGCCGCCTGGAAGGCCTACGCCGATCCCCCGGCCGCGACCGTGACCCTGGCGAAGTGAGCGAGCTCCCGCCGCCGGACGAGACCCTCCTCCGCCGCCTCCACGCGCTGGCCTGCACCCCGTTCACGCTCGCCGCGTTCCGCGAGCGCTGGCGCGAGTTCGGCTGGTCGCCGGATCCCCCGGCCGACTCCAACCCGTACGGCTTTCGCGTCTCGCTCCCCGAAGGCTGGGCCCTCATCGTGGACCCCCTTGGACCAGAGGTCATCGGGGTCATGCTTGCCTTCCATTACTGGGAGGATCGGGATGACGCGCAACGGAAGGCCGCGTTCCACACCGCTTTCGATCGTGCCGGGGCGCTCGCCTTGCGGCTCTTCCCCGAGCCGTTCCTCCGCTGGACCGATGCCGACGAACAGGCCCACCGCGCCCTCGCTTGGGAGGGGACGCACGGCATCCTCATCCTCCAGGAGGCGTCCTTCGATCCCCAGTTCGGACTCGAGGTGGACTTCTGGCTCGCGGGATGCGCAAGGGCCGAGTTCCGTCCCGAAACCCCGCTCATCGACTGGCTGACGCGGCGGAGCGGCCGCCTCCACGACGAGCGCGGCTTCCCTTCGCTGCCCGAGTAGCGACCGGAGGGGACGACTGGCCGGCGAAGCCGTGATCCCGAAGACCGCTCCCGTCCCCTCGGGCATACTCCCCCGCGGGGAGTGGCCCCTCCCGCGGCGCCCCGCTCGGACCGCCGGGCTCCCCGATCCCCGATTCCCGATTCCCGATTCTCGATTCCCATCCCCGGATCTTTCCCCATCGCCGCATCTCCTCACGTCCTTGACCGCCCCCGAGGGCCCGCGCTAGCATGACGGCCGATGGCGCTCGAAGTGCTCACGCGGTACCTGGAGCAGGCCGCGCAGACCCTGGGATGGAGGGAGACGGTCGCCCGCGCGTGGGGGCCGGGCGGCTACGACGACGGCCACACCGACGTCATACGCGCCTACCACCCCCGGCTCGCGCTCGCGGACCTCCTGGGGATGTACCGCCTCATGGTCCTCTCGCGCCGGATCGACGACCGCGAGCTCTTCCTCCAGCGCCAGGGCCAGGCCTGGTTCTCCGCCTCGACCGCCGGGAAGGAGGCCTGCCTCGCCGCGGCCGGCCTCGTCCTCCGGCCGACCGACCCGCTCTGGGGCTACTACCGGGACCGCACGCTGGCCCTGGCCCGCGGCGTGACGCCCCGCGAGATGCTCATGCAGACCGTCGCCGCCGCGGCCGACCCCGCCAGCGGCGGCCGCCAGATGCCCGAGCACTGGGGGAGCCCCGAGAAGGCGATCATCATCTACGCGAGCCCCGTCGGGATCCAGTGCATCCCCGCCGCCGGCCTCGCCGAGGCCGTGGCCAGGACCGGGAAGCTGATCGGGAAGGGGCGCTACCCGGCCGACGCGATCGTCTACACCGCGGTCGGCGACGGGACCACCGCCGAGGGGGAGTTCTACGAGAGCCTCCGCGCCGCCATCAACGCCCGCGCCCCCCTCCTCGTCCACCTCATGGACGACGGCTTCGGGATCTCCGTCCCCGTGAGCGAGCAGGTCCCGGGCGGCGACCTCCTCCCCCTCTTCCGCGGCTGGCCGAACCTGACCGTCCTCGAGAACGACGGGAACGACGTCCGCCAGTCCTTCGACCGCTTCGGCGAGGCGGCCGCGCTCTGCCGCTCCGGCCGCGGCCCCGTCCTCCTCCGCTCCAAGGTCCTCCGCCTCTACAGCCACTCGTCCACGGACGACATGCGGAAGTACCGCCCCCGCGTCGAGGTGGCCCTCGAGGCGGAGGAGCGCGACCCCATCGTTCGCTTCGCCCGCGAGCTCGTCGAGTACGGCATCGCCTCCCCCCGCGAGCTCCAGGAGATCCAGCGGGAGGCCGACCGCGAGGTCCTGGCCGCCGCCGACGAGGTCCTCAAGCTCCCGAAGACCGACGCCTCCCGCCTGCTCTCCAACGTCTACGCCTACGACCCCCCGAAGGCGAAGGCCGCCTTCGAGGCGGCCTACGCCGGCCGGAGGATCGCCCGTGCGGGCGAAACCCTCGTCATGGCCGACGCGATCACCGCCTGCCTCGCCGAGCTCATGGAGATCCTCCCGCGCATCGTCATGTGGGGCGAGGACGTGGCCGACCTCTCGCTCGAGGCCCTGGAGCGGCACCCGGGACTGGAGGGCAAGGGAGGGGTCTTCGGCATCACGAAGGGCCTCCAGCGGCGCTTCGGCCCCGACCGCGTCTCCAACTCGCCGATCGCGGAGGCCTCGATCGTGGGCCGCGCCTGCGGATGGTCCATCCAGGGCTTCCTCCCGGTGGTCGAGGTCCAGTTCCGCGACTACCTGAACCCCGCCTGGCAGCAGCTCGTCGACATGGTCTGCACCCTGAGCTGGCGCTCCGACGGGAACTTCACCTGCCCCATGATCGTCCGCATGGCCTACGGCGGATACCTGGGCGGGGCCGGGGCCATCTGGCACAGCGAGTCCGCCAACGGCCCCATCCTCCACCACCCGGGCGTCCGCCTCTGCGTCCCCTCGAACGCCGAGGACGCCGTCGGCGCCCTCCGCGCCGCCGCCTTCTCGGGCGACCCCGTCCTCTACTGCGAATCGAAGGCCCGCTACCGCTTCCGCGACGAGTTCATGGAGCGGAAGTACCCGGGCGCCGACTTCGTCCTCTGGCCCGGCACGTCGCGCCGCTACGGGGACGGGAAGGACATCGCCCTCGTCACCTACGGGACCACCACCCCCCTCGTCTACCGCGCGCTCGGCATGCTCGAGGCCGAGGGGATCCGGGGCCGCATGATCGACCTCTGCTGGCTGAACCCCCTCGACCAGGACGCCGTCCGCGCCGCGGCCGACGACTGCGGCCTCCTCCTCGTCGTCGAGGAGGACCGCCGCACCTGCGGGGCCGGCGCCGCGATCGCCGACGTCGTCTACCGCGACCGCGAGCTGCGCCGCCGGGTCGACGTCGAGCGCATCGCCGCCAAGGACTGCCGCGTCTCCTACGGGCCGGTCGGCGAGCGGGCGGTCCTCCCCCAGTTCGACGACATCCTCCGGACCGCCCGCGAGCTGGTGAAGCGCAGGGGGCGCTGAGGAAGCAGAGGGCGCGGAGGGGGCAGAGGACGCGGAGAGCGGGGGACTCAGTCCAGGCGGTAGAGGGCCCGGGCGTTCCCGTGGAGGATCCGCCGCTTCGCCTCCTCGGAGAGCCCGAGCGCCAGGAAGCGGTCCACGTTCTCCCGGAGGCCCGGGACGCCCGGCGACGGCCAGTCGCTCCCCCAGAGCGCCTTGGGCGAGATCTCCTCCAGGCGCGGGAAGTATTCGAGGAGCTTCTGGGGCGGGATGCCCGAGAGGTCGAGGTGGACGTTCGGGAAGCGCCGGACGAGGAAGACCGCCGTCTCCATCCAGAGCGGCCGCCCCCCGTGCGCGAGCACGAGGCGGAGCTCCGGGAAGTCCACCGCCACGTCGTCGCAGAGGATCGGGTCCGCGTAGACGTTCCGGGCGCCCGGAAAGATCGACGTGCCCGTGTGGACGGTGACGACCATGCCCTCCTTCTCGGCGCGGCGATAGACGGCCTCGAGCGCCCGGTTCCCCTCCCGGTAGGCGTTCGGGGCGCAGCCCTGGTGGGACGGGTGGATCTTGATCCCGCGGAAGCCCTGCCGGAGGAGATCGTCCACCGCGCGTTCCGGGTCCTGGGTCCGCCTCGGGTGGACCGAGCCCACGGGGATCACCCGCCCGCCGCACGCGCGCGCGAAATCCGCCGCGATCCGGTAGACCTCCTCCGTGAAGCCCATCACGTCGGGGCTGTCGTAGTTGATCGTCACGACCCGCTCGATCCGCTCGCGGTCCAGGTGCCGGAGGAAGGCAGCGGGGTCGTCCATCAGCTCCCGGAGGCGGGCCCCTTCCGGACGCCGCGCCCCCATCATCGCGAGCACCGCGGGCTTGAGCATCCCCCAGGGCTGGACGTGGACGTGCGCGTCGATGACGGGAAGGCTCATGCCGGTCCGGCTCCTAAAAGCCCGGGGGCGGCCCGCCGGGCCGGGGGGGCGCGTCCCCGAAGAGATCGGGCGGCGGCGCGGAGGGCTTCTTCCGCTCTTCCCCCTCGCCGAAGAGGTCGCCGAGCGTGGCGTCCTGGACGGCAGCCGGGCCGCGCTTCTCCTCGTCGAGCCGTCGCATCGCCTCCATGAGGAGCGACATCGTGGGCGTCCCGATCGTCGACTCCTTCGCCGCGGCCCCGGCCTTGAAGTAGAACATCCCCTCCTTCCAGGCCGAGAGGCGGAAGAACGCGTCCTCGCCCCGCCGATCGCCCGCCCACGCGTGGAGGACGTTCCCCTCCGCGAACGCGATGCCGCCCCGCTCGCCCTTGCCCTCGAGCTGGAGCTCGCCGGTCTTGCCCGTGGAATGGAGCATCTGGATCAGGTCCGCGAAGGGCATCGAGCGGAGGCTCCCGCCCATCCCGGACGTCCCTCCCGGCGCCGCGCGCGCGGCGGTGGCCCTGGACCGCTTCGCGGCCAGGATGCCCAGGTACTGGCTCATCCGGGGCTGGCGCCGGAGGAGCTCCGCCAGGCGCGCGCGATCGAGCGAGAGCACCTCCACCCGCGTCCGGGCCCGGACCGTGGCCTCCGCGGGCTTCCCCGACATGAACGCGATCTCCCCGAAGCAGTTCCCCTCCTCCACCGGCGCGCCCGCCGTCCCGTCCGGCTTCACGGCCTCCGCGGTGCCGGAGGCGACCACGTAGAGCGCGTCCACCCTCGCCCCCGCCTGGAGGAGCAGCGTCCCGGGCGGCGAGCGGCGCGTGGAGGCGAGCTCCAGGAAGTCCCCCATGACCTCCGACGGGAGCTGGAGGAAGAACGGAAGGTCCAGGTCCTGGTCGGTGCTCGACACGATCGTGCGGAGCACGGCCGACGCCTCGGCGACCGCCTCCGGGCACTGCGCCAGGATCGCGAGGAGCTTCCGCCGGAGCTCGTCCGCCGTGAAGGGCCGGACGGCGACGTCCTTCACCGCAAGCGGCCCCGCCTCGGCGACTTCCGCCTGCTGCCCCGGGTTGATGCAGGCCAGGACCGCCACGTCCCGGCCCCCGCAGAGGTCCTTCAGCTCCGCCGCGATCCGGCTCCCGGGGAGCCCCGGCAGGTCCCAGTCGGCCACCGCGACCGCGAGCTCGCGGCCGACCGCCGCGGCCGCGCGCCGCACCGAGACGGCGTCCTCCGCCTCGAGCACCTCGTCCACGTAGGGACGAAGCTCCGCGACCATCGAGACGATCATCCGGCGGACCGCCTTCGAGTCGTCCGCCACCAGGACCTTCAACGCGAACCTCCGCTCGTCCCCATTCTACACCACCGGCGCCGCTCGCCTAGAGCGCCTTGGCCGCGCAGGCCACCTTCCCGTCCATGATCGTCGCCAGCACCTCGCTCGAGAGGACCTCCTCCGCCGGCACCCGGAGCCAGTCGTGCGAGAGCACCGCGAGGTCCGCCGGCCGCCCGGGCGCGATCACGCCCGAGTCCATGAACCCCGCGTGCGCCGCCCCCGCCGTCATTCCGCGGAGCGCCTCCTCCGGCGTGAGCCGGTCCTCCGCGCGCCAGCCCCCCCGCCCCACCGCGCAGGCGAAGGTCCAGCGCGGGTCCAGGCGGTCCACGGGGGCGTCCGTCCCGAGCGCGAGCCTCCCGAGCCGCCTCCAGGCGTGCGTCCCGGAGCGCTCCTCCTCCGAGAGCCGCGCCTCCGCCATCGCCCGGTCGGCCACGCAGTGCGAGGGCTGGACCGACGCGATCCAGCGGCCGAAGCGGGGAAGGTCCGAGGGATGGACGTGCTGCGCGTGCTCCACCCTCCAGCGGACGTCCCCCGGCGGGTCGATCCGCTCGTAGACCTCGAGCAGCTCGCGGTTGGCCCGGTCCCCGATCGCGTGCGTGCAGACCTGGTACCCGGTCTCGAGCGCGCATCGGGCCGTCCGCTCGAGGCGCCCGGCGTCCAGGAGCGGGATCCCCCGCGGGGGCGAGAGCATCCACGCCGTCCCCGACCCGAGCGACCCGTCCATGAAGAGCTTGATCGCGCGGACAGAGAGGCGGCCCGTCCGCGGCGGCCGCGACCTCATGAACTCCGCCGTCCGCTCCGGGTCGGCGTTCCAGACCATGGCGTGGACCCGCAGGCGGAGGGACCGCCCCTCGTCGAGCGAGGAGAGGACGCGGAGGTAGTCGTCGTCCACCCGGGCGTCGTGGACCCCCGTGATCCCGAGCTGGAGCGCGTCCCGCTGGGCGGCGAGGAAGGCCGCGGCGGGCTCCTCGACCGGCACCAGCCGCGAGACCAGGAGCATCGCGTTCTCGTAGAAGAGGCCCCGCTCCCGGTCCACCCGCCCGCCGTCCGGCACCGACGAGAGGTCCGCCATCGCCATCGCCCGCGCGTTCGCCAGCCCCGAGTGGCCGTCCTTCCGCACCAGCCAGGCGGGCCGCTCGGGCAGCGCCTCCGAGAGCGCCGCGTGGTGCGGCGGCGGGTCGATCTCCCACCCGGATCCGAAGACCCAGGCCCCCGCGGGCCGCTCCTTCGCCCGCCCGGCCGCCCGCCGGACCAGCTCCTCGGTCGTCGTCACCCCCGAGAGGTCCAGCTCCCGCTTCTGCCGGCCGTAGTCGAGGAGGTGCGCGTGCGCGTCGATGAAGCCCGGGACGACCGTCCGCCCCTTGAGGTCGATCGTCCGCCGGGCGGCCGGCGTCTCGTCGAGCGACTCGATCCGCCCGTCCCTGCACGCCACCGAGCGCGCCCGCGGGCGCGCGGGGTCCATCGTGTGGACGACGCCGTTGGCCAGGAGGAGGTCGGCCTGCCCGCCGGAGCCGCCCCCCGACTGTCGGGGAAGGAGGTTCATGGGGGCGCGGCCGGCTTGGGCTTGATCTGGAGCACGTCGAGCGTCGCCGCGGCGGCGAACTCCCCGTTCAGCCAGAGCTGGAACTGGTAGCGGCCCGCCTTCTTGAGCGGGAGGTGCTGCGTCGTCACCCCGAACTCGACGGCCTTCGTCCGGTCGCCCACCTCGAACTCGATCCCCTCGAAGTTCGAGACGAGCGCGTCCTCGGCGTCCCGGAACTCGACCTTCACCGTGTAGCGCCCGAACGCGTCCGTGAGCTTGACGTAGAGCGCCACGATCGGATGGAAGCAGGGGAAGGCGGCCGCGAAGATCTGGTCGAAGACCCCGATCACGGACCACTTCCCGCTCGCCCGGTCCTGGATGACGCCGTCGGCCACGAGGAAGGCCTTCACCGCGGGCGTGTCCGGCACGGTCAGGCCTTCCCTTCGAGGACGGCGTCGGCCACGATCGTGGCCAGCGCCTCGAGATAGTCCTCGCCGTGCGCCGACGTGGCCCCCGCCGGATTCCCGAGGTAGCCGTCCTTCCCGCCCCGGGCCCCGAGCTCCCCCTCCGGCCCCGAGGGCTCGACGGCCGGAAGCCCCCGCCGCGTCTCCTCGCGGACCTTCTCCGGGTCGATCGCGAGCATGCACGAGGTCTCGTAATGGCCCCCGTGGCCGGCCCCCCGCTTGAACTCGTCGGGCATGAGCTCGATCCAGGGAGTCTTCCGGAGATCGGGCGCCACGATCCGGAGGGTCTCCGGCCCGAGCGCCGCCTCGAGCGCGCCGCGGCACTGGGAGACCGCGTCCCGGTAGGCCCCGTCCGCGTGGGACGACACGAGGACGACCGTCCGCAGCCCCGCCGCCGACGCCTGGGAGAGCACGCTCCGGAGGTAGGCTCCGAACGCCCCCGCCGCCACGTTCACCGTGCCCGCGAACTTCGACCCTCCCGTGGCCGGCGTGTAGACGATCGGCGGGAAGAGGAGCACGTCCTTTCCCGCGGTGGAGAGCTTCCGCGACGCCCGCCTGGCCATCTCGGCGGAGATCATCACGCCCGTGTTGAGCGGAAGGTGGGGCCCGCGCGCCTCGAGCGATCCGACGGGGAGGAGCGCCACCGTCCTCTCCTTCACGAAATCCCGCGCCTCCCGCCAGGTCATCGTCCCCAGGTGCTGGATGCTCATCGGAGACCCGGATTATACGGGACGCCCCTCGAATCCCCAAGGAGTGCCGTCCAGGCCCGGGCGGCCGGGGAGGCCGCCCCGGGCGCGCAGGGACCGCGCGTCTCCTCGGGCGTCCTCCCCGGATCCTCCGCGGGCGCGCCGGGGCGCCGGGGAATTCCCGGTCCTCCGGCTTCCATTTCGGTGTATGCCCGCCCCCCGGCCGACCACTATCATTCAGGGCAGGATGGCCGAGAACGCGGCGGGGTCCGGATCGTCGCTCGCCCGGAGGCTCCTGGAGCACCGGGACGCCCTCTTCGCGTACGTCCTCTCCCTGGTGCGGAACTGGCAGACCGCGGAGGAACTCTTCCAGGAGGTCTCGCTCGTCGTCCTCCAGAAGGGTCAGCAGGGGGAGGCCGTCGAGCAGTTCCTCCCCTGGAGCCGGGAAGTGGCCCGGAGGATGGTCCTCGACCACTGGAAGAAGAGCGCCCGGAGCCGGGTCGTGCTCGGCGAGGCGGCCCTGGACGCCGTGGACCGCGCCTTCGAGGAGCGGGACCGGGAGGCGGCCGGAGTCGACCTCGTCGCCTCCCTCCGCCGCTGCCTCGAGAAGCTTCCCGAGCACCTCCGCCGCATCGTCGACCTCCGCTACTCCGAGTCGCTCTCCCTGGACGAGATCGCGCGACGTCTGGCGCGCACGGCGGGCGCCGTCCAGGTCGCGCTCAGCCGGATCCGGATGAAGCTCCACGACTGCACCCGCCGCGCCGGCGGGGAGGCGAGCCCCGCGTGACCCGCGAAGAGCGCTTCGACCTGGTCTCGCGCTACCTCGAGGACGCCCTCCTCCCGGGCGAGGCGGCCGAGGTCGAGCGGCTCCTCGCCTCCGACCCGGAGTTCGCGGGCCTCCTCGCGGACCTCTCCCTCCAGCACGCCGTCCTCCACCGCGTGGCGCGCGGCGAGTCGCAGGCGCGTCCCGCCCTCCGGCGGCCCGCCTGGAGGCGCCACCGTCCCGCCGCCGCCGGCCTCCCGTGGATCTGGGCGGGCGCGGTCGGAGCCGCCGCCTGCCTCCTGATCGCCCTGGCCGCCTCGACCCCACGGAGCGCGGCTCCGCGGGACCCCGGGCCGCGCCCCGTCGCCCTCGAGGCCGTTCCGCCTCCTCCCGAACCGCCGCCTCCCGAGCCGCCCACGCTCCGGCCGCCCCTTCCGGTCCGGCCGCTCCCGCCTCCCCCGCCCGCCCCGCCCGCGCCCCCGGCGCCCGTCTCCCCGCCGGCCCCGGATCCCGCCCCTTCCGCGCCCCTTCCCGAGCCGCCGCCGCGGCAGACCCTGGTGACCGTGGCCTCGCTCGAACGCGTCGAGGGCGAGGCGCGGCTCCTCGACGCCGCCGGCGGCGACAAGGGCCCCGCCCAGGCCGGCCAGGTCCTCGTGGCCGGCGAGGGCGTCCGGACGGGCGCCGCCCGGAGCCGCGCCGTCCTCTCGTTCCACGACGGGACGCGGATCGTCCTCCACGCGGGGTCCCTCCTCCGCGGGCTGGACGACCGCCCCCGGAAGAGCGCCCTGCTGGCCGAAGGGACGCTCGCCGCCGACGTCGTCCCCCAGCCCGCCGAGCGGCCCTTCGTCCTTTCGACCCCCAACGCGGAGACCACCGTGCTCGGGACGCGATTCACGCTCTCCGCTCTGCCGGACGCGACGCGCCTCGACGTCCGCTCCGGCCGCGTCCGCCTCCTTCGCTCCTCCGACCGCGCGGCCGTGGAGGTGGCCGCGGGCCACTTCGCCGTCGCCGCCCCCGGCGCGATCCTCGCGGCCCTGCCCCTCCGCACGCCCGGCGGCCTCCTCGCGCTCTACCTCTTCGACGAGGGGAAGGGGCAGGTCGTCCACGACACGGCGCGGAACGGACCCGCCCTCGACCTCCGGATCGAGACCCCGGGCGCGGTCCGCTGGCTCCCCGGCGCCCTCCAGGTCCACTCCCCGGCCGTCATCGCCTCCCGCCCGGCCGCCAAGGTGGCCGAGGCCTGCCGGCGCTCGAACGAGGCGACCCTCGAGCTCTGGATCCGCCCCGCCCGGACGTCCTCCCTCGCCCCGCCCCACCCGGGCCGCATCGCCGGCTTCTCGGGCGACCTCTTCAACCGGAACCTCAGCCTCGAGCAGGGGACCCCCCCGCCGCTTTCCGCCGACACTTCGTTCAACCTCCGCCTCCGGACGAGCTCCACCAACGACAACGGCTATCCCCCGCTCTTCCGAACGCCCGCCGGCAGCGCCCGGACCGAGCTGACCCACCTCGTCGCCACGCGCTCCGCCGCGGGGACCGCCGCGCTCTACGTGGACGGGGCGCCCCAGGGGGAGTCGCGCGGCTTCGCCGGCCCCCTCGCGAACTGGAGCCCCGCCTTCCCCCTCGTCCTGGCCGACGAGCAGGGCGGCGGCCGCCCCTGGATCGGGGAGTACCTGCTCCTGGCCGTCTACGACCGGGCCCTCTCGGCCGACGAGGTCCTCCAGCACTTCGGCGCCGGGCCGGACTAGCGGGCCGACTTCCTTACCCGCTGCTACGTCTTTCCGAGTTTTCATGTATGCTCCGCGCCCCCCCGGCCACATCCTTCCGAGGCGAGCCGCGCGTCACGAAAGGACGGGACGATGCGGACGACGATCGCGGCGGCGCTGGCCGGGACCGCGGCCCTCCTCGGGGCCCTCCCCGCCCTGGCGCAGAACACGCAGTTCACCCTCCTCGACACGCCGTACATCCACAACACGAACTCCCGGGCCTTCTCCTACTTCCCCCTCCCGCCCGGCGTCCCGGACGACTGGCGCTCGCCGGTCAACTACGCGGAAGGCACGATCCACATGCGGCTCGAGGTCCTGAGCAAGCCGAGCGCGAGAGACGTCAACTACCAGATCTGCATCTTCCAGGACCAGCACACTTCGGCCAAGCACGCCTGCGCGCGCTACCAGAAGTTCTCCGCGCCCGGGACCTACATCTGGGAGCAGTCCCTCCCCTCGATCTTCCAGTACGGCAACCTCGACTGGTCCCGCCGCATGCTGGACACAATGCTGGTCGTCAAGGACGGCGCCGGGAACCCCGTCGACGACCGCTTCGGCTTCGGGGGCAAGTGGGCGGGGAGCCCGGATTTCTCGCTCTACTACCCGATGGAGGTGAAGTTCACGGCGATCGTGGTCGCCAAAGGCGCCGCGTTCGCCGGGTGGGGAAACGCCGGCGGCAGCCCTCCGCCCGCGACCCCCCCCGTCCCGGCTCCGCCCCCCTCCTCGCCCGGCCCCAGCTCGGGCGGGAACCAGGGCAGCGTGGGCGAGGGCGAGAACGGCGACGGCAGCATCAACGACAAGTGCAGCTGCTCGATCGGCGGCGCCCGCCCGCTCCGGTCCGCCCTCGCCGCCCTTCCCTTCGTCCTCCTCTTCCGGAGGCGCCGGCGTTAGACTGGAGGCGATGCTGAAGATTTCCCCGGCCGCGTTGGCCTTTCTGGGCGGCCTCCTCGCCTCCCGTCTCGGCGGCGCCTCCGCCGACGACGCCCCCGTCCTCGAGGTGCGGACGTCGGCGGACTACGTCGATCGTCCCGTCGAGGCCGCAGTCGACCTCGCCGTCGGTCGCGTCTCCGAGATCGACGCGTCCGGAAGGGTCCTCGATCCGGACCTCCCCTTCCAGCTCGACCGGGGCCGCCTCGTCTTCCTCCTGAAGGGCGCCACGAGGAAGGACGCGGTCCGCCGCTACCGCCTCTCGACCGATCGGGGCAAGGCGGTCGCGCCCCTCGTGGAGTGCGCCGACGCCGAGGACGAGGGCCAGGCGAGCTTCAAGGTGACGACCCCCGCGGGGACCTGGTTCTACCACAAGGAGGGCGCGGGCTTCTCGAGCCTGGTGGACCGCGACGGGAACGACTGGCTGGGCTACCGGCCGGGCGGGGGCTCGGACGGCAAGTATCGCGGGATCCCGAACGCCGTCCATCCCGAGGGCCACTTCCATCCCGGCGGCACGACCTGCGAGAGCCGCCTCGTCGCAATGGGCCCGCTCAAGGTCACGATCGAGTCGGAATCCAAGGACAAGAAGTGGGCCTGCCGCTGGGAGATCTTCCCCTCCTTCGCCCGCCTCACGATGCTCAAGGCGGACAAGCCCTGGTGGTTCCTCTACGAGGGGACGCCCGGCGGCAAGCTCGATCCCGCCTCGGACTTCTCGATCCGCTCCGACGGGAAGAAGTCCCCCCTCTCCGAGCGCTGGACCGGCGACCTCCCCGCTCCCGAGTGGATCGCCTTCGCCGACGGGGCCCTCTCCCGCTCGATCCTGGTCCTCCACCACGAGGACGACGCCCTCGTCGACTCCTACTGGCCGATGCAGGGCAACATGACCGTCTTCGGCTTCGGCCGGGACGGCCTGGCCAAGCACCTGGTCGCGACCCCCTCCCGCTTCTCGGTGGCCCTCGTCGAGGACCGGAGCCCGGAGGGCCTCTCTCGCGCGGCCCTGTCCCTCCTCCACGAGCCCGTCGCCAGGATCGTCGAAGCGCCCCGACGCTAACCTCCGGCCCCCGGAGTCCGACTCCTCGCGGAGTGGACCGGGAACGGCGCGTCTCCCTGCATCCCTTGATGTCGTCCGACGCCTCCGCTACACTGCCGGTGGTGAAGGAACCCGTCGACGATCACGTTCGGAAGATCTGGTCAGGCATTCAGCTCACGATCTCCGAGATCCGCGACCTGCGGGCCGACCTCAACCGGAAGCTGACGCGATGGGACAGCCAGGCCGCCGAGGACCGCCGCCAAGCCGCCGAAGACCGCCGCCAGGCCGCCGAAGACCGGCGCCAGGCCGCCGAAGACCGGCGTGTCATGAACGAAACCATCGACGGAATTCGGAAGGCCCTGGCCGTCATCGGCAAGCGCGGAGGCGAGTTCGTCGAGATCCAGAGGGAGCAGGGCAAGAAGCTCGACAAGCTGATCGACCTGACTCAGCGCAACACCGAAGTTCTCAACAAGCACACGGACATCCTGTCCAAGCACACCGGCATCCTGGGCTCCATCCAGAAGTCGCTGCACGGCCGCGCCAACGGCAAAGGCAACGGCCGTTCGGCATAGGCTTTATCCCTCCGGCGAGCGGACGCCCTCCGCCAGACCCGGTACCGGAAGCAATCCTCCCGATCGCCTGCAGACCATTACCCTGCTCGCCTGCTCATCGAATGAATAGGGTCGGCACCGTTTCTGGGCTGTGCCTGAGGAGGATGGATTTCCGCTACAATTGAGCGGACGGATTTGGGAAGGAATATCCCGGGCATGACACTGTCGTCCTTGCCGAAATGCCTTTCTGGGTTTAACCCATAACATGTAGTGATGATCCTCCCTCTGCTCGACCCGTCCACGCGGTGATCCTTCCCGAATTCTCGTATGGTCCCGCCGGTTCGGACCACAAGGTGCCATGCAGACGGGCTCTATCCTGGGGGTGGCGGTCGCGGTACTCCTGGGCGGCGGGCCTACGCCGCCGGACCAGTTCGTCCTGGTCGACGCCCTCCATACCCACGACCTCGAGACGAAGGGGTTCTCCTACTTCCCGCTCAACGCCGACGTGCCCGACAACTGGAAGGCGCCCCTCAACTTCTACGAGGGACAGATCCGGATCCGACTCGAGGTGATCTCGAAGCCGAGCGACAAGCCCGTCAACCTCCAGCTCTGCGTCTTCCAGGACCGGCACAGCGCCGACAAGCACAGCTGAGACGGCACCCGCACGTTCACGGGACCGGGCGTCCTCGAGTGGCAGGCGAACGCGGCCTCGCTCTGGAAGTCGAACGTCATCGACTGGAGCCGCCGCCTCATGGACACCATGCTCGTCATCAAGGACAAGGACGGGAAGCCCGTCGACGACCGCTTCGGCTTCGGCGGGAAATGGGACGGGAGCCCGGACTTCTCCCTCTACTACCCCATGACCGTCCGCTTCACGGCCGTGGTCGTCGCCAAGGGCGCGGCGTATAATCCGGGGGCGGTCCACTGGCGCATGGGAGACCTCCACTGGAAGGACGTGAAGGAGCTCCGGGGGGTCATCCCCGCCTGGCAGCGCGGCCAGGTGGGGTCCGTGCTCGCGGCGGCAGAAAAGGAGGAGGACCCCACTAAGGCCGAGGAGGCCCGGAAGATCGCCGAGGGGGTGAAGGCGTGGGCGGCCAAGCGCCGGAAGGAGATCGAGGACCGGAAGCTCTCGCTCCCCGACTGGGCCCCGGGCGCGCTCGCCCGCCTGGGAGCGCTCCTCTCTCCAGCCCCGCTCGGGAAAGAGTATCTCGCGGAGTCGAAGGAATGGGAGAAGGACCCCGTCGTCCAGGCCTCGCGGAAGGCCAAGGCCCTCTGGGACTCGGTCCGCGACGCCCTCCGCAAGGTGAAGGGCAAGGGGAAGGCAAGCGACCCCGCCTTCGCCGCCCAGTTCGCCGCGGAGCTCCGGAGGATCGCCCAGGTGGCCGGCCGGCTCCGGAAGGAATTCCCGGACACGCCCGCCGCGATGGACGCCCTGGCGGCCGCCGGGGCGCTCGGGCTCTCGCTTCCGGAATGAGGGCCCTCGCCCTCCTCGCCCTGGCTTCCTGTGGAGCGCCCCAGGAGGCGCCGCCGGAAGAGGGCGGCCGCTTCGTCCGCGAGGTCTGGTCGAAGTCCCGCCGCCAGGGGAGCGGCTCGACGACCAACCGCGTCAACTCCCCCGACACCGCCACCGGCCGCTTCAAGGACCGCCCCGAGGCCAAGGCCGACGGGAGGCTCGTCCTCGACTGCCCCGTCGCCCCCTCGGAGCTCGCCTCGGCCGAGCTCTACCTCGAGCTCTGGGGCGGCCACCCCGGGACCGCGAACAAGGCCTTCACGCTGAACGGGGGCGCCCCCACCCCGCTCCCCGAGGTCGGCGCGGCGGACAAGCACTGCACCTACTCCTACCCCGCCGTCCCCCTCCGCCTCCCCGAGCTCCGGATGGGCGAGAACGTCTTCCAGTTCTCCTGCGAGCGGGGCTCCACCTTCTGGGGCCACTTCCTCTTCGAGATCGGCGCGCTCCGCCTCGTCTACCGCGAGGCCCCCCTCCCCTTCCGCGCCCGCGTCCGGGCGAAGGCCGAGGGCGAGCGCGTCCTCCTCTCCCTCGACGCCTCCGACCCCGGCCGCGTGGCCTCCGTCTCCTACGTCGGCTTCTACGACGGCTACGACGAGAACGGCGACGGCGTCGGCCGAGACTGGCACGGCTTCACGAAGGAGGCCCGCCCCGAGGCCCGCGTCCCGGAGTCGTGGGACCTTTCCATGATCCCCGACCAGGAGGGGATCCGCGTCCGGGCCGAGGTCCGCCTCAAGGACGACCCGAACCTCCTCTACGTCACGCCCGAGCTGGGCGGGCTCCGCACGCCCGAGCGCGCCGCCCGCGTGGCCCTCTTCCGGCCCGCGCACATCCCCGTCCCCTTCTGGTCCCGCGCGTCCCGCGTGATGAAGTGCACGATCCCCGTCGACCTCGACCCCGCCCGGATCGAGCGGGCCGAGCTCCACGTGGCGATCTGGGACGGCGGGAAAGGGAACACCCCCGACCCCTTCACGCTGAACGGCCAGGCGCTCCCCGTCGCCGGGACGGGCCGCCACGACCTCCTCTACCGGGTCGTGCCGGTCGAGACGGCCTCGCTCCGGCGCGGCCCGAACGAGGTCCGCGTCCTCTCCGACACCGACCACCACGGGATCGAAGTCCTCCTCCCGGGTCCCGCGCTCGTGGTACGATTCCGGCGATGACGGCGCTCGTCCTGGCCGCGCTGCTTTCGCAGGAGCTCCCGGACGGCTTCGAGAAGGCCAAGGTCGCCGACCGGATCGACGGCGCGGTCGCCCTCGCCGTGGCGCCCGACGGGCGCGTCTTCATCTGCGAGCAGACGGGCGCGCTCCGGGTCTGGAAGGACGGCGCGCTGCTCGACGAGCCCTTCGTCGCCCTCAAGGTGGACAGCTTCTGGGAGCGCGGCCTGATCGGCGTCGCCCTCGACCCCGGCTTCCCCGGGCGGCCCTACGTCTACGTCAACTACGTCTCCCCCGATCCCTACCCGCACCACGTGGTCAGCCGCTTCACCGCGAGGGGCGACCGCGCGGAGCCCGGGAGCGAGAAGATCCTCCTGGAAGGCGACGACCAGACCAAGATGGGCGGCTCCGTCCCCGCCGGCCACCAGGGAGGAGCGGTCCATTTCGGGCCGGACGGGAAGCTCTACGTCGGGATCGGCGAGCAGACGGCCGGCAAGCCCTCGCAGAACCTGGACACTTTCCTCGGGAAGATCCTCCGGATCAATCCGGACGGCACGATCCCCGAGGACAACCCGTTCGTCGCGACCGCCAGGGGCAAGTACCGCGCGATCTGGGCGATCGGCCTCCGGAACCCCTTCGCCTTCGCCTTCCAGGCGGGCACGGGCCGCATGTTCATCAACGACGTGGGCGGGAGCCTCTGGGAGGAGGTGAACGAGGGCGTGGCCGGAGGCAACTACGGCTGGCCGCACTCGGAAGGCCCCACGACGGACCCCCGATTCCGCGGCCCCGTCCACGCCTACCCGCGCGGCCTCGGGAAGTCGATCACGGGCGGCGTCTTCTACGACCCGCCCGCCCGGCAGTTCCCCGCCGAGTACCACGGCAAGTACTTCTTCATGGACTACGACGCGAACTGGATCCACGTGATGGACCCCGCGCGGCCGAAGTCGGTCCGCCCCTTCGCGAAGAACCTGGTCCGCCCGGTCGACCTCGCCCTCGCGCCCGACGGCAGCCTCTACGTCCTCAACCGCAACGCCTGGGTGAAGGACAAGAAGTACCAGCCGCACACCGGCTCGCTCTGGCGGATCCGCTACACCGGCGCCGCCCCCGCCGCCCGGAGCCCCTCCGCCGGCCCGCGCGCGGCCGCGCTCGGGCTTCCCCTCAACGTCGACCGCTGGCCCGCCCGCCTCTCGAAGAACCCGCTCTTCGCCGCGGCCTCTCCGCCCGCGCCGGTGGGCGGCCTGGTCCCCTACGACGTCATCGTCCCGCAATGGATGGACGGCGCCTCCAAGCGCCGCTGGATCGCGCTCCCCGAGGGGACGAAGCTCGGCTACGCGCCCCGCGGCGACTGGTCGTTCCCGCCGGGCACGGTGCTCGTCGAGCAGATCGAGTACGACCGCCCGGTCGAGACGCGGATCCTGGCGGTGGACGCCTACGGCGGCGCCGTGGGGGCCGCCTACCGCTGGAACGCCGAGGGCGCCGACGCGGATCTCGACGACGAGGGGAACACCGTCGAGATCACGGCCGGCGGGCGGAAGCGGCCGTGGACGACGGCGGGCCCCCTCGAGTGCCTGAGCTGCCACTCGCCGCCCGCGGGCCTCGTCCTCGGGGTGAACGCCCGGCAGCTCACGGCCGAAAGCCTGGCCCGCCTCGCCGAGCGCGGCCTCCTCGAGCCCCGGCCCGCGAAGGGGCCCGTCGAGCGCCTCGTCCCCCTCTCCGACGCGTCCGCCCCGATCGAGGCCCGGGTCCGCTCCTACCTCGACGCCAACTGCGGCGGCTGCCACCGTCCGAACGGCCCGGGACGCGGCCTCATGGACGCGCGATTCGAGACCCCCCTCGCGAAGCAGCAACTGGTGGGCGCGGCCCTGATCGCGGGGGATCTCGGCGTCAAGGACGCCCGGAACGTGGTCCCCGGCGACCTCGGACGCTCGATTCTCTACGAACGGATGAAGCGGCGGGGCGACCCCTTCAAGATGCCGCCCATCGGCTCGCACGAGCCGGATCCCGAAGCGCTCCGGCTCCTCGCCGAGTGGATCCGTTCGCTCCCGAAGTGACCCCCCTTCGTGCTTCCGTGTCTCCTAGGAAAGCGGTACGTAGGGAGATATGGTGATGATGGAGATCCGGAGACGGGGGACGGCAGGGGCCCGCCGAAGGCGGACGGAGCGCCTGCGGCGCTCCGGGTCGAAGGGTCGAGCCGTCCGGCAGGCAACGATGCCGTTGGGTTGCCTGCCGGACGGCTCGACCTTTCGACCACCCCTGCCGTCCCCCATCCCCCGATCTCCGAGATCACGGAATCTCCTTGGCTCCCCCCGGGCCTTCGCCGCGCCGAAGCGGCTGTGGATACGGCCGCGCAAGCGGGGGCGGGGGGCGATCCTGATCGCTTTCATGAGCGGCGGCGCGGTTCAAGCGCCGTGAGGAACCCCGTGGCTTCCCCCCTCGGCCGGCTCAGGCCTTGGGGATGGGCTCGGTCTTCTCCTCGTCCTTCGGGGAGACCCGGGGCGGGGCGGGCGGCCGCGCCGCGGACTCCTTCGCCCTCCGCTTCTGCGCCCGGATCCCCAGCCACACGAAGGCGGCGACCAGGGCGAGCGCGATCGGGGCCACCGCGACGACCAGGTCGCCCATCGCGACGCCCGCTCCCGCGAGGGCCAGGGCGAGGAAGCCCACGACGCCCCAGACCACGAGCGTGTTCTGCTTCGACTCCCCCTGGGTCAGGAGCTTCCCCGCGAGCTCCGGGACGATCGCCATCGCGACGGGCGTCTCGGGCCCGGGCGCCGGCGGAGGCGCCCCCGCGGGCGCAGGCTCCGGAGCGGCCGCCGGGGGCGGCGGAGCGGCGGGAGGAGGCGCCTGGCCCACCGAGAGGATCTCGAACGACCCGTCCGCCTGATGCCGGACGCGCGTCCCGCACTTCGGGCACTTGATCTTCCGGCCCGTGAACTCGTCCCCGACCGTGCTCTTCCCGGCGCAGGTCGGGCAGGTGAGCGTGATCATCGGATCGCGGATTCGGACAAACGTCGGTCCCGCGAGGTTCTGCCGGGGGCGCCGGATGCTATAGTCCTTCCCATGAAGGCCGTCCGCGTGCACCAGCCCGGGGGCGTCGACGCGCTCCGCCTGGAGGAGATCCCCGATCCCGTTCCTCCACCGGGCTGGCGGACGCTCGAGGTGAAGGCCGCGGGGGTGAACCACCTGGACCTCTGGATCCGCCGGGGCCTGGCGCTGGCGAAGTACCCCGTCATCCCCGGCGCCGACGCGGCGGGGATCGAGCGCGAGACCGGGCGGCGCGTCCTCCTCAACCCCGCCCGGAGCTGCGGGAGCTGCGAGTTCTGCGCCTCGGGCCAGAAGCCCATGTGCCGCGACTACCGGATCCAGGGGGAGCACTTCGACGGGACCTATGCGGAGCTCCTGGTCGCCCCCGCCGAGAACCTGATCCCCATCCCCGACGCGCTCTCCTTCGAGGAGGCCGCCGCGGCCCCCCTCGCCTTCCTGACGGCCTGGCGCATGCTCTTCACGCGCGGGCGGCTCGCCCCCTCGGAGGACGTCCTCATCTGGAGCGCGGGGGCGGGCGTCGGGACGGTCTGCGTGCAGTTCGCGCTCCGCGCCGGCGCGCGGGTGATCGCGACCGCCTCGAGCCCGGCCAAGCGCGAGCGGCTCCGCGCGCTCGGCGCCCAGGTGGTCATCGACCCCTCCCGGGAGGACGTGCTCGCCCGCGTGCGGGAGCTCACCGGGAAGCGCGGCGTGGACCTGGTCGTGGACTACATCGGGAAGGAGACCTGGTCCCGCAGCCTCCAGTGCGCCCGGCGCGGCGGCCGGATCGTGACCTGCGGGGCGACCTCGGGGCACGACCCCGCGGAGGACCTCCGCCAGGTCTTCTACCGCCAGCTCGAGATCCTGGGCTGCACGATGGGGAACGACAAGGAGCTCGCCGACGCGCTCCGGCTCCTCTTCCGGGGCGAGGTCCGCCCGATCGTCCAGGACGTCCTCCCCCTCTCGGAGGCCCGCGAGGCGCAGCGCCGGATTGAATCCCGGGAGGTCTTTGGTAAGATCGTCCTCAGGCCATGAGCGATCCCCGGAATCCGGACTACCACAAGTACGCCGACGACCAGGTCCGGACGCGGGAGTCGGAGGACGCGATCGGCCGGCTGCGCCTGGCGCTCTTCCTGGCGGCCCTGGGCCCGGCCGTCCTCCTCCTGGCGAAGATCACGGAGCTCGGCCTGCCCCGAGGCTTCCGGATCGGGGTCCTCGCCACCGCCCCCCTCGGCATCCTCCTCCTCGTCGTCCGCTTCATCCAGCTCCCCTCGGACGACAAGACCCGGAAGGGCCCCCTCACGATCCTCGTCCTCACGCTGATCGCCGCCGCGGCGACCTTCGTCCTCGCCAAGAAGTTTTCGATGTTCCCCTGAACCCCGTCCGTCGTAAAATACGGGCAGATGGGCCACCTGGAGCCGAACGTCGTCCTGAAGTACTTGGACGCGGTGGACGCCTTCGTCCGGATCCGCCGCTTCTCCGCGGACGAGATCCGCCGTCTCCTGGCGAGCGCCCGCGTCACGGACCGCCGCAGCTACGTGGGGCTCGTCGTCAACGCGTGCGTCCTGGGCCTCAACCCGAGGATCCTCGAGCACGAGGACGCCCTCTACGAGCTGGCGGTGGACGTGAACCCGTCGCTTGAGATCCACCGCGTCGCGATCGTGGCCGAGGAGTCCCCGAGCCCCATCCACCTCCTGGACCGGCCCTCCGTCGCGGCGCGGCCGGACTACCGCCGCCTGGGGACGATGGAATCGGAGCTCTGCCGCCGCGTCGTGGGGCAGGACGGGGCCGTGGCCGCGGTCTCGCGGGCCGTCAAGAAGGCGATGACGGGGCTCCGGGACCCCCAGCGCCCGATCGCCACCTTCTTCTTCGTGGGCCAGACCGGGGTGGGGAAGACCGAGCTGGCCAAGGCGCTCACGCTCTACCTCTGCCGGGACGCCGCGCGCATGGTCCGGGTGGACGGCTCCGAGTACGCCCTCCCGCACGAGTACGCCAAGCTGATCGGCGCCCCGCCCGGCTACGTGGGCCACGACCAGCGGGGCGTGCTCTCCGAGGCGTCGCGCTTCGAGGGCCCCTTCACCCTCCTCTTCGACGAGATCGAGAAGACCGACCCCAAGGTCCGGGACCTCATGCTCCAGGCCATGGACGAGGGCTTCGTCACCGACAGCAAGGGCGCCCGGATCTCGTTCGGGGACGCGCTCATCATCTTCACCTCGAACGTGGGCGCCGAGGAGGCCGACCAGCTCCGGAACCGGATCGGCTTCGGCCGCTCCGAGCCGGGGCGGGCCGAGCGGACGGACGAGCTCCTCCGGGCCGTCCGGGCGGGCTTCCGGCCCGAGTTCGTCAACCGGGTGAGCGAGATCGTGCTCTTCAACCCGATCGGCCTGGACGAGTGCGAGCAGATCGCGCGCCGCTTCCTCGAGGAGGTCCGGAGCCACGCCGAGGCCGTGCCCCTCACGGTCCGCTACGACGACCGGGTGCCGCGCTTCCTGGCCGAGAAGAGCTACCGGCCCGAGTACGGCGCGCGGGAGGTCCGCCGCACGGTCGAGACCGAGGTCGAGGGGACGCTCTCCGACCTGCTCATCGAAGGAAGGCTCTCCGAGGGCGATTCCGTCACCGTCCGCGTCGCCCGCGGAAGGCTCGACTTCCACCGGAACTAGGGAGGAAAGGGACGTGACGGAGAACGCCGCGAAGGCGGAAGCCTATCGGGTCGAGATCAAGGCCAGCCTCGAGCGCCTCCGGGGCGCCATCCGCTCCCGCGTCCCGCCCCGGGAGCAGGGGAGCTTCCTCGACGTGGTCGACCGCATCCAGGAGCAGGTCCTGGGCGCGGCCGGCGGCTGCGACCAGGTCCAGAGCGAGATCCAGCGCTCGCGGGACACCACCCGGCGCATCCTCCGCACGAAGCCCGTCGTCATGGTCGAGCTCCTCAACGAGCTGGACGGCATCGAAGACGAGGTGGTCCAGCTCTTCCAGCTCCTGACGCGCGGCGCCGGCGGCTAGTCGTCCAGCTGCCGCGCGGCCCGGACCCGCGGGTCGGTCTCCAGCTGGGCCAGGCGCTTCCTGGCCTTCTCCCCCGCGGGCACCCAGGCGAACTGGACCGCCGCCTCCCGGCAGCGCGCGTAGGCGTCCAGGTAGCGGCGGTCGACCATGGCGAGCTCCACCTTCCCGAGCGCCATCAGGCCCTCCCCCTCCACCCGGCTCATCTGGAACCGGGCCAGGGGCGCCCAGTCCGGCCGCTCCATGAGATCGGCGCCGACGAGCGAGGCGTCGAGCCAGCGCCCCTCGCGGACCAGGTCCTGGACGATCTCGAGGCTCGAGCGGGGAGGCGCCTTCGCCCTGAACCAGGCCAGCGCCGCGGCCCGCGCCGCCTCCGACGAGTCCCCCGGCAGGACCGGCGGGGCGCCCTCCCCCGCCTTCCGGTCGCCCGCCCCCCGAAGGAAGCAGCCCGAGACCAGGGCCCGGTTCGCGGTCGACCAGTCCAGCGCGTAGTCCGCCCCCGCCCCTTCCCCCGTCACGAGCACCCGGAGGGGATCCACGCGGTATCTCGACTTCGCGTCGTCCAGGCAGGCCTTGAGGAAGGCGGCGTCGCTCGCGGCCTGCTCGGCCCCCCACCGGGCGGACCTCGACTGCGGCGCCAGGACGAAGAAGCCCCGGTCCGCCGTCCCTCGCCAGCCCGCGAGCGCCTTCCGGGCGGGCCCCTCGGAGCGGGGGGCCTCCGCGTGCAGCTCCACGAGGAGGGGCCACGAGCTCCCGTCCCCGTAGTCGGCCGGCGCCGCGAGCCAGTAGTGGGACCGGTGCTCCTTCAGTTCCACCCGCTCCTGGAGGACCAGGAGCGCCGCCAGGATCATCTCCACGCCGGACCTCCCATCTCCTCTAGACGCCGCGGGCCGACCGGGTATTGTAGCGGACATGGACCATCTCACGTGCGACCGCTGCGGGGCCGGACTCCTCCTCGACGCCCCCGTCCGCTACGAGGTCCGGATCGAGGTGAAGTCGGCCTACGACCCCCTCGAGATCACGGAGGAGGACCTCGCGCGGGCGAGGGAGGAGCTGCGGGAGCTGGTCGAGCGCCTGAGGGACTACTCCCCCTCGAAGGCCCAGGACGAGGTCTACCGCGAGTTCCGCTTCGACCTCTGCGCGACCTGCCAGAAGGCCTTCCTGGCCGACCCGCTCGGCAAGGCGTGACTTGGGAGCCCGCCTGTGCTAGGCTTCCCCGCCATGAAGCAGCTCGTCCTCGTCCGCCACGGCGAGAGCGCCTGGAACCGGGAGAACCGCTTCACCGGCTGGGTCGACGTCCCGCTGACCGAGAAGGGGATCGAGGAGGCCCGCGGGGCCGGTCGCCGCCTGAAGGCCGAGGGGCTGGCCTTCGACCTCGCCTTCACCTCCGTCCTCCGCCGCGCCATCACGACCCTCCACCTCCTCCTCGACGAGATGGACCTCCACTGGATCCCCGTCCGGCGGAGCTGGCGCCTGAACGAGCGCCACTACGGCGGCCTCCAGGGGCTGAACAAGGCGGAAACGGCGGCCAGGCACGGCGACGAGCAGGTCAAGCTCTGGCGGCGGAGCTTCGACGTCCCGCCCCCGCCGCTCGACCGCTGGGACCCCGCCTGGCCCGGCAACGACGCCCGCTACGCGGCCGGCGAGATGCCCCGGACCGAGTCGCTCAAGGACACGATCGCCCGCACGCTCCCCTGCTGGAGGGAGGCGATCGCTCCCGCCCTCGGGGAGGGCAAGCGCGTGATCGTGGCGGCGCACGGGAACTCCCTCCGCGGCCTGATCAAGCACCTGGACGGGATCTCCGACGCCGAGATCGTCGGCCTCGAGCTTCCCACGGGCGCGCCCGTCCTCTACGCCTTGAAGGACGACCTCACGCCCGCCCAGCCCCGCCGCCTCCTGACCTGATTCGCTCCGAGCGAGTTCGTGAGGATTCGGGTACGTAGGGAGATCCCTTGATGTCGCAGGATCCGGCGATGGGAACGGGAGGGGACGGAGAGAAGGCCGTCCCGCCCCGGTCCCGAAGGGTTCGGGACGTTTCCCATCTCCCGATCTTTCGCCATCCTCGCATCTCCCTACGTTCCTGAGGACCTCACGATCCTTTCGAACGCAGGGGGTCGTACCGGGCGGCCGCGCGGCGCCCCCGGAGGTCGAAGGAGCGCGGTCGCCCCCGGGATTCCCGATTCCCGATTCCCGCTCCCGGTCACGCTCCCGCGAACCGGGACCGGGATCCCAGCTCCTCCTCGATCCGCAGGAGCTGGTTGTACTTGGCCGTCCGGTCCGTCCGGCTCGCGGAGCCCGTCTTGATCATCCCGGCGTTCAGCGCCACGGCGAGGTCCGCGATCGTGGTGTCCTCGGTCTCGCCCGAGCGGTGGGAGATCATCGCCCCGTAGCCCGCCTCCTGGGCCATGAGGACCGCATCCACCGTCTCGGTGACCGTCCCGATCTGGTTCACCTTGATGAGGATGGCGTTGGCGACCCCCTCCTTGATCCCGCGGCGGAGGATCCCGGTGTTCGTGACGAAGAGGTCGTCCCCCACGAGCTGGCAACGCTTCCCGAGTTTCCCCGTCAGGAGCTTCCAGCCCTCCCAGTCGTTCTCGCCCATCCCGTCCTCGATCGAGACGAGCGGGTACTTCGCGGCGAGCTCCGCGTAGAGCTCGGCCATCTGGGCGCTCGTCCGCCGGGCGCCGTCCGACTTCCGGAACACGTAGACCTTCGCCTCCCGGTCCCAGAGCTCGCTCGCCGCCACGTCGAGCGCCAGGTCCACCTTGCCGGAGAATCCGGCCTTCCCGATCGCCTCGACCAGGGTGTCCAGGACCTCCGGGATGGACTTCAGGTCCGGGGCGAAGCCGCCCTCGTCCCCCACGTTCGTCGAACAGCCCTTCTTCTTCAGGATCGCCTTGAGCGCGTGGAAGATCTCGACGCCCGCGCGGATCGCCTCGCGGAAGCTGGGGAAGCGCCGGGGCACGATCATGAACTCCTGGAAGTCGACCGTGTTGTCCGCGTGGGCGCCGCCGTTCACGACGTTCATGAACGGGACCGGGAGGGTGACCCCCTTCCCGGCCGAGAGGTAGGCGTAGAGGGGCTGCCGGAGGGCGAGGGAGGCGGCCCGGGCGACCGCCATCGAGACGCCCAGGAGGGCGTTGGCGCCCAGCTTCGACTTCGCGGGCGTCCCGTCCATCTCGATCATGACCTCGTCGATCATCTTCTGCCCCGCGGCGTCCATGCCGACGAGACGGGGGCCGATCAGCTCGTTCACGTTCCGGACGGCCTGCTGCACGCCCTTGCCGAGATAGCGGGCCTTGTCGCCGTCCCGGAGCTCGAGGGCCTCCCGCTCCCCCGTCGAGGCCCCGGACGGCACCGCCGCCCGGCCGAGGATCCCCTCCCCCGCGACGTCCACCTCCACCGTCGGGTTCCCCCGCGAGTCGAGGATCTCCCGGGCCCGGACCGAAGCGATCTTCATCGAGCGTTTCCCCTGAAGAGGCGTGCCGTTCTAGCACGTCCCCAAAGGGGAGTCCAAGCGTTTTTGGTTGCCGGTCGGAGGGGAGGGAAGTATGATCCGCGGGATGCGCCGATTCGCCTGGATCCTCCTCGCGGCCGCGGGCTGCGCCGCGTCCGAGCCGGATCCCTCTCCCGGCCCCTACGCCCCGGGCCCCGCCCCGGACCCCGCGGCCCCCCCGGCCGCGGTCGCCGAGCCCGCGGCGGGAAGCCCGAGCGCCGCCAAGGACTCCCGGGACCTCGAGCCCTGGAACGGAAAGCGGATCAGCCTGTCGGGGACCTTCGAGAGCGACCGGGCGATCCACGGCATCGTGCGCCTCGCGAGCGGGCTCCGGGTCTGGCTCCCGCACTTCGACCTCGTCATGCGCGGCGACGACTGGCTGAAGTACGTGGGGAAGCCCTGCTCCGTGAGCGGCGTCCTCCACACCTACGTCAAGGACATCGACGGCCACCGCCATCCCCGGCTCGACGAGATCGAGTTCAGCGGCACGCCGTAGCCCCGGGGTCCAGGGACCAGTCGCCGGTTTCCAGTCGCCGCTGCAAGCCGGGGACTGATCGCTGGGGTCTCGTAACGAGCCATGGCCCTCCGCAAGATCGACTACCTCGAGTGGGCGCGCACCCACATGGGGCGCGTCAAGTTCGACCTGGCGAAATCCAACGTCAAGCCCGTCACGAGGGAGGAGCTGGGCCTCGCGCCGGGCGACGTGCCCCTCTCGGCCCCGGGCGAGGAGGGCTTCCCCGAGCTCCGGGAGATCCTCGCCGGGCGCTACGGGGTCCCGCCCTCGAACGTCCTGGTGACCGGCGGCGCGACCATGGCCATCTACCTCGCGTGCGCCGCGCTCCTGGATCCCGGCCACCAGGTGATCCTCGAGAGCCCCAACTACGAGCCCCTCTACCGCGCCGCGACGGCGCGCGGGGCGGAGGTCTCGATGCTCGAACGCCGCTTCGAGCGGGGCTTCCAGATCGAGATGGAGGAGGTCGAGCGGAGCGTCAGCCGCGCCACGAAGGCCGTCTTCCTCACCAACCTCCACAATCCCTCGGGGGCGGCCACGAGCCCCGAGAAGATGCTCTCGATCGGCCAGATCGCCCGGGACGCTGGAGCCGTCGTCGTCTCGAGCGAGGTCTACCTCGACAACGCCCTCGTGCCGGGCCTCAAGCCGGCCGCCGCCTTCGGCCCCAGCCTGGTCTCGATCGGGAGCCTGTCCAAGGTCTACGGACTGGGCGGGATCCGGATCGGATGGATGGTGGGAACGGAGGCGGTGATCCGGAAGGCCCGGCTCGCGCTCGACTACGTGGAGTGCGACCTGCCCGCCCCGAGCGAGGCCATCGCGGCCGCGGCGCTCCGGAAGGCCGACGTCCTGGCCGAGCGCTGCCGCCGGATCGCGGGGCGCAACTTCGGGATCGTCCGGGAATGGCTCTCCCGGCGGGACGACCTCCGCTGGGTGGAGCCCGACGGCGGCACCGTCTGCATGGTGAAGCTGCCGCCGGGGGTCGATGCCATGGCGCTCTCGACCCTCCTCCGGGAGAGATTCTCCACCCTCGTCGTGCCCGGGGAGTTCTTCTGGATCAAGGGGTTCATCCGGATCTCCTGCGGCATGGACGAGGACGTCCTCCGCCAGGGGCTCCGCAACGTGGCCAAGGGGATCGACCAGATCAAGAGCCGGGGAGCGTGAGGAGATGAAGATCATCGCCGGGAGCCCGAAGGGGGAGACCACCGCGCGCTTCGCGTTCGAGGGCGAGCTCGACGGCTTCCGGGAGGAGGCCAAGGCCAACAACTTCTCGGGGAAGGAGCGGGAGGTCCTCGTCTGCTACCCGAGGGGCGGCAAGCGCCTGATCGTGGCCGGCCTGGGCAAGAAGGAGCGCTTCGACACCGAGAAGCTCCGCCGCGCGGCGGCCTCGATCGCGCTCCGAGCCAAGGCGCTCGACCTGGCGGAGATCTCCGTCGGGCTCCCCGCCGGGAACCGCAACGAGAACACGCGCGCGGCCGTCGAGGGCCTCGCCCTCGCGCTCTACGAGTACAAGCGCTGGAAGTCGAAGGACGCCAAGCCCCACAAGCTCGCCTCGATCCGCGTGGACGGCGACCCCGACGCCGTGCGCCGCGCCGAGGTCTACGCCCGCGCCACCTGCCTCGTCCGCGACCTCGTGAACGAGCCCCCGAGCGTCTGCACGCCCCGCTACCTCGCCGCCGCCGCCAAGGCGGTCGCGAAGAAGGGGGTCGGGATCAAGGTCCTCGACGAGAAGCAGGTCCGGAAGGCCGGGATGGGCGGCCTGGTCGGGGTCTCCGTGGGCTCGGACGAGCCGCCCCGCTTCGTCCACCTGAGCTACCGCTCCCCGGGCGCGAAGAAGACCGTCGCGATCGTCGGGAAGGGCATCACCTTCGACTCCGGCGGCCTCTGCATCAAGCCGGCCGACGGCATGCTCAACATGAAGGACGACATGTCGGGCGCGGGCGCGGTCATCGGGATCTTCTCGGCCCTGGCCGAGCTCAAGCCCCGCGTCAACGTCCACGGGATCTTCGCCGCCACCGAGAACATGCCGGGGGGCTCGGCCTACAAGACCCGGGACGTCCTCCGGGCGATGAACGGGAAGACCATGGAGATCATCAACACCGACGCGGAGGGACGCCTGATCCTCGCGGACGCCCTCTCCTACGCGTCGCGGCTCAAGCCCGACGAGATCATCGACCTGGCCACGCTCACCGGCGCCTGCGTGGTGGCGCTCGGGCCCGACATCGCGGCGATCTTCACCGCGAGCGACAAGCTCCGGAACGATCTCCTCGCCTCGGCCAAGGCCCAGGGCGAGAAGCTCTGGCCGCTTCCCCTCGAGCACGACTACTGGGAGATGATCAAGAGCGACGTGGCGGACATGAAGAACTCGGGCGGCCGCTGGGGCGGCGCGATCACCGCGGCCCTCTTCCTCGAGGAGTTCGTGGACAAGGGCATCCGCTGGGCCCACCTCGACATCGCCGGCCCCGCGCTCACCGAGCGAGACAAGCCCTATCGGCCCGCCGGCGGGACGGGGGTCATGGTGAGGACGCTGCTGCGGTATCTCGAAGAGCAGTAAACCGGAATCGGGAATCGGGAATCGGGAATCGGGAATCGAGGAGGCGCCCCTCGATTCCCGATTCCAGATTCCCGATTCTCACTTCGGGTCGCCGCTGCGCTCCACGGCCTGGTGGGCGGGGAGCGGCAGGGTCTGCTGGATCCCCTCGTCGAGCGGCATCCGGTCGGGGAGCGCGCCGGTCTCGCGGAGCAGCCGGTCGAGCTCGGCCCGGAGCTCGGCGAGCGTCCCCGCCGCGGCGGGGTCGTCCACCCGGTTCCGCGTCTCCCGCGGGTCCTCCCGGAGGTCGTAGAGCTCGGCCTTCCAGCGGTCCGGGCCGCCGTCCCCGTGGGGGTAGCGGACGTACTTCCAGCGGTCCGTCCGGACGCCCCGGACGTTCGGGGTGTAAGGGAACTGGCGCTCGTAGTTGTAGGCGTAGAGCCACGAGGTCCGCCACGGGACCTTCTCCCCGGCGGCCAGCCGCTTCCAGGACCGTCCGTGGATCCCCTCGAGCGGCCGCGCCCCGCAGACGTCCAGGATCGAGGGCGCCAGGTCCAGGTGGAGCGCCATCTCCTCGACCACCCGGCCCGCCGGGAAGAGCGGCGGGTAGCGGACGAGGAGCGGGACCCGGATCGACTCCTCCCACATCGCGCGCTTGTCCACGGCCCCGTGCTCGCCCAGGAGGTAGCCGTTGTCCGTGGTGAAGATCACGAGCGTCCGGTCGAGTCGCCCCGTCTCCTCGAGCGCCCGGAGGAGGCGGCCCACGCTCTCGTCCACCGAAAGGAGCGTCCCGTAGTACTTCCGCACGAACTCCTCGAAGCCGGAGAAGCCGCAGGCCTTGTAGATCGGGCCGTCGATCCCGTGGAACGTGGTCACCCGCTGGCGCACCCATTCGGGCTTGCCCTCGAGGGCCGCGGCCGGGCGGCGGATCTCGACGGCGTCGAAGTCCTTCTCGTGGCGGGCCTCCGGGAAGAAGGGGCCGTGCGGGGCCTTGTGGCCGAGGATGAGGAGGTACGGCCGGTCGTGCGGACGGCGGATCCACTCGACGGCCTTGTCGGTCACCCGCTCGGTGTAGTAGCCCCGGAGGACCTCGCGCTTCCCGTCGACGTTGAAGGCCGTGTCGAAGTAGTTCCCCTGCCCTTTGTGGCTCACCCAGTGGTCGAAGCCCGGACGGGAATCGTCCCGGTCCTCCCCCATGTGCCACTTCCCCACGTAGGCGGTGGCGTAGCCGGACTCCTGGAGCCTCCGCGGATACCCGGGGAGGGAGGCCGGGTAGTCCGTGAAGTTGTCGAACACGCGGTGCGCGTGGGCGTAGAGCCCGCTCAGCATCGTGGCCCGGCTCGGGGAGCAGAGGGACGTCGTGCAGAAGGCGTTCGCGAAGCGGACGCCCTCGCGCGCCAGGCGGTCCAGGTTCGGCGTCCGAAGGAAGGGATGCCCGGCGCAGGACATCGCGTCCCAGCGCTGGTCGTCCGTGAAGACGACGACCACGTCGGGCCGCTCCCCGGAGGCCCCCTTCCCCGCCGAACCGCATCCCGCGAGCGCCGCCCCCGCCGCGATCAGGATCCAGCGTCCCATGCGTCCCTCCCTAACCCGGGACCTTGGCCAGGCGCTCGAAGAGGGCGACGTAGCGCGGGACCGCCGCGGCGAGCGAGTACTCCCGCTCCGCCCGCTCCCGCCCGCTCATCCCCAGCTTCCGCCTGAGCGCGGGGTCGTCGATCAGGGCCGCCAGCCGCTCCTCCCAGCGACCGAGGGTCCCGACCAGGAAGCCGTTCTCCCCGTCCCGGATGTAGAGCCGGTTCGCGTTCACGTCGGAAGCGACCACGGGGACCCCCGCCGCGAAATAGGCGAGGAGCTTCGTCGAGACCTTCCCCCTCGTCCACGGGTCCTCGACGAGGGGCGCCACCGCGATGTCGAACGAGCGGACGTCCTCCACCTCGTCCTCGGCCGAGAAGGTCTTGTGGACGACCCGCACCCCGTCCATCGCGAGCGGGTCGTCGCACACGATCTTGACCTGGAGACCCTCGTAGCGGCGCGAGAGGCGGACGAGGGGGGAGGCCAGGATCCCCATCGACGCCAGGTTCGCCGCCGTGCCCATCCACCCGACCGTCGCCTGCCCGGCCGTTCCCGCCTCGGGCCTGACGCTCCAGCGCGAGAGGTCGATCACCGTCGGAAGGACGTGGACCCGCCCCGGGTCCGCGGCCGAGCGGCGCGCGAGCTCCGCCAGGACCTCGTTGGTGGTGATCACGGCGTCCGCCATCCGCACCACCCTCTTGAAGCGCCGCTCGCGGGTGGGCGACTCGCGGACCGCCCCCTCCTCGTCGCGCTTGAGCATGAGGAGGTCGTCGAACTCGAAGACGAGCGCCCGCGCGTGCTTCCGGAGCCGGTGGACGAGGAGCTTGGGGAGCAGCCTCTTCTGGAGGACCGTCACGTCGTAGGCCGCCGCCTTCTTCGCCGTCCCCAGCCGCGCCAGCATCCCGGAGGGCCACTCCTGCACGGCGCACTCGAGACCCGCCTTCTCGAGGTGCGGGACGAGCTGGAGGATCCTCCACTTCGTGCTCGGGGCGTCCCGCTTGAACGTGAGGAAGAGGACCTTCACGGACCCAGGATAGCATCTCGCATGAAGCATTGGGCATCCGGGGCGGAAGAGAAGGCCCTCAGGCGTCCTGAGGGTCTCTCTTACAAATCCAAGATGCCAGATGCTGGAGGCTCACCGGGGAAGGGCCCACAGGGTGTAGTAGGCGACGTCGTGGAGGAGCGGCCTCCCCTCGGCGCTCCGGAGGGCGGGCATCTTGAGCTCGTGGACGTGGCCGATCTGGAGGCCGTCCACGACGAGCCGGGCCCGGAGGCCGTCGGGGCTGAGCTCGACGGACTTCACCACCGGCGTCGTGGGATCCACCTCGGGGCTCCCGTACTGCGACTGGAAAATGTAGGTCCAGGTCTTCATCGCGTAGGTCGCCGCCCTCCCTGCCGTGGCGGGATCGGCGGGCTTGGTGAAGAAGAGCTCGAATCCGTCGGGCCGGGCGCGCATCTCGAGGACCTCGAAGGGGATCTTCCCCGACCAGAGCACCCGGTCGAGCGCTCCCTGAGCGGAGCCCCGCGAGCCCCAGCCGCGGTTCGTCCCGCCGACGAAGAGCGAGCCGTCGGGCGTCATGACCGTGGGCACGTTCCCCGAGCCGAAACCCGATCGGAAGGGGAAGCAGGCGCCCTGGTAGCGGCCGCCGATCTTCTCGAGGAAGACCCGGTTCACCTGGCTGAAGGACTGGTCGGAGACGAAGAGCTGGTTGCTGAACGGGCCGAACTTCCCGCCCGTGGTGTCGCAGGCGATGCCGCTCGCCGAGTTCCCGACCTTCCCGTGCGGGAGGAGCACCGCGGGCGGGACGTACTGGGGGATCCGCTCCATCTCGAGGTGGAAGCGGCTCCCGTCCCGCGGCTTCTCGGGCGCCGGCCCCATCCCGGGCGCCAGGGCGTACCACTTGTTCCCCTCGGGATGTCCCTGGAAGGAACCGGGCTTGAGCCACTTGAGCGAGCTCGTCCCGTTCCAGGGCCCCTGGTTGTCGCAATAGAAGACGTCCCCCTCCGCGTTCGTCCCCATCCCGCCCGGCGAGCGGATCCCGCTCGCGGTCGGGATCATCCTCCCGTCGGGGGTGAAACGGACGCACCAGCCGCGGAACGGCACCGCGCTGGTGAACGAACCCGTGAGGCAGAGCACCGACCAGAGGTTCCCCTCCTTGTCGAAGCTCGATCCGAAGGCGTACTCGTGGTAGTCGCCGTTGATGGCGAACGCGTCGCTCACGGTCCGGAAGGTGTCGGCCCGGCCGTCGCCGTCGGCGTCCTTGATCTTCGTCAGCTCCCCCCGCTGCATGGCGTAGAGCCAGCCGTCCCGGTACGCGAGGCCGAGCACCTCGTGGAGGCCGCCCGCCCAGTGATGAAACTTCACGTCCCGGAGCGGGCTCGTGAAGGCGTTCTCGACCAGGTAGATGTCTCCGCGCCGCGTGGCCACCGCGACCTTCCCGTTTGGCAGGAGCTCGATCCCCCCCGCCTCGAGGACGATCCCCGGCGGGACCGGGAACTTGATCATCGGGTAATAGTCCTGCTCGCCCTCCTTCGCCTGGAGCGCGAGGAGGAGGACGAGCGTCGTCATCGGGTCACCACGCGTAGGTCAGGACGATCGAGAGACGGCCGCCCTTGAGGTCGAGCGGGACCAGGATCTCGTTTCCGCGCGGGACGGGCTTGGCCCCCTCGACCTCGATCCGGAGCGAGGCGGACTTCGACGCCGCGCGGAGCCAGGCGTTCGGGACGGGTCCCTTCGACTCGAACGTCAGCGTCCGCCGGAACCCCGGATTCGGCGTCCCCTCCACGGCCTCGAAGAAGTCCCGGACCTCCACGCCGTTCCACGCGTAGAGGAAGGCCGGGCGGCGCTTCGCGTCGAGATCGTAGCCCTGGAACCGGAACCCGGCCTTGGCGCCCGTCTCCTTGGGCCAGGGCGAGGACTCCGAGGCGAGGACCGCGAGCGGCGGACCGTCCGGGAGCGCGAGCACGTTGTCCCCCGCGGGCGACTGGAAGCCCGCCCCGCGGTCGACCCAGTGCTTCGCGGCGTCGATGAAGTCTCCCTGCCAGAGGAGCGCGGGACGCATCTCGTTCGCGTCCCAGGCGAGGTGCGCCCCTTCCGGATGGCCCACGCCGATCGCCCGCGTTCCCGCGCCCTGGATGAAGTTCCGGTAGATCAGGGCCTCGCCGGGCGGCGGGACGAGGAGGATGGGCTGCGGTCCCACCCCGATCGGGAGCGCGGCCTTGGGTCCCTCCGAGAGGTACTGCCAGAGCGCCTCGATCTGTCGCGCCGTGTCGCCGTCGAGGACGTCCTTCCGGACGCTCTTCCCCTCGGGCCAGAAGGTGGGCATGCGCGTCCCGGGACGGAGCCACGCCGGGTCGAGGAGGTACGCGTTGAACCACCCACGCCGGAGCCGCTGGCCCATGTGGACGAGGTCCATCCCGGGGATGCCGAGGGATTTGTGGCTCTGGAACATGTGGCACTGGACGCAGGAGAGACCTTTCGTCCCCGCGAGGAGACGGCCCGCCTTGACGAGCTCGGCGCTCCGGGGTTCCTCCACGAACGCCCGCGGCGCGTCCGCGCGCTCGAAATCCTCGGCCAGCCCCGCCACGTTCGCCGTCCCGAAGACGGGCATCCGGGTGTTCATGTACGGTCGCACTTTGGGGCCGGTCGCGATCACCGTCTGGAGCCACTCCTTCCGGAGCTTGGCCCCCACGCCGTCCAGGTGCGGCGGGATGCGCCCCTCGTCCCCCGTGTCCTCGTAGGTCGTGGTGAAGAGCGCGTAGCGGTCGCGTCCCACGCCGCCCCGCCTCCCCCGCTCGTGGCAGGCATAGCAGTCGAGGGCGAGCATCGTCCGCTCGACCCGCGTCGCGGCCGAGGGCGGGTCCCACGCCTTCGCGACGGCCGCCGCGATCGCCCGCTCCTGCCGCTCGGAGAGCGGGTAGTCCGCCGCCTTGCAGCGTCCCGCGGCGAGGGGCCTCGCCTCGAGCGGCTTGAGATCCGGCCCGGCGTCGTGGCAGGACGCGCAGCCCTTCGACTGGAAGAGCTCGCGCCCGCGCGCGACGAGCGGCGCCTCCGGGCGGAAGAGATCGGCCGCGCTCGGCGGCTCGCGGACCACGAGGGGCCCCTCCTTCGGGCGGCTGAGGGCGGACGCGGGGATCGGCCGCTTCTCGAAGCCCGGGCCCGACCAGCGGACGTGGAGCTCCTCCCCTCCGCTCGCCTCGAACCACTCGACCGTGAGCGCGTGCTTCCCATTCCGGAGGAAGATGGAGCCTCCTCGCTCCTCCGTGCCGTGGACGCCGTCGTTGTCCACCACGAGGGTCCGGCCGATGCGGAGGACGGATCCGTCGTCCGAGGCCGTGAAGAGGCCGTAGAGACCGTCCGCCGGGACCTCGAGGTAGCCGCGGAAGCGGAGACCGACGTGGTCGTGGCGCTTGAGCGACTTCAGGTCGAAGGCCTCCGCCACGCCGGTCGCGACCGGCTTCGCCCGCTCGAGGTCCGCGACCTTCGAGAAGTTGCCCTCGAAGGTCTCCACCGCCAGGCCCGGCAGCGTCTCGCCCGGCTCGTCCGGGTCGCGCGGGGGGAGCCCCACGAAGTGCGCGCCGAGCGCCGCCGCCTCGGCCGGCGTCAGGTTCAGCTTCGGCATCCGGCCGGACGGCCGGACGGCGAGCGGATCGAGGAGGAAGCGGGCGAGCGACGCGGCGCTCGCGTACTTGGCCTTGAGATCCGGGAGCGGGACGTCTCCCTCGAAGGGAGGCTTCCCGAGGGGCCCGTGGCAGGCGGCGCAGCCGACCTTGCCGAAGAGCTCGGCCGCCGGGACGGGCGCGCCGCCGCGGACGTCCGGGGCCGCCGGGCCGCGGAGCGACATCAGGAAGTGGGTGAGCGCCTCGAGCTCGTCGGGCGTCGTCTCGATCCGGGGCATCGTCGTGCCCGGCTTCGTCGTGTGCGGGTCGGAAACGAACTCGCGGACCCAGGCGGGCGAGAGGCGGTCGCCGACCACCGCGAGCACGGGGCCCTTCTTCGGAGCGATCGGCTCGGCCGCGCGGTGGCAGGCGACGCAGCCGAGCTCGCCCAGGAGGAGCCGGCCGCCTTCCGCGGGGTCGAGGTCCTTCAGGCGCTCGAACGCGGGGACGACCGGGTGCCGGCCGGCCTCCTGAGACGAGGAGGCGAGATGGAAGAGCAGGAGCATCACCGGGGTCGTCACCACTGTCCTGGGGATAAAATAGCCCGCCGGCCGCTCTTCGTTGCGATTCTCCTCCGAAAGGGGGATAATCCGGCCCTCCCCCGGGGCGTAGGGATTTCAGGAAGTTCGAACGGAGGTCCGATCCCGTGAGCCGAGCGATCGCCGCCGCCCTCGTCCTCCTCCTCGGGGCGCCCGCCGCGCCGAAGCACCCCGCCGGCCGCGAAGGCGGGCAGGACCCGGGGCCGCGGGTGCCCTGGACCGCGTCGCGCATCACGGGCTCGCCCGAGCCGCCCCCGCCCGTCCGGCCCGTCCGCGTCTTCCCCAAGCTCTCCTTCAAGAAGCCCTGCCACCTGGTCCCCTTCCCCGACCACTCGCGTTACGTCCTGATCGAGGAGGACGCGGTCCTCTACACGTTCAAGAACGATCCGGCCGTCGAGAAGGCGGACCTCTTCATCGACCTCAAGAAGGAGCTCCGCACGCTCGACCGGATCGCGGGGCACAAGGGCGTCCAGTCGAGCTACGCGATCGCCTTCGACCCGGGCTTCGCGAAGAACCGCCTCTGCTACGTGATGTACGTGATCCGCTCCGCCGACCCGAAGAAGCCCCTCCCGAACGGCTCCCGGATCTCGCGCTTCCAGGTGACCGAGAGCGATCCGCCGCGCATCGACCCGGCGAGCGAGTTCGTGATCCTCGACTTCCTGGCGGGCGGCCACAACGGCTGCGACCTCCACTTCGGGAACGACGGGATGCTCTACATCTCGACGGGCGACGCCGAGGACCCGAGCCCGCCCGACAAGCTCCGGACGGGGCAGGACTGCAGCGACCTCCTGTCCTCCATCCTCCGGATCGACGTCCGGAAGCAGGATCCCGGGCGAAACTACGCCGTCCCTCCGGACAACCCGTTCGTGGGCCAGGAGGGGATCTGCCCCGAGATCTGGTGCTACGGGTTCCGGAATCCTTGGAGGATGAGCTTCGACCGCGCGACGGGACGGCTCTGGATCGGGGACGTGGGCTGGGAGCGCTGGGAGCTCGTCTTCTGCGGCGAGAAGGGCGGGAACTACGGATGGAGCATCATGGAGGGCCCCACCCCCTGCCTCCCGGACGCCAAGCACGGCCCCACGCCCATCCTCCCCGCCGCCCACGCGATCCCCCACCCCGAGTCCGCCTCGATCACGGGGGGCTTCGTCTACCGCGGGAAGAAGCTCAAGGGGTACGAGGGGAAGTACGTCTACGGCGACTGGGACACGCGGCGCGTCTGGGCGAACCCCGTCCTCGGGAACCGCCTGGGCGAGCGCGAGGTCATCTCCCGCACGCCGCTCCGGATCGTGGCCTTCGCCGAGGAGGCCGACGGCGAGCTCCTCGTCCTCGACCACGAGGGCGGCGGGATCCACCGCCTGGAGCCGGGCGACGCCTCCGGGAGGAACGCCGACTTCCCGCGGCAGATCTCGAAGACCGGGCTTTTCTCCTCGACGCCCGACCAGACGCCCTCCCCGGGCGTCATCCCCTACGCGATCAACGCCCCGATGTGGGCGGACGGGGCGACGGGACGGCGCTGGCTCGGCATCCCGAACTCGGAGACGATCAACTTCATCGACAAGAACCAGCAGTGGCCCAAGGAGAGCGTCTGGCCCAAGGACAGCGTGCTCGCCAAGACCCTCGCGCTCGGCGACCGGAAGGTCGAGACCCAGGTCCTCCACTACGACGGCCTCATGTGGAACGGCTACGCCTACGCCTGGAACGAGGCGGGAACGGACGCCGAGCTCGTGCCTTCCGAGGGCGGCGAGGTCGACCTCGGCGGCGGCCGGAAGTGGAAGGTCCCGGCCCGGGCCGCCTGCATCACCTGCCACAACCCCTGGACCGGCTACGCCCTCACCTTCAACTCCGCCCAGCTCAACCGGGACCGGCAGATCGAGATCCTCCAGAAGTGGGCCATCCTCCCGCCCAAGATCGCCACCTCCAGGAAGCTGGCCGAGCCGCGCGACGAGTCGGCCCCGCTCGACGAGCGCGCGCGCTCCTACCTCGCCGTCAACTGCGCCCACTGCCACCGCTTCGGCGGCGGCGGCTCGGCGCGGATCGATCTCCGCCACGACATCCCGATCGCCGAGACGCGGTCCTCCGGCGTCCCCCCCACGCTCGGAGCGTTCGACCTCGCCGACCCGCACCTCGTCTCGGGCGGGGACCCCTCGCGATCGGTGCTCCTCTACCGCGCCTCGAAGCTCGGATCGGGACGCATGCCGCATCTCGGCTCCGAGGTGGTGGACGAGGAAGGCCTCCGGCTCCTCTCGAGGTGGATCGCCTCCCTCCCTCCCGCGGGGGAGTCGCCGCCCTCGCGCGCCGAGGACCGGAAGGCGCTCGAGGCGCTCCGGGGCGGAGACCTCAAGGCCCTCGAGCGGCTCCTCGCGGCGCCCACGCCGGCGCTCGACCTCCTGGGCGCGATCGACGCGCTCCCCGAGGCGTCGCGGCAGGAGGCGGTCCGGCGCGCCCTCGCGCTCCCGCCCGGCCTCGTGCGCGACCTCTTCGAGCGCTTCGAGCCGCCCGGGCAGCGGCGCGAGCGCCTGGGCCCGTCGATCAAGCCCGAGCGGATCCTCTCCCTCAAAGGCGACGCGGCGCGGGGCGCGAAGCTCTTCTCGAGCAGCGCCGTCCAGTGCGCCAAGTGCCACCGGATGGGCGGCACGGGCCCCGAGCTCCTCGGCGCCGACCTCTCGAAGATCGGGGCGAAGTACAACCGGGCTCAGCTCCTCGAGTCGCTGCTTGAGCCCTCGAAGCTCGTCGATCCCCAGTACCAGGCCGTGATCGTCCGGAAGAAGGACGGCGACGTCCTGAGCGGGATCGTCGTCTCCCGCACCGAGCAGGAGCTCGTGCTGCGCGACGCGGAGAAGGAGGTCCGCCTCCCCGCCTCCGCGGTCCAGAAGACGGTCCCGCAGCAGAACTCGCTGATGCCGGACGGCCTCCTCCAGCACCTGACGGCCCAGGAGGCGGCGGACCTCGTGGCCTACCTCGAGTCGCTGAGATAGCCGCTAGCGGCGGTACTTCGCCTTGAGATACCGCTCGACCGCCTCGCGCTCGGGGTCGGGGAGCGCGCGCGTGTAGACGATCAGCTCCGCCAGCCCGCCCGCGAAATGGCTGTCGTTGATCGGGCAGCGCCCGATCCAGGCCGTGTCCTTGCACCCCGCGACCAGCGGCTGCTTCCCGGTCTCGGTCATGACGAGGGCCCCGTCGACCCAGAGCGCGTCCGTCGTCCCGTCCTTCCGGGCCGTCGTGATCGTCGCCGCCGCGCCGATCGGGCCGGGCCGCGCGTAGGTCGGCCAGTTGTTCTTCTGCCCGGTGCCGAAGCGCCACTGGACGCGGGACTGGAACGGGTTGACGTAGACCGTGCCCCACGGGGCGCTCTCCTCCCAGAAGAGGAGGGCGTGCTCCGCGCGGCTCTTCGTCCCGCCGTCCTCGTCCCGGGTGCAGGCGCTGGCGAGAAAGATCGTCATCCCGGCCAGGCCGTTCACCGGGAGCTGGAAGCTCAGGTGGTCGTTCTTCCCGTCGAGGAGAAGCCCCGGGAGGCCGCTCGCGGGGTCTTTCGCGAGGCCCGGCCTCCCCCCGGCGGGGGCCTCGGCGTGGCGGCCGTTGCCGGATTGGTCCTCCCAGCGCGCGACCGCCCCGCCTTCCAGCACCAGGCCCGCGTCGCCCCGGAACCAGAGCGCGAGCCCCCCGCCCGGGATCGGGGAGTCCGCCGCCAGCGTGGCCAGCTCCGAATCCGAGAGCGCGCGGTTGTAGAGGCGCACGTCGTCGATCGCGCCCGTGAAGCGGTTGCCGCCGTTGGGATTCGACCCGATCGAGAAGGGGGAGGCCCCGTCCGTGGGGCTCCTCGTCGCCCGCTCCGTCCGGTCGAGCTTCCCGTTCACGTAGACCCGGAGCGAGGCGCCGTCAAAGACGCCGGCGACGTGGGTCCAGGCCTCGGCGGGGACCGTCGCGGCGCCCATGACGTCCTCGAGGCCCGCCGCGTCGGCCAGGACGAGCTTCGCCTTCCCGGCGGAGCTGAGCCGGAGCATGAAGCCGTTCCGGCCCTCGCCGTCCCACTTCTCGGCGACCGCCCACTGGACGCCTTCCTGGGGCGCGGGCTTCACCCAGGCCGCCACGGTGAACGGGCCCGTCACGCTGAGCGCGGCCGAGTCCGGCACGGAGACGCGCGCTCGCCGGCCGTCGAACTCCAGGGCCCCGCCCCGTTTCCCCTCGACGGCCTTGGGGTCCGCGACCAGGGTCCCATGGTGCCCGGCTCCCGAGGAATCGGGCGCCCGGTCCCCTTCGATCCGGTCGAGCGTCCAGTGCCCCACGAGCCCGCCGGCGGGGGCGGCGGGGGGAGCGGCGGGTGGAGGCGAGACGGGCTTTCCGGCCGCCAGAGCGGCCACGTCCGCGGCCGTCAGGGCCCGGGCGTAGATCCGGACCTCGTCCACGGTCCCCGCCAGGGGGTCCGGGCCGCCCACGATCACGGGCTTGGGCTCGCGGGCGAGCCCGCTCTCGGTCTCGTAGGCCCGCGCCTTGACCTCCGCTCCGTTCACGTAGAGGCGCGCGGTCCTTCCGTCGTAGGTCCCGGCAAGGTGGATCCACTGGGCGTTCGGCGCGACGGGCCCCTCGACGCCACGCTCGCCGTCGGCGGTCTCGACGGCGAATGCGTAGACGTTGTTCCGGAAGCCCAGGAGGTACTGGACGTCCTTTCCCGATCCCCGCGGCCGGGAGAGGACGAAGCGGTTCCCGGGCTGGTCCACCGCGCGGTACACCCACGCGGCGAGCGTGATCCGCGCCGAGGGGAGGGCGAGGGACGGGGAGTCGGGCACGCGGAGCTGGTCGTCCCGGCCGTCGAGGCGGAGCGCCTTCCCCGCCTTCCCCTCGGCCCACGAGGCGCCGCCGCGGACGGCGCCCGCGTTGCCGTGCCCGGAGGCGTCGGCCGCGGAGGCGCCCTTCCCCTCGTCGAGAGGGAGCCAGAGGACGAGGCCCGGATCGGCGCCGCCGGCGGCGGGCGCGGCCGGCTCGGAGGCCCCCGCGGCGGGCCCGAAGAAGATCCCGCTCAGGACCGCGTTGTGGCCTGAGGTCCGGGTGAAGCGGACCCGGACGTGCCCCTTCAGATCCCAGACGAGATACGCGCCGCCGTCGAAGGCCGACAGGCCCCGGCGGTCGAGCACGGCGCTCGTGGCGGCGTCCAGGACCTCCACGGTCTGGCTCCGCTCGCGCGTGTCCCAGTCGAGGCAGTAGAAGGCGGCGCGGCGGGCGGGGCCGTCGGCGAGCCCGATGTCGACGATGAAGGAGCTCTCCGACCACCAGCAGGCCGCGACGCGTTCGCCGCCCGAGGGCTTGAGGAGGGCCCGGGGCTCCGCGGTCGCGGCGCTCCAGACGTGGGTCTTGTGTCCGCCCGGCGTCACGGTCGCGTAGGAGGGGGCGCGGACCTCGCTTTCGGCGAGGACGGATCCCTCGGCCCCGTAGGCCCGCTTCCAGTCGCCCCCCGTGGCGGTGTCCAGGGCCACGAAGGTGGCCGAGCCGGAGGGGGCCCAGGGAGGCGGGGGGGGCGGGGGAGCGCCCCCCCCCCCGACGGTGGCGGTGGCACCGCGGTCGACGTCGGCGGC
>Ga0187893_10002266_pt1 | contig 42841 bp, 53 predicted proteins | sample MA1701074metaG_FD_139574 | JGI IMG/M metagenome (GOLD analysis project Ga0187893, IMG submission 139574) | White microbial mat communities from a basaltic lava cave in the Kipuka Kanohina Cave System on the Island of Hawaii, USA - MA170107-4 metaG ... | reverse complement strand
TTGTAAGTTTATGAAACCCTTTGGCTATGCTTAATACTCTCATTAAGAGGGGTACCTCCTTCCTTCTATTTTACCCCTCTATGCTTCCTAATTCCTGTCTCATATCTATCTGAACTTTTTCAGCGGCAGAGCTGGGAGTTGATAGATTCTCAGCCGGCACAAGAATCAAAAAAAATACAAAAAACGGAGGTAAAGATTATGGAATTAAAGATAAGGGATGATAACTTTAGACAAGAACCCATTTTAGTCCTACCCGGAGGAGGAGAGGAATTAAACATGGTGGGCAGTCAGTTTTTTCATAAAGTAAAGAGTGATGATACAAATAATGTTTTTTCTGTGATAGAGATTGTCACGCCACCGGGAAAAGGCGTAGCCCTTCATGTTCATGAACTTGAGGATGAGCTTGTTTATCTCTTGGAAGGAGAGATTGAAGTTACACTTGGAGACCAAAAGATGAAAGCGGTTCCAGGAGTGATGGCATTACTGCCAAGGGGAATTCCCCATGGTTTTACAAATATTGGGGATAAGTCAAGCAGGCTTTTGGATACAATATTGCCGGGCCAGTTTGATAATTATTTTGTTGAGTTGGCGTCCCTATTTACTTCTGGAGACCCATCAGAAGGGCAAATTGATGCGCTTTCCAGAAAATATGCAATTAAATATTTATAAAAATTGTGTTTCAGCTTTTACTCTTTGATTCTTGTGTGCCAATTTGAACCTATAGGAGGTTACCGGAGATGGTAACCTCTTTTGCTTTAATCAGCTTAATGACTATTTGCCTCGACTTGTAATAGAGCAAAGCACTAGATCTACCTGAACCATGAGGCAATATGAATTTTGTTTCCATTTTCTCGTACCAATATCTTTTCTGGCTTTGAGAGTGTCTTACTGCTAATTCACAAATGATCGTGACAAGCCAGCTATTATGGCATTTTGGGTCACCACTTCGCCGATCAATGGCATCCTTTTTACTTCCTTTATATATAACAGCATCCGTTATATTTCGAAGTTGAAGTTTTAGGCCGGAACTAAAGAGAAATATTAAATGCAATAATTTAGGCTAGCTAGCTCTCTGGTTTAGGTCATTTTTACTTTGGCATAAACCTTGCCCAATTAGTTTGATTGAGTAAGCAAGTTGGGATATCCGAGAGATGTTAAGGATCACAGAAACCTACAAAGATAAAAAGAAGGTTATTTTGAAAATAGAAGGAAAGATAGGGGAACCTGGAATATGGGATTTAGAAAGATTGTGTAGTTACTACTTACACAAAACTAAAAAGCAAGTCGTTTTAGATATGAGGGGAGTGACTTTTATAGATAGGAAAAGTCTAACCGCGCTGGAGAAGTTTAAGGACAAGCGGTTAGAAATAGTTAATTGCTCTCCATTTATTCGCTCCCTCTTAAGTAATTTAATAATTTATAAAGATTAATTGCACAATCCTCTATAAAAATAGGAGGTATGTAAAAATGAATATAACAATAGCCCCTCTAACAGTGGATTCAAATAATGGCGCGAAACTGTTGCCGCTGAGAAATGAAGAAAAATTACTCACACCTGTCTACTGGGGAATTTATTTAAATGATGAATGCGTCTCCTGTACATCAAGCAAAGAACTGGCTGAAAAGACGAAGCAATGGATCGAAAAGTGGTTGAGTAGCAAACCCCAAAATACGTAAGAACGAGATTTTTGAGCTTGTAAAGAAGGTCTGAATTTTCAGTTGAGTTTATTGACGGACAAGGAGCAAACAAATGGATGAGATCAAGAAAGCAGGTGAAGAATCGACAATAAAGAAAGAATCACGGCAATTTTACTCAGCCGAAAGCAAAAGGACCGCTAAACTCTATTCTCCGGCGAGAAGAGATACATATAACAATGAAATAATAAATCTCGATGAGTCCTCAGATGAGCAACTGGCGCGGAACTTCCTGGAATCCCAGAACGAAGAGGTTTTTAATGAACTTGTCAATCGTTATACCGATAAAATTTATAGGCTTGCGTTAAGGATAACCCATCATCACGCTGATGCGGAAGAAGTCCTTCAAGAAGTTTTTCTTAACCTTATAGAGAAGCTATGTACTTTTCGTGAAGAATCAAAACTTTCCACTTGGTTATACAGAATCGCAATAAATACAAGCCTTATGTATCTTAGAGTTGAAAAGAGGTATAGGAGCTATGTGAGTCTTGATGATTATGTTCCCCACTTTGAAGATGGGTCACTGAAAGGAGTAGAGATAAAAGACTGGAGTAAGACGCCCGATGAAGTAACTGCTAGTAACCAGACTATGAAGATTTTGGAAAAAGCTATTGGCGAGATGCCAGAAAAATACAGAATTGCTTTTCAACTCAGGGATGTTGAAGGGCTTTCAAATCAAGAGGTAGCTGAAATTTTAGGACTTACTATCCCTGCCGCAAAATCCAGAATTTCGAGGTCAAGACTCTTTTTAAGAGACAGGCTTTCCGATTATTTCGATGAAAGGAAAAAATAGTTTGAATCTTTGTATTTAGCTTTTTATCTAATTATACAAATATCAATTAAATAAAAATAAAAGGAGGTGAATAAAGATGAATAAGTTGATCGCCATAGTAACATTGGGGTTGGCTCTTAGCTTTTCCTCGTTCTCCATTGCAGACAGCTACGTATTTGGAGTTAAAGTTCCGGTAGTTAAAAACGAGGTCAAGAATACGCTAAATGGCGCCAAAGTCGAAAACGATTTTATCAGCTTCTATACCACTCCAAAAACAGGAAACACAAGCGATTCACTAAGGGTGAACCCGAGCTCAGACGATGATAAGGATTATATCGTTGTCTTCGGTGTTCTGATTCCTGTTAACCCCAGTATATAAACTGGTTTTAGTAGATGCGAGCCGCTACTTCTTCTATAGTGGCTCGCATCTGGTGCTTTTGAACTTTTATTAGTTTGGGAAATTAATAAATGACGTCACTAACAACCCCAATTTTAAGCGAATCCTTTGGGATGGAGGTGGCTACCAAGTATTTAATAATAAATAATGCTAAGACACACTGATCGATCTATTAGGGTAGAACGAAAGGATAGCAATAAAAATTTGAGGTAGGTTTTTAGAGAATTATTTCCAGCCGCAAATAGATGGTTGCGCAGTGCCTGTCCTCAGCATGCCGAAAGGATGGCGTTTCTACCTGGCGATAAGTTCGCAATACACTCAATAACTGAAAATGTTATTATAATAATCCCTGTATAAAGCATGCTACAAACAATCTCGCAAAAGAAATCCGAGCTTCCTCAGGCTTATTTGCTTTTAATAACCGTATTGGTTGCTGCACTATCATGCGCTCATAATAGTTCATCAAATTTCGAAAATGAATCTGAAGAAGTTAAACCCGAAATAGTTTCGACAAGAAACCCCAATATCATTATTCAATCACCTGTAACTTTTAGATGGTTGCCTGAGTCGCTTAAATCCTACAATGAAACCGGCTTGAGGAACCTTCCACCACAGGAGACTGTACAGAAAGCTATAGCCGCTTCTCTCGCCGGAAACGGTTATCAATACAAAAAATCAATCTACACAGGTAAGACTTTTATCAAGCGAAAAAGAAAAGAAACGAATATCGAGACAAAAGATTTGATTCTCGTTAAAGATTGGAAGTGGGCTTCGGCCAATTTCGGAGGAGCTGCCCTTTTGAAAGAGATTACTCTCGACAACAGGAGCAATCAGGATGTTAAAGACTTAAGAATCCGTATCGGGTACCTGGGAACAAAGGGGGCCAAACAGGGCTATTACGGCCCGACCAGCATTTTTTTCATTCACGACTTACTCCCAGCAAAAAGTGTAAAGACTTTCAGGAATATAAATGCGGGCTTCCGCCACCCAGATGAGAGCAAGGAAAACATGAGCGTTTTGAGCGCAAAGACAATTACAGATGATTTATTGGTAGGTTATTATTTGACGACTCAAACTGTGATAGACGACCAAGAAATAAACAAGATACATGAGGTTAGAACCAATCCGTCAGAAAATAATGTCAGGATAAATGAATATAGAAAAGGCACCCTCATCATTGATGTAATAGATGTTCAAACTAGGGCGTTAGTTTGGAGAGGAGCAACATTAGCTCTGACAAGACTTTATATATCGGAAGATACAAAGCGAAGCAAGATAAAGTCCACAGTAGAGAAATTAATCGCCAATTTTCTCATTTCAAACCAAAAAGTTAAATAGCAGGACTCAGCCTTTAAATTCCCAAATCAACAACCTTCCTGATCTCAGCCTCAAGCTGATCTTCCGCAAGGCTTAATTCAAGGCTCACGTTTTTTATTTTACAATTTTCATCGCCCATAATGCGGATATTTTTATCCAGGACAAACACATAAACGTACTGAACGAGCCTGTTCTCGATATCGGCTATCAAAAGAGAAGTCATACAGGACTGTTTTAGTCCTGGATTTGCGGAACTATCCGGGGATGAACCCATTTTGAACGGGCTCAATTCACCGATCACACAACACCAACCCTTTTGCTCTAAATCATGAGCAATATTTCTCACAGCCGGAATGACCAGATTTTCTCTTAATCTGCCAAACTCTTCTCTTTTCACCGACAAGTCACCTTTATCATTCACATTACCCTCATTTTAACAGTTTTGCCAGATTTCATTTTGATTTAGACGAGACCGGGACTTGTATTCCAAAAAGTAGATGATACACTAACGCTCCAATTAATTAGCATTTCAATTATTTCCCCTGACAAAAATTAGTTAATACAGGGTCTTGATCAGAATTAGTTCATCAAACAGGAGATTTATATCTATTTATGGTTAAGACAACCAGTTCACAAAAATCCATAGCCCCGAAACAAGACAAAGTCCGATTCTCGCCAAACTCCGATTTTGAGAAGGAACTCAGGAGAAGAGTACAGCAGCACTTCGACCAAACCGGTTTGCCCAAAAGAGATTGTCCCAAGATGTACTTTAAAACCTCTCTAGTTTTAATCTGGGCGGCCATCTCTTATTCTTTAGTCGTATTCTCTAATTTGCCGCTCTGGTGTATTTTACTGGGCGCAGTCTCTCTTATTATGTCATTAAACGCCATAGGCTTTAACTTGATGCATGACGGAGTTCACGGCGCTTACTCCAATCGACATTTGATCAACAAACTAATGGGACTTAGTATGGACTTAATCGGCGGCAGTTCGTATTTTTGGTACTGGAAACACAATTATTTGCACCATTCGTATCCCAACATTGCGGGACACGACGATGACATAGAAGCCGGGATTTTTGCACGCTTCAGTCCTCATCAAAAAAGGTACTTCTTTCACCGTTATCAACACATTTATATCTGGTTCCTTTACGGCTTCTTGGCAATCAAGTGGCACTTGTTCGATGATTTCTACGCCCTCTATACGAAAAGAATTAACGAGCATTCCATAGACCGTCCTCAAGGGTGGAATATCCTAATTTTCTTTGGCGGGAAATTGTGTTTCTTCACCCTTGCATTTATCGTTCCCAGCTTTTTTTATCCCATAACCTATGTTTTGCTATTTTATGTATTTATCGCTTTTCTACAGGGCGTCCAAATGTCCGTGATATTGCAATTAGCCCATTGCAACCAGGACGCAGAATTTCCGGTGCATTCCGGAGATTCAAAAACAATGGCAACTACATGGATTGTTCATCAATTATCGACTACTGCCGATTATGCCAGAAACAACCGTATCCTTAATTGGTATGTCGGCGGATTAAACTTCCAGGTAGAGCATCATCTCTTCCCGACTATATGTCATGTAAACTACCCTGCGATTTCTACTATAGTTGCGAAGACCTGTAAGGAATATAACGTTGCTTATTTCGCATACGATAGCTTTGTCTCTGGTCTCCGCTCGCATTATGAATGGTTACGTTATCTAGGGCAACCAGAGACCACTTGAAATAAATATTTCCAAAGCAGGAGCAATAGTTTTTTATCGACAAAAACAAAAGGTCTTGCCCATACCCCGCCACAACTCATTAAAATAATTGAGATCCATCGGTAGTCGGTCCAAATTAATCTAGAGACACAATTAATCGCGATTCTGCGCTACATAGTATTATGTCTTTAATTCTCTTGCATACTCTGATTAACCGGATTTAATATTACCGTTGATAAAATTAATCAGACCCTATTAGGGAGGAATTCTCATGGAACTCTATGAAATCATGCGTAGGACATTTTCTGCCAGAGAATTCACGAATGAACCCCTGCCGGATTCCACTCTCTACAAGATTCTTGACAACGCGCGTTTTGCTCCGAGCGGGGGCAACAGACAGGGATGGCGCGTGATCATCATACGCGACCACAAAACCAGAAAGAAGCTGGCAGACTTAGCCGAACCAGCGGCAAAGCGTTATGCAGCCCAAAAGCGAGCGGGAGAAAACCCCTGGAACACTATCGAACCTACATCCGTAGACGCTGAAACAATCGAGAAAACACCGGCTTCTACACACCTAACTAAAACATATTTGCAGGCCGCTGTAGTTCTAGTAGTGTGCGTTGACCTCAAGGTCGTTGCATCAATGGACAAGGATTTAAAGCGCATCGGCGTAGTAAGCGGCGCCTCTATTTACCCCTTTGTCTGGAACATTTTGCTCGCAGCACGCAACGAGGAATATGGAGGAACCATTACGACAATGCCTGTAGCCGAGGAACCTAAACTACAGGAACTTCTCGGAATACCCAAACACTGTGCCGTATCAGCAATTGTGCCTCTAGGCAAGCCGATTAGGAATCTTACACACCTTAAACGCAAGCCTGTTTCATCATTCGCAACAATAGAGCACTGGGATGGCAAGCCGTTTGGTAAAGTCAGTAATGATTGAGAAAAGGATTGTTATCAATGGAGTCAAGAGCGAGCAAAATCTGTCTCAACACTTCTTATTTCTAAATTCAATTCTACCTTGCAATAAAATAAATTTCATTAATACTTTTCACCCATTCTTGGTTGCATGACTTGAAACTTTTCTTTTTCAATAGCAGCTAAATACAAAAATGAACCGAGAAACGTACATTCAATATTCAACCTCGGATCTGTGCGACGCTTATCCCGAACTTGCCCGCGTGGTCGAACCCATCTTCACCAACTTTGGCGGCAGAGCGTCTTTTGGCGGGGAGGTCATCACGGTTAAATGTTACGAGGACAACTCCGTCGTTAAAAAGACCGCAGATACTCCGGGCTACGGTAAAGTTATGGTGGTTGATGGAGGGGGTTCTTTGCGACGCGCCCTGTTGGGTGATTTGATCGCCGAAGATGCAATGAAAAATGGCTGGGAAGGATTTATCATATTCGGCTGCATTCGGGATGTGGATGCTATCGGCAAAATGAAAATAGGAGTAAAAGCGCTCAATGTAATTCCATTAAAAACAGAGAAGCGCGGTATTGGGAAACTCAACGTATCTGTTACTTTCGGCGGGGTAACTTTCAATCCCGGCGAATTCGTTTACTCTGATAATAACGGTATTATCGTATCAACCAAACAGCTCAAGATGCCGGAGTGAAATAACGAATCGCAATTCTAATAGTGTTAGACTAAGCAAAGCAACTCGTGTTCAGATTCTTCGTCACTTCGTTCCTCAGAATGACAATAATCGGAATCAATATTACGGTGCAGTTGCTCTGATTTTCACAAATAGTTTTAGGAGAAAAAATATATTCACATGAGAAAGGAAAACATAAGAAACATCGCAATTATAGCACACGTCGACCATGGCAAGACTACGCTTGTTGACGGTATGCTGAAACAGAGCGGCGTGTTCCGTGCAAACCAGTTTGTCGAGGAAAGGATCATGGACTCGATGGACCTTGAAAAAGAGCGCGGCATAACCATCATGGCTAAGAACACCGCGATACTCTATCAGGGCATAAAGATCAATATAGTTGATACTCCGGGGCATGCGGACTTCGGCGGCGAGGTTGAGAGAAGCTTGAACATGGTGGACGGAGCGCTCCTCCTTGTCGATGCGAGCGAGGGCCCTTTGCCGCAAACCCGTTTTGTGGTGAAGAAAGCACTCGAGAAGAAGCTCCCGATAATACTGGTAATAAACAAGATTGACAGAAACGACGCAAGACCGGCTGAAGTAATAAACGAGGCTTATGACCTTTTCATTGAACTCGATGCAAATGAGGAGCAGATCGAATTTCCGATAATCTACACAAACGCAAAAGCCGGAGTTGCCCACGATAAAATGGGTGATAGCTCAAATAACTTAGAGCCGCTTTTTGACGCAATCGTATCTGCTATTCCAGGTCCTGAAGTGGGAGACGGCACCGTAACTCAATTCTTGATCACAAACCTCGATTACGATAACTATGTCGGAAGAATCGCCATAGGCCGTCTGAAGAACGGGGTTTTGGAGTCGAACCACAATTATGCTCTGTGTGGAGACGGCGGCGAGGTGTCGATGTTTAAGGTCTCTGCTTTGTACACATTCCAGGGACTGCAAAAAACACTGGTCGTACGAGTCGAGGCGGGAGACATCGCTGCCATCGCAGGAGTAGACGATGTAAAAATTGGAGATACGATTTCTACCGCTGACAATCCGGTCCCCCTTGAACGCATAAAAGTAGACGAGCCCACGATCTCGATGATTTTCTATGTCAACAACAGTCCATTAGCCGGAAAGGAAGGCAAGTTCTTGACCTCCCGTCATCTGAGAGAAAGGCTCCAAAGAGAGAAGTTGGGAAATGTTGCAATCCAGGTCAGAGAGACGGAAAGGGCTGATGCTTTTGAGGTTTCTGGCCGAGGCGAGCTGCAAATGGCGGTTCTCATTGAAACTATGAGACGAGAGGGTTATGAATTCATGGTTTCCAAACCAAATGTAATAACAAAACAGCAAAACGGCAGGCTTACCGAGCCTGTAGAGAGAATATTCATCGATGTGCCGGAGGAATACGTGGGCGTTGTGACTGAGAAGATTTCCTTGAGGAAAGGACGGATGGCAAACCTTCACAACAACGGAAACGGTCGTGTTGACATTGAGTTTTTAATACCGTCCAGAGGACTCATAGGTTTTAGAAGCCAGTTTCTCATAGATACCAAGGGTTCCGGCGTGATAAATACGCTATTCGAGGGTTATGAGCCGTGGTATGGCCCGATCCCGCAGAGATCAACCGGCGCATTGGTAGCAGACCGTGCCGGGAAGGTAACTTCCTATGCCAGTCTGTCCATGGTCGACAGGGGCGAGTTGTTTGTTGATGTGGGAACCCAGGTTTATGAGGGGATGATAGTGGGTGTGAGAAACAGGAGCGACGACCTCAACGTCAACATCACGAAAGAAAAAAAGCTCACCAACATGAGGAGTTCAACAGCCGAGGCTACGGTTGTATTAAGACCGCCGAGGCCGTTGTCCCTCGACCAGGCAATAGAGTTTATCGCTGAAGACGAGCTTGTCGAGGTTACTCCATTATGTCATAGACTTCGCAAAATGGAACTCAACGCTTCTAAAAGGGCAGTCGAAATGAAGAGGGAGAAGAAAGAGTCGTTGTCTGCAGAAAGCTAACATATGTTGACTTCTCGGTCACTGCTCAAAGAAATTGAAATCCGGAGAGACCGTGGTTTCAGTCTCATCAGTTGAAATCGGCTTTCCCAGCCTAAAATTTATCCCTTGATCGTTAAACTCAAGTAATGCAATTGTCTTGATCAGACGCTCGCGGCCGTTTTCGTCTCTGATGACCGTAAACTCGGCTCTATCATTTATCCCATTTATCCTGCTTTTTTCTGAAAGCTGAGCTATCGATTGGTCTGTCTCAGCAAAAGAGGTTAGGCAAAAACCAATGGAAACTGCAACAATAACTACTGTCATAAAAAGCCTTCTCAATTTGGATCACCTCCTTATCTTACATTTGTTTCTTCTGTAATTAGCTGGATATGACTACCCCAATGTTGCGTCTGCCGGCAGAATCTTGTCATCTGAACATTCATTGAGACTGGTCATTTTTTTGCTCCAGCTCTACTTTAATAGTATCGCCGACTGTGACTTTATTTAAAATTTCTTTATCTTCAGCCTGGAATGCATAAGTCTTGCCATCTTCATCCTTGAGCCTTATTGTCCTATCGTTAACTTCTGTTATCTCTAATTTAATTTGACGCAAAGGATTGACCTGGTCCATTTCAATGTCGGTTTTATCGGTTACAGCTAGAGCGCCAGCTACAGAAAAAGAGAATAATAATGACATAACGGTAAACTTAATCGATTCTTTCATGACGTTTATCTCCTTGTTTCGTATCTTAATACATTGAGCCGTTGTGGCTCCTCTTTCTTATAAGCTGAACCACAACGGAAGTGGAGGAAGAGTGTTGACTTATTTTCAATGTTGGAGAGGAGGATGTATTTCTTAATCCTCCCCACTCAATTTTCAGCTTCTAGTAGCTTCCGGGTGCTGTTGGCGCGTCTTCAGTGTTATCTTTCATAGGCTCAGTCGGTTCAGTCATAGGCTCAGTCTGACCACTATCGGGTGCTTCCTCTCGATTGAATTCTTCGGAAGGGTTATTTGCATCAGAAGGAATAGTCAAACGCTGACCGACATAGATCTTATCGGGATTGTCAATATCATTAGCTCTGGCTATGATTTGCCAATCTTCCTGCGATCCGAGTTGCTCTTCTGCAATATCTCCCAGAGTATCACCCTCTTTAACAACATATTCTCCTTCTCCGGAGATTTCAGCTTGTTCAGTTCCTTCATGTCTCTCGGCGGACATTGAACTTTCATCTTTCGAGGTATCTTCTGCCAAAGGCACATTTTCTTTATTCATGTCCTGCTTCATGCTATCGGCGTCCTCGGGATTGTCCTTTGCCATTTCAGAATTTCCCTCAGCGGAAGCAGCTCCGCTCTCTTTGTTTACATCTTCATTTTGCTTCATGCTGTCATTCCTCTCAGTGTTACTCTTACTCTGTGCAGTGGTGGAAGAATCTTCGGAAGAAGCATCACTCTTTGCTTCGACCTTCTCAATCAAGGTCACCTGCCCGCCTTCAATCTCTACCCTGACTAAATCACCCGGTTGAAGGGCTTCTGCCTGAAGCTCTTCCAGGTTCTGCAAACCCGTAGTGTCGAATGAATGCGTTGTACCGGCTTCGTCCTTGATCTCTACTGTACTATCCTGAACATTGGTCACCTCGCCTCTAAACTCTTCGGTCTTGGCACCATGCTCGGCCTCCGCACCTTGCTGCATATGTTGTTCTGCTTGAGCATCCTTAGATTGCTCATTTAAAGCTAAAGAGCTTACTCCTGTTAGTGCAAGCCCTGATATTACGATTGTGGATACAATTAATTTTTTCATTGTATCTTACCTCCTTATGGTTTTTTACTATTAATTGTTAGCGCAATGTCCGTGCCAACAAACTTCTCATAGTCAATGTTCTGTATTTATAGGAAGTTATGAATAATTTCAAAAATTCCGAAGAAAAAAGACACGATAAGTTGTGAGATAGTACACACTAAACACAGTGGGAATTTGCACAATGCGATACATACTCAATGCGAGTCCTATGAAAGTCGACTGACCGATTACTTTTCTACATATGCTTTTCTTTTGCTCTCTCTCTCATTGCGCTTAATGCCTTTTTCCACGAATATCCCTTCGTCTTTCAACTCCTCAATAATAACCCTTAGCCTATCTTTATCCGTTACAGATACTCCGATTTTATTAAGGGCAATTTCTATGAATTGAGTCCCGTAAGTCAACCAGCTTATATCTTTTGCACAGCTCACATCATAATAGCCCCATACTAAAAAAGGTAAGTCATATCTGTCGTCCCGGGTCAATCTGTAAAATCCCTGCCCAAATTCTGGCAGCGTGTCTCCGTAGCCCAAGGTGTAGGACTCGAGAAAAAGGTCTGCTTTTTTTATCTCACATTTGTGCTTGCAGATTCTAAAAAGATATTCCTCAAGAGCGCAGGCCTCTTCGTAAGTAAAAAGTTCCTTGATATTGTTTTCGAACATAAAGCGCAAGTTTTTCACTTCCTTCCCAAGCTCTCTTAATTCTTTTATAACTTCTTCACTAGAAAAAGGAGGAGTATCTCTGTGTACAACAAACCAGCAAACTTCTACTGAATCGTAAATTCTATCTCTATATGAAAAATTATCGACTTTCGAAGTTGCCCTGAATAGCTTCGGCATGAGCTTTCTCTTTATATTTACGTAACTAAGCTGTAATCTCCTTAACAGATAATGCTATTTTGTCGAGATAATCTAAAACTATGACTGTTCTCCCTTGAAAGTTTGCTTTCCCCATACCCACACCAAATCTTATACAGATGTATATTCTCTACTTTTCTATGACATCAGCTCCGACGACTTGAATGAGCCGAAGCATGGTCACGAGGAGCAAACCTCCGAGCATATTCGCCCCCGTGGCAATAGCAGCCACTTGCATCCATTCGATATAGCCGAAAGGCGCGCCCGCGTGTAAGGCGACAAACATCTCTAAAGATGCGACTATGACATGGTTCAGCGGCACGGCGGCCAGCAGAAACGCCGCCGAGACCACCGCAACAATTTTTCCAAACTCAGTCTCACTGCTGTGCTGCATCCAGGTCATCAATGTAATAGCTGCGCCCGCAATCACACCTAGAGCTATAGATTCCGACAAGCTCAATCCTATGAAGAACGCCGAGCTTTCGATAGCCGTCTGGCGCAATCGAGGCAGGGCTAGAACGATTAACCAGGCAAAAAACCAGCCGCTGATGAGGTTCATCACCGCAGTTACTACCCAAAGTCGTAAAAGCGCCAGAAATGTCTTGGACTTTAGGGCAAAAACCGCAGTGACTGGAACAAGAAAGTTCTCGGTAAACAATTCACTCTTGGCTAGAGTAACTGCAATGAATCCAATGGAGAATCCCAAAGCTCCGAGTAATCTCGAGCCGCTTGCCTCTACTATTACAAGGAGGGCCAATACGCCGAAGCTTATATCTATTCCGCCTACTAAGCCTGTAGCTATGAGGCTTGCCCAGCTTCTCTCCAGACGTATACGTCCTTCCTCGACAGTTTTTTGAAAGGCCGTTTGCAAGCGCTGGTCTTGGGTTTTTTGTGTGTTATTTTGTTCGATCGCGGCGGATTTAGTCATTTCCAGGTTATAATTTCGAGCTTTCTGTTCTCTGAACTATTTTTAAGGTACGGCATCTGGGTCGTTTGTCACATGTATTACCCCGTTCTCATCAATCCATTTGAAGAATTTCTCTGTTGTGTTCAATGGTAAAGGAAAAAAATTAACATTACGAGGCTCGACATCCTCCGAAGGGGTATCCCCTCCAAATGCTCTTTCTTTTGCTGCCTTCTCTCTTGGCTGATTGACTTCAAGATTGCTTAAACCTTTAGTCGTCTTGCCAAAAGTGCTCGTGCTGATAGTGGACAACTCAAAGAGTCTCAAATTTTCCCGCGGTGCCACAATAAAATCAGGGAAATGCACTGAACTCTCAAGAAGAGATATCTCGCGGTCGTTAGTTTGAGCTACAATCAATCCCGAAAAAAGGAAAGAAAGAACCGTGATAGAAAAGACGATAAGAAAAGGTATCCGAATCATATTTGTTTCTCCTTAACTTTAGTTTTTAATTCTAAAGGCTGTGTAATACTCCAGATTTTGTAGTAATGCTTTTGAAGTAATTTGTGCACGATTTATTATTTCCTCGGACAAAGTCCTTCAATAAGACTATTCTTCCAAAATTAAAACTTAAAATCTATAACGAAATCCACTGATTCAACCTGCGGTAACTATGTAGGGAATCAAAATCTCAGTAGTGACAGGTCAGGCAATCCTTTATTTGTTTCTTGCTTTTGGGCCAAACATAACTGATCTATTTTGATTGATCTTGCTGTATAGAGATAAGCTAGAGTTCCGGCAGCAAAAATGCTCTTTTTAAGTCATCTTCTATAAGGTTCATTTTTGTGTATGTCTTCGCTTGAAGCTTTGTTCTTGCATCTTTTTTCACTTTGTGTTTATAGGCCATAGCCAATATTGGCTTAGCCTTTTTCTTTCTTAGCGAGATCTTTTTCCCTTGCCCCCCTTTTTCTATTCCTTCTACTACCTTCGTTTCAGCGCGTCCAGCAAAAAATAATGTTTCATGAACAATTTCGGCCATACCCCCAATACTTACAGGGCTAAGCGTGTAACGTGAATCTGATTGAGATTGCATGAAATGAAGCTTAGGTGTTAATCCATTCGAAACGCTGGAGTTTCCTACGGCTTCTTTTTTGCCGCTAAAAGAGAACATAAGAAGAAATAAAATGACAGCTAAACCGGAGCTGGTAAAGAGATATAAATTTCTCCTTTGGGACAATTTTCTTGTCAAAAATTTTGCTTTGAAGGAAATTTGACTCGGATTGTCAATCCCTGCCAGTTTCGCATTTACTTCGGTGAGATTTTTTTTAGCGTTTTTTAGCTTTGCAGTCCCTCCCAAAAGTGGCTCTTCGACTGAACGATCGAAAGTTTTCTTTATATCCCTAATCTTACCGATGAGAGAGTCCTCTCTTTTCAACACCCTAAATCCTTCTTCAGTGTAAATTACTATAGAATTCTTTTGGTGTTGTTTCTTTCCTTCATAAAGCGCCATATCCGCATGATGGAGTAAAGTGCCGGGGTCTTTTGTGTTTATTTGCTGGAATCTGGCCAGCCCAAATGTGGCAGTTACGCGCGCCTCCTTTTCGTCCTCACATAAAATAAGTCTGGAGATAGTGCGGCTTATTTGCTCTACCGCTATGACTGCATCCTCTTGGCGCGTATGAGTAAATAAAATAACGAATTCATCCCCTCCATACCGGGCAACTATGTCGGTTCCTCTGACGATATCTCTCGTAAGCCCGGCGATCTGCTTTAATACTTTATCCCCAAAGATGTGGCCGTGGGTATCGTTGATCAATTTGAAATCATCTATGTCAAATAGACAACATGAAAGAGGTACACTATAACGTGTAGCCCTCTCGAACTCCTCGTTAAGGCGCTTCATAAAATAGTGTCTGTTATAAATCTCTGTGAGTTCATCCCTTATCAACACTTCGTTGCTCATTATATTTTCTGAAGCCGATCCCCCAACCTCAGCCAATAGCTCCAGAACTTCTTTATCTTTTGGGGTTATTATTCCACTGTCTCTTTTTTTAGCAACGCCTAAAACAACCGCCACCCGACCCTTTACCTTTATGGGAATTAAAGCATAGGGAGACGAAACCATTACTACGCTTAGTCCGGCAAACTCGGGAAGTAGCCTATCGGCGGTAAGCACCTCCTCTTCTTCGTAAAGTACCATACAACCCTCCGATACGTTATCAGATGATCTCGATTCGTTGGAAATCGGGAGTACGGAAAAGCCGTTTTCATTTATAAAACCGAGGTCGCAAATAAGCGAAAGTGTTTTACCGTCACTATTGACATTTCTCAGAGTGGCGCGAGCAAATCCGAAGTGGTCAATCAGACTTTCAGCGATACTGTTATAAAGCTCCACTTCGTTCTGGGCTCTCGTAATCCTGCCAAGGGACAATTTTATCGCTGTTAGGTAATCAGAAGCCATTGTCAATCCCCCACCCTTGCTGGCTTGCGTTCTGGGTCTTTTGTAATCAGAGAAAACGGGAGTTGGGTAGTGACTAAATTAAACTATCTCCTCTATTCAATTCATTTTTATTATCTCAAGCTGGCGGCACAAAAGCAATCAGCTAATCTACCTATTTTGTATACGGCAACTGTGTAGGTAAGAATCTTAGTAGTGGCCTAACGATAGCGTTCTCCTGGACGGGAGCGCAGCGAAGCTTGTCAGGTGCAACGCGTGGTTGGGCGCGTGCTGATTAGGATTCACCAGCATAACAAAGTTTGCAAGCTTGAGCTCAGAATGAACCTGTTTTGACTTTTCCCGCACGTTTGAAGGTAGCAACCATAACTCCGGCTGGTGAAGATTTGGAGTCAACCAATGTATAGGCAGCCGGAAGAGTCCCATGATCAAACAAGCGTTTTCCCATCCCGAGTGTCACGGGAAATATCTTGAGCCAAAACTCATCCACCAAATCATGCTTCAATAAGGTTTGAATAAAATTGCTGCTCCCATGCACTTGCAAGTCAGGACCAACTTGTTGTTTGAGTTTTCCGATTTCATCCACAACATTACCGTTGATAAAAACCGACTTTTCCCACGCATGCTCTGTCAGGGTAGTCGAAACCACATACTTGGTGGCACGATTAATTTCAGTGCCCTCGTCAGGATGGTTTGGCCAGTAGGCGGCAAAAATCTCAAAGGTTTTTCGCCCGAGTAACAGATCAAAGGGCTGACTCAGCTGCTCACCCATGATCTGGCTAAGAAAATCATCAAAGTACGGCACGGTCCATCCGCCGTACCCAAAGTTACCACTGGGATCTTCGTTGGGTCCACCCGGTCCCTGCATGACGCCGTCGAGTGTGACAAAAGTTAAAACAATGATTTTTCTCATTTCTGCCTCCTGAGTTGACTTTCGTAGTGCGGAAGCACCCAACGTGCGTTGGCCAGCTTCGACAATTTGTGGGCCTCATGTAGTTCTGGCAGGTGCGTGTCGGCCTTCTGCCACTGAAGCAAGAATTTCGAATAGGCAGCAGCGGCGTCTTCTAAATCTCCTCTCCTAGCCGCGGCTCGAGCAATACCGAGCAATGAGCGCGCCCGGTTCGGCTGCCGCAGCAGAGCTGTCTTAAACTGCTCTTCGGCTTCCCTGGGGCGTTTCGACTGCAAGAGTATCTCGCCAAACAATTCGTGTGATGGCTTGATCAATGGGGGCGGACCGGGAGGGGGTAAAACTGATTCTTCGAGGGCAGTGGCTTTCTCCATATTCTTGATTGACTCGTCCATCTTGCCTTTTGCGGCGTTCGACACAGCGGCTATCTCCAGCCTTTGAATCTCCAGAACCTTAGACAAAGACACGCCGACGCTGGGCAACGTCTCTTTGCCGACCTGCTCCTCCATAGCTTGCAAGTCGTCAATGCTTTTCTGCGCGCCCGGCAGGCCTTCGTGCGCCGCCGCCAGACCGCGCGTGAAAATTCCCAGTGCCAGAATATATTGCGCCAGAGATCGATATGAGCCCGGCTTGCCCGCGAGAGATGTCAGCGCGGGGTTTTTTTGCAGAGTCTCGAATAATTTCTCAGCCATGCCCCAGCGTTCGGTCTCGACGACGAGAGCCGCAGCCATGCTGGCATAGATGAACGTCCCGTAGCCCATGAAAAACTGGTCGTCTTTGGGGCCTTCGGTCAGACTCTTTTGCATCAGCGTCAATTGTTTTTCCGCCTCGCCGTAACGACCCTGCTGCAGGTAGGCGTAGAGGAGCCAATGCAGGCTGTGATAATCGCGCTTGCTTATAGGCAGATTCTTCTGTTCAACCCATTTAGTTGAAGCCGCCCATGAATCTTCGTTCGATGCAGCGGTTTCAGGCCACATCCCAAGCTGCAGGAAAATATGTGAAGGCATGTGCAGCGCATGTGGTGCTTCGGGAGCGATTTCGGCGTAGCGCCTGGCCGCGGGAAGCGCCAGTATGGCATGGTCTGGGTCGTCAAAGGCGTGGAGGATATAGTGGACTGCCCCGGGATGACTCGGTTCTTTTCGATAAACCTCCTCTGCGATTGCTGCCGCCAGCATGCGAGTCCGTAAAGCCGCAGGATCGTCAGGGCGGATCGTTCCAAGCAAAGCGAGGGCATAAAAGGACGCAGCTTCCAGGTCGCCCGAGTACTCCTGGTAGATCTTTTCCATGGCCTCGGCGTAAGCTCTATCACGAGCCCCTTTATTATCGCCCGCGCCGAATAGTATCTTCACCGCACCGAGATATGCCTTCTCTCTTGGCGTCAGTGTCGGCTTGTCTTTAATTTTAAGGAGGACCTCTCTGGCGGCCTCAGTCTCTTGAGGGTCTCCCCAAACTGGGTGGTTGTGAGCCATAGCCTCGCCCCAATAACCCATCATAAAGCCCGGCTCAATTCTGGTGGACTGGCGAAACTCGTCAAGAGCCACCGGATACCAGAAGGAATGAAGCGCGGCAACTCCGCGCAGAAAGTGAGCCTGCGCCTCTTTGGATTCTGTAGAGGTCGGGAATTTAACCTCACCCAGTTCAGATCCCTGAACGTCCACGCCTGTGGCCAGCCTCACTAAAATAGACACCGCCAGTAAAACTAACGTTTTGTATGAGACTCGATTAAAGAACATAACCTTCACCTCAGTGAGCATAGGGTCTTAATTTGAGCCGGGCGTACACGCTTCGTAGTTCCGGTGCTTAAGACGCTGCCATCGCTCAGTCCGGTTGCAATAAAAAACCATACATAAAGAGATAGTATCAACTGTCCAGATAGGCGTAGGCCAACCCTGTAGCAGTAGAGTAAACAAGGTGATGGAGAGCGTCGATGGCCAGCGCCTCGGCTTTCCACTCCTCGACCGGCGGCGAGACCTCAAGAGCCGGGAGCATTACCAACGCCGCGCCCCAAACCGCGCCGAAATGAGCCATCGTAGCAGCCGGCCCATTGAGACCAGCCGTTCCAAGTATGCCACGAGCAACACCCCACATTGCCCCGTAACCCCAGTGAACGAGGTTAGAGAAGCGGGCTTTTTCTTCTTCATTCACTGGTTCGACGCCTAGCACCTTACCCGCTGCCTCTGCAGGCGCTGAACTCGGCGCACGCTTGCGAAGCTTCATCTCAATCATGGTTGACGCTGTTATAGCCGCTGTTCCGATCAACCCGGCAAGCAGACCTTTGCCAACCGCCGCCGCAAGATCCCCGATCTTCATTCTTATCTCCTCGCCTGTTTCACGAGTCTGGCTTACTTCCATATAAGTTTTGTTTGCTTCCATCGTAACCTCCTATTTTTTTATCCTTATCCAGGATCACACCCCCCCGTGATATACCATATTCCTAGATATATCAAGAATTTCCTCTACACTATCCAACTTCATCCTCTGCTCTTTCTCCATGCTCGACGATGTCTCCCTTCTTGAATAGGATGTCTTGCATGATAGCGCGCCATTTTGGCTTTCGGCGCAGAAGAAACTCTAAGTCCATGCCAAAGTGCTTGAATTCCTCCAGTTGAGCATTCTGCATGATCGCCGCAGCTTCAGGGTCTTTCTCGACAGCTATGCGCTGTTCGTACCAGTTTATCGCTTCGGCCTCCTCAATGAGTGATACGATCATTCGGGCGAAGGTCCTAGTCTTGTCCGAGAGCTCATCCACTGGCTCGTGGTATTGGTCAAAAGACATTGTCGTTCTCCTTTTTAGGTGATCTCGAACCCACCATCCCTCAAATCCTCACTCTCCTCAAAAAACGCTCTGCGGCGGCCCGGCGAGTATTCAGCGGTTGAGGTTTATGCTCTATGAAAGAACCCTTTCCAGCTCTTCTCTGTCAAAACCGATTATTACTTCATCATCCACAAGAATTGTGGGGGTAGAGCGGCTGTTGTATTTTTCGGTCAATTCTTTCATAGCCAGCTCATCACTCCTGATGTTTTTTTCTTCGTAATCTATTCCTTCTTGAGAGAGAAACTCTTTGGCAGCCTCGCAGGCGGAACATCCGGTTTGTGTGTAAACTATTACTTTTTTCTCGTTCATGGTAAGACCTCCTATCGGTTCAAGATATTTTGTTTTATAAACATTTATATCAATATTAAGAGCAGGATTCAATCGAAGGATCATTGTATTTTATCTGCACTGATTACCTACGATTCGCTAAAACATCTTTTCTCTTCAAGACCAAAAAAGGCTCAAACTGCGTCCCTTTTCCCATATCCGTAAGTCCAGTCTTTTATCCGGGGTATCTTTTCAAAATTTTCGTGAGGCGGGGGAGAAGGCACCTGCCACTCCAGAGACAGTGAGCCATAAGGGTTTGACTCCGCCTCCTCACCCTTGAAAAGTCCTCTTATCAAATTGATAAACATCATGAACATACCAGCCGCTAAAATCCATGAGCCGACGGTTGAAATTGCGTTAAGCCACTGGAATTCAGGTGGATAATCGGCATACCTCCTGGGCATCCCTTGGACTCCCAGTATAAACTGGGGGAAGAATGTCACATTGAACCCTATGAAGATGAAAGCCCAGGCAATCTTTGCGGCCTTCTCGTTGAACATCTTCCCAAACATCTTCGGATACCAGAAATGGAGCCCTGCCAGAAACCCCATCACCGTTCCCCCTATCATCACGTAGTGCATGTGCGCAACCACAAAATAAGTGTCGTGAAGATGCACGTCCACGGCAAGTGAACCAAGGAAAACACCCGTGAGTCCTCCTATCGTGAAAAGGAAGACAAGGGAGAGCGAGTAGAGCATCGGCGATCTTAGGTCTATTGATCCCCTATATAGAGTTGCGGTCCAGTTAAAAACCTTGATTGCCGTTGGAATGGCGACAAGCATTGTAAGGAAAGAAAAAATCGTCGCTGCAACCTCCGACATGCCGCTCACAAACATATGATGCGCCCATACGAGGAAACTGATAATCGCTATTGCAAGAAGAGAATATGCCATTGCCTTGTAACCGAAAATCGGTTTTCTGGAAAAAACCGGTATTACTTCCGAGATCACTCCAAAAGCAGGAAGTATCATAATATAGACTGCTGGATGGGAATAGAACCAAAAGAAACTCTGGAATAGTATCGGGTCTCCGCCAAGTGCGGGATCAAAGAATCCGATCCCAAAAACCCTTTCTGCAATAAGGAGGAGCAGAGTAATTCCTAAAACAGGCGTAGCGAGAAGCTGCAAGATAGCAGTAGCATAAAGAGCCCATATAAAAAGGGGGAGGCGATGCCATGTCATACCTGGAGCTCTTAATTTATGAGTGGTTACGATAAAGTTAAGTCCGGTAAGAATCGAAGAAAAACCAACTACGAAAATCCCAGAGGTGATTGTAATAACGCTCGTTCCGGATTGAATGCTATAAGGTGTATAATAGGTCCATCCTGTATCCGCCGGCTTGGAAAGACCAAAGAAAATAATAAAAGTACCAAGCAAGTAGAGCCAGTAGCTCCCAAGGTTGAGGCGCGGAAAAGCTACATCTCTCGCCCCTATCATAAGAGGAAGAAGAAAGTTTCCCAGGCTCGCAGAGATCCCTGGAACTATAAAGAAGAAGACCATAGTCGAGCCGTGAAACGTAAATAGCACGTTGTAGGTATGAGCGTCAACTATGTTTTTACCAGGCGATATAAGCTCTAACCTCATAAGAAGCGCGGCGGTACCAGCTAAGATAAAAAAAGTCGTAATAGAGGCGAGGTACATAATGCCTATGCGCTTGTGGTCAGTTGATAATATCCAAGAGAGTATTCCGGTTTCTTCCAGATATGTAGTGGACACTGCCCCGTTCATGATATGATTTGCCATAAGAATTCCCGTCCCTTACGACAGTCCCATAATCACTCACCTCGCGTCAATTCACATAAGCCAACTCAGTCACCGTCTTCCATTTTGTCTGGGACTGCACTCTTATGACCAATTTTCAACGCGCCCTGTAGGTAGTGAACGCCGCTTAGCGTGACCAACACCAATACCGTACTACCAACTGCCAAGTATAGTTGTGACAACGCAACACAAATTCCCACTGCGGCGGCAAAAAGTATTGAAGCCGCAGTAGTGAGTCCTTCCACTTGATTGGAAGAGCGACGGCGGATAATCGTCCCGGCACCAAGGAAGCTGACACCTGTAACTACCGCTTCGACTATTCGTACAGGATCTGACCTGAGTAGACCATGCGGCAGGTTCTTGTCGAAGTGCTGGACCATAATGTCACCCAAGGACACAAATAAAGTCGCCGCGCCTGCCACCAGCATATGGGTGCGCAACCCTGCCGGCTTGTCGGCGATCTCACGGTCTAATCCAATTGCAGCACCTAATAACATTGCCAACAGAACATATAAGAGGATATGTAACTGATGTTGACTAACGTTGAACAACTCCATCATTTATGAACGTCTCCGAGATTATGATAAATTTTTGAGATAGAAGAACTGGAAATCAAACTTAATAATATGTGACGAGAAACAATCTTGACATCGAGAGAATTCGATAAGCATAGTACTAAGCTACCTAAGGCGATCACATATGCCGACAATCCAGTGCCACCGGAAACGCACTCAAGATTTATTGAGAAATAATTCGACCGCTTGCTAACTTATTTATCCGCAGCGTCTTCCATTTCATCTCCCGCTTCTTTCATAGCATCCCCAGCCTTTTCGCTGGCGTCTTCCATCTTTTCACCGGAGTCGTCGACAGTTTTATCTATTTTTTCCCCTGTGCGTTCAGTCGGCCCTTCTTTTCTTTCCGGACAACTCCCAAGACCCATCATGAATAATCCTGCAATCAAGATCATAAAAAGCTTTTTTATAACGGACATGATAACCTCCTTGATATATATTCAAGAACAAAAATACAACGGCATGACAAATAGTTATTACAGAAAAAACTTAATGCGCTAAACCTAGTACGCCTATGATGATCAAATAAATGGCAACTATGTAATTTAATAACCTTGGCACAAATAGAATTAATATCCCGGCTATTAAGGATACTAACGGTTCATATGCAAGATTGATTTGCATATATTAAACCTCCTTATTGGTTTAATTGCCTTAAGTCAGGCGTTTCGTCTACCTTTTTCTACACAACTTAGACTGGTTTTTTGTATTTTGCATCAAGTTAAAGGAGTATAGTGCATTCGATATTCTTGTGAAAAACTACTTCACAACGAGGCTATTTCTAACCGAACCCACTCCGTCTACATCACGTGCAATTTCTGCGGCTTTCCGTGCCTGCTCCTCACTGTTCACAAACCCACTGAGCTGTACTACATCCTTAAAGGTCTCTACCTCTATTGCGAGCCCGCTCACATCAGGATCAGCCAAAAGCGCAGTTTTCACTTTTGCCGTAATAACGGACGAATCCACAAATTGTCCGGCGCTTTCATGGGTTCGGCTTCCCGCGCAGCCAACAAGCCCGACCACAAATAAAATAAATATAATAAGGTTTGAAGTTACGTTTGTTTTTCTCATTCTAATCTCCTTTCTTCTTTATTTTTTTCGACCGGAAGTCTTTAACATCTAGTCGTTTCTATAGCTAAACAAATCTTACTGTTAACAGGGTCTCACACATCTCTTTCTAAGCTATATGTCTGCCCGATTGACCTAAATATTTGTCAGGGTCGTTTAAAAATTCCATCCTGCACTCTGCACAACAGAAATAGTATTTCTCGTATGAACTTTCCTCTTTGTATTCTTGTTTCTGAGCTTTTTCCGCTGACACTTCAGTTCCACACACAGCACATTTTATCATCGGCATGTTAATCACCTCCTCTATTAAAAAGTAACGAAACAAATCTTAAGGCCCTCCATACTTCACTTCGCGTCACAGGTAACAATTCTCACTCTGACTCACCATTCAAAGGTTTTCGCTCCACCTGTCCACCTCTTTTTGAGTTTCTTCCCTACTGCGGCCGTACTTTTGTTTCAGTTTCTCGATAAGCCGTTCACGGTTGCCACTAACGATAAGAAGATCCTCGTGGGTCAACTTTCCCCATTTCTCTTTAGCCTTTGCTCTGATTTGGCTCCAGTTATCTTTGATTTTATTCCAATCCATGGTCTTTGTTCCTCCGTATTCTCAGTTACAAGAACTGGGTTCAATCGGACAATAACGGTATTTTAAGTAAGAAAACTACGTAGCCGATATCACAGGCTTTGTGTGTACGGTTAACATTTTCTCCTCGAACTCTTTCCCAGGGCTAGGGACAAAGCTGTTCAGCTGCTTCTGAGCAAGTGACGAAGAGCTCGGTCGACGGCCACAGCCAGACAGCTAACCTGACGAAGCGGTTGCATTAACTGTACTTGTATATCTTCGGTTGTCGTCGCTATAGCATCGCGCGTTTTACTCACGGTATTCTGAGCTTTGTCGACGGTTTCTTTGATAGCGATCATACTAGGCCGTGCTCCGGCGACAACGTTAGCAAGAACCTCACTCACACCACCCAGGATTCCCCGCGCTTCATTTAGCCCCGAATCTAATTTCTCTGCCATAGACTGCAGACTCTTCAGCTTCTCGTTGATTAACCACATGAGTGCAACATTCGAGATAAAAACGATCAGTACCGCTATGGCAATTACCCATTCAAAAACCGTATGTCCCATAGTACTTTTCTCCGATAAACCGAATTATTCAGGCTGCCATTTTTCGTCTAGCCTTCTCTTCCATGTATGACTGTCTCCCTACATTAATTGCTTCAGAAAGCCGCTCTGAGCTTTTGATTAATCTCTCTTTTGTCTCTTCAATGAAAGTAGCGGCTATCTTTTGCCCTGTTTCGGCTATTTCGCTGGTTAGTTCACGCACAGCTTCGTACGAGCGTCCTGATATTTCTTCTTTTATTTCGTTTCCGAATTTACTTGCGGCAAGGAAAGCTGCGCCAGCTATCTCTTCTCTCACTTCTTTTAACCTCGGAGCGAGCAGCAAAGTCCCGACTACGCCGCATCCAAGACCAATGAGAAAGTAGACTTTATCTGCATTGTGATTCTCTGCCATAGTTTCCTCCTTTCGAAAGTTTTTTTCTTCCAACAGCTATGAACCAGTTTGAACTTGGCACGACTCGAGCCCTCGTTCACGAAGAATCTATTTGGGCCGGAGTTCACATCGACCTGATCCTCATGTAACGCCGTATATCGGGGAGTAGAACAGTTACTCCGATGATCGCAATTATCGTCACAGCACCACCGATTCCGTTCCACCATGATTTCTTGTTATTCTCCATCTCAAATCACCTCCTCGCTTCTATTCATAAATCAATCCAGATATGTTTCTCTATAGTTTTGTAACAGAACAAGAATTCGGATTCAATCAGATAACCTTTGTATTTTATTTTCGGCAACTACCGATTGATTTGAAAACCGGAGAATGCCAGAGCTAAATAACCGGGCAAAAACTTAGTAATGAATCGATTGCGAATTCTGTTCGATCGGCTGCTGAACGCCAGATTCAAGCCTGGTTTCGATTAGAGTGAAAAGCCTGGTTTTTAATTCCTCATCATAAAACGTAACTCCAGGAAGAATGTATCCTAAGAGGGCAATTCCCAGAATATACTCGACGTTTGCCTGGATAATATCATCGGGATACTTACCCTGATACTGCTTAGATATATCCCAGTAAATTATATCTCTTAGCTCTTTAGTTACTTCCAGGACTTTATCTGTACCCCCATCCTGCTGTCTCCTCCATACACCCAAGTTAAATGCCGTTATAATAGATTTAGTAGTGTCTTGCATTTTTTACCTCCTTTTAAAGTTGTCTATCGACGTTATATGAATCAATGTCAAGATTATTTAAGACCTTGTTAATAGAATAAATAATCCGCAAAATATCATAAAAATTCCTGTAAGAATCATAGCCCAGGACAGTTTTAGGTCTATCTCGTCAGCTAGAGGCTCGAAATCCTTCACTCTACTCTTCAATAAAGTGCTTACAGCCAACGCAACAACAAAAAGACACAGTACAGAAGAGACAAACAATGCTGCTTGTGTAAAACTAGGGTCTAACTCAGTTAACTGTATAAGTCCCTGCAAAACCCATCCCTCGTCCATCAAAACTCCCCTATACTACAAGCGCCCAAGTGCTCATAATTATCGAAATCGTCTAGCCGGCTTGAATTATGCTTGCTTTGCACTTCTTTGCTTCTGTCGTTTTTCTCTTGGCACCCATTTTTCACCATTCTTTTTGTATTTCTTTTTTACGGCAGCCCAAGCCACCTTGTGGGCAGTCTCTTCGCGCGTGTCATCCCCGCGGCGGTCCTCAGCTTTGGCGTATTGCTCCCACGCGCTGTTATACGCCTCAAGGTATATCTCTTTTGCATGCTTAGGCAGATTATTTCTTACTGAATCCGGCAAACCTGAAATACTGTCGTACGGCATGTGAGTCATCTCCTTGTGGTTAGAGTTTTGTATCATCGTTGTTTCTTCGATTTTTATATCGAACCTAAGGTCGCATATCAATCGGTTAATCACAGTATTTTACGTACGGCAACTGGGTACTTGCTTCCCGAGTTTGGAATATAAATTGGTCTTACAATTATTGAAGGGAGAGGATTAAAAGTTGACCGGTAAGCATTTTTAAAACAAGCAGCGACGGGCAAAGACAGAGCAGACCCAGAAAGAGAATAAAAACAATCCAAGACAATTCGCTTATGGCGGATGTATACCACATCTCTCTGTCGAGAAGAGATTTGGAAAAATCCGGTTCCGATTTATTTTCATTAATCATTGTAATGTCACTGAGAATTCAGGAGAGAAGATTAGTCCGGGTAAAAACCAAGGCCTGTCCGATTTTAGTCGTAACAAAATGCCGCAGGTTAGCTCGTAATCCTTTGTGGCTTTCCGTCTTGCTGTTAGCTGGAACAGCTACTGGACAGGTGCTTCGAATATAGACCTCACCAGGTCATATGCGGCCCAATAGCAAAAGAATGAGTAAAATCACTAGGATCGTTCCAACTATGCCGCCCGGATAGTAACCCCATCCTCTGCTGTAAGGCCAGGTAGGCAGCGCTCCTACAAGCAAGATGATCAGTATGATTAGCAAAATAAGTCCCATATTTTCCTCCTTACTAAATTAGGCTGCCCCCGCTCAATGAGAGCCAGAGGGCAGCTTGTATGATGACCGTCTTTAGAAATCCTTTGACCACTCGTCAGCTTCTCTTTCAGCTTTCTCTTTGTTGTAGCCGTACCTTTCCTGGAGCCTACCCACGAGCTGATCGCGCTTACCCTCGATAACATCAAGGTCATCGTCGGTTAGCTTACCCCACTTTTCTTTGGCTTTACCCTTGACCTGTTTCCAATTACCTTTTACTTGATCCCAATTCATGGCTTTCACCCCCTTGGTTTTTAGTCTAGTCGATTAGTTACGATTTTTTTTCTAAACTTTTTTCTCATAAGAAAAAATCACGTTTCAACTGCTAACTCATTAGTCGTTTTACCTGCCTGCCTTTCACGAATTCTTCTATCATTTTGCGATTGAAAGCCGGGATGTCCTCCGGCTTGCGGCTGGTAATAAGGCCGTTATCTACGACAACTTCCTCGTCAACCCAATCCGCGCCGGCGTTCTTCAAGTCCTGCTTGATTGAATCATAGGATGTGAGCTTTCGACCCATGGTAACATCTGCATCAATTAACATAAGGGGACCATGGCAAATAGCAGCTACTGGTTTACCCATATCAAAAAATGACTTCACAAAATTAACGGCTATATGGTTGCGTCTAAGCTCATCAGGGTTCATTACGCCGCCCGGCAACAAGAGGGCGTCATAGTCGTCGGGATGGGCATTCTCCAATGGTACATCGACTTTGAACTCATCGCCCCAATGGGTAGAACTCCAACCTTTGACTTTTTCACCCGCAGGTGAGATTATCAGCGTCTGAGCGCCCGAATGCTCAAGGGCCTGTCTTGGCTCAGTCAACTCGACCTGTTCAAAGCCGTCTGCAACTAAAATCGCTATCGTTTTGTCGTTGAGATCTTTATTCATGTCTTCTCTAATGTTTGGGTTTACCTGTTCTTATTCAGAAGAAGTAACCGCTGACACCTCTGCTTAACCAAACGCTTTCTCTAAGGACCGTATACGGTCGTGCGCCTTTTGAACCTCAGCATATTGCCGTTTGACAATCGAACCTAAATCCGAGGGTAAATCCCTCTTCAACATTTCCAAATAAGCCTTTACCGCTGAATCTTCGCCACGCTCGCATTCAGAGATTATGGCACTCTCATCTCCCCCTGATACCACTGATTTAATGTCTATCCATCCGCGGTGCAGTGAGGCTGGGACGCTTCCTGATTGTTCAGGATCGCCTCCGAGACGTCCGACCTCTTTTTGAAGCGCACCGGCAAATTGCTCACGCTGCTGTGAATACTCATTAAAGAGCAGTTTATATTCAGTTTTATTGACCGCCTGAGAGGCGCTTCGATATCCCTTCTCACCGTCTTTACACGTTAGAATCAGATAGTTAAGCGTTGAGATTATTTCATGATTCGTCATAACCATTATACGAACCTCTTCTTTAGAGAATTTTTTGTTAATAGTCCTTAGCTTCTCCTTTAGTAGACGTTGGCATAAATCTCTATAAGATTTAGACCCTCGTCCTTCCCCGGCCAAAAATCAGGGATACAACAAATAAGATGATGAATACAACAAACAAAATTTTTGCAATCCCTGTTGCCGCGCCTGCAATACCCCCGAAACCTAGAGCAGCCGCGATCAAAGCTATAATCAGAAAAGTTACCGCCCATCCCAGCATTGGTTTTACCTCCTCTTTTTTAATAGTCTTGAGTGTAGGCACATTCACCATGCTCTTGTGTCTTAGGCTTTTTATCAGAATTTAGATACGGATTCAATCGGACAATCTTTGTATTTGACCTACGGCGATTACTTAGTAACTCGGATAACTTCGTTGAAAAGTAAGAATACAGCTTAGTTCATTCGTCCTGGGGAAGCGCTTATTCGATGAAGCTTTTCAACACCTCACCGAGTCTTGATGTTTTAAGTTTCCTGAGAGCCACTCTTTCGAGCTGCCTTATACGCTCCCTCGTAAGGTCAAATTCTTTTCCAACCTCACCCAGGGTGTGGATAGTTTGATACCCTACCCCATATCTCATCCTGAGTATCTTTTCTTCCCTGGGAGTCAGAAGCGAAAGCGCTTTCATGATTTCCTTGTTCAGTTCCTCGCTCGTGGTGATATGGTCCGGTTTAGCCGATTTTTTATAGGTTAAATCCTCTAAGAACGTTTTTTGTTCCCGCTCATCGCTGTGCGAATCCAGAAAAGCCATATCAGTCGGTTCTAAGATACGCTTCACAACATCAACAGGAACCCCTGCTTCTTTTGCCACCTGTTCCGGCATCGGCTTTTCTCCCGTCTGATTCCTAAGAAGCGAGTTCATTCTATATACTTTGCCGCTCTGTTCAAGAATATATACGGGGACTTTGATAGTTCTTGTCTTCTCAAGGAGCGACCTCATGATGGTTTGCTGTATCCACCATACTGCATATGTTGAAAACCTAAATCCCTTTGTGTAATCAAACTTATCTACGGCCTTCATCAAACCCAAATTTCCTTCTTGTATAAGGTCTAATATGGGAAGTCCCCTACCTTTATACCTAGTTGCTATGCTTACAACCAATCTTAAATTTGCTTTTATGAACCTTTCCTTAAAACACTTGGCTCTCTTTGAGTACTCATTCATGAGATAACTGAGCCTTTCCTTTCGCTTAAGAACTCTTTTTCCGCTGTCTCTGCGGTCTCTGTTTCTTTTGAAGTTTGCTCTCTTTGAAAGTTTATGAAGGATGAGCCCAATTTCTTCAGCCCTTGCTTCGTAATTTTTCATCTTCGCCGAAATCTCACGCTCTTCATTTGAGCTAAGCAGAGGCTCCCCAGCCATCTCTTTGAAGAAGAGGTTGAGAATCCCATAATACTCATTGTTGTACAATCGCGGTTCATCATCTTCTTTGCCATTTTTAATTTCCGGATTTCCGGACTCAAAATCGCTGTTGTCTTTCACGGAATCAACTAGGATTGAGATATCATCAATATCAAAATGGGCAAAATCTTCTTCATCAAGATGATCAAACGCCCCAAACCCATTCATTTGCTGTGTTTCCTGTTCCAGGGTTGGCTCTAGTGTTCTTATCTCGTTCGTGGAAGAATATAAAAAATCTTCTAACCGTTCTGCAGTCGCCTGTGTTTTCATTTTTTACCTCCTTTGTGTTGTTACGGGCTTTTTTCGAGAATAATTAAGAAGGAGCTTAGATAGGTTTTGGGAGGAGGATAACCGGCCAAGCTCCTTCAACGCCAAATATAGGAAGAGTTTATTGATCAATGCCGTGTAAAACACGAACCAAAAAAACCCAGATTCATTTAACTCGTCTACGCTTATCACTTTCTCATTCACTTTAATATTCTCACTTATCTTAATATCAGAAGAGGTTTAAGGATTCAATCGGATAATCGTTGTATTTTGTCTACGGTAATTACTTATACTCTCAAACAGGAATGGTTGAAGGCATATGCACAATTGGTATTTTACCGCTTTGAGAAATTCTCTTTACACCATAATTCAAGGACTGGATAAGTTAACGGCACTGGGTTCCAGCCATTTTTCCATCCAGAGCTTGGTCTTTTCAGCCAGCTCTCTTGTTGATGTATATGATATTTGCTCATTGTTAAGATATATCCCCCAGTAAATGACCGGATCTACGCAATCGTCTTTTTCGCGGCGATTCAATGATGCTATGATCTTTCCGTCTAAATTAATCGTGATAGGTTTTATACTTATTCGCATTTTCATACTCCTCCTTGTTTTCGATTCCATCTCCATATTTGCGTAAACTCAACTTCCTTTTATTATCTTTCGAATCGAAGTTATCCGCCCGGCCTCGATATTTACTCTAATCTTGTCGCCAACCTCTAGTTTCTCTGCTTCTTTCACATTATCTAACTCGCCAAAATCGCCTGGCGCATCAAACCCAACAATTTTAAATGATAGAGTTTGTCCCAGTTGATCTTTCACCTCTATGACATCATCAAAGATGTCAACTATTTCAGCTACGAACACGTTTTGTACATCGGCTTGGCTTTGGTCCATTTGATTGTTCATTTTTTTGGACCTCCTTTTTTGTTTGACTTTAATATTGGCAATATCCATGCCAACAAGATTTAAGATCCACGATGTTAATGTTTACAGTAGATTACAAACCAAAGAAGAATTAAATTATCTTTTGGTGTGCCTTATGACACTATATGGAGTGTGCGAAATTACACAGTCGTGAGCTTAATTTTCTAATGAGATATGGATATTTTATGAGAAATAGAGATTTATTGCGAGGCGCTAAATTTTCGATGCTAATTAAAGGAGCGCGCTGAACAGACGACAAACGTTTTCGGCAAATTGTATATAGCCAGGTCTTTTAAGAAATTCGTCTCGAGAGAGTTCCCGGCTGTTTTCGAGGTCTGCAAGAAAAACGTCTTCGGCGATCTTCGCAAACTTGTATCCATAGACTTGAACGTTCAGCTCAAAACTATAGCTAAAACTCCGAATGTCGACGTTAGCCGAGCCGAGAACAACAAAGTGGCTGTCAGCCACGAGCATTTTAGCGTGAAGGATTCCCGGGATGTATTCAAATATTCTTGCGCCGCTTTTTAGAAGGTCTTCATAATAAGAGTGAGCGGCGAGCAGGACAAACGGATGGTCCGATTTAAAAGGGAAAAGAAGCCTTACGTCCACTCCCCGCAGGGCAGCAGTTTGCAAAGCTATATATACGGTACGATCAGGTATGAAGTAAGGCGTCGTAATATAGACCGACTTTTTGGCCTCGGAAATTGCTGTGAAGAATATTCGCTGGATCGCTTCTTCCCTTTGATCCGGACCGCCGGGGATAACTTGCGCAATGTAATCCCCGCCAGACGCAGTAGAGGTAAAATAAACAGGGGTAAAAAGGTCTTCTCCGGTTGCAAAATACCAATCTTCACAAAACACCCATTGCAGTTGTGTGACTGCGGGGCCTTCGATCATCATATGAGTATCGCGCCACTTTTTACCTCTTCTGTTTAGAAAATCCTCTCCAACATTCAAGCCGCCCGTGAATCCAATCATGTTATCAACAATGAGAATCTTGCGGTGATTACGGAGGTTTATGTTCCAGGGTTTAAAAAACGTCCGAAGAGGAAGGAATTCCCTCGGTTCGATGCCGGATGCTCGAAAGCTATCGAGAAATTTAGAGCTCCATCCCAAACTCATCGAGCCGACCGCATCGTATAGAAAATTTACCTTCACGCCCTGCCTCGCCTTTTCTACCAATAAATCGCGGAACCTGGCCCCAACCTTATCAGGGTTAAAGATGTAGTAATCGAGGTTAATGTGATGTCGGGCATTCAGAATCGCTTTTTCCATTCTTTGATATGCTTCTTCCGCATCCACCAGTATCTCTAATCCGTTGTTTTCAATGGCGTTAAAAGGACTGAGCTTGCCACTAACACGCAGGATATCCATAATTTCCAGGGGCAGTTCCTGCTTGTAGGACGGCAACTCATTAGAGGACAAATTGGCTTCTATATCGTAGTGTTTTTTTCTCAAGCCTATATTCGAAATAAACTTCTGCTTTCCCTTATTCTTAATGCGGTCCGTCCCGAATAAAAGATATAAGAAAGACCCCAAAAAGGGCAGAAAAATTATGGCCATGATCCAGCCAAGAGCTGCAGTCGGTCTCTTTTTCCTCGTAATTACTATAGGTATTAGCAAAAAGGTTAAGAAGTACAAAATCTTGAGGATTGAATATGAAAGCATATTTCAGCGGTGGCTCCCCTAAGCTCTTAATTCAACTCTCGATGTCACTGGCATATGGTCAGATGCAATTCGGGAAAGACGAGTATTGGCGACATAGGTTTCGACAGGACGCAATCGGCCGCTGACGTAGATATGGTCGAGTTTGAGCTTGACCGGACCCCAATAAAATGTGGAGCTATTTTTATCGCCCGATAATTCAAAGGCGTCCCTAAAATGACCCTTTAGCTTGGAATGCACGACTGAAATCGGCCTATCATTAAAATCCCCTGCTATAGCAACTGGATGTGCAAGCCTTTGATCTAGCAAAATTGATTCACTCAAAAGTTTTCGTCGCTGATAAATCCTTTCCCGAAGCCCTAGCCCCAGGTGTAGATTAAACATATGCAGGCAGTCCGCGCCGAGCTCAATATCGGTGCGGAGGATTCCCCTTGGTCTAAAACGCAGCTTCAAACGGGGACTGAAGGACAGGTCATAACGGAGGTTTCCGCAAATCGGGAACCGGCTAAAAGTTGCGAGTCCAAACTCACCATCGCCTATAGATAGGTTTACGCAATAATGAAAGTTCATGTTAAGTGAATCTGCAATGATGTAGGGCTGGTCATCTAGATTCGACCGGGACATCCCTTTGTCAACTTCCTGCAGAGCGACAACGTCGGGTTTTTCATTCTTGATAACGTCAATGACCCTGTCTAGTCTATATTTTCTATCGCGCCCGATGCCGTAATGAATATTGTAGGTCATTATCTTCAGGCATCGAGTCTTTTTTATCACCATAATGAAATCATAACCACTAATCAGAGCTTTTCCATGGAATGATAGAACTTGTGGAGTTATGAATGCTGATTATCAACCCGCCTTAGGTTACTTTCGCCTAAGCACCCATTTTCAATGATATCTATCAACTCTAACGAGCCGGTTTCATTGTTTATATATATTACGTTTGAGGGATCGCACCTTCTCGCCAATTCTTTATCCTGAAACAAGATGATCATAGTATCTGGGCTTGTTTTACTTATCAGGCCTACAAAGTTTTTAACATCAAGCTTTGAAGCTCTATTATCGAGAAAAACAAACCGCGGATTTGTCAAAGCTATGAATTCATCAATCTTGCCGTTTGCAGTTACTATCGCAATTTCTACATGTTTATTACTCTTTCTGATAATGTTGGATATTCCCTCCAATAAAAAAGGGAAGCTCGAGACCAATAACACCAGGATTTTCCCATTGGGTTTCATTTTTCCTCCATTCTAAAATTTGGGTTCAATTTTTTAGCCAGTAGCTCTTTTCTTCGAGTCGTGCGAACTTCGCAATCTAGCTAATTTTCTAATCTCTCGCTGGGTCTTTGTGAAACAAAGCTCGCAAATGCCATGAGATATCGATTTATCGTATATGGGCTCTTTTTCTCTCATTAACTCTTCGCACCAGGCGCATATGATTTTCATTTTGCGTTTATGTCTCCTATTTTATGTGTATGCCGACGCTGTTCAGCAACCGGTGAGGCTTACAGCATTGTTCTCGTAGGTATATAACAAATCAATGATCCTGAATCAATCGGGCAACCATTGTATTTTAGATGTGGGGACTATGTATCCATGAAAAGGTCGAAGCCCGGGGACCTATCAGTTAATCCCTGTATTTCAGATGCGGGAATTACGGATTTACTTTTTGATTAACTTGTGGTGTCCTAATATAAACTCGGTGAACCATAAGAGACATGCTTAAGGGGTATGCATGGGTAAAGAATCCAACCGAAAGGATCTAAATTTAAGCGAAATGGCTGACGGGTTAGCGGCAGAGGAATCGAACGATAAAGAAAGTTCATCGAATGCCGATCTTCATAAAATGGTCAATGAACTCCATGCTCATAGGGTTAAGCTGGAGATTCAAAACGATGAGCACCGTCGAGCACTAATGGAGCTCGAGGAATCGCTGAGTAAATACGTAGACTTGTATGACTCTGCCCCGGTTGGCTATTTCACGCTGGATGAGAAGAGCATAATCCTTGATGTAAATCTAACCGGTGCCGGCATATTACGTGAGGCAAGAAATAACTTGGTTAATCAGTCTTTTTCTCTCTATATAGCCGACGAGAGTCAAAATTTATTCTACTCTTATCGAAAAAAGCTTCATGAAACCGCTGACAGACAAACATGCAATCTGAAGATGCTGAGACGAGATAATACAAATCTCTATGCCCGCTTAGAGGGCTTTGGGGTATTAGGTAGCTTTGGAGATCCCAGTCACTTTAAACTGGCAGTAATTGATATTGCCCAACAGGATCAGGCTGGAGAATCTCTCAGTGCAAACGTCGCTTATTTATCCAAAATGTACCGTTACGAGATGATCACCAGCGAAATTATCAGGAGCATCCATAAGTCAATCAACTTGAAAGAGGTTTTAGAGAACGCTGTTGATGCCATGATTAAAAATATTGAAGACGTGGACAACGTTCTTATCTCCGTGGTCGAGGGGAAAGAAGCGGTTTTGAAGGCTTATAGAGGTTATCCTACATGGTTCATAGAACGAGTCAGAAGAATTTCTGATTCAGAGGGTGTTACTTGGAAAACCATAATGGAGGGTAAGCCTATTTATGTCGAGAATGTAGACAAAGAAACAGCTATAGACCCCGAAGACAAGAAAGTGGGAACAAAGAGTTATCTGGCTATGCCGATTAGGTCGGAAGGAAAAACCATAGGAGTCATAAGGATAAATTCTTTGAAGAAAAGCGCCTTCGACTCAGAAGAGTTAAAATTGTTGGATATTGTAGCTCGACAAATCGAGATAGCCATGAATAATGCACTACTGGCTGAGGAGCTTCAAAAAGCAAATGAAGAACTGGAACGAGGGGTTGAGCAGCGCACTAGGGAGCTGTCCAAGGCCAACGAAGAACTACAAAAGGAAATTGCCTGGAGCAACTGGGCCGCCAAGGCCCTGCGCGATAGCGAACAACGTTATCGCGCCCTGTATGAAGAAAACCCTTCGATGTGTTTTACTCTCGACAGAGAAGGAAAGATTCTTTCCGCCAACCTGTACGCAGCAGAGAAGCTGGGATTTCTTGCTCATGAATTTCTCGGGCACTCTACGTTTAATACTATCTACGACGATGACAAAAAAAAGGTTCAGGAAAAACTGGAAGAATGCTTCAGGAATCCCGGAGAAATCCTTCAGTGGGAACTCCGGAGGGTTCGCAAAGACGGGAGTATGTTTTGGGTCAGAGACTCTGCAAGAGCTATACAGAATACCGATGGAAATAGTTTCGTTCTGGTCATATCCGACGACATAACAGACCGCAAGAAGATGGAGGAGACGATCCATAGACATATGGAGATTCTCGACCTTGCCACCGATACAATAATAATTCGCGACCTCGACTACGCGATCCTATACTGGAACCAGGGCGCCGAATGGACCTACGGATGGACCAAAGAAGAAGCAATCGGAAAATCCACCCTTGAACTTCTGCGAACGGAGTTTCCAAGACCTTTAGAGGAAATAAAAGAAGAACTATTACGCGAGGAGTATTGGGAAGGGGAAATCGTACGTACAAAACGAGACGGCGCACGCATTGTGCTGTCTTCGCGCTGGACATTGCAGTGGGGAACCGAAAAAAATCCTGTAGGCGTACTCGAGATCAGCAATGACATTACAGAGCGCAAGCACACCGAGGAGATATTAAACCAGCAGAAGGACATGTACGAGGCCATGATCAATGCTCAAAGCGATGTGGGGGAATGCTTCATAGTTATCGAGAATAGCCGTATCCTCTACGCAAATGAATACTGCGAAAAAATCAGCGGTTACAGCAAGTCAGAGATGACAACTATGCCCTCTTTCTTGGACATTATAGCCCCCGAACAGCGCGACCTCATCAGTAATCAACTACAAAAGAGCCTCTTCGGTCAAAAACTAAGCGGGCGGTTCGAACTTTGTATACTAAATAAAAAGGGGGAACAAGTAATCCTGGACATAGCAGTCAATACAATCAAGGTAAGAGAGAGCACTCAACTAATTGTGATTGGCCGGGATGTCACTGAACGCAAGCGTGTGGAGAAAGCACTACAAAAGAGTGAAGAGCGTTTGCGTATTGCGCTTGAAGGAGCATCTTTAGGAAACTGGGATTGGAACATCAAAGACGGCAATCTGGAATGGTCAGAAAAGTGCAAGACGATGTTTGGCTTAGCCCCGGATACGGTGATGAGTTATGACATTTTCCTTTCAGCCGTGCACCCGGACGACCGAGTCCGAACCGAAAGAGCCGTAATGGACGCACTCGAGGATGTCAGGGATTACGCCATCGACTATCGAACGCTATGGCCGGACGGAACTATTCGGTGGATACACGCCAAGGGCCTAGTAATTCACGACCTCCACGGCAAGCCAGATCGCATGTTGGGAATAGCAATGGACATCACGGAACGAAAGCGGGCGGAGGAAGAAATCAATACTTCCCTCAAAGAGAAAGAAACACTTCTTAGCGAGATCCATCATCGAGTAAAAAATAACCTTCAGATTCTTTCGAGCCTTCTCAACCTTCAATCAAGGCGAATCAAAGATAAAGATATTCTCCAAGAGCTCAATGAGTATCAAAACCGCATTAAGTCAATGGCGTTGATCCACGAAAAACTATATGAATCAGGAAACTTGGGTGGAATCGACTTCTTAAGCTACGCAAAGAGTTTATCCAAGCATCTGTTACATTCTCATGGAGCCAATTCAAGCATCAAAGTAAAGATAAAAGCAGATAAGGTTCTACTGGGCATTGATAAATCAGTTCCCTGCGGCTTGATTATAAACGAGATTGTCTCAAATTCCCTGAAGCACGCTTTTGGCGGTCGGAAGGAGGGAGAGATTCAGGTTGCTCTTTATCAGAATAATAATGCCAAGAGCCGCCATAAAGGTCTCTCTTACACTCTAGTCATCAGTGACGACGGTATCGGCTTTCCGAAGGAATTAGATTTCCGCAACACGGAATCACTAGGTTTGCAGCTGGTATGCGCCTTGACAAAACAGATGGACGGCGATATGAAACTCGATACGAGCAGCGGAACGGAGTTTAGACTCACATTCAGTCCATAGTCTGGTGTCAGTGGTCCGCTGTTCACAAATACAACTGACCACCGATTAATAGCTAAATTGCTAAAAATGGCAAAGACAAATTTCGAAAATTTAGATTTATCGGCTGGCTCAGAAACTGGCGGATGAAATTTGGAATGTTGTTAATGGATGGAAGCAATTTGCCAATGACACTATTGAAACGCTAATAACTCGAGCAATAAATAGAATCAGAGCTAATATTGCATAAGGACTGGCTAAGAACAACTTATAAAAAAGAGAGGAGAAACGACGATGGATAGGAGACAAACGGCTAATATTCTGATCGTTGAGGACGAAGAAATAGTGGCCATGGACATAAAAGATATGCTGACTGGATTGGGGTACAATGTAGTCGGCATGACGAACTCGGGTGAAGAAGCTGTCATAGAAATAGAAAAGATGGAGCCCGATTTAGTGTTGATGGATATAATGCTGGGACAGGAGAAAAGTGGAATAGAAACTGCAGAAGAAATACGTAGAAATTTTAATCTTCCGGTAATCTATATAACCGCTTATGCAGATCATAACACGGTCGAGCGAGCAAAAAAAACTGCGCCCTACGGTTATATTCTCAAGCCTTTCCAAGAAAAAGACATTAATACTGCTATAACAATGGCTCTCTATAAACATAAACTGATGATGGAAATAAAGACAGAAACTGAAAACGCCCTGGCCGCAATAACTGGGACGGTAGAGTTAATGCTAGAGGAAGCACCCACAAAATACGACAAAGATACTATCGTCAGAATCGACATAATACAGAGGGCCGTGAATAAGATTAAGCAAGCCATCGACAGAATCTGAAATAGGACAACTATAATGAAAGAATCGATTTTTCTAAGGTTCACTTCCTTCAAAGATGCCGACCGTATGTGTCATGTCTATTCAAATAGCACGGAGAAATTGGACATAGGAGCCAACTTTCTAATCCACGGCATTAAAAACAGGGAAAAATGTATTTACATCTCGGACCGAATTATCCCTAAAGAATTCATTAACCGCCTTAGCGCCGCCGGAATAGACCCGCATAAAGCTCGCAAGGACGGCCAGCTCAAAGAAATCACAATTCCTAGAAAGCAACAGGAAGAGATGAAGGCACCGGATTCTTTTATAAGTTTTTTAGCGCCGGTAATAGAAGACATTTCAAAAAACAGCAATATAAAATTGAGAATACTAAAGACCAGAGAGGGTCTATTGTACAACCATGACAATCTTCTCAGGAGGGAAGCTTTATTCGATAAATTCTCCTCTGATAAGCCTGTCGTATACCTATGCCAGCATGACATCAAGAAAATCGGTTCTCAGGATCTTATGAGCCTCTTCAGCACACACCGCATGATCGTCTTCCATAACAATTTATATGACAGTCCGTTTTACACTCCGCCCGAAGAGATACTAGAAAAATTAAGACAGACGTCGAGTAAATATGAACTCCTCACGAATAAAGAAAGAGAAATATTGAGGTTTATCGTAAACGGTTGCAGCAACAACGAAATTGCAGATGATATCTCGATAAGCGTCAGAACCGTGGAAACTCACAGGGCTAACGTCATGAGAAAGCTTGAGATCAACAAACTGGTAGACCTGGTGAAGTTTGCTATTCAAAATGGCATTACCTAAGCGTTGTGCAACCCATCCCCAACAAATCGCAAATTATGAAAGAATATGTACTGTCCGTACCAAAGATACAGTAATTCACCGATTGATTTCCCTTTCGGAATTCACTATAAGATTTAGAAGATAATAAAAACTAGAGAGGAGAACAAATGGATTTATTAAAGATCGCACAGGTTTCACCACTCTATGAAAGTGTCCCCCCCAAATACTATGGGGGCACGGAACGTATTGTGTCGTATCTTACTGAAGAGTTAGTCCGCCAGGGCCATAAGGTGACTTTGTTTGCCAGCGGAGACTCCGTAACACAAGCTCAATTAATTTCACCGTGTCAGCAATCACTGCGTCTTGAGAAGAATTTTATAGACCAGATGGCGTATCACCTCTTGCTGCTCGAGTGGGTACTGAAGAATGCGGACCGATTTGACATCATCCATTTCCATACAGACTATATGCACTTCCCTCTTTCCAGAAGAAATGTAGTGCCGCAAGTTACTACTGTCCATGGCCGGCTGGATATCCCTGAGCTTATCCCCTTGTACAAAGAGTTTCGAGAGATGCCCGTTGTCTCTATCTCTAATGCTCAGCGTAGGCCGCTGTCCTGGATTAATTGGCAAAAAACCGTGTATCACGGATTGCCCAAGAACCTCTATACCTTTCGGAAGGAAAGGGGAGAGTATCTGGCTTTTCTAGGCCGTATCTCTCCCGAGAAGCGAGTCGACATAGCCATCGAGATTGCTAAACGCACAGGAATGGAGATAAGAATTGCCGCAAAGGTCGACGCAGTGGACCAGGAGTACTTTAAAGCGGTCATCAAGCCTTTATTCAAAAATCCTCGTGTAAAATATCTGGGTGAAATCGGAGATAAAGAGAAGGATGAGTTTTTAGGTAACGCCTACGCTCTTCTTTTTCCCATCGATTGGCCTGAGCCCTTCGGCATAGTAATGATAGAGGCGATGGCATGCGGAACACCCGTTATCGCCTATCGTAAAGGGTCTGTGCCGGAGGTGATAGAGGACGGTGTAACAGGGTTCGTAGTCGAAAATGTAGGAGACGCGGTAAAAGCCGTAGAATCAAGGATTCAAACTTTGAGTCGGAAACAGTGCCGAGAGGTTTTCGAGAAAAAATTCTCTGCAACCCGTATGACGGAAGAATATATAAAGGTCTATCGGCGACTTTTGAACAAAACAATACCTCTACTAGAAGAAGGACACATTAATAATGGACGAGATTATCCGAATCAAAGACCAGTTCTATATTCTAGCAACATCATCCCGGATTGATAACCGCACCCGTGTGCTCAAACACGACGATACATTCGCTGTATTCGACCGTTATGGCGATATAGAACCTGTTGGCATTGGAGAACTCGGCATTTACCATGAGGGAACCAAGTTCCTCTCTCGCCTTGGGCTACGGTTAGAGGGCGACCATCCATCGCTCCTGGGGTCAGTAATAAATGAAGACAACACACTCCTAACCGTAGACTTCACCAATCCCGATTTCTACGTGAATAAAAATTTACTTGCACCCAGAGGTACATTGCATATCTCACGCTCCAAGTTTCTCTGGAAAGGAGTCTGCTACGAACGTCTTGGAATGAGGAATTATGGTTTACATCCTGTTGATGTCTTGTTCTCTTTTCTGTTCGATGCCGATTTTGCGGACATATTTGAGGTCCGCGGATTAAAGAGGGAAAACAGGGGGCAACGCGTAGAGGTAGTGGAAGAAAATCGTGTACTTCTTACATATAGCGGTTTAGATGGAATAATCCGGCAGACTCAGCTTGAGTGGTCACCCAAGCCCAATGAGATTTCCTCTTCCGAAGCACATTTTAGAGTTTGTCTCCAGCCGAAAGAGGAGAAAACGTTTTTCATGACCATATCTTGTGAACTATCACACAATCCCCCTCATCATCTCTCCTATGATTTTGCCTTTACCGAGATGTATAAGGTGCTGAAGAGCACAGGGAGCCAGAGGTGCGAGATCCACACCTCTAACGGACAATTCAACAATTGGCTAAACCGTTCTTTCGCCGACCTCCACATGATGATCACTAATACTCCTGAAGGTCCTTATCCTTACGCCGGAGTGCCGTGGTTCAGTACGCCATTTGGCCGGGATGGAATAATCACCGCTCTTGAATGCCTTTGGATCGACCCGGAAATTGCCCGTGGTGTCCTGAATTACCTTGCATCAACTCAAGCTAAAGAGATAATCGCTGAACAGGATGCCGAGCCTGGTAAAATCCTCCATGAAACCCGCAAAGGAGAGATGGCTTCATTGGGAGAAGTCCCCTTCGGGCGCTATTACGGCAGTGTGGACGCCACACCGCTTTTCGTCATCCTGGCAGGAGCCTATTATAAACAGACAGGAGACCTCTCTTTTATCGAATCCATCTGGTCTAACATTGAACTTGCTTTGAAGTGGATTGATTCTTATGGCGATATCGACGGTGATGGATTTGTCGAGTACGCTAGGCGATCTCAAAAAGGTCTTATTCACCAGGGTTGGAAGGATTCGCAGGACTCTGTGTTCCATCGAGACGGGACATTAGCAGAAGGCCCTATTGCCCTATGTGAGGTTCAAGCGTACATATATGACGCCAAGCTGAGAGCCGCAGACCTGGCCTCTCTCCTCGGACATGACTCAAGGGCGATAGAGCTATCGTATCAAGCCCAGGCTCTTAAAGAACGATTTGAGCGACACTTCTGGGACGATGAACTCTCCACTTATAATCTGGCATTGGATGGCAAAAAACATCCGTGTCGAGTTCTAACCTCCAACGCAGGCCATTGTCTCTTCAGCGGCATCGCTAGCCCTGAACATGCCCAGCGCACTGCTCAGACGCTCTTTGGAGTGGACATGTTCTGTGGATGGGGAATTCGTACCGTTTCTTCCTCAGAGATCAGATATAATCCCTTATCGTACCACAACGGCTCTGTCTGGCCCCACGATAACGCCCTTATAGCTCATGGGTTGGCACGCTATGGATTCAAGGAATCGGTCCTCAGAGTAATAACAGGACTCTTCAACGCGAGTGTCTTTGTCGATCTTTACCGTCTGCCCGAGCTCTTCTGTGGATGTTCTCAACGTCCCGCCGAGAATCCAACGCTATATCCTGTAGCTTGCGCTCCACAATCTTGGTCCGCCGCCTCTGTATTTTTACTCCTTCAATCCTGCTTGGGACTTTCCATTAATGCTCCGGAAAACAAGATTTGCTTTTATCGTCCCCTCTTGCCGGAGTTTCTTCAGGAGATTCGAATTAAAAGACTCCCGGTCGGGGAAGCATCGGTAGACCTTCTACTACAAAACTATGGCCAGGACGTGGGAATCGACATTATACAAAGACAAGGTCCTGTCGAGATTGCGATAACGAAATGAGATTAGGACCTTTAGTCTGCAGAAGGGTTCTCGATTGATATTTATTCAGGAGGTAATTAATAATGAAAGAAAGCTTATTAGAAAAAATTTATAAAAAATCATTTGAACCAACTAAACCACCTATACCTCCTAAACCCCCTGTGCCACCCCGTGAACCACCTCCTGAACCACCCCCCGAACCCCCTATTGAGCCCCCTCCTCCACCTAAACCACCTGTAATCACATAACCCGCTTTCATTCATCACGATTTATCGGTGAAAACGTATGTTGAAATTTAAGTCTATTTCTACCTATGAAGAAAAACATGATCGGAATGAAACTCCCTTCAGTAAGCTGCAGGGTATCAATACCTACGCACTCAGTCTCACATGTCATTTGTATGTTAAGAGGAGAGTTGAGTTATCCTGATCAGATAACCAACTTGGGCAAAGCAGACTGTTTGTCATTAGGTTCAAAGAGACCGTCTCGCAGCAAAGTCGCTTTGC
>Ga0187893_10002265_pt1 | contig 42847 bp, 39 predicted proteins | sample MA1701074metaG_FD_139574 | JGI IMG/M metagenome (GOLD analysis project Ga0187893, IMG submission 139574) | White microbial mat communities from a basaltic lava cave in the Kipuka Kanohina Cave System on the Island of Hawaii, USA - MA170107-4 metaG ... | reverse complement strand
CGTATCGGAATTGCTCGCACAGTTTCCAGTTACCAGTTCCCAGAAGTCGACCGCGCGCGCTCTGCTGGAAACTGGAAACTGGGAACCGGGAACTGTGCCGCAATGCAGAAAAGCTCTACGAACCTCTGAAATCCGGCACTAAGGATGCCTCCCGCCGTCTTCGTCGACACGAGCGCGTTCCTCGCCTTCTTCGTCCCCGCCGACGCGAACCACGAAGAAGCCTGCTTCCTCTTCGAGGAGCTTCGCGGCGCCCGGCGCCCCCTCTTCACGTCGACGGACGTCGTGGACGAGGTCGTCACCTTCCTCCGGCGGCGGGCCGGAACCGCGGCTGCGATCGAGGCCGGGGAGGCGCTCCGGGACCCGGGCGCCTTGCGGATGCTGGAGGTGGACCCGCGCCTCCGGGACTCGGCCTGGAGGATCTTCCGGGAAAACCGCTCGCCCGGCCTTTCGCTGACCGACTGCACGTCCTCGGCGATCATGCTGGACCGGACGATCGCGGAGGTTTTCACCTTCGACGAGGACTTCCGGAGGCTGGGCCATCGCACCCTGCCCGGACCGCGCCCGCTGCTCCGTCCGCGGCCCGCCCGGCCCGCCCCCGCGGGTCGCTCTTGACCCGCTCCCCCCGGGGGAGTGGCTGCGGGATCGCGCGCCGGCCTTCGAGGGACCTCCGCGCGGGCGCCCGTCCTGGGAGGGCGGACGTGCTTCGTGAGGAAGGGCCGGGCGCCGCCTCCCTCTTCGGCAGCCTCTCCCGGCTGCCGCAGGGGGACCCGGTTGCGCTTGCCAGTCCCGAAAAGGTCGGCCAGGTCCGAATTACGCTTGACCTCGGGGAACCATGCCGCCGTCGGAACGACTCCCCTCGGGATCGACGAACCGGAAGCGTCCTTTCTCGCTCATCGCCTGGTTGCGGCCGGATCGAAGGGTCGACCTCTTGACTTCATCTCCTGCGCGATTAGAGTCTCGGCCTCCCTGCATCGAGAAGCGACGACGTAAATCCCAGTCGTTCCGAGGTGCTCTGCTCCTTCCCTGCATTCAAATCCTTCCGACTTGAGAAGGGGGAGGATGAACTTGTGAGCGTCCTCGGTTGAGGCTGAGCCCACGAAGATCCAGGCATTTCCCAACGAGGTAAAGGCACCCGGCCGCCAGCTCCACTTCTTGGTTTGTAGCGCTTCTGACGCTATGCGTCTTGCCTCAAGCGCCTGCTCGGGCGGACAGTAGAAAGCCTCGAAGTTGAAGGGGGATTCCTCCAGGATGTACGGAACCTCATCCGGAATGATGGTCGGGATTCCTCGATCCCGGAGTCGAGGGGCAATGAGTTTCCTGAAGTCGCCGCGATTGCACCATGCAACCTCTACCCACTCCGGCAGGGTCGGGGGGATGCTTCGCCGAACGGATCGATCCAGCGCTGCCAGATGAAGCAGGATCAAGAACATGCGGCCATCTCCCCGGGGGACGTGCCAGACCGCCGTCCCTCCTACAGGAAGGACGCGACTGCCGTCTTCGATCGTTGTCTCCGATATGGAGGTGGGCTTCCCTGCCTGTAGCCCTGTTCCCTGGACCACCTGCCGGTTCGGGACCCCTCGAAGAAGCGCGTAATCGAGGCTGATGCATTTCCCGTCCTGGGAGAGGAGGGGAGTGGTTGCCACCTTGAAAAAACCCCTATGAGGGGACTCGGTCAGCGCAAAGACCGCCCCGCTTCGGGCTTCGAGGTAGTGAAGCGACTCCTCCACGATGATGACATTCAGCTCCCTTTCCTTCAGCTGCGCGTGAGCGAATCCCACGACTCGAACCTTCTCGCTCTTTCGAGCGGCGCGGAGAATGATGCCCATGGCCGCGTCGCCGAAACTTCTTGGGGTCCCCTCTCGCGGATCGTGGAGCTTTCCGCCGTCATCCAGGAAATCATCGTAGACTTCGAGGACATACAGGGTAGACCTGGAAGCTTCCAGGTCCGGAATCTCGGTCGTACGGGGGGATGAACCCAAGGCGCATGATGCCAAAGCGAGGGTGAGCGGGAACAGGACGTAGGGTCGGGCCATGTAAGCTTGGACGGCGAGCCGGACGGCTCCCCCTGCGGATCGATTCCCCTCCTGAGGAATTCGATCGATCAAGGTGGGGACCGGGAGGGGCCGAGCCGTCATGTCTCTCCCTCCGGCCGCGCCCCGCCCGGCCCGCCCCCCCGGGTCGCTCTTGACCCGCTCCCCCCGGGGGAGTGGATGCGGGATCGCGCGTCCATCGCCTCACCGGCCATGGGCGTTCCGACCCGTCGATCCCGTGCTCGCCTGCACCGCGGTCGTCCTGATCCCTGCAAGGATGAGTTCCGCAGGGTTATACTGCGATTGAGGCGAGCCCATGACGTACGACCGACTCGACGACGAGTTCCAGGCCGCGTGGAAGGCGGGCCTCGTCGCGGAGCGGTGCGAGCGGGACCTGGCGGGGCTCCGCTGGCTGCTCCTCGTCGGCGCCCTCGCCGTCGCGGGTCTCATCGCGCTGCTCGACCGGTCCATGCCGCTCCCCGAGCTCCGACGCCGCTGGGTCCTCCTGGGCGCAGTCGGCCTGACGTTCCTCCTCGCCTGGGCCACGTCCCGGCGCATGCCCGTCCGATCCTACTTGACGGCCCTGAGCGTCTTCATCGCCGCCTGCACGTTCGTCCTCCTGGTCTGGGCTCCGCCCTCCAGCAACCGCGTCCAGGTTTACCTCTGGGCCCTGCTTCTGCCGGGGATGTTTCTCCTGGGAGGGCTTCTGACGGCCCTCAAGCTGCGGCGCGCCCGCGCACAGGGCTCCGGAGCGCTGAGGGAGGCGTGGGCACAGGTCAATCTCGCGCGGCGGGACCCCGCGCACGCCGTGCCCTGTCTCGAGCGCGCCCGCGACCTCCTTCCGCACGGATGCGCCCTGGCCGCGTCGATCGGGCGAGCGATCGAGGCGGCCCGTTCAGGCACCGTCACGGAAGAGCCGGGGCCCCCGGGGCCTTCCTCGACGGCTCCTTCCCCCGACTCCCCAATGAACCCCGGACGACTCGTTTCGGTCGGCCTCTTCCTGGTCGGCGCGATCCTCGTCCTGACCGCGACGGGCCTGGGCCTGCCGCCGGCGGGGTCGGACCTGGTGGCGATCGGAGGGTTCGCCGTCGCCGTGACGGGAATGGCGCGGCTCGTCCTCAGGGACTGACCGCGCGCTCGGGGGCGGTCGGAGCGGAGCGGCGGAGGAAGTAGGAGCCCGCCAGGAGCGCCAGGCCCGAGAGCGGCGGAACGAGCTCCTGGATCGGGTCGCCCGCCGCGAGGTGCGAGATCCCGGCGGCGACGAGGTTGAAGGTGAAACCGGCGTAGGCCCACTCCCGGAGAACCCGGGGAACCGGGAGGATGAGCGCGGCCACGCCGAGGAGTTTCGCCACGCCCAGGAAGAGGGGGAACCACGGAGGATAGCCCAGGCGCGCGATCACCTCCCGCACCTCGGGGGTCCGGAGGAGGTCGATCACACCCCCCACCCCCATCATCCCCGCCAGGAGAACGGTGCACCCGATCGCGCCGGCCTTCCTCCACTTCATCAGGTCCCCCTGTACGACTCGTTCCTACTCCCCCGGGGGGAGTGGACGCGCCATGGCGCGCTCGCGGGCGCCTCGACCCGCTCCCTAGCGCGGACGCCCCCGGTGCCGGACCCCCGTCCGGGGCGGCCGGACGTGCTGGGTGAGGAACGGCCTGCCCGGCGCCGCCTCCCCGGTCCCGGCCGGCTGGTAAAGGGGGACCAGGTGGCGCTTGCCGTTGCCGATCAGGTCGGCGCGGCCCATGCGCTTGAGCGCCTCGCGGAGGAGGGGCCAGTTCTTCGCGTCGTGCCAGCGGAGGAAGGCCTTGTGGAGCCGCCGCTGTTCGATCGACTTCGGGACGTAGACGTCCTCGAACGTCTTCCCCTCCCGCCGCATCGGGTTCTTCCCCGTGTGGTACATCGCGGCGGCGAAGGTCATGGGCGTGGGCAGGAAGGCCTGGACTTGGTCGGCGCGGAAGCCGTTTCGCTTGAGCCAGAGCGCGAGCTCCATCATGTCGCGGTCCGTCGTCCCCGGATGCGCGGCGATGAAGTAGGGGATGACGTACTGCTCCTTCCCCGCCTCGCGAGAGGCCTGGTCGAAGAGGGCTTTGAACTTGTCGTAGGTCTCGATGCCGGGCTTGAGCATCTTCGAGAGCGGCCCCTCCTCCGTGTGCTCGGGCGCGATCTTGAGGTAGCCCCCCGTGTGGTGCCGCGCGAGCTCGCGCACGTACTCCGGCGACTCGGCGGCAAGGTCGTAGCGCACCCCCGAGGCGATCGAGACCTTCTTGACGCCCGGCACCGAGCGCGCCTTCCGGTAGAGCTCGATCAGGGGCTGGTGGTTCGTGTTCAGGTTCTCGCAGATCCCGGGGAAGACGCAGGACGGCCGGCGGCAGGCGGCCTCGATCTTCGGGTCCTTGCAGGCCAGGCGGTACATGTTCGCGGTCGGGCCGCCCAGGTCCGAGACCTGGCCCGTCCAGCCGGGCGTCCCCTTCATCGACTCGATCTCGCGAACCACCGAGTCGGCCGAGCGGTTCTGGATGATCCGCCCCTCGTGCTCGGTGATCGAGCAGAACGTGCAGCCGCCGAAGCAGCCCCGCTGGATCGTCACCGAGAACTTGATCATCTCGAAGGCCGGGATCTTCGCCCCCCCGTAGAAGGGGTGCGGGAGCCGTTTGTAGGGGAGCTCGTAGACCCCGTCCATCTCCTCCGTCCGGAGCGGGATCGGGGGGGGCGTGACCCAGACGTCGACCGACCCGTGCCGCTGGACGAGGGCGCGGGCGTTCCCGGGGTTGGTCTCCAGGTGGAAGACCCGGTTCGCGTGCGCGTAGAGGTCGCGGTCGGCCGCGACCCGCTCGAAGGAGGGAAGCCGGATCACCGTCCGCTCGCGCGGGGCCGGGACGGGCCGCTCCTCGGGCGATGCCGAGGGGAGGAGGCCGAGCTTGGGGAAGTACGGGTTCGCGACCCCGGGTCCCGCCGCGACCGGCTTCACGATCTCGGTCGAGTCGATCTCGCGCCAGCCCTCGGGGGTCCCCCGCGAGACGAAAGCGGTGCCGCGGACGTCGGCGATGTCGGCGGGCTTCTTCCGGGCGGCCAGGCGGTGGGCGATCTCGACGATCGCGCGCTCGGCGTTGCCGTAGACGAGGAGGTCGGCCTGGGCGTCCAGGAGGACCGAGCGTCGGACCTCGTTCGACCAGTAGTCGAAGTGGGCGATCCGCCGGAGCGAGGCCTCGATCCCGCCGATCACGATCGGGACGTCCCCCCAGGCCTCGCGGGCCCGCTGGGCGTAGACGATGACCGAGCGGTCGGGCCGCTTCCCGCCGGCGCCGCCGGGCGTGTAGGCGTCGTCCGAGCGCATGCGGCGGTCGGACGTGTAGCGGTTGACCATCGAGTCCATGTTGCCCGCGGTGATCCCGAAGAAGAGGTTCGGGCGTCCCAGGGCGCGGAACGGCTCGGCGCTCCGCCAGTCGGGCTGGCTCAGGATCCCGACGCGGAAGCCCTGGGCCTCGAGGACGCGGCCCACGACGGCCATCCCGAAGCTCGGGTGGTCGATGTAGGCGTCCCCCGTCACCAGGACGATGTCGCACGAGTCCCAGCCGAGCGCCTCCATCTCCTCCCTCGACATGGGGAGGAACGGCGCCGGGGTCAGGCGCTTCGCCCAGAAGGGCTTGTAGGAGAAGATGTTCTTCGGGAGCGACATCGCGGCCCCATGCTATCCGGCCGGGCGCGGGGATTCCAGAGGGTTCCTCCGTAGGGCGCGGAAAGCGGTGGCGGCGAGGATGACCGTCCCGCCCAGGAGCGCGAAGACGCCCGGATCCTCCCGGTGGACGAGCCAGGTCCAGACGGGGTTCAGGACCGGCTCGAGGAGGAGGAGGAGCGAGGCCTCGAGCGCCGAGACCGTCCGGAGGGCGCGCGCGACGAGAAGGTAGGCGAGGCCGATCTGGAAGATCCCGAGGTAGACGAGGACGACCCAGTCGGACGCCCGCCCCGCCGTCCAGGGGAAGGTCATGGGCAGGGAGGCCGCGAAGAGGAGGAGGCTCCCGAGGACGATGACCGCGGCCGGGCGGTCGCCGTCGCCCCCCTCCCGCCGGGCGAACCAGCGGAGGCCCGTGAAGAGGCCCGCCATGCAGACGCTCGACCCGACGGCCAGGGCGTTGCCGAGGAAGGGGTCCGGGGCCGTGGGCGGCGGGGCGGCGCCCGAGGGCAGGAAGAAGAGGGCCATCCCGGCCGCGAGCACGGCCATGAAGGCGAGGTCGCTCCGGCGGATCGGCTCCTTCAGGATCCAGGGACCCATCGCCAGGATCCAGATCGGGGCGGTGCTCTGGATGAAGATGGCGTTGGCCGCGGTCGTGAGCTTGGTCGAGAGGACGAAGAGGAGGAGGGCCCCGGAGTAGCAGGCCGCGACCGGGAGGACGCCCCACGACCAGCCGCGCCGCGCGGCCGGGAGGAGGGCGAGGACCGTGAGCCCCGCGATCAGGGCCCGGAGGCAGGCGATCTGCCAGCCGCCGAAGGAGCTGAACTTGATCGCGGCGCCGCCCGTCGAGAAGAGGACGGCCCCGAGCAGGATCGCGGCCCGCGGGCCCGGGAGGGCGCTCATCCCCGGAGCGGCACCCCGCGCAGGCCGCGGTCGGCCGCCTCCTGGACGCGGAGCGCGATCCGCGCCGCGCGGAGGACGCCCTCCGTGTTCATCGCGTCCGGCCGGGCCTCGCCGCGCACGTCGGCCAGGAAGGCGCGGAGGTAGCCGCCGGGATCGGCAGGGGGCAGCGGCCGCGACTCCGCCTCCTGCTTTCCGTCGAGCTGGGCCGTGATGGAGCCGGCGTTGTAGGCGGTCTCGAGGATCCCCTTCCGGCCGAAGATCGTGGTCCGCCAGTAGAGCGGGTTCGTGTAGCCGAAGCTGTCCGGGAGGAAGTAGGAGACCTCGCCCATCAGGCCTGCGCCGTTCGAGAGCGTGATCATGAACTGCCCCGCGTCCTTCATCGGCGTCCCCTGGGCGAACGCGGTCCAGCAGCGGGCGGCCTCGACCGTCTCCAGCTCGAGGCCCGTCATCCAGGGGATGAAGTCGAAGACGTGGATCGCGATGTCGTTGATCGTCCCGCCGTGCTTGCCCTCCTCGAAGTACCAGCCCGGCCGCGTCCCCCGGAGGAGCGGATGCTGGCCGCCGATCACGATCGCGTGGACCTCGCCCGCCACGCCCTCCCGGAGGAGGGCCCGGAGCCCGATGAACTGCCCGAGGTCGCGCGAGTCGAACATGCAGCCCAGCCGGAGCTTCTTCTCCCGGACGAGCGCCTCGATCCGGTCGAGCTCGCCCAGGCGGATGCAGGGGGGCTTGTCCGTGAGCACGTGCTTCCCGCGCCGGAGGGCCTCCTCGATGCGCCCGGCCCGGGCGGCGTAGTAGTCGCCCACGGCCACGGCGTCGCAGGCGACCTCGTCGAGCATCTTCCGGGTGTCCGAATGGGTGATCGAGGCCGAGCCGTCCTTGGCGACCTTCTCGCGCGCCGCGGCGTCCTCCTCGCAGGCGGCCACCACCTCGATCTCGGCCGATTCGCGCGCGCGCTTGTAGAGGTCGAAGATGTGCCCGTGCCGGAAGCCCGCGAACGCCAGCCGCAGCCTCATGAGGCGGCCATTATAGCGGCGAGTCCCCCCGGGTCCGCGACAAAGACGTGCACGGCGCGCCGCGGTAGCCTATAGTCCGGGTGTCCCCCCGCGGAGGAGGCGCCCATGCGTTTCGCCGTGCCGGTTGCGGTCCCCGTCCAGGCGTCCGACACGCGGGCGACGGCCCGGGAGTAGCCGGGGATGAGCGCCGCCCTCGGGCCCGTCGTCTCCGCGGTGCTGACGCTGCTCCTGTACGCCCAGGAGGAAGCGCCCGCGCCGAAGGGCCGCCTGGTCGTTGTCGGCGGGGGCCGGATGCCCGACGAGGTCTGGCGCCGCCTGGTCGAGGCGCCCGGAGGCAAGGCCGGCCGCGCCGCCGTCCTTCCGTATGCGTCGCAGCGGGACGGCGCGGGCGACTCGGACGCCAAGCGCCTGCGGGAGCTCGGCGTCCCCGAGGTCTCGGTCCCGCGGGCGGACGACCCCGCCGCCGTCCTCGAGGCCATCCGCGCGGCGGACCTGATCTGGATGCCCGGCGGCGACCAGACGCGGCTCATGCGGGTCCTCTCGGGCGTCGAGGGGGCCGTCGAGGCGATCCGGGACCGCCACCGGGCGGGCGCCACGGTGGGCGGGACGAGCGCGGGGGCCGCCGTGATGTCGAAGGTCATGATCTCCGGGGGCTCGGGGGACGAGGTGAAGATCGGAGAGGGCCTCGGGCTCTGGCCGGAGGCGATCGTGGACCAGCACTTCCTCAAGCGCTCGCGCCAGGAGCGCCTGAAGGCGGCCCTCCGGAAGCACCCGGGCCGCCTCGGGGTGGGGATCGACGAGGGGACCGCCGTCTTCGTGGGCCCGGGCTCCTTCGAGGTCGTGGGCGCGAGCAAGGCGGTGGTGATGGACGCCCGCAGGGGCCCCGAGCCGCGGATCGAGGAGCTTTCCGCGGGCTCGACGTTCGAGCTTCGGAAGAAATGAGCCTCGGTCCATGATTCTCGAGCGGATCCGCGGGCCCCAGGTGGCCCTCATGGCCGGCACGCTCGCGCTCGGCCTCCTCGCCGACGCCCGGGCGGGGATCGAGGCCCAGCTCCTGATCGGCGCCGCGTTCTGGGCGGTCCTCCTCCATCTCTGCGGCATCGTGACGCCGGCCGAGCGGCGGCAGCTCGTGGCCTGCCTCGCGATCGCCACGGCGGGCGAGCTCTTCCTCTCGCTCGGATGGGGAGTCTACGCCTACCGGCTCGAGAACGTCCCGATGTTCGTCCCGCCCGGCCACGTGCTCATGTACCTCCTGGCGGCGCTCCTCGCGCGGCGCATGTCCGCGGCCCCGACCGGGGCCGTCGCGGCCGCGGCCGCCCTCTACGCGGCGGGGGCGACGGCGACGGGCTTCGACACGTTCGCCCTCCCCCTCGCTCTCGCATTCGGCGTCGCGATGCTCGCGATGCCCCGCGAGCGCGGCCTCCTGGCCGCCACGCTCGTCCTCTCGCTCGCCCTCGAGCTCTACGGGACCTGGCTCGGGATCTGGACCTGGCGGTCCGAGGTCCCTTACGCGGGCCTCTCGACGACCAATCCCCCCGCCCTGAGCGGGGCCCTCTACGTGGTCCGCGACGCCCTGACCGCCCCCCTGGCGGCCCTCCTGGCCCGGGGCGTTCCCCCGCCGATTCCAGCCCGCGTCGGCCTCGATCAAGCGTCCAGTACCTGAACCCAGCGGAAGCCTGGGCCGTTAGGAGCAGGGATGCGGATCGCGTTCGTCCTCTCGGCGCTCCTCCTGGGATCCCAGGATCCGCCTTCGGTCGGCTCCCTCCTGGAGGACCTCCGCTCGGACTCCGTCGAGCGTCGAGGGAAGGCCGAGCTCGAGCTCACGCTTCGTGGAGAGGTCGCGATCCCCGTCGTCGAGCCGCTGGTCGCGGGCGGGGATGCCGAGCTCGCCGCCCGCGCCCGGACCATCCTCGACGGGATCGCCCGCCTTCGGAGCGTGACCCCGAGCCTGGAGAAGGCGGTTCCCGGAACCCGCCGAAGGCTCGCGGCGGCCCGGCCCCGGGGCTGGACCGAGGTTTTCCTCGAAGTCGCCGACGCGGTCGGAGTGACTCGGGACGACTTGGACGCCCTGGCCCCGCTCGCGGTCCGCGGCGCCCAGCACGCCGACCGAATCGGGGTCTGCAGGGTCGTCGCCGCGAGTCGGCTCAAGACCGCCGTCCCGGACCTCGTCCCCTGGCTCGACGATCCGGAGTGGCAGGTCCGCGAACGGCTCTTCGAGGCCCTCGTGGCCTGCCGCGCCCGGGAACTCGGCCCCGTCCTCCTCGAACGGCTGCGGCGCGAGCGGCCCGAGTCGCGTTCGACCTGGTTCGGCCTCATGGCCGACCTGGGCTGCCGGGAGGTCATCCCCGACCTGGTGGCGCAACTGCTGTCCCCCTCCGACCGCTTCGCCGGGGGCTCGGTCCCGGGTCTCCTCGCAAAGCTCGATGCCACCGAGGCGGTCCCGGCCCTCCTCCGGATGCTCCGCGAGTTCTCGGAACCCCACGCCCTGCTTGACGCCCTCGAACGGATCGCCCCCGACCAAGTCCTGCCCGCGCTCGCCGCGCTGCTGGACGACCCCGACGAGGAGGTCCGGAGTCGCGCCCTGAACGCCGTCTCAGGATACCGGCTCGCCCCGGACGTCCTCCCCCTCCTCCTGAAGCAGATGGACGCGCCCGACTCCGCCGTCCGGGCCCGGGCGCTGTCCGCGGTCGCCCGGCTGGGCCGGGCCGAGACGCTGCCCCGGATCAAGGACCGCCTCGAGGATTCCTCCGCCGCCGTCCGCCGGGCCGCCGCGCTCGCCCTCGCCTCGCTCGGCCACCGGGACGGGCTGCCCGAACTCCTCCTCATGCTCCGGAATCCCGGCCACCGGATCTCCTCCGCCTACGCCCTTGCCCGGCTCGACGCGAAGGACGCCGTCCCAGACCTCGTCGCCCTGCTCGGCGAGGAGGAAGGGAAACATCATATCGCGGAAGCCCTCGCGCTCTTGGGAGCCCCCGCGGCGCGTCCCCACCTCCTCGGGCTCGTGACGAACCGGGATCCCGAGGTCCGCTCCTCGACCGCCTTCAGCCTCGTCGTCCTGGACGGGGCACGAGCCATCCCCTCGCTCCGGACGCTGATGGCGGACTCCGACAACAACGTCCGCTGGCAGGCCTTCCACCAACTTCGGCTCCTGGCCCCCGAAGACTCCCTTCCGATCGTCCGCGCCTGGGCCGGTCACGAGGACCCGCACGACCGGACCCAGGCCTACTGGCACCTCTCGACGCTGAGCCCCCGCGAGGCGATCCCTCTCCTCCTCCGGGAGGTGGACCATCCCGAGGGGCACTCGGCCGCGAGCGCCATGGACTGCCTGGGACGCCTGAACGCGACCCAGGCCATCCCGCGGCTGCGCGCCATCCATGCCTCCCCCCCGTCCGCCCATGCGCGGCGCGCCGCCGCGACCGCCCTGGCCTGGATGGGAGGGCGGGACGGGGCAGGAGAACTGCTCCATTCGGCCGAGCACCCGCATCAGCAGTTGGTCCTGAACGCGCTCCGGGACCCGGAAGCCTGGCGCGCCTGGCGCTCCCGGATCCTGGCGGGAGGGCCGCTCGTGGGGCGGGGTCGCGGGCTCGTGGAGGCCCTGGCCCGCCGCGCCGGGATCGCCGTGGACTGGCCGGACGCCGCGCGCGAGCCCGGCCACGCCTCCGAGACGACCCTGAAGGTGGACGGCCGCGATCTTCTCTCCGTCTTCCACGAGATCCATTGGACCCTCCCCGCCGCCGTCCTCGAGGCCGATCGGGTGCGGTTCCTCCCCCCGCGCGCGGCGCGCCGCTTCTGGCTGGACTGGTGGGCCGGCGAGTGCCTGAAGTCGGAACGCGAGGACGACCGCGCCGAGGGACGCCTCGTCCGGAGGGAGCTCGAGGAATCCGAGGCGCGGCTCAGGGAACTGGACCGGAAGCGAGCCGCGCCCGCCGAGCCCGCCGCGCTGACCCCGGACCTGAGGGCGATCCCGGGCCTCGAGGAGCGGCTCGCGCGCGGGGGGGACGAGGCCTGGACCCGGGCCTTCCTGGAGGGGGTCCCCTCCCTCCCGCGCGCGGACCTGGATGCGCTCGCCTTTCGGGCGATCCGTGGTGCGATGAAGCCGGACGAGCTTACCAGGGTCCTCCAGACCTGCGCGCTGCGCCGGCTCGGGGCCGCGCGCCCCGACGCCGAACGCCTCTTCGCCCACGCGGCTGCGACGGTGCGCGTCGAGGCGGCCCGCCTGGTCCTCGCCCTGGACGGGGCCCCCTCGCTCCCGAAGGTCGTCTCCCTGTTCGACGACCCGGACGGCCAAGTGCGCGGGGGACTCGTACGGGTGCTGGGCGACCTCGGCCTTAAGGAGGGCGTCCCGGAGATCCTGGCCAGGAAGGAGGACCCGAGGGTGCGATCGGCGATCGTGGACGTCGCGGTCGCGCTCGAGATCCGGGAGGCCCTCCCGATCGTCCTTGAGTTCGCGTCGAGGCCCGGCATGGATTCCTACCTGGTCCGCCGGAGCGCCTGCTTCGCGCTCCGCGGGCTCGGCGGGCCGGAGATCAACGGCGAGGTCCGGAAGCTGATCCGGGCCGAGACCGACCCGAACGCGCTCCAGGCGCTCCTCGGCGCCGCGGCGGAGTGGGGCGCCCGGGAGGCCGTCCCGGAGATCTCAGACCTCGTGGCCAAGCCGCGCATGATGAGCGCGCTGTACCAGGAGGACGTCTTCCGCGCCCTCGCGCGGCTGGGGGCCCGCGAGGCGGCCCCCCTGATCCTCGACCGCCTGAGGCCGGAACGCTTCCAGGCCGGGGCGGCGGCCGCAGCAGCGGAGCTGGGCCTCGCGGAGGCCCTCCCGCCGCTCCGCGCCCTCTTGGGCTCCGACCGGCCCGAGATCCTCGCCTCCGCCGCTGTCGCGCTGGGAGGCCTGGGCGACCGGACGAGCCTCGGCCGCCTCCGGGAGCTCCTCCGCCACTCCGAGCTCCCGGTCCGGGTCGGCGCGGCGCACGGCCTGGCCCTCCTCCGCGACCGCGAGTCCCACGCGGCCATCCTCGAGATCGCCCGAGACCCCGGGAACTACTCCACCGAGGCCCGCCGCGCCCTCGCCCTCCTCCGCACTCCCGAGGCCCTCCGGCAAACGGCGACAAGCCTCCACCATCCGGATCCGCGCGTCCTCTCCGCGATCGCGCGGGGCGGACCGGAGCTCCTCCCGCTCCTCCGGCCGGGGCTTTCGAGTCCGGACGTCTGGACGCGCGTGGGCGCGCTCCAGGCCGTCGGCCGAATCGAGGGGGACGAGGCCCTCGCGGAGCTCCGGCGCATGGCCGAGCACGAATCTCCCCACGTTCGGGAGGCGGCGGGCCGGCTTCTCTGCCGCCGCGGCCTCCGGGAAGGGGTCCCCCTCGCCCTCGAGCGTCCCTGGGGGGCCTACGCCTTGCCCCCGCTTGAGCTGAACGCGGTCCGCCAGCCGGAGGCCTGGGCCCGCCTCCGATCGGTCAGGCTCGACTCCGGGTTCCGGGGCCCGGCGCGCGAGCTCGTGGCGCGCCTCTCCGCCGCCTCGAGACTCGCCCTGGAGGAGATCCCGAAGGACTCCCCCGAGCTCCCGGCCTGGACGAACGTGCACGTCCACGTCCCGGAGGCGGAGACGCCGCTCGACGGGATCGAGGCCGTCGAGCGCCTCTCCTCGTCCCGCTGGTCGATGATCCTGGAGAAGGATCGCATCCGGATCGTCGCGCGCCGGGAGGCGGAGCGCTTCTGGAAGGAGTGGCGGGAGAAGGAGGGCCGATGATGGACCGCAGGACGTTCCTCGCGCGGGCCGCCGCGGCGCCCGTCGTCTTCGGGCTTGCCGAGGCGCAGGACGCCGCGCCGGAGTGGATCGGCCGGGCGGTCGACCGCATGAAGGAGACGGGCCGCTGGGGAATCGCGATCGTCATTCCCGCCGCCCCTCCGGAGCGCTTGCGGCTCCGGCACGCCCTCTGGGCGCTCACCGCGTTCGAGGAGGTGGACGGGGAGGCCCACGAGCTTTTCAGCCAGGCCGTATTCCTCGCCCTCAGCCCGGAACTCGCCCGGTCGCGATTCGGGGTCAAGCATGACGCGAACCGGATCCTGCTCTCCCCCGAGGGAAGGGTCCTCGCGGCCGACCGGGTCGAGCCGAAGGTCTACGAGAGCGGCGCGTCCTTCGCCGCCTCCTTCCGTCCGTTCCTGCACGGAAATGACGGCGAGCGGCTGGCCGAGCGGGGTCGGGCGATCCAGGCGGCTCTCCCGCCGCATCTTCGTCAGGCGGCCGCGCGTCTGGGCTCCGAATCGGCCGAGGAGCGCGCAGGCGGCGCGGTCGTCCTCGTCCGGGAGATCGAGAAGCTCACCCCCTACCTGGCCTGGCTCCGGCGGTCGGGCGGGAACGAGCGCCAGCGCCGACACGCGGGCCTGCTCCTCTCGAGCTACTTCGGGAGCCTCGATCCCCGGGCGCCGGGCTCGCGCCTGCCCTATGGCTGCACCGGGCCGCATCACCACAGCCCGTGCCCCTACTGCGGGCAGGGAGCGATCCCCCCGCGGACCCGGATGTTCCTCCACTTCCTGGCCGGCCCCGAGCCCGCGCCCCGCCGGGACGATTGATGCCGGGGCTCGAGATCCGCGAGGGGAAGAACGTCCCGGTCCGGGCGCTGCTCGGGCTCCTCGGGGGCGAGGAGTGGGCCGCGGGCCGGACGGGCCGGGACCTCGCGCGCTGCCTCGAGCGGACGACGCTGCTCCTCACCGGCTGGCGCCGGGGACGCTGCGTGGCCATGGTGCGCGTCCTCTCGGACGGCGTCTACCGGGCGCTCCTCGACGACCTCGTCGTGCACCCCTCGGGCCGGGGGCGCGGCTGGGGGAGGGCCCTCCTGGAGGCGGCGCTCGCCCACCCGCTCGTCCGCGACGTCGAGGAGGTCGCCCTCTTCACGTCGATCCCGGGTTTCTACCGGCGCTGGGGGTTCCGGCGCGACCCCCAGGCGATGAAGCTCCGCCGGGGGCCCCGCCGCGGGTAGAATGGTCCCGATGTCCGAGCCCACCCCCGCCCCTTCCGAGTCGCTCTTCGCGCAGCTCGTGGTGGAGCAGGGGCTCGCGTCGCCCGAGCACGTCCAGGAGTGCCTGGACACGATCGCCCGCCTGGCGGCCGAGGGCGTGACGCCCCTTCCCCGCCTGGGCGAGCTCCTGGTCCGGAAGGGCTACCTGACTCCACAGAAGCTCCAGGCGACGCTCCGCCTCGCGCCCCGGCCTCCGGCGCCCTCCTCCTCCGAGGCGACCCCCCTCCCGCCCGAGGTCGCCCTCGCCGCCCGGGATCCCGCCAACTCGTTCGGCAAGTACCTCCGCGTGAAGCCGATCGGCGCCGGCGGCATGGGCGAGGTCTGGTCGGGCTGGGACACCGAGCTCCGCCGCCGCGTCGCCCTCAAGTTCCTGAGCCGCCGGGACCGCGAGGAGATCGCCCGCTTCGAGCGCGAGGCCCAGACCGCGGCCAAGCTCTCGCATCCGAACATCGCGGCCGTCTACGACGTGGGCGAGGACGCGGGCCGCTCCTACATCGCCCTCCAGCTCGTCCGGGGCCGGACGCTCGCGGCTTTTCCTCGGGACGACCGCCGGCTCCTGGTTGAGTTCGCCCGCCAGGCCGCGCTCGCGGTCCACTACGCCCACGGCGAGGGAGTGGTCCACCGCGACCTCAAGCCCTCGAACCTCATGATCGAGGGCGAGCCCGGCCCGCGCCGCGACGCGTCGGAGTTCCGGGTCTACGTCATGGACTTCGGCCTGGCCAAGCAGGCGGCGGGAGAGTCGTCGCTCTCGGTCTCGGGGACGGTGCTCGGAACGCCTTCCTACATGCCGCCCGAGCAGGCCCGGGGGAGGCTGGCCGAGGTGGACGCTCGGAGCGACGTCTACTCGCTCGGGGCCGCGCTCTACGAGCTCCTCGTCGACCGTCCCCCCTTCAAGCACGAGAACGTCTACGAGATCCTGAAGCAGGTGGTCGAGGACGAGCCCCGGCCGCCCCGGAAGATCCGTCCCGCCGTGGACGCGGACCTCGAGACCGTGGTCCTCCGCTGCCTCGAGAAGGACCCCGCGCGGCGGTACCCGACGGCGCGGGAGCTCGCGGAGGACCTGGGCCGATACCTGGCGGGGGAGCCGATCCAGGCGCGGCCGGCGAGCGTGGCGTACCGGCTCCGGAAGTGGGTGGGGCGCCGGAAGGCCCTTTCGGCGGCGATCGCCGCGGCGGCGCTCGCGGGCGTCGCGGTGGCCGCGATCCTGGCCGGAGGGGCCCTCGAGCGGGAGCGCGAGGCGCGGGCGCTGCTGGTCCAGGCGGAGGCCTCGTTTGCCGCCAAGGAGTGGCCGCGGACGAACGAGCTCCTGGGGCGCTACCTCGCGCTCCGGCCGGGCGACGCGGCGGCGCGGGAGCGGAAGGAGGCCTGCGAGCGCGAGCTCGACCGACTGCGGAAGGAGGCGGAGTCGAAGGTCGCCGCGATGGAGGCGGCCGGGCTCTGCCAGAAGGCTCTCGCCAAGGTGAAGGAGGGGAAGACGCTCTGGCGGGTTCGGACGGCGAAGCCGGAGCAATGGGAGCGGCTCTTCGGGGAGGCGCGGGGCCTGGCCGCCGAGGCGGTGGCCCGGGACGGGACGCTCGCGGCGGCCCATTTCACGATGGGCGAGATCCTCGAGGCCGAGGGGAAGTGGACGGAGGCGGTGGGGGCTTTCGACCGCGCGCTCGCGATCGACGCCGCCCACGCCGAGGCCTGGCAGCGCCGGGGGATCTGCTACCTCGAGCTCTTTTCCGAAGCGCTCATGGACGCCCAGTGGCGGAGCCGGCGGCCCGAGCAGGTCTTCGCGATCCTGCTCGCGCCCGGTCCCCGGGCCGTCGAGTGCCGGAAGCAGTCCCTCGAGAGCCTCAAGCGCTATTCCGAGCTCCGGACCGACGCCGCCGGATCCGTCGAGTACCGCTACGCCCAGGTGGCCGCCTCGATCGTGGGGGGCCGATTCGTCGAGGCCGACCAGGCGAGCGACCAGCTGCTGGCCGAGGTGCAGACCGACGAGCGGGTCTGGCTGCTCAAGGCGGCTTCCCAGATCGCGCGGCTCAACTTCGGAGGCGCCGTGCAGACCCTGACCCGGCTGATCGAGGACGTGTCGCCCCAGCTCTGGCGCCCCTACTTCTTCCGCGGCTGGATCCGTCTGGTCCAGAAGGACTGGGACCGCGCGCTCGCGGACCTGACGCGCGCGGTGGAGCTCGACGCCCGGCAGGCGCGCGTCTACGCGGTCCGCGCGGCCGTGTTGATCGAGAAGGGGGACGCCTCGGCGGCGGAGCGGGACTACGACCGGGCGCTCGAGATCTATCCGGGCTGGGGCTTCGTCTGGACGGCGCGGGCCGGCCAGAAGCTGAAGCGCGGGGACGCCAGGGGCGCCGCCGAGGACGCGGGGCGGGCGATGGAGCTGGAACCCCAGGACGCCCACGCGCCGCTCGTCCGGGCCCAGGCGAGGTGGCGCCTGGGGGAACGGGAGGAGGCGCTCGAGGACGCCGACCGGGCGGCGCGGCTGGGCCCGCGGGACCCGGACGTCTTCACGGTGCGCTGCCATCTCCGCTGGGGGGCCGGGAACCGGGAGGGGGCGCTCGAGGACGCGACCAAGGCGGCGGAGCTGGCGCCGCGGGACCCGTCGGGATGGCGGCTCCGGAGCTCGCTCCGCTGGCACGCGGGCGACCGCGCCGGGGCGCTCGAGGACCTGACGCGGGCCGTGGGGGTCGCCCCCGACGATGCCGAGGGCTACCGTCTCCGGGGCCGGCACCGTCTCCAGGCGGAGGACGCGAAAGGCGCGCTCGAGGACCTCGAAAAGGCCCTCGAGCTCGCGCCCGGCCTCCGGCGCGAGCTCGACCCGCTCCTGGCCGAGTGCCGCCGGAAGCTGGGCGAACCCCGCTAGCCCTTCCCTCGGGCGGGCGGCCTCCCGGCGCTCCCGGCCGGAGCATCACCGCCATTCCTTGTCGTCCAGCCGGGAGAGGTCCACCTCGTCGCCGAAGACGCCGAACGTGACGATCACGAACGTGAACGCGCGCGTGCCCGGCTCGAGGTGGCCCGCCAGCGCGTGCTTCTCGTTGGTGATCGTGACGTGGCAGTGGACCCGGCCGTCGATGACGTAGCCGTTCACGGCCGTCAGGTCCCAGGGGCCCTCGCCCTTGTAAAAGACGTTCTGCGAGGGGAACGTCGTATTGGAGACGGAGTGGAGGTGGTAGCTGACGAGCGACCCGATCCCGCTCAGGATCACGGCGTTCCGGATCCCCTCCCGCCGGACCGCCTCGTTGAGTCCTTCGAGCACGTCGGCCTGGTACTTCAGGCGGGCAATCACGATCCGCTTGAAGCCGGAGGAGAACGTCACGGTCGGGGGCACGGGTTCGCCCGGCCGGACGGCGTCGACCAGCCGGTGGGTCCCCGCGGGCGCGGCGCACCCGGCCGCCCCCAGCAACGCCCCGGCGAGAACCAGTCTTCCGACGCGCATGTTCGCCCCCTTCCTTCCTCCGTGCATCAGCCGGGCGACCGGGCCGGCATGGGATTCCGGCCGAGCCGCTCCCCCCGGCACGCCCCCCCTACGCCTCGATCGATCCCACGGGGCCCCGGGCTGCCCGGATTATAGCGGGCGCGTCGCCGACCGGGGCCACCCTGCCTTCGCCGCGGCGAATCGCTGGCGCGGAGCGGGGCGGCTCCGGTACCATCGGCGGAATGAGGCCGGCCCTCCTGGCCCTGGCCCTGGCCCTCCTGGCCGTCCAGGAGGACGCCAACCCGCTCTCGGGGACGATCGATTTCCACCGCCACTCGGGGCCCGACGCGGTGCCCCGGTCGGTGAACGACCTCGAGCTCGTCCGGCTGGCCAAGCGCTCGATTGGCCCTGTCCGAGAGCCGAGGGCGGGTTGGGGACCCCCTCTTTGTATCTCCAATCCACCTATCCGCATCCCCGCGTGCAGGACACTGAGGGTTCCCGTATCAGGATGGACTGTGTGCGTCTGCTACGAGAAGCGGCAATGCCAAGTTATAACCGGCTCGTCACCTGCGGTCGTTGTTGCACTGGCGGCAGAGAATCCTCAAGAACCGAGGGCTGTTGAATTTCGGATGCTGAACTAGTTTCTGGAGCGCCTTCAAAACGTTACGAATCGGGTCTGATGGACGGAATCGGAATCCATGTCGTCGCGTTAGTTCTTCGCCCTGCCCTGGCCGCGAGCTGGGCCTCGCGAAGGAAGCGCTCCTGCTCGGTGCGTTCCTCCTCCGGGTCCGCATGGGGAGCCGGGATCAGGGTCTTGATCGCGACCTGCCGACCGAGCGCGACGTCGAGGGCCTCGTAGACGACGCCCATCCCGCCGCGGCCCAGCTCCCGGATCAGGCGGTACTTCCCGAACTCCGTCCCGGAGGCGGGAGGCCTCGGCGCGGGCGGAACGGCCGGCCGGGGGTCGAGCAGGCGCTCGACCTGCTCCGAGCTCAGGAGCCCCCCGCCTGGAGAATGTCCCGCAGCGGCCGGACCTGGCGCTTCCGCCCGAGGTCCCTCGCCTGCTCCGCCAGCGCCTCCTTGAGCTGGTCGGCGGTGATCAGCCCCTCCCGGAGGGCCTGCCGCCCCAGCAGCGCGTCCGCGGCGTCCCGGGACCGGCCGGGGGTCCCGGCGGTCGAGTCCTTCGCCACGGAACCCATCCTACCCCGCGGCGGGGCGAAGATGGCGACTCAGGCCTCGGAGAAGGCCTCGCCCCCGTCACGCCTTTGCGGGACGCGAATCCGTTCGGGCCGAAGCGGTCGGAGGACCGGATTCCGCAAGCGTCGGGAGGGCCACGATCGGGCCCGCCGTGAGCGCGGACGGCTTCCCGGGCCTCGCGGGATCGGGGATCTTGCGCGGCGCGAGGGCCGTCCTGAAGGCCCTTTCCGGCGCGCCCTTCCCGCGTCCTGGCCTAGTTCGTCACTTCGCGGGACCGCCTTCCCCCGCGGGAGATCGCGCCCAGGAGGCTCACGAGGAGGGCGGCTCCCAGGATCGCCCAGACCACCGGGAAGGGCTCGTTTCCGATCCGGACGACGAAGAGGCCGGAGAGGCCCAGCAGGCGTGCGAGCCAGGTTCCCAGCAGCGCTCCGACGAAGCCCAGCGCGATCGAGACCAGGCAGCCGCCCCGCGAGTACCCGGCGATCGCCTGCCCCAGGCCGCCGGCCACGCCGGCCACCGCCACGAGCAACGCGAACTCAAGGATCGTCATGGCTCCGCCCTCCCGAGACGGCCTCCAGCCCGGCCGGGACGCGGAGAGGGCGGAAGGCGCCACCCCGCTCCGATCCCGATCGAATCGTGCTCCTCACGGGACCACGAGCCAGATCCCGCCCCGGTGCACGTGCCCGCAGCCGGGGCGATGCACGTGACCGGAGTGGTAGTACCAGTATCCGCCGTGGTAGTAGTGGCCGCAGTAGTCCGAGTGGACGTGGCCCACCCCGATCTCCACCGCGGGACCGTACGCCGTGTGACGGTGCCGGAGCCCGTGCGGGTAGACGACGCAGCCGGTCCCCAGCGCCGCGAGCACCGCCATCGCTCGGATCCATCTCATGGGGGGATCCTCCACATGAACTGCGGGAGCCGAGGGTCAGGGACGGCCGGCGCCGGACTTCAAGGGGAACCGCTCGATGGGCTCCCCGTCGGATCGCGTTCGCGCCGGTTCCGGAGTCGGCCCGCGGGCCTGCGGCCGGCGCGGGAGGCTCCGTCCGGCATCCCGTCGCGATCCAGGGTCGTGTCCCGGCCTCCTTTCCGCTTCGGGGCGGACGGCGCGCGTCAGGGCCGCCGCCCGCAACCAGCCTATGTACGACATCCGCCCGCCGGAGTGACCGATCCCCGGCAGGCTCCGGGGCGCCGGTGCAACGGGCCGCGGGAAAAGTCTTAGATACCGCAGCGAGAGCAGGAGGGTGCGACATGAACTGGGACCAGATACGCGGGAAGTGGAGGCAGGTCCGCGGCAGGATCCGGCGGCGCTGGGGCAGGCTGCGGAACCACGATCTGGACGTCATCCGGGGGAGGCGGGAACAGCTGGTCGGGAAGATCCAGGAGGCCTACGGGATCTTCAAGGAAGGGGCCGACCGGCAGGTCTCGGAGTTCATGGAACGCCTCTCCGTACCCTCCGCCGACCGCGCCGTCCGGGTCCGCGTGCGGGTGCTCCGCAGGCGCCGCTCCCGGCCTCGGGCGCGCCCGGGCGCCTGAGGAACGGAACGCGCCCGCGCGTCCCCGGATCGCGGAACAGGAGGCGACTGGACATGAACCTGATGATGGCGATCCTCGCCGGCTCGTGCGCCGCGACGGGTGCCGTTCCCCTCCGACAGGAGGCGTTCGAGCAGTCCGGCGCCCGATTCTTGCCCGTCTCGGTCGCGGACGACTTAGAGCGCCCGAGGGCGCCACCCCCGGGAGGGCCAGAAGGGCGCGACCCGGAGGAGGTCGCTCCCCGCTTCTCCCTCGGCCCCGCCGCCGGCTATCTGCGCGCCCGCGACGCGGACCGGGGGACCTGGTTCGGCGGCCTCCAGGTCCGCGCGCGCTTGGCCCCGGTGCTTGCGGTCGAGGGCTCCATCACGTTCCACCAGGACGAGTTCCTGGACGGGGACGTCGAGGTGACCCGGTATCCCGTCCAGGTCACGGCGCTGCTCTATCCCCTCGGCGACGGCCCCCTGCGGCCCTACGGCCTGGCGGGGGCCGGATGGTACTCCACGCGGTACGAGTACGGCGGCCTCCTCTCCCCGTTCGAGGACGAGAGCGACCGGAGCTTCGGCTTCCACGCGGGCGCCGGCCTGGAGATCGGCCTGGGGCCCTCCGCCTCGATCTTCGCCGACTTCCGCTGGATCTTCCTCGACGAGCCGGGCGTGGACAACAGCCGGCTCGAGGACGAGGAGTTCGACTACGGCCAGGTGGCCCTCGGCCTGAGCCTGCAGTTCTGAAGCGCCGCGATCCGGGCGCCGGAGGATGCGGGACGTCTCGCCCTTCCTCGGGCGGCCCGGGCCCTGGGCGGCGATCCGAGGACCGTTACCTCTTCACGTACTTCCAGTGGCGCGGCTTTCCCTGCGAAAGCCATTCGAGGATCGTGGCGAGCCGTCGCCGGCGGGTCTCTTCCCGCTTCGCCTCCGTGATCCACTCGATGTATTCACGTCGGTGGCTCGGCGGGAAGCCTTCGAAGGCCGCGAGCGCCTTCCTGTTCTTCCTGAGCGCCGCCTTGAGGACGGGCGGAACCGCGGGCGTCGGCTTGGGCCTGGCCTTGCTCCTGGCCCTCGGGGCCGCGCCCCGTTCGTTGAGCTCGACGGCACGCCGGATGTACCCGAGGAGGACCTCGTCGGGCGGGAGCTCCAAGACGCCGGTGATCTTCGCGCCCATGGGCCCCCGGGTCCGAAACGGGCGCTCCGGATCGGGGAGGACGTCCTGCCGCCAGAAGCCGAACGCGGCGTGCCGCTTGAACGCGGCGGCGCCGCCGACCATGCCTTTGTACTCGAAGCTCGGCACGCCCCGGCAGGGGCGAGTTTCCTGGACATCCCGGGCGGGGGAGATAGACTCTCCGGCGTGTGGGAAGCATCGGAGGAGCCATGAACCGGAAGATCGCTGCCGCGTGTGGATCGTTCCTCTTCGCCGGGATCGTCGCCCGGGCCCTCCCGCAGGACGGGCCGCCCCTGCCCAAGCCGCAGAAGGAGCACGAGTGGCTCCGGCAGCTCGTCGGCGAATGGGACGCGGAAGGAGAGGCCTGCATGGAGCCCGGCAAACCCCCCATCCAGATCAAGGGCACGGAGAGCAGCCGGATGATCGGGGGCTTCTGGGCGGTCTTCGAGCACCGGGGAGACTTCATGGGCTCCCCCTTCACCGGGATCATGACGCTCGGGTACGACCCGGAGCGGAAGAAGTACGTGGGCACCTGGATCGATTCGATGGGCAGCTATCTCTGGCGCTACGAGGGGACGCTCGACGCCTCCGGCAGGATCCTGACCCTGGACAGCGAAGGTCCCTGCCACGAGACCCCCGGCAAGCTCGCGAAGTACAGGGAGTCCATCGAGATCAAGGACAAGGATCGGAAGCACTTCGTCTCGAAGATCGAGAGGAACGGCCAGTGGGTGACCGGGATGACGATGACCTCCCGCCGGAGGAAATAGCCCGGATCACGATCGCGACTCGGGGGGCGCACCGCCGTGCCGTCCGACGCCGACGCTTTCGGAACCCTTCTCGCGCGGCCCTCGGCGGTCCTGGATGCTCGGCCGACCCTTCCCACGCCCTCGGGGGGCCGGACCCACGCCCCTTCCGCGAATCCCCGCTGTTACCTCCCCGAGGATATGACGTACCCCAGTAGTGGTGGGGCCCTCGGGGCCCGGCGGTGACGGCAAGAGCCGTTCCGTCCCAGGTTTCGCGTCCGGTCTGAGAGGAGGCGGGGCTCGTCCCCGTGTGCGGCGCTTGATCCTGACGATTCCGGAGTGCCCGAGATCCGCGAGACGCGCCGCCGCCCTCCTCGCCCTCCTCCTTCTCGCCGCCACGGGGATCGCCGGTGCCGAGCCCATTTCCGTGGGCCAGACCCTGACCGGCCTGCGCTTCGAGTGGAAGCGCGGCTACGGCTCCCGCTCGGCGGGGGCATACGGGCAATACGAGGTCGAGCTCGCCTCCGGCCGCTCGTATGAGATCTTCACGTCCGACGCGACCGGAGGGAATACGAGCGACCCGTATCTGTATCTCCTCACCGCCGCCGGAGCGATCGCGGCGGAGGACGACGATTCGGGCGGCGGCCTGAACTCGAAGCTCGTCTTCAGCCCCGCAAGTTCAGGCACCTACCTCATCCGCCTCCGTGCCTACGGCTACAAGAGGTACGGGTACTGCTCGCTGACCGTGCGGGAGGAGGCCGCGCCGCCCCCGGCCGCCGAGGCCGCGATCCGTCCCGGCGACGTCCTGTACGGCCAGGTCTTCGAGTGGCGCAGGGAATACTCCGGCCGGCGCGACGGGACCTACGGACAGTATCGGATCGACATGCGCGCGCAGGAGGAGTACACCTTCGAGACTTCGGACTCCGCGGGAGGCGACAACGACACCTACCTGTATCTCCTCGAGTCCTCCTTCTCGGTCGTCCGATACGACGACGATTCCGGGGAGGGATACCACTCGAGGCTCCGCTTTCAACCCGCGACGGACGGCGTCTATTACCTGCGGCTCCGCGCCTACCGCCGCGGAGCCTCGGGCACCTGCACGCTCCGCGTCACGGCTTCAACGTCGACGCCGGGCGATCCCCTGTATCCCGATCTCATCGTGTGGACCGACCGGCTCCGTGACGCGCACGTCTCCCGGGAGGGCGGCCGCAAGCTGCTTCGCTTCTCCAACGGCGTGCCCAATGCCGGCGCAGGACCTCTGGAGGTCTACGGGGTCGTCGACGGCACGGGTCAGACCCAGGCCTACCAAGTCGTCTACAACGACAACGGTTCCCGGACGACCCATTCCGTCGGAACCTTCAGTTTCGCGGGACACGAGGACCACAACCACTGGCACTACGACGACTTCGCGCAGTACGAGCTGAGGGACCCCTCCGGCAACCTCGTCCGCGCGGGGGAGAAGATCAGCTTCTGCCTCATGGACGTCTCCCGCTACGACGGAAGCCTCCCGGGCAGCCCGTCGAGCGGCGTCTACAGTTGCTCCCGCCAAGGAATCTCGGTGGGATGGGCCGACATCTACGGCGCCGATCTCGAGGGCCAGCATATCGACATCACCGGCGTCGCGGACGGCGATTACACCCTCGTCTCGATCGTCGACCCGACGGGCCGCCTCCACGAGTCGAACCGCGCCAACAACCTCGCCCGGATCGGAATCCGGATCTCGGGGGACGGCGTGGCGATCCTCCCGTGAAGGCGGCTCTGATCGTCGCGTCCGCCGCGAGCCTCCTGGGCGCCGTCACGATCCTCTTCCGGCCCAGGCTCGAGGCGCGCCCGGGGCCGAGACCGCAGCCCGCCCTCCCTCCGGCCCCTTCCGAGCTCCGTTCGCGTCCGCCGTCGGACGACGCACGCGACGTCGACTCCCCCCTCCTCGGGAGCGCGGCCGACGGGGGACCGGCCGAGGCGGGCCGGAGGATCAAGGAGCACGTGCGGGGATCCGCGGGCCGTCCCGTCGGCGACCTGGCCCGCGCGGAGGAGGAGCTCCTTCGTCTCCTCCGGGGGCTCTCCGCACCGCAGGCGGTGGAGCTGCTGCTCGAGGCCGAGAGCCCCGTGGGGATCCACCTCGTCCTCCGGGCGGTCGACGAAGGACTGCGGGTGGATCGGCTGCCGTGGGAGGAGGCGCTGGGAGCGGGGCTGGAACGCCTGGCGGGAGACGCGGGACGGCTGGAGGCGTTCGCCGAGCTCCTCGAGCCTCGCTTCCGGACGCCGGAGGGACGAGGGCATGCCGCCCGCCTTCTTCGCAAGAGGGCCTCCGACGACCGGCTGACCGCACTGGCGGGGCGCCTCGCCGCGGGCAGCGGCGCCGAGGCGGAGGTCCGGGAGTGGCTCTGGTCGCGCGTGCCGGGCCCCGGTGCCGTCGAGGCCTTGGGACACCTCGTTCCCCCCGATGAGGCCGTGCGGCTCGAGGCCTTGGGGCCCGGGCGGCACGTCCTGCGCTCCCTGTCGACCGCCTACGAGCGCACGAAGGACCCCGCCTTCAAGGTCTCGATGCTCCGTCTGCATCGATGAAGGAAGCGGACCCCGCGCGGACGTTGCGGGCGGCGCTTTCACCGCGGAACTCGCGGCCCGTCGCGCCCCCCTGGCACGGCCGTCCTGAGTCGGTCCAGGCGAGTTCGTGAAGACCCAAGACTGCTCCCAGGCGGTGTAAGCCCTTCCGGTCCGGAGGGGCGCGGGTCGGCGTCCGCCCTCCGGCCACCCAACGTCTGTTAAGGGCCGTCATGTTGCATTGGCCGAGCCCAGTTCGGCTACTTCGACAGTAGAATACCCTTCTCCGGAGGCGAGGAGCGCGAGAGGGCCCCCCGCTTGCCGAGTAGGGGAAGGCCCTCATGACAAGGGCCTTCCCCCCTCACAGGTAGGGTCGAGGGCTGGCGCGGTAGCCTCGCGGCCCCGTTTCCAGCCCCCGCCTCGTCGATCCCGGCGGGCCCATTACGGGCACCGGGCTCTCCTGTCCGCTTCGCCTCAAGGGTTATGAGACCTATCGAGCGGAAGCCGCTTTCAGCATTGGCTCAAGGAGTCGCACCTGGTACTGGTTGAACAACTCCAGGGCGCTATAGAGCCATTGCCTACTCCACCGCTTCCACCCAAAGCCCCGACGCATCCGTGCCCGCATCAGGTGTCGCCGCACCTTCTTTTCCACCCAGTCTCGGATGAAGCCAAAGCATCGACTCGACTGTCCCACGGCAACGTAGTTCACCCAGCCGCGGAGGATCGGGTTGATGAGTTCCACCACCCTCCTCACGGGCTGGGACTCGAAGCTTCGAAAGACCTCCTTGAGCTTCCGCACAAGGGCCGTTCGCTTCTTGAGCTTTGGCGTATACTGCGGCCGCCAAGAGCCCCTGAGGCTCCGGACCCTACGGAAGTCGAACCCAAGAAACGCGAAGCTCTCTCCTTTGGCCAAGTCCACGATTCGGCTTTTCTCTTCATTGACCTCGACTTGGAGTTTGGCCAGTTCCTCTCGAAGCCGCTTTTCCACCGCCTTCACGAGCCAGTCATGTCGCGGATAGGCATCCACAAGGATCGCCAGATCGTCCGCAAAGCAGGCGTATTCCAGCGCCTCGTGCTTCCCATAGCGGGTGACCTCTTTGGCCTTTCCAAGCATCTTGTCCACCTCGTTGAGGTAGAGATTGCTCAGGACGGGGGAGATCACACCCCCCTGGGGGACGCCCTTTTTCCCAGACGCCTCAAGGATCATCTTGAGCAAGTGCGTTGACCCGGATCCGGACCTTCATGGCCTCTCCTCCCCGATGGACGCGGCCCGGCATTGTCCCCTCGAGGGCGGCGGCTGTCACGAGAAGAGCGCCGAGGTTACCTGTACCGGGGCCTCGCCAGGGACGCCTTCGCCGACGCCGCCTCCGTGAGGGGAGGGCCGCGTCGCGACGCGCGAGGCGGACCCCGCCGCTCGGCCCGGGCGGTCACGGCGGGTCGCGACCGTGTAACCGGTGCGAAAGGCCATCGTAAACAGCGGTGTGGGATGCACTCCAGGTTCCGGGCACCGCCGCTCGCCGGCATCGGAAGCGCGGGCGCGGCCCCGGACGCGAGGCCCGCCCCCCGCGCGGCGGACCTGAAGGCCTCCCTGGCGGCGCCGGCTCGGACCGCGGGCGCCGGGCGGCCGGGGCGTGGGCGGCCGGCGGGCCGCGCCCGCTTCCAGGACCTCCGGGGCGGGACTCCTCGTGTCCGGACCATCGTCGGTCCGACCCTCTCTTATCGCGTGTGAGGATCTCATGAGACATCTCCATCTCGAACTGGAAAAGCTCGAGCCGCGGATCGCCCCGGGGCTGCTGCCCATCGGGGGCTGCGGCGCCGACTCGGGCGAGTCGGGGAGCAAGGGCTCAGGGGACAGCGGCAGCAAGGGCTCCAAGAGCGGCGGATCCAAGGATTCCGGCAGCAAGGGCTCCAAGGGCTCCGGCTCGAAGGACTCCGGGAGCAAGGGCTCCAAGGGCAGCGGATCCAAGGATTCCGGCAGCAAGGGCTCCAAGAGCGGCGGATCCAAGGATTCCGGCAGCAAGGGCTCCAAGGATTCCGCCAGCTGCGGCTCCAAGAGCGGCGGGTCCAAGGACTCCGGCAGCAAAGGCTCGAAGAGCTCCGGGAGCAAGGACAGCTAGCAGGAGCGGCCGCGGAACGCGTTCATATCCCCGGGGAGCGGGGAAGGCCGCCTAGCCTGCGGCCTTTCCCGGCCCCACCCTTCCGGCCTGGGGCGGGAAGGAGGGGCGCCTCGACCGGGGGGACGCCCCGGCGGCCGGTCGCCGATGGACTCGAGCCTTCCCCGATTCCGGAGAGACCTCGAATGCCGTTCCCTGGAGACCTCCCGCGGGACGGCCTTCGTGGTGAAGGATCCCCGGACCGGAAGCTACTTCCGGCTGCGGGAGGTGGAGCGCTTCGTCACGGATCAGCTCGACGGAGAGACCCCGCTCGGCGTCGTCCGCGAGCGCGTCGAGCGGAAATTCGCGGCCGGGATCGCCGACGACGCCCTCGCCGGGTTCATCCGGACGCTGGACCGCAACGGGCTGCTCGAGGGACGGCCGGGCGCCGCCTCGGACCGCCGGCCGCGCCGCGGGAGGTTTTCGGGAAACCTGCTGCACCTGCGCTTCCGGCTCATCGACCCGGACGCGGTCCTCGGCTTGCTCGTGCGTCCGCTCGGCTGGCTCTTCAGCCCCTTCTTCGTCCTCCTCTCCCTGGCCCTGCTGGCGTCGGCGGTCGCGGTCTGCGCGCTCCACTGGGAGGACTTCGTGCGGGACGCCGCGCCCCTGTACGACGTCTCGACCCTGCCCCTCCTGGCGGCGACCCTCTTCGCGGTCCTCTCCGCCCACGAGTTCGCCCACGCGCTGACCTGCAAGCGGTTCGGGGGCGAGGTGCTGGAGATGGGATTCCTCCTCCTGTACTTCCAGCCCGCGCTCTACTGCGACGTGAGCGACGCCTGGCTCTTTCCGAAGAAGTCCCGGCGGCTCTGGGTCGGCTTCTCGGGCCCCTACTTCGAGCTCTTCCTGTGGGCGATGGCCATCCTGGCCTGGCGGGGCGCGGACCCGGGCACCTGGGTCCACGACGTCTCCCTCGTCGTCGCCGCCACCTCCGGGATCAAGACCCTCTTCAACTTCAATCCGCTGATCAAGCTCGACGGCTACTACCTGCTCAGCGACTGGCTCGACATCCCCAACCTCCGTCAGAAATCGTTCGCCTACCTGGGGGAGTTCATCCGGACCCTGGGAGGTCTCCGGCGCCCGCTGCCCGAGGCGGCGCCCCGGGAGCGCCGGATCTTCCTGGCCTACGGACTGAGCGCCTGGCTCTTCTCCGTCTCGCTCCTGGGCTACCTGGGGCTGACCTTCGGGGAGTTCCTGATCCTCGAGGGGCAGCGGCTGGCCTTCGTCGCGCTGGCGGCCCTCCTCGCGGTCCGCCTCCGCCGGAGGCTGGCCGGCCTGTCCCCGGGGCGGCCGAAGGCGGACCCGGAGCCCCCCCGCCCGCGCCGGCATCCACCCCGGCTCGTGCGGAGCCGCTTCCTCTGGCTCGCGGCCGCGGGCGCCCTGCTCCTGCTCCTGTTCCACGGGAACATGGAGCTCAGGGTCTCGGGACCCGTCGCGGTGCTCCCGCAGCACAACGCCGACGTCCGGGCGGAGATCGACGGCGTCGTCGCGGAGATCCACTTGGAGGAGGGGCAGGCCGTCCGCGCGGGCGACCTGGTCGCGCGGCTGTCGGGACGGGAGTACCGGGCGGAGCTCCAGAAGACCGAGGCCGAGCTCCAGCACGTGCGGGCCCGGCTGGACCAACTCGTCGCCGGCCCGACCCCGGGGGAGATCGAGGTGGCCCGGAGCGTGGTGGGCCGGGCGCAGGACCGGCTCCGGTTCGCCCGGGCCCGGCGGGAGCGCAGCGAGGCGCTCGTCCGGGAGCAGCTCATCCCCCGGACCGATTCCGACGTCGCCCGCGAGCTCGAGACGGAGGCCCTCAACGAGCTCGCCGAGGCCCAGAGCCGGCTCGACGTGCTCCTGGCAGGGACGCGGCCGGAGGAGATCCGGGCCGCGGTGGCGGAGCGGGCGCGCCTCGAGGCCCAGCGGGACTTCCTGCGGGGCCAGCTCGAGCGCCTGGACGTGGTGAGCCCGGCCGCCGGGATCGTCACCACGCCCGGCCGCCAGCTCCGGGCGCTCCTGCGCCAGGCGGTCTCGAGGGGGGGGCTGGTCGCCAAGGTGCACGAGTACGGCGCGGTCACCGTGGAGGCCCTGATCTCGGAGAAGGAGATCGCGGACGTCAGGGTCGGCCAGGAGGCCGCCGTGAAGACCCGCGCGCATCCCGAACGCCTCTTCTTCGGCCGCGTCACGGAGATCGCCCCCACCGCCCAGGGCGCCCTCGGGTCCGCGGCCGGCGCGGAGCCGGCACCGGCCCTCCAGGGCGAGGGCGGCCGGGGAGAGGCGCTGATCCGGGTGCTGACGGAGATCGACAACCGGCACGGTCTCCTCAAGCCGGGGATGACGGGCATGGTCAAGATCGACTGCGGGGAACGGCGGCTCGTGGACCTCGTGCTGCGGCGCCTCTCGCGGACGTTCCGGGTCGAGTTCTGGTCGTGGTGGTGAACGGGGGCCGTCCCCGGAGGGAGAACCATGGCGGTCTTGCCTGAGCCGAGCGCACTCGACGTACGCATCGGGGATCCGGGAGCCGACGGAGCCGGCCGGCCCGGGACGGGGCCGGCGGGCGCCGCCCTGCCGGTCGACGCGGACGAGAGCCTGTACCTGGTCGGAAGGCCGAAGCTGAGGCAATTCCTCCGCTTCATTCGCGACCACGCCGTCGATCCGCCCGCCGAGGGCGTCCTCGGCGCGGAGTGGGAGGAGGCGCGCGCCCGGATCGTCGAACTCGAGAAGACCGAGGCCGGCCTCGCGGAGCGGCCGACGATCAGGAAGGTCGAGGTGGACTCCAAGTACCGCCCGCTCCTGGCGGAGCTGCTGAAGGACCCCCTCGTCCGGAACGGCTTCAACACGGTCCCGACGGAGGTGGCGTTCGTCGAGCTCGACCGGATGGTGGTGTACCAGAAGCACATCGACCTCACGTACGTCCGCGAGCTCCAGGGACGCCTGGGCCGGTCTCCGGGCGACGAGGAGGTGTTCCGGACCTGCCTCCCGTTCGACCACCCCCGCCCTCCCTTCAAGTGGTCGCGGCTCGACGGGGAGAGCTTCGTCTTCGTGTCGAGGTCCAACGACCTGCGGTTCCTCGGGGCCATGCCCCTCGAGCCCGGCCACGTCCGGGACACCCCGCATCCGGGCAGCCTGGTGGGGGTCGTGGGGCTGGCGGTGGGCTACGGGTCCAACTTCCTCAACGCCGTGCACTGCGAGGATCGGCTGGTGCTCAACAACGGGAGCCATCGTGCCTACGCGCTGCGGGAGCTGGGGATCCGGGAGGTCCCCTGCATCGTCCAGCACGTCTCGACGCGGGAGGAGCTCGAGATGGTGGGATCGGCGGAGCTCCGGCGCGATCCCGACCTCTACCTCAAGCACCCGCGTCCGTCCCTCCTGAAGGACTACTTCGATCCGCGCCTCAGGCGGGTGGCGGCCGTGCGACGCCTGGTGCGGCAGATCCGGGTCCGGTACTCGGTGAGCGAATGCTTCGTGCCGGCGCTATAGGCGGGAACGCGGCCCCCGCGCCCTCCGCGGGAACCGGCCGCTGGGAGGCGTGGGACCGCTTCCTCGAGTCCAGGGACGACGCGGGCTTCATGCAGTCGTCCTGGTGGGCGGACTTCCGGCTCGACGCGGGATACGGCCACTTCGGCGCGATCCTCAAGGATCGCGGAGAGATCGTCGGGGGCGCGCTCGTCCTGACGTTCTCGCGGGAAGGGACGCGCTTCTACTACGTGCCGGAGGGGCCGGTTCTTCCCGAGGACGAGGCGGGCGCCGAGCAGGTGTTCGGGGCCCTGCTCGACGTCATCGACGCCCGCCGCCGGGCCGAGGCGGAGCCCGTGAGCCACGTGCGACTGGAGCCGCGTTGGGAGGTCCTGCCGCGCTTCCTCCGGGATTTCCGGCCCGTTCCCGCCTTCTCCGACCCCTACATGGAGCCGCGGGACACGCTCTGCGTCGACCTGCGGCTCTCCGAGGAGGCCCTGCTGGCGCAGATGAAACCCAAGGGCCGGTACAACATCGCCGTGGCGCGGCGTCACGGCGTGGAGGTGGTCGAGGACGGCTCGGACCGCGGCCTGGCGGACTTCCTCGACCTCTACGGCGAGACCATGGACCGGCAGGGACTGGGCGCGAAGCCGGACGACTACTTCCGGAAGCTCCTCTCGCTCCTCGGCCCCTCCCGGCGGGGCTCCCTCTTCTTCGCCGAGTACCGGGGCCTGCGGCTCGCCGCCGCCCTGGTGGTCCATTTCGGGCGGAGGACCACGTACTTCTTCGGCGGGTCCCGAGCCTGCCATCGGGAGGTGATGTGCCCCTACCTGCTCCACTGGGAGATCATGAGGCGGGCCCGGGAGAGCGGGCGCGAGTGGTACGACTTCTGGGGCGTCGCGCCTCCCGAGGCGGAAGGCCATCCCTGGCGGGACATCAGCGCCTTCAAGCGCAAGTTCGGAGGGCGGGAAGTCCGCCTGGTCCCGACGCTCGACTCCGTCCTCGATCCCGCGGCCTACCGGGACTACCGCGAGAGGGCGCGCGGCTAGAGCGGGTCCGACCTCGCCAAGACTGCTCCCAGGCGGTGTAGGCCCTTCCGGTCCGGAGGGGCGCGGGTCGGCGTCCGCCCTCCGGCCACCCAACGTCCGTTAAGGCCCATTATGTTGCTTGAGGCGGAGCGCGTCCGCCCCCTTCGAAGGTAGAATACCCGCGTCCGGACCGGAGGAGAGGAGGGGAGGTTCCCCCTTTGAAACGCCTACCCTCCGGAGCCGCGGCGAATCGCTGGCGCGGAGAAGGGCGGCTCCGGTACCATCGGCGGAATGAGGCCGGCCCTCCTGGCCCTCGCGCTCCTGGCCCGGCAGGAGGAGGCCAATCCCCTCGCGGGCGCGATCGACTTCCACTGCCACTCGGGACCCGACGCGGTGCCCCGGTCGGTGAACGACCTCGAGCTCGTCCGGCTGGCCAGGCGGGCCGGCCTCCGGGGGCTGGTCCTCAAGAACCACTTCACGATGACCGCCGACCGGGCCGCCCTCGCGATGCAGGAGGTGGGCGGCATCGAGGTCTTCGGCGGCGTCGTCCTCAACCGCGCGGTCGGCGGGCTGAACGCCGAGGCGGTCCGCACGATGGCGCGGTTCGAGGGCCGCCGGGGCAAGGTCGTCTGGCTCCCGACCTTCGACGCCGAGAACCACGTGAAACACGCCCGGGAGGACCGGCCCTTCGTGCCCGTCGTCCGGGACGGGGCCCCGGTCCCCGAGCTCGCGGAGGTCTTCAAGGCCGTGGCCGAGCACGACCTCGTCCTCCAGACCGGCCACGCCTCGGTCGCCGAGTGCGGCATCCTCATCGAGGCGGCGAAGAAGGCGGGGGTGAAGCGGATCCTGGTCACCCACGCGATGGCCGACCCGATCAACGCGGCGGAGGCCGACCTCAAGCGCTTCGCCGCGATGGGGGCGCTCATGGAGTGCGTCTGGGCAACCCACATCGCCGGACCGCACGCGCCCTCGGCCTCCGGCCGCGGCCAGAAGCAGGTGACGGTGGCGGAGTACGCGAAGGCGATCCGGGCCGTGGGGGCGGAGCACTTCGTCCTCTCGAGCGACCTCGGCCAGCAGCTCAACCCCGTGCACGCCGACGGCCTGCGGGCCTTCATCGTCGGGCTGCAGGCGGAAGGCCTGACCCCGCGCGAGGTCGACCTCGTGGCGCGCCGGAACGCAGCCCGCCTCCTCGGCCTCGAGCGGTAGCCTTTTCCGGCCTCAACGGACTTTGCCCTCTCCCCGGCGCCTTGCTATAGTCCGGCCATGAACATCTCAACCCTCCCGAGGACTGCCCTCGCGCTCCTCCTGGCCGGCGCCGCGGCCGCCGCGCCCCAGGACGAGCCGCCCCTCCTGGGCTTCGGCCCCGAGCGGGCCGCCGCCCAGCGCGCGCTCGAGAAGCGCTTCGACGCCCTCGTCCGCGCGGAGAACCTCGAGGCGTGGCTCCGGCGCATGGCCGCCCGGCCCCACGCGCTGGGCTCGGCCTTCGGGAAGGAGAACGCCGAGTTCATGGCCGGGCTCTTCCGCTCCTGGGGCTACGAGGCCGCCCTCGAGGAGTTCCGCGTCCTCTTCCCCGTCCCGAAGACCCGCCTCCTCGAGATGACCGCGCCCTCGGCCTTCACCGCCTCGCTCGCCGAGCCCGCGCTCAAGGAGGACGCCGCGTCCGGGCAGTCCGGCGAGCAGCTCCCGACCTACAACGCCTACTCGATCGACGGGGACGTCTCGGGAGAGCTGGTCTACGTGAACTACGGGGTCCCCAAGGACTACGAGGAGCTCGACCGCCGCGGGATCGACGTCCGCGGGAGGATCGTGATCGCCCGCTACGGCGGCTCCTGGCGCGGGATCAAGCCCAAGGTCGCCGCCGAGCGCGGGGCGATCGGCTGCCTCATCTACTCCGACCCGCGCGAGGACGGCTTCTTCCAGGGCGAGGCCTACCCCCGGGGCGCCTGGCGGCGCGCGGACGGCGTCCAGCGGGGCTCCGTCATGGACATGCCCCTCCAGCCGGGCGACCCGCTCACGCCGGGCCGCGGCTCGACCCCCGGGGCCGAGCGCCTCCCGCTCCGGGACGCGGCCACGCTCACGAAGATCCCGGTCCTACCGATCTCTCACGCGGACGCGCTTCCCCTCCTCCGGGCCCTGGGCGGCCCCGTCGCGCCCGAGGCCTGGCGCGGGGCGCTCCCCCTCACCTACCGCCTCGGCCCCGGGCCCGCCCGCGTGCGGCTCAAGCTGGAGTTCGACTGGAGGACCGTCCCGCTCTACAACGTGGTCGCCCGCCTCCCGGGCTCCGAGCGGCCCGACCAGTGGATCCTCCGGGGAAACCACCACGACGCCTGGGTGAACGGCGCCGAGGACCCCGTGAGCGGCATGGTCGCCGTCCTCGAGGAGGCCCGCGCCATCGGCGAGCTCGTGAAGGCCGGCCTCCGCCCGCGCCGGACCCTCGTCTACCTCGCCTGGGACGGCGAGGAGCAGGGCCTGATCGGCTCGACCGAGTGGGTCGAGACCCACGCGGACGAACTCCGCCGGAAGGCCGTGGCGTACGTCAATTCCGACTCGAACGGCCGCGGCTTCTTCCGGGCCGGGGGCTCCCACGCGCTCGAGACCCTCGTCCACCAGGCCGCGCGGGACGTGGCGGACCCGCAGACCGGGATCAGCGTCGCCGAACGCCTCCGCGCGCTCCGGCTCACGCGCGGCTCGGCCGAGGAGCAGCGCGAGGCCCGCGAGCGGGCGAACCTGCGCCTGAACGCGCTCGGCTCGGGCTCGGACTACACGGCCTTCCTCGACCACCTGGGCGTGGCCTCGCTCGACGTCCGCTTCGGCGGCGAAGGCGCGGGCGGCTCCTACCACTCGATCTACGACTCGATCGACCATTTCACCCGCTTCGTCGACCCCGGCTTCGCGTACGCGGCCGCCCTCGTCCGGACCGCCGGGCGCATCGTGCTCCGCCTGGCCAATGCCGACGTCCTCCCCTTCGACTTCGCCGCCTCGGCCGACGCGGTCTCGGTCTACGCGGGCGAGGTCGTCCGCCTCGCCGACCAGATGCGGGAGGAGACCGAGCGCGAGAACCGGCTGATCCGCGAGGGCCGCTACCGCGCCGCCGCCGACCCGAAGGAGCCCTTCGTCGAGCCGAAGCCGAAGGACCCCGTGCCGCACCTCGAGTTCGCCCCGCTCCGGAACGCCTTCGACCGCCTCGCCCGCGCGGCGCGGGCCTTCGAGGAAGCCCGCCGCGCCCTCGAGCGCTCCGGGAAGTCCCCCGGACCCGAGGCCGCGCTCGAACTCGACCGCCTCCTCCTCGGGAGCGAACGGCGCCTCGCGCCCGACGCGGGCCTCCCCCGCCGGCCCTGGTACCGCCACCTCGTCTACGCGCCCGGCTTCTACACGGGCTACGGGGTGAAGACGCTCCCCGGCGTGCGGGAGGCGATCGAGGAACGGAAGTGGGACGAGGCCGCCGCGCAGGTCGAGGCGACGTCCCGCGCCCTCGAGGCCTACGCGCGGGAGATCGAACGGGCCGCGGGGATCCTCTCCGCCGTGGCCCGCTGAGCCGCGCCCGGTCCGGGGGGGGCCCCTCCCTCGCGGGGGGAGGGGCCCCGGAACTCGGGCGGCCGGACTACGGCGCCGCCCTCACGATGACCGTGCCCTTCATCGCCGGGTCGATCATGCAGTGGTACTCGTACCGGCCGGCCTTCTTGAAGACGTACTCGAAGGCCGCTCCGGACCGGATCGGCCCCGAATCGAAGAGCGGCTTCTCGTCCTGAGCGGGCTCGCCGGGTCGGCCCCGGGAAGTCACCGTGTGGACCGTCTTCGTGGCGTTCTTCCACACCACCTTCTGCCCGGCGGCGACCTCCACGCGGTCGGGCGAGAACCCCTGGTCGGTGATCTGCACCGTCGTGTCCTCGACCGGGAGCGCGAAGGCCCCGCCGGCGAGCAGCGCGGACAGGGCCGCACCCAAGAACAACGCGCGACACGTCGTCATCTCGGCTTCCTCCTAACGCAATCCTGGTTCGTCCGGAGACCGGTCTCCCCTGCCCTTCAGGGCGGACCTATCTACGACGTGGCGAGGGCCGCGTTACGGGACGGACCGCCGGCGACCGGGTCTCTTCCGGCTTTCGAGGGACCGCCCGCCAGGGAGGCGACGGGCCCCGACCGTGTAACGCGCGGCCCCCCCTGTCGTACATAGGGGTGAAAGGCTCGCCACGGAACGGGGCCCCGCGAGGAGGCGGTTCCGTCCCGGACTTCTCTCCACCGTACCCCCGACGGACAGAACCTTGGAAGGGAGGCACAATGAGAACCCTGACCGCGCTGGCCGCGGCGGCCCTCCTGGCCCTTCTCGGGGCCTGCCGCGCGGACGACCTGGGCAGCGGGATCAATACCGTCAGCCGGGACTACTCGAGGCCGGCCCCCGACGTGTGGAAGGCGGCCGAAGAGAGCGTCCGCTCGGCGGACCTGGAGATCACGAGCGCCCGGCACGACCGGCTGGGCGGCGAACTCCTCGCCCGCCGCGCCGAGGGCCGCGACGTGAGGATCCATGTCCGGAGCCTGGACGAGAAGCGGTGCCGGGTGTCGGTCCGCTTCGAGCCGGGCGACCGCGACCTCGCCAGCCTGCTCCACGAGCGCATCGCCGCGGGAGTCGGCCTGGGCGAGGCGACCGCCGGCTTCTTCGGCGGCGACTCCCTCGAGGCGGAGTACCCGGCGGATCTGAAGTCCTGCCTCGCGCCCGCCCGCCGGGCGTTCGCGGCGGCCGGAGCCGAGGTCACGGCCGAGGAGACGCACGCCTCCTGGGCCCGCATCGACGGCCGGCTCCGCGACTCGACCCCCGCGCGGATCCGCCTGGACCGCGTCGGGGACCTCCGGACTCGAGTCGCCTTCATCGCCGGCACCGTGAAGAGCGACGACCACCGCGCGCTCGTCCTGCGGCTGAAGGAGGAATTCGAGTCCCGCTTGGCCCTGGAAGGGGAGGGCGAATAACCCCCGCCCCGCCCCCCCCGCGAGGCCTCCCGGGACGGCCCCTCGGGCCGACCGGGAGGCCGCTCCCGGAACCCGAGACTTCGGAAGGAGGGAACGGATGATCGGATTCGACGACACGCAGATCATGGGGGAGCGCTACGACTTCCCCACGACCTCATGGACCCTGGTCCGCGCCGCGAAGGACGTCCGCGCTCTCGAGCGGCTGATCACCCTCTACTGGAAGCCGCTCTATTTCTTCGTCCGGCAGCGGGGCTACTCGAACGAGAACGCGAAGGATCTCGTCCAGGGCTTCCTCACCCATTTCCTCGAGCACCACGCGTTTTCGAAGGCGGATCCAGCCCGCGGCCGATTCCGGGGTTACCTCCTGGCGGCCCTGGAGAACTACATGAAGGACGCCCTCAAGGCGCAGGCGAGGACCAAGCGCGGGGGAGACGAGACGATATTCTCCCTCGACTTCGCCCAGGGAGAGACGGAATACGCGCGCGAGGTGGAACGGGGCGAGCCCCCCGAAGCGGTCCTGAACCGCGCCTGGGCGCGGGGGCTCTGGAGACACGCGCTCAAGGAGCTCCAGGGCCGGCCCGAGCACCTCAAGGCCTTCCAGCTCTACCTGGCGGACGCGGACTACCCCGAGATCTGCCGCGAGACGGGCCTCTCCCCGAACGCCGCCCGGACCGCCGTCCACCGGCTCAAGGGACAGCTTCGCGAGCTCCTGCTCGGCCACATCCGGGAGACGGTCTCGAACGAGACCGACCTCAAGATCGAGGTCGAGGAGTTCAAGAGCCTCCTGTCTTGAGTTCCCGTCCCGGGCCGGGCGGCCTTTCCCCCGCCGGGGAGGACTGCTAGAGTCCGGCCATGGCGTCGCCCTCGGGCCCCGGGGCCGGACCGGTCGAAGTGACCTGCCCGTACTGCGGAGAGCCGGGCGAGGTGGAGGCGGAAGAGGACGGCGACTTCGTCCAGGACTGCGCCGTCTGCTGCCGACCCTGGCGGGTCCGGGTCTCCCTCCGCCCGGACGGCTCGGCCGACGTCTCGGTCGCCGCCGAGGGCGAGTGAGCCCTACCGGTACTGCCTCTCCGTGCGGACGGAGCTCGCGAAGGGAACCCCGTCCAGCGTCCCGCCGAGCGGGCCCTCGGGGTTGAAGCGGACCTTCCGGCCGTCGCCGAGGTCGAACCCGGCGGGGGCGACGAACACGACCGGCGCGGGCGCCACGCCCTCGTCGGCCACCTCGAGCACGTGGAGGAAGAGCGTGCGCGCCCCGGTCCCCCGGTCGGCCGCCTCGATCCGCCAGGGGCAGACCGGCGGCCGCTTGCGGCCGGGCGAATCGTGGTTGTACTGGGCCGCGGGCTCGAGGGGATGCCCCCAGGCCTCCTTCCCCGGCCCGCCCCGGACGACGATCCCCGAGCCCGCGGGGAGGAGGGCGTGGAGGAAGGCGCGCGAGCGGCCCGTGGACGCGACCGTCCGGTCCCCGTCGGCCTCCGGGAGGCTGAGCCAGGAGAGGCGGCGCCCCTCGACCGCCGGCTCGGTCGGGACGTGGAGGAACCAGTGCCGGGCGAACTCGGCCTGCGTCGCCTCCACGCGGTCGAACACGATGAAGAACTCCTTGGCGCCCCGGAGATAGAGGAACTGCCGAGTCACTTCCTTGGCCTTGTGGTCGCTGTAGCCCTTGGAGAGGTCCGCCGCCGCGTAGGTGAAGTCCTTTCCGTGCTCGAAGGCGACCACGCTCCCCCGCTCCCGCGGCCAGGGGCCGCCCTCGTATACGTGTCGGAGGAGGCCGCCGTCGTTCTCGTTCCCCCGGTCGCGCCGGAACTTCTCGGCGGGGTCGAAGATCGTGACCAGGTTGTAGACGAGCGAGCCGCCGATGTAATAGTCGTCGTCGTTCCCCCCCTGCCCGCCCGCGCGCGAGACCAGGGCGCCCTTCCTCGAGACCAGGAAGTGGCCCTCGTCGTCCCGCGAGTGGCCGGCGAACTGGGGCCCGGCGCCGAAGAAGGCCCAGGTCGAGTCCGGGTCGTTCCAGGCGCTCCGCATGTAGACGTGCCCCGCGCCCGGGAAGAGGTAGCCGAGCGGGAGCGCCTCCGGGCCCTTCGGCGCGATCGAAGGGTCGAGGCAGGCCGCCCGCTGCCAGCGCTCGCGGATCCACTCCCGCCCCCGCTCGCCGAGCCACCGGGAGAGGCCGTCCCGCATCATGGGCGCCGCCCGGACGAAGGCCCCCGGGCGGCTTCCGTCCCCGTCGTCGATCCACGCCGTCCGGTCGTTGTGCGGCATCATCGTGTAGGCCACCCAGCGGGGCGACTCGGCGAGGTAGCCCCAGGGCTTCGAGGCCTTGAAGAGGTCGATCCCCGTGGCCGTCCGCCAGGCGTGGAAGGCGTAGGGGATGACCGTCACGGGGCCGTAGCCGCCGTGGCCCATCGACTCCGACCAGACGCCCCCCATCCGGTCGAAGGCGGGAAGGCACTCGGCGGGGACGCGGCGGTGCCAGGAGTCGAGGAAGGCCTTGGCGTCCGCCTCGAAGCGGGTGCCCGAGCCCAGGATGGCGAGCGAGATCAGGAGCTTCTGCGTGATCGCGTCCCGGCTGTGCATCACGTTCAGGTGGCTCGGCCCCCAGGTCTGGTTGTACTCCCAGTGCCCGTTCCGGAGCGTGATCTCCGGCCGGTCGGTGTACCAGCGGAGCCAGGAGCCCATCGCGTCGCCGTAGCGGACGCGCTGCTCGGGCGTGAGGGCGTCGTAGATCCAGTCGTAGGCGATCGGGTGGTACCCGAAGTGAGCGCCGTCCCGGGCCTGGAGCATCCGGCCGTCGCCCCACTGCCGGACGACCGCGGCCGCGTAGGGCCGGGCGTCGCCCCCCCGCGCGCGCTCGACGAGGTAGGCGAGCCCCAGGTTCATCAGGTCCTCGGGCGTGGCCCACTTGTTCCCGATGAACTCGACCCCGTTCCGGAGCGCGCGGTCGGCCCGCTCCTTGACGACCTTGTAGTCCTCGGCGAGCGGCCCGGCGCAGCGCTCGGCGACGGCCTTCGGGTCTTCGACGAAGATCCGGGGATGCTCCTTCCGGACGGCGTAGGCGTCCTGGAGGAGGAGGACGGCCAGGAGGGCGCTCGCCATGACCACCTAACGCGGAAGCCCCTCCCGGCGTGGCCGGCGAACGCTCGCGCCGCGCAGCCTCCCCGGGTAGAGTGACGGGGATGAAGAACCTCGCCCTCGCGCTCCCCCTCCTCCTCGGCGCCTGCGCCTCGGCCCCGGCCGGCGACGGGTTCGTCCCGATCTTCGACGGGAAGACGCTCGAGATCAACGGCCGCACGACCGCCCAGCTCATCGACCGCGAGCGCGGGAAGGCCGCGGCCGAGGGCGTGCTCGCCATGCCCGTCATCCCCGAGCCCATGAAGGTCCAGTACAAGGACCTTCGGCTGAGGACGCTCCCGCAGGGGCCCCCGGCCTCATCCGGCCCGTAACGCCCCCTCGGCCTCGTTCTCCCCTATAATAAAGCGGGGAGGGACATGCGCCCGGACCCGGGCGAGGAGAATGCGGATGGTCCTGGAAGCGGCTCCTTCCGAGGTCAGCCGGCACAAGTGCCTGATATACGAGGGGAGCCCGTCGGAGCAGCTGCCGGTGGTCGTCCCCTTCCTGATCGCCGGCCTGCGGGAGGGGCGTCGCTGCCTCTACCTGGGGGATCCGGAGACGGTGGACCAGGTCGACGGCGCCCTCGGCGACCGGGGGATCGACGTGGACCGGGAGGTCCGCCGCGGAGCCCTCCTGCTCTCCTCGGACCGGAGCCACCTGAAGGACGGCCTCTTCGACCCGGAGGCCATGGTGGCCATGCTCGCGAAGCTCGTCGACCAGGCGGTCGAGGACGGGTTCGAGGGCCTCTGCGCGACGGGGGACATGGCCTGGGAGCTCGGCCCCGAGGAGAACTTCGAGCGGCTCCTCGAGTACGAGGCCCGCCTCGAGCGGCTGTTCCCGGAGAAGCGGCTCGTGGGGATCTGCCAGTACCGCCGGGACACCCTGCCGCCGCGGGCGGTCCAGGAGGCCCTGCTCACCCACCGGAGCCTATACCTCGGTTCCGAGCTCAGCCGGGACAACCATTTCTACATCCCCCCCGAGGTCCTCCTGGACGCCCAGGAGCGGTCCGCCGTCGGGAAGCGCGGGGAATGGATGTGCGAGCAGCTCCTCCGGATCATGCGCGCCGAGCGGAACCGCGACGCGGCGCTCGACGCGCTCCGGCGGAGCGAGGCCGAGCAGCGGCTCCTCTCGGAGCGGCTCGCGGAGGCCAACCGCGACCTCGAGCGCCGGGTCCGCGAGCGGACCGCGGAGCTCGAGGCGACGAACCGGGAACTGGAGTCCTTCAGCTACACGGTCTCCCACGACCTCCGGGCCCCCCTCCGCGCGATCGACGGGTTCGCGCGGATGCTCCTCGAGGACCAGGCCCCCCTGCTCGACGCCGAGGGGCGCCGCAGGCTCGATCAGGTGTCGCAGGGCGCCCGGAAGATGGGCCGGCTCATCGACGACCTCCTGGAGTTCTCCCGGCTGGGAAGGACCGCGCTGCGGGCCGGGCCCGTGGACATGAACGCCCTCGCACGGGAGGTGGTGGACGAGGTCCTCGCCCTCCACCCCGGCCGCCGCATCCGCGCGGAGATCGGCCCCATGCCCCCGGCCCGGGGAGACTCGGCGCTTCTCCGCCAGGTCCTCCTCAACCTGGTCGGGAACGCCGCGAAGTACACCGGCCCACGGGAGGAGGCCCTCCTGGAGATCGACGGCCGCGAAGTCGGAACCGAGGCCGAGTACCGGATCCGGGACAACGGGGTCGGGTTCGACTTGCAATACGCCGGCAAGCTCTTCGGCGTCTTCCAGCGGCTCCACACCGAAAAGGAGTTCCCGGGCACGGGCGTGGGGCTGGCCCTCGTCCAGCGCATCGTCCAGCGCCACGGGGGGCGCGTCTGGGCGGAGAGCGAGCCGGACCGGGGCGCGACCTTCCGCTTCACCCTCCCCCGGCCGTAGGGCGCGCGCCTCCCTCCCTTTTTCCGGGTAACACCCGGCCGCTTCCGTACAAGGAGGGTCAGGATGGAAAGCGCGGCATGACGAACCGGAGGCCGCTCGGCGTCGAGGAGTTCATCGGGCTCGTGCGCGAGCACCAGGCCTCGATCCGGACGTTCGTCCGGATGCTGGGCGTGGACCGGGAGTGGGTGGACGACGTGGCCCAGGAGGCCCTCGCGACCGCCTTCCGGCGCTCCGCCGAGTTCGATCCCGCCCGGGCTTTCCTCCCCTGGGTCCGCGGCATCGTCCGGAACGTGGTGGCCAACGAGCGCCGGAAGGACGCCCGCCGGACCCGCTTCATGAGCGCGCGCCTGGCGGACCTCCTCTCCGGGCCGGCCGGAACGGAGGAGGCCCCCGCCGAGACCGGCGAACTGCTCGCCGCGATGAACGAGTGCCTGGAGACGATCCCCGCCCCGAGCCGCGAGCTCCTCGAGCGCCGCTACCAGCGCGACGAGGACGCCTCGGCCCTTTCCCGGAGCCTGGGCATGACGGCGGTCGCCGTCCGGCAGGCCCTCCTCCGGACCCGCCTCGCCCTCCAGGGCTGCATCCAGGCCAAGGTGGGAGACCTCGCGCGATGATCCCCGAGGACCTGGCCGATCCGGCCTCGCGGCTCCTCGACGGCGGGGCCTCGCCCGAGGATCTCGAGCGCCTGGCCGACCACGCCGCTGCTTCGCCCGAGCGCCGGGCCGAGTTCCGCCGGCTCCTGGCGATCGACGAGCTCCTCGCCTGCCGCTATTCGGAGTCCCGGGCTCCCGAGGCCTGGGTCGAGGGCCTCCGGACGCGCCTCGACGCCGACCAGGACGGGACGCGCTTCATCCGGCGCCTCGAAAACGGCCTCCGGAAGGAGTCGGCCCGGCGGCACCGCTCCCGCCGGGCGGCCCTCGCCGCCCGGCCCGCCGCCTGGGCACCCGCCGCGGCGGCCGCCCTCGTCTTCGTCTCGATCCTGCTCCTCGTCGCCGCGTTCGGGAACCGGCGCGCGCCGCGTCCCTCGGGCCCGGAGCCGCGTCCCGAACCCCCGCCGATCGCGGCCGAGCCCTCG
>Ga0187893_10002261_pt1 | contig 42940 bp, 22 predicted proteins | sample MA1701074metaG_FD_139574 | JGI IMG/M metagenome (GOLD analysis project Ga0187893, IMG submission 139574) | White microbial mat communities from a basaltic lava cave in the Kipuka Kanohina Cave System on the Island of Hawaii, USA - MA170107-4 metaG ... | reverse complement strand
CTTGCCAGACGGCCCTCCCCGGCGCTGCCTTGATCGACTCTCCAACCGATTGACCAAAATCCTCTCCGAGGCTCGCAAAATCAACCCCGCTGGATAACGGGCAGAGATTGGCCGGATAAACGCCCGAGCATGAGAAGTGGCCCGCCGGCCGGTGGAGTCCGACCGTAGCGCTTCCCGATCCGGTTTCCGCGACGTGGCGCATGTCGGGAAATGGCCGGCTCCGGGAGCCGATCCGCCCTCTACCGAATTTCTGCATGTGCGGCAACCTTATGCTTCTGAAGCGCATTTCCGGCAACATTATGGTTTATTCCGTGTGCAAGGCTCTCTACGAATGGGCCGCAACCAAAGGAGTTGGCGGCTGATATGCGGCAAGGTTATGGCTTATTCGCGGCAAAGATATGGTTTAAGTCACAGATACACCGGAGGAGGGCAGGTTTTGGACCCCAAGGTGGGCAGCCCTGGCTCAATTTGGGCTCTGGAGGCTACTACTGGAGACCGCAAATGGGATTTCCCCTTGCACACGGGGAGTCATGTGAGGGGAGTGTTGGCGGATGGCGGGCGGCGTAGTTTTCGCATCGAGCCACGACCGCAATTTGATCGCTCTGGGATGCGAAATCAGGGCGCTATTTGTGGCACTACTATACGGGTGCAAATAGAATGACATCACCGATGTCGTATGCCGTGGATGGCAAGCAACACATCGCGTTCGCGCAGTCGGCCCTGTTTGTATTTGCGCTGCCACAGGCAATGCAATTCTGCTGACGCTCAGGCAATCACTTCAGTCACGACGCGACCGCTGACGTCGGTCAAACGGAAATCGCGACCGCTGTAGCGGAAGGTCAGGCGTTCGTGGTTGACGCCTAGCAAGTGCAGCATTGTGGCGTGCAGGTCGTGCACATGAACGGGGTTCGCCGCGACCTTGAAACCGAATTCGTCCGTGGCGCCGTAGATCATTCCGCCTTTCATGCCGCCACCCGCCAGCAGGACCGTGAACCCGTGGATATTATGATCCCTGCCGTTTTGCAGATTCACATCGCCGCGCTCAACCACAGGAGTGCGGCCGAATTCGGTGCCAATCAGAACTAGCGTTTCGTCTAACAGGCCGCGCTGTTTCAGGTCGACAATCAGTGCCGCCATTGCCTGGTCGGTATCACCCGCCATCTTCCGGTGCTCCTGGATGTCGGTATGACTGTCCCAGTCGATGGTCTGGCCGACGGCACCACCGGAGTAGATCTGCACGATGCGCACACCGCGCTCGCTCAGGCGCCGCGCAGTGAGACAAGCCTTGGCGAATAGTCCGTCGCCGTATAGCTTGAGCGTGGCCGGACTCTCTGACGCTAGCGAGAAAACCGCCGGAGCCTCGGTCTGCATGCGGAAAGCTGTCTCCATCGATGCGACGGTAGCCTCCAATTCGCTTCCCGGCTCCTGCCGCCGCTCGATCTGCAGTTGGTTCATCTGCTGAACCAGGTCCAACATCCGGCGCTGCTGCGGCTGAGTGAGCCTGGTGTTTCGCAGGTACTCTATGGGGCTCCCTTGCTCGGTGTCATCCTTGGTAATGAAGGTGCCCTGGTAGACCGCCGGCAGAAAGGCGGAGCTCCAAAGGTTCGTGAACGACCGCGGTGGCCCGAGCGGCGAGAGCACGAGAAAGCCCGGCAGGTTCTGGTTCTCGGTACCGAGCCCGTATGTCAGCCAGGAGCCCAGCGCGGGCCGACCCGGCTGGCTGTTTCCCGTGTTCAGCATCGTCATGGAGGGCGAGTGATTTGGGATATCCGTGTGCATCGACCGGATGACGCAGAACTCGTCGATCACTCCTCCCAGGTTTGGAAACAGTTCACTCACGTCGATGCCGCTCCGGCCGCGCTTCTCGAATTGGAACGGCGAACGCATCAGGTTCCCGAGCGCGTTCTCCGAGATGGGCATCGAGTAGGGAAGGGGCTGTCCGTCAAGCTTGTCGAGCATCGGCTTGGGATCGAAGGAGTCGATTTGCGACAAGCCCCCGCTCAGGAAGATGAAGATGAGTCGCTTCGCTTTCGGCGTATGGTGGTGCGGCTTGACCGCCATCGGCCCAGTGGCGGCTGACCCGTTCGAAGCCCCGGCCAGAACGCTCCCCAAAGCACACATACCGAAGCCGCCGCCCATCGTTCGGAGAGCTTCGCGGCGTGTCCACGGCCGGGAAATCAGGTGTGGGGTCATCCGTCCTCGCTCAATCAATTCATGAAATAGAACTCGCCTGCGCTCAGCAGCGCCTGTGCGTATTGTGCCCAGGCGGGCGGGCCGCTCGCATCCGCGCCCGCCTTTGCCAGGAAGTCGAGGCCCGTCGAAACTTCGGCGGAACTGGGAGGCCTCCCGTACAGCAGCAGAAAGGCGCTCCTGATCCGGGACTCATCCGACTCGCCGGTCGAGGCAAGCCGCTTGGATAGCAACTCCGCGTGCTGCGCGATCAGGGGACTATTCAGGAAGAACAGACCCTGCAACGGCACGTTCGTGGAGTTGCGCCGTTCATTGCTCAAGCTGGGATCCGGGAAATCGAACAGGGTGAGCAGTCCATCCGGCTTCTTGCGGGAGATCCACGCGTACAGCGTGCGCCGGTTGTGCTCCGGACTCAACTCTTCGGCTTCGCCGCCTGGCTCCAGCTCGAGCCCGCCAGCCACGAACAGGAGGGAATCTCGGATAGACTCCGCGTCCAGCCTTCGCCGATTTGCGCGCCAATAGAGTTGGTTGCCCGCGTCCACAGCCGCGTTGTTTGGCGAGTAGCGGGTGCTGAGTTGATACGTGGCGGAAAGCATGATCTCCCTGTGCATCGACTTGATGGACCAGCCGCTCTCGCGAAACCGCCCGGCCAGGTAATCGAGCAGCTCGGGATGCGTCGGCGGCTCGCTGATCTGTCCGAAGTTGCTAGGAGAATCCACGATGCCGCGTCCGAAATGATGCATCCAGATTCGGTTCACCAGGACGCGCGCCGCCAGCGGGTGCGCGGCGATAGCTTCCGCCAGTTGTAGCCTCCCGCTGCCGTTGAGAACGGGAACCGTCTTGCCACCGTTCAGAATTCCCGGCAGGCTGCGCCGCACTTCGTCGCCCAGGTTGCGCACATTTCCCCGTATATTCAACCGCACATTGGTTGGCGGATTCGAGTCAGCCATGCCCATCACAAACGGATAGTCCTCCGGCGCCGCGTCCTCCAGCTTCTTCAGGTCAGCCTTCAACGCGTCCAGACGGCTCTTCTTGTCCGCAGTCAAGAAAGTAAGGGACTGGTCTCCGCGATAGTCAAAGACCACGCGCTTGTCTCCCGGGGCGCGGAAGGGCGATTCAAACAGCTCTTTCCAGAAGTAATATTTGGCAGGCTCCATAGCCTTGTTGTTCAGCTCACAATAGGAGCAGGTATCGTAATGGACCACGCCCCCAGGCTTGAGGGTCTTGGCGACTCCTGCTCCCTTCCTTTCCTCCAAAGACCGCTTGCGAATCCCGGTGTTCTCCTCATCGAGCTGCTTCTTCTCTGCGTAGATTGCCTCCACCCGCTTCTGGAACTCCTCGGCCGCCCCGCGCACCTGCTCTGATGTTCCACTCTGCGCCATCAGTTGATCCCAAGCATCCAGATGCGAGTGTTTTCGACTCTTCTCGCCGAGATATCTCACCCAGCGCCGCAGCGTCTCAGCGGACAGGCCCTCCTCCGCGGCGACCTTCGCAGGATCGAGCTTTTCACCCCCCCGCAACAGCCTCCATGCGCCCCGCATATACGAGGAGGTCTGCAGCACCAGGCTGTCCACCAGCTTGCGCCGTTCCTCATCTGTGAAATTCTGAATGGCTCCTTTTAGTTCGGAGATTTTCTTCTGCTGGTGGTCGTAATCGCGGACCACGCTTTCCCCCACCAGCGGGTACTCGCGGTACTCCGAACTCGCAATGATCCCAGCCAGGGCATAGTAGTCTCGCTGCGAAATGGGGTCATACTTGTGATCGTGGCAGCGAGCGCAGGCGATCGTCATGCCGAGGAAGCTACGGCCGATGACATCAATTCGGTCCTCGATCTCCGCGGCCCGTAACTCCACATACGGCAAATCGAGAAAATATCCCCACACACCTACCGAAAGAAATCCAAGGGCCGGCAGATCCTTCTTGCCGGGGAGCAGGTCCGCGCCGAGTTGCGCCTTCACGAACTGGTCGTAAGGCAAATCCCGGTTGAAGGCCTCCACAACCCAATCTCTGTAGCGCCACGCGTTGACGTGGCTCTGCTCGGCGGCGTTGCGCTGGTCCGCATCGGCATATCGAACCACGTCGAGCCAGTGCCTGCCCCAGCGCTCACCGTAGTGCGGCGAAGCTAGCAGGCGGTCGACCACGCGGGCAAATGCGTCAGACGACGTGTCGTTCAGAAACGCTTCGACGTCGGCCGGCGTGGGCGGAAGGCCGATTAGGTCGAAGGTGGCGCGGCGGATCAGATCCCGCTTGCTCGCGGGATCCACCGGCTCCAGCCGGCGCTCGTCGAGCTTGGCGAGAATGAAACGGTCGACTGCGGTCCGGACCCAAGCCTCGTTCCTTACCGCCGGTCGTTCCGGCTTCCGGACTGGCTGGAAGGCCCAGTAGGACTTCACCCCTTCCGCCGCGCCGATTGCCTTCTGGGGCGCCTTCGGCCAAACTGCGCCGCTCTCTACCCACTCGCGCAGGTCCGCGATTTCCTTCGTGGTCAGAGGCGCGCCGCTCATGGGCATCTTCAGGCGCTTGTGCCTGCCACTGACAGACTGAATCAGCAGGCTATCGTCCGGCCGCCCAGGTACGATCGCGGGACCGGATTTGCCGCCCCGCAGCAAACTCTCGCGGGAGTCCATCCGAAGATCGCCGAGGGCCGTTTGTGTGTGACAGGCGGAACAGCGGCTCGCCAGCAGCGGGCGAATGCGCGATTCGAAGAAGGAGTTGGCATCGCCCGGTTGCGAGAAGGCTGGGTCGACGGCCAGCAAGGGCAGTAGGGCAACCGGCGCGGCCAACCATTGTCGAAATCTCCAAAAAGCCAACATTAGTCAGAGGACGGATAGTCCTGCTACCAATATAACTTGAGGCCGAGCTGCATGATCCGGCGGCTGGTGGCCTGCGTGACGATGCCGAAATCGCTCAACCCGAGTTCCCATGAAGGCGCACCCCACTTAGGCGTGTTGAAGCTGTTGAACAGCTCCCAGCGGAACTGCACACGGAAACGCTCCGCGATCGAGAAGTTCTTCGCCAGCATGGAGTCGAAGTTCACCAGACCGGGCGTGAGAGTGTGTGGCAGCAGGCGAGACTGGTTGCCATAGGTGTAACGCGCCGGCAGCGCATAAGCTGAAGCATCAAGCCATTTGATGCCTCGGATCCGGTCCGCAGGCGTCCCTTGCACTCCACTGGGCAGGTCGGGGTCGCGGAGCAGGTGGGGGCGGACGACCGCGAACGACGGTTCGCCGACAAAATCGAGAGCTGCGCCTTCCGGTAAGGCGGTCCCGATCGGTGAGCCTGACTGGAACGTGGCTATCGTCGACACTTGCCAGCCGCCAATTATGGCGTTAGCCACGCGGCCCTGGTTCAACCACTTGCGTCCTTTACCAAACGGCAGATCTACGATCGGCGAGACAACCAGCCGGTGTGGAATGTGGTTATTGTCCAGGGATTTTTCGCTGCGGCGGTCGTAGGTGTTCTGTGGGAAAGCGTAAGTGCCCCAAACACTGGCGCCCGTGTTGCTTGTTGCAGGAACGTTCGCTATCCACTTAGACAGAGTATAGGAAATGAGCCATCCGAAGCCGTTTCGGAAGCGGCGGTCGGCCTTGAGTGTGAAGGCATGGTAGCTGGAAAGGCCGGCGTTCGGCGACGAGTTGTTCACGACGGCGTTGTCCCCCGCGAGGACGGTGTACGGCCGGCGCAACCGGATGGGAATATCGATCCGCGATAGCATCTCGGGCCGAATCAGGTTTAAGTTAATTGCGCGCGCGGTGACGTGCCGCCCCAGGTTGCCAATATAACTGGCTTCGATCAGCGTGTCGCCGAGCTGGTGCTGGATAGTAAAGTTGAACTGCTGCGTGTACATCGTGGGTAGCTCGGGGTCCACGAGCATGACGTTGCCGCCCTGTGCAAACGCGGTGCCGCGCGTGCCGAAAGCGGTGGTCAGTTCGGAATCCGGAGGATAGGCCAGCGCGTTGGCGGGGATGCCGTCGCGCAGGCGGAAGTTAATCGGCAGGCCAAGTGAGAAGTTCTGAGTGAAGCCGAACTGAAGTATGTCGATGCTGAGGAACGACAGGGGGCTGTAGAAGATCCCATAGCCGCCACGAACTACGGTGTTGCTGGCGGCGAGCGGCCGCCACGCGAACCCCAAGCGCGGAGCGAAGTCGTTCTGGTCCCATCTCCACAAGTACTTCCCAGCGCCGTTCCGGTTCTGGAACTCGAAGCGGCCCAGCGCGCCTGCGGGTATGTCGCCCGTGCCGGCCAGCGGGTTCGGCAGGTAAGGATTGAAATTCGCCATACGGTCGTTCACGCCTGTAGCCGGCGTCTGGGTGTCGTAGCGGATGCCGAAATTCAGGGTCAGCCCAGGGGTGACACGCCAGTCGTCCTGAAAATAGCCGCCCGTGTTCCAGGCGCGTCTTCCCAGCGTCGGCGTGCGGTTGAGGGAGACCGCGTTCAGACGCCCCAGCAGCATGTCGGCAAAGCTGATGCCGGTGTTCGGGATGGTTGCTCCGTTGGCGTCGTACCCTCGGCTGTAAGTGCCGTTGAAATTCCACAGGCCGCTCGGATTGTTGAAATTGAACAGGTTCGCGTTGAAACGGTTGTACTCACCGCCGAACTTCCAGGTGTGCTTTCCGCGAACGTTCGTGAAGTAGGCTAACAGGTGCGTTCCCGTGTTTGCGGTCTTCCTTTGCGAGCCGCCGGCAAAGTTCTGCATCGGGATAAGACCATTGGTCATGCCGTCGGTGCGAATCAGGCTCTCGCCGGGAACGTTGGGAAGACCCAAAGTCTGACCCAAGCTTGGATCGCAGCAACTACCGCCTCTCGTATCCTGGCGGAACCGGTTGACGCCGGCGGTCGCATTTACGAAGAAGGTCGACGAGAACAGGTGCGTAAGGCCGAGGCCGATATTCTGGTGTCGCAAGCCGTTGACGCTCACGTTCGGGTCGGCGACTCCCCAACCCTCCAGCGCCGGCACCGTGTTGTTCTCCGGTCCCGTGATAATATAGCGCCCGAACAGCTTGGTATTCCTCGTGAAGTCGTGGTCGATCCGCGCGGTGTGGTAGTCACGGGTGGTGGTGGGCACCTGGTTCAACTGCCAATTGCCGGCCTGGGTGATCGCGTTGTTTGGCGCGCGATTCGGATTGGGATAATATGCGACCATCTTGACCGCCACGGGATCCAGACGGGAGGCTGGGATGATATTGCCGGGAAACAACAAGGTCGAGCGCGGATTCGAAAACGTGCCCGTGCCGGTCTCAGGGTCATAGATCGGCGCCACGCGGACTTGGCCTCCGATTACGGCCATGGCGTTCGAGAAATCGCCGCGCCGCCATTCGGGGAGCCCCACGCTCCGAGTCGCGGAAGACCCTTCCTTGTTTCGCAGCGCGTCCCAGTTGTAAAAGAAGAAGGTCTTGTTCCGGATCACGGGACCACCGACGGTTGCGCCAAACGTGTTGCGCCGCAGTGGAGGCTTGCGATCGTTGCCCCAGCCAGCGGCATCGAAATAGTTGTTGCGAAGGAACTCGTACGCGCTACCGTGGAACTGGTTGGTGCCGCTCTTGGTCACGGCATTCAGCACTCCGCCAGCGGTTCGCCCGAACTCGGCGGACATGCCGTTGGTTTCAGCCTTGAACTCCTGCAAGGCATCCACGGGTGGAATCAAATCGATGTATCCATTGGCAGTGCGAGTCCCGCTAACGCCATCCACCATCACCTGGGCCATGCCGGACCGTCCTCCTCCCACTGAGTAGTCGGCGAAGAAGTAATTGGTGGGGTTCTCACCGAACGGCCGGAGCCACGAACCGGGGACCAGGTTGAGTAGCGCGAAGGCGTTGCGGTCCTGGAGCGGCATCTCAAGTACGTGGTTCATCGAGATCGTGGTGCCTACCTGCCCTGAAGTGGTTTCCACTAAGCTCGCTTGCCCTCTGACTTCCACGGACTCGGTGGTCTGTCCTAGTTCGAGAGCCAGATTCTGCGTCGTTGTGCGACCCACGTCCACCTTCACGCCCTCGATCACGAGGCGCTTGAAGCCGGCGTTCTGAGCCGCTATGTTGTAATTGCCGGCAAGCAACTCCGGCATGTGATAAACCCCGTTTACCTGGGAGACCACTGAATACGAAATGCCGGTCTCCTGGTTGCCCACGGTCACTTTCACGCCCGGAACCACCGCCCCGCTGGGATCTGTGATAACTCCCGTGACGGAACCCCTTCCCACTTGTGCCCGAGCCGCCACAGACACGAGCATCAACACCAAACACACCAAACGTGGATTCATAGACCAGCCCTCAGCTTAGATCAGACCATCATGCCAATGAACGTCTGGATCATTATTACCGCCGGCTTGGCGCGAGTCAAGGACTGAAGCTGTTCACTGAAGCTGTTCAGGCGAGGTGAGCGGAAGCGTGCTGAGAACATGAGTGGCCGAGGTCGCGGATAGATGTAAAGGAAAAAAGAGCACGCGTTCCCCCCTTTATCGCGCGACGCGCTCAGCATGCCAAGCAGATCACCAAACAGGTGTACGATGCCATGTCGACTTCCTCGTAGTCTGATAGAATTCTTCCACGATGATTTCACGGCGATCGTTCCTTGCTTCCCTGGCTGCCACGCCATTCGCGCCCGCGGCTACCCGCAAGCCCAACGTGATCGTTTTTCTCGGAGACGATATGGGCTACCGCGACATAAGCCTTCATGGCTCTACAGAAATGTCCACGCCGAACATCGACTCTATCGGGAAAAACGGCATACGCTTTACTAATGGCTACGTGTCCTGCCCCTACTGTAGCCCGACGCGCTCAGGGCTCATGACCGGCCGGTATCAGACCCGCTATGGCCACGAGTTTAATGAAGGCCAAGGCCGCCTGAAGTTCGGCCTGCCCTTGACCGAAACCACGATCGCCCAGCGCCTCAAGGACCTGGGCTACGCCACCCATGCCGTCGGCAAGTGGCACCTGGGAAACGATCTTGAGTATCGTCCCATGAAGCGTGGCTTCGACGAGTTTTACGGGACCGTCGCCAACACCAGCTTTTATCATCCTCCGCAGTTCGTTGATTCGCGCATCGGTCCGGAGGCGAAGCGGATAGAAGATCCGGCATTTTATACGACACGCGCCTATGCCAAACGTGTGACGGAGATCATTGAGGCGAACAAGGACCGCCCGTTCTTCGTTTACATGGCCTGGAACGCGGTTCACGCACCCTTACAGGCTCCTCAGGAGACCCTCGACCGCTTTAAGAGTGCCAAGTCGGAGGATCGGCGCTACCAAGCCGCCATGACCGCTGAATTGGACGACGGCATCGGCAAGATCCTTGACAAGCTCCGCGAACTGAAACTCGAGGAGAACACACTCATCTTTTTCCTTAGCGACAACGGCGGCCCGCAGCCGGGCATACGCACCGACAACACGCCGCTCAAAGGGTACAAGTCCTCAACCTGGGAAGGCGGCATCCGTGTCCCGTTTCTCATGCAGTGGAAAGGTCGGCTACCCGCTGGCAAAGTATACGATAAGCCTGTAATCCAACTTGATATCCAGCCTACTGCTGTGGCCGCAGCCGGCGGATCCATTAAAAAGCAATGGAAACTGGATGGCGTAAACCTGTTTCCCTATCTCGAAGGTAGGGCCTCTGGCCGGCCGCACGAAACGCTCTGCTGGAGATTTGGCCCGCAGTGGGCCATCCGCAAGGGCGATTGGAAGCTGGTCCAGGCGTCGGAAGAAAAGCTGTTGCCCGCCATCGCCCTGCCAGAGATGCCGGTTGGACCGGTTCACCTCTACGATCTATCGTCAGACATAAATGAGTCCAATGACCTTAGCAGTAAGCACCCTGAGAAAGTGAAAGAACTCAGGGATGCCTGGGAAGCGTGGAATAAAGAACTGGCGCCTCCAGGCTGGTTACCTGGAAGACCCGGCAGTCAATCAAAGCAGAAGAAGTAGCGGCGCGGGTCGACGCGCGGGACGGTACCGCGCGAAATCAAGGCGCTGGCGATCGCAGAATGACTAAGTAGACGGAAAATGCCATCTGCTCGGAAAGCTGAACGGACTGCTTCTTGAGAAAAACAAGGAGGCTGGGCCCGAACTGGAAGCCACTATTCGGTCGATGGAGACGGCCTATCGTATGCAGGCGGAAGCGCCGGAGGTGTTCAGCCTGAAAGGAGAGAGCCAGGCGACGCTGGAACGCTACGGCAAGTCGGATTTCGCCCGCGGTTGCCTTATGGCCCGCCGGCTGATCGAACGCGGTGTTCGAATCGTGCAGCTATACGCAGGCGGCCCGCTAGGCCAAGCCATGGACTGGGACAGCCATACCGACATCCTGGCGCACCGGCAACTGGCGTGTGAATCCGACAGCGCCATGGCAGGCCTCATTATCGACTCGAAAGAGCGCGGTCTGCTGAAGGACACCCTAGTCCTCATCGGCAGCGAGTTCGGACGCACCCCGGTGGTAGAAACGGGAGAGATTTCGCTACAGAGCGGGCGGGATCACAACGCACTCGGCTTCACGTATCTCCTTGCGGGAGGAGGCGTGAGAGCCGGCTTCACGTATGGGGCAACCGACCCCATCAACTATCACGCCCTAACCAACCGGTACAACTACAACCATTCCTCCAAGCATCGATTTTTCGGGCGCTGGACATCTAGCGACTATCTGGAAGGAGAAAGCGACTGGACGTATGAGACCGTGCGGCGGCTACAAAGCAGCGACCTGAGCCGGAGCAATCTGGGCGGCACCGTCGACTGGGTGTATTCTCATAGCGCCAGCACCCTGTTGAACGTCACCATCTCCGGCAACCAATTCCGTGAGGCAAACATAGCGGAAGTGGCCCGGACGCTCAAGCCTTCCGATGTCGGGCTGCCGGCCTACGAGGATGCCAAGGCGGGCGAACAGCCGATTCTGCCCCGGATGATGTGGGCCGGCCATCCCACGGTGAGCAGGCCGTATCCGGTCTACACCCGCTACCGGATGCTCACCGGGAAGGCGGATATCTCGCATGTTCGCGGGAGCCATTCCCTTCGCGCGGGCATTGACATTCGCCAGCACTTTCGGACGTCGACCACCGGCGGCAACACCTCAGGAACTTTCACGTTCAATAACCTCTATACACAACGAACGGACGACGGATTTACTCCGGCGGGAGACCTTGGGCATAGCTGGGCCGCATTCATGCTAGGGCTGCCCACGGCAGCAACCATCGATACAGTGGACACCTTTGCCTTGCACAATCCCTACTATGGATGGCACGCGCAGGATCAGTGGCGGCTGAGCTCCAAACTCACGTTGAACCTGGGTATTCGCATCGAATTCGAGAATGGCCCTACGGAGCGCTACAACCGGCAGCTTACCTATTTCGACCCGAACGCAGCTCTGCCGATTACGGAAGGGGCCCAGGCCGCCTACGCCGCCCAGCCGACCGCCGGGTTGCCGGCTTCCAGTTTCATCGTAAGAGGCGGTTCCGTCTACGCTGGTGTGGCGGGCGCCGACCGTCGGCGCTGGCAGGATGAGCTGCTCTGGATGCCGCGATTGTCCGCCGCCTACCAAATCGACAACAACACCGTGCTTCGCACCGGATATGGGATCTTCTATGACATGCTTAATGTGCTCAACGTCGGCCCCGATCAGTTTTGTTTCAGCCGCGTCACGTCGACCAACTTCAGCAACGACTTCGGCGCCACGTGGCTGGCCGGGAATCCGGCTGCGGGGATCTCGCCGATGGCAGACCCCTTTCCGGTGCGCAGCGATGGTACGCGTTTCGATGTCCCGGTGAGGACAGGCCTCGGGTCGATGGCCACGGTGGGAACCGGCTGGAACTATCACGCGTTCGATACGAAGCGGGCTCGCATGCAGCGCTGGCGCGTCGGTTTGCAGCGTCAGCTCGGGTCCGACATGGTGGTGGAAGCCGCCTACGCAGGCTCATACGCGAACAGAGTGCACTTCATCGAGAGGAAGGATGCACTGCCGGAAGGCTATTGGGCGAAGGGACTGACGCGCAACAACGCGATTGCAACGGATCTGAACTCGAATGTCCCCAATCCGTTTCATATTTCGAATTTCGCCGGCCTACGGACTACGAACCCTGTCGTCTACCAGCAGATGTCCACGCTCGGGTTCTTTACCAGCCCGACCATTCGCAAGAACCAGTTGCTCCGGCCCTTCCCGCAGATGAACGCCAACGGTTTATTGCAGGCCAACCTGCCGGAAGGAGAAGCCCGGTCCCACGCCCTGGAGATTAGTTTCCTGCGCCGCTTCGCACAAGGCTTCAATTTGAATATCGCCTACACTGCATTGATTGCGGATGAGAGGACGATCCTACTGGACGAGTTCGCACGGCCGTCCGAGTGGATTCCGACGCAGAACGGACGTCCGCATCGCTTCACCGGAATGGGCATCTTTGAATTTCCCTTCGGCAAGGGCCGCCGCTTTTGGCAGAGAGGGCCTCTGAACCACATCTTTGGCGGCTGGCAAATCGGCCTGACATATGAATACCAGCCGGGGCCCCTGCTCGATTTCGGAAACGTTTTCTACTACGGCGATATCGCCCATATCAACACCGGTCCTCGCAGCCTCGAAGGATGGTTCAATACCGAGGGCTTTGAGCGGACGGCGGCTCGAGGGCCGGCGATGTTTCACCGCCGCGTCTTTCCTCAGCGCATTGACGGCCTCCGCGCAGACAACACCAGTAACTGGAACAGCAATCTATTGCGGCAGTTGCGGTTCGACGAACGCTGGTCGCTCCAGCTTCGACTCGATGCGCTGAATCTGCAGAATCGCTCGCAGTTCAATGTACCCAACGTGAATCCGTTTTCGACAGATTTCGCGAAGGTTCGAGCGCAGGCCGGCATTAATCGTGTGATTCAGATTCAGGCTCGCATCCAGTTCTAGCTCGAGCATGTCGCTTCATTTCAGACGCAGCGCAGGCAGTAGCAACGAAGCGCAAATACTGGGCGCAGGACTTACGTCCGGTGACCGCTCCGCTCAGCGGTAAATCTTCAAACCGAATTGCATAATCCGCCGGCTCGATGCTGTCGTGATGATGCCGAAATTTGGGCCGCCAAGGCTGGTGGCCGGCAGGCCCCAGACTGGAGTATTGGTCATGTTGAACATCTCCCAGCGGAACTGCGCGCGCCAGGTCTCCTTAACATAGAAGTTCTTCGCGAGCATGGTGTCGAAATTAAAGATCGCCGGTTTGTGAACACCCGGCAAGGTCCTGGATGCGGTGCCGAAACTGAACCGGGCCGGCACTGTGAAGGCCGCGGGATCCAGCCACTGGATGCCGCGCACTCCGGCGGCGGGAGTGCCCTGCACGCCGTCGCCCAGGTTTGGATCCTTCACAAGGTTGGGCCGCAGTACGGATTCCGGCCCGCCATCGCCCTTGATGTCGCGGCCGCCATTCAGCACTTGGCTTCCGAACACACCGCCTTTTTGCAAAGTGCCGATCATCGACACTTCCCAGCCACCCAGAATCGCGTTGGTAACGCCGCCGTAGTTCAGCCAACGTTTTCCCTTGCCGAAGGGGAGATCGACGATTGGCGAAATCACCAGCCGGTGCGGGGTGTGATCGGTGGAAAGCGACCGCTCCAGCTTGCGGTTATAGATGTTCTGCATAGGCTGGCTGTCGCCCCACGTGGTCCCCGTCTGGCTGTCGATGCGGATGTCGTCGATCCACTTGGAAAGGGTGTACGCCACCGTGAGGCCCAGCCCGTTTTGCAGCCGGCGCTCCACCTTCGCCGTGAAGGCGTGATAGTTCGACATGCCGAAGGTCGGGTAGACATAGCTAATGTTGGCCTGATCGCTGCCGTAGGCGGTGAACGGGCGCCGCAGCCGTTCCGGAAGATCGGTCCGCGACAGCATCTCCGGCGGAATCTGATTCATGTTCATCGGCCGCGTATTGGCGTGCCGACCCAGGTTCCCGATGTAGCCGGCCTCCAACAGAATCGACCCGATCTGGTGCTGCAAGGTCAAGTTGAACTCCTGCGCGTAGGGTGTGGGATGTTCCGGATCGATGTAGTCGATGCGCGATTGAACGAACTGGGTTCCGCGGGCCCCGAACGCCTTCGTTAGTTCCGAAGTGGGAACCTGGACCAGCGAGTTCGCCGGGATTCCCTGCCGCAGCCGGTACGGAATGGGATTCGCCGCCGTGTAGGAGAAGTTGGTGCCGATCGGAACCTGGTTGATCATCCCTCCTGGCGTCGCGTTGCCGTAGAAGATTCCGAACCCGCCGCGAATCACACTGGTGCTCCTTCCAAACAGCCGATAGGCGACGCCGAACCGAGGCCCGATGTTGTTCTTGTCCCAACGGTACAGGTATTTGCCGTTGCCGTCGCGATTCTGGAACGTCACCGCCCCGAGCGCGCCAGCCGGTATGTCGCCGGTGCCGGCCAGCGGATTCACCTGGTACGGATCCCAGTTGTTGAAGCGGTCCGCGACTCCGTAGGACGGCGTTATGGTCTCATACCGCACTCCGAGATTGAAGGTCAGGTTGTTGGTCACGCGCCAGTCATCCTGGAAGTAACCGCCGTAGGATTGTAGCCGGACGCCGAGCGTCGGCGAATACACCACGCTCGCCGAGTTCAGGCGGCCCAGGAGAAAATCCGCGAAGTTGATTCCGCTGTTTGCGACCGCGGCCCCGTTCGCGTCCACACCCCGCGTGAAATGCCCGTCAAAGCCGTATTGACCGGTGATGCCTGCAGCGTTTTCCAGATTTCCGTTGAAGGTATCGATCTGAACCCCGAACTTGAAGGTATGCCGGTCCTGTACTTTGGTCAACGCCGCAATGTAGGTAAACGTGGTCTGCGCTAGCAGGCGGTTTGTCTGGCCGCCGCCGAGGGCGGTCATCGGAACGAGGCCGCCGCCGTAGGCGAATTGCGGGAACATGAGCCCCGGAACGTTCGGGAGCCCGAATTGCTGCGCGAAGTTGACGTTCGGATCGCAGCAGAACGAGGCCCGCAGATGGTTGAAGAGGCGGTTCAGGCCGACGGTGTAATTAGCAAAAAACGTAGGGGACATCAGGTGACTGAAGTTGAGCGCCACGTTCTGGCGCTTGTTCACCTGGGTCTGCCAATTGGGATCGGACTCGCCCCAACCCGCCATACCCGGAGTGAAATTCTTTTCCGGCTTCGTGATCAGGTAGCGGCCGTACATCTTGAACTTTTCGGTCCACTCCTGGTCGATGCGAACGATGTGGTAGTCGCGTGTGAACGCCGCGCTGCGGTTGAGCTGCCAGTTGCCCTGCTGCGTGAACGGATTGTCTGGAGCGCGATTCGGATTGGGCAGGTAGGTCGCGCCTTTAGCCGCGACCGGATCGATCCGGGAGGCAGGAATCATGTTGCCCGGAAAGAGCAGAGTGCCGCGGGGATTGCCGAACGTGCCGGTTCCTGTCTCCGGGTCGTGAATGGGCGCCACGACTGCCTGGTTGCCCGCCTGGCGGGTGGCCGTGGAGAAATTGCCGGTGCGCCATTCAGGCAGGCCGACGTCACGTGTGACGGCCGCGCCCTGCCGATTGCGCAGGCCATCGTAGTTGTAGAAGAAAAAGGTGCGGTTCTTTCTGATCGGCCCGCCGATGGTGCCTCCGAAAATGTTGCGCCGCAGCGGAGGCTTGCGGTCGTTGCCCCATCCGGCGGCATCGAACTTGTCGTTGCGCAAAAACTCGTAGAGGCTGCCGTGAAACCGGTTAGTGCCGCTCTTGGTCACGCCGTTCACCAGCCCGCCGCCGGCGCGCCCGTACTCGGCCGAAAGGCTGTTCATCTCAACCTTAAACTCCTGCATAGAGTCCACTGGCGGCGAGATATCGACGTTCTGCATCCCGGGGCCGCCCTGCGTCGCGCCCACGCCGTCAATCAGTGGAATGGTTTGTAGCGGCCGGCTACCGCCCAGAGAAATGATGCCGAAGAATGCGTTCTGCGGCGCATCGCCGAAAGGCTGAAACCAGGCACCCGGCACCAGGTTGGCCAGGTTATATACGTTCCGGTCCTGGAGCGGCATCTCCAGAACGTTGCCGACATCAATGGTAGTGCCGACCTGTCCCGAAGTGGTGTCCACTAGACTCGACCGCCCCTTCACCTCCACGGATTCGGTCACCTGCCCCACTTGCAGCGTCAAGTCCTGGGTCAAGGTGCTGCCTACGTCCACCTTGAGATCGCTGATGGTCAGCCGCTTGAAGCCCGGCGCCTCGGTGGCCACGCTGTAAAACCCCGGCACCAGGCCACGTACGAAATAAACTCCATCGGCCTGGGTGGATGCGGAGGTACTGATTCCAGTCTGTTGCCCCGTAACGATGACCGTCGCGCCGGGAACTAAGGCGCCTGTCGCGTCTTTCACCGATCCGGTAATCGATCCCAAGGTGACTTGACCTTGTATGGCGCCTGCGAACGTAAGGAAGAGCGCAGAGAGTACTGCGGGATACTTCATGGACACCCCCTGACTGTTCTGACAATCAAACCAGCTCTTTGCATATCACCCGAGCGGAGCGCTGTCAAGTTAACTCGCCACGCTGATGCGTCGGAATTGCAGTTCGCGCTCGATAAACAGCGCCCCGGAACTTGCCCGCCCTACGGTCGCTCGGCACGCGCGAATGGCAGTTACGAGAACAATGCTTGCGGGATGCCGCGAAAGGATTTTTAGACTACATTGTATACGTGGGGACATGGCAGGAATGATGCGAATTGCTGCGACTGGACTGCTGCTGGCGGCCGCTGTCTCGGCTCAGCCCAGCGCCGACGCCGAGTTCTTTGAGCGCAAGGTCCGGCCGATTCTGGAGAACCGTTGCGCCATCTGCCATGGCGACAAGATACAGATGGCCGGGCTGAAACTCACCACAGCCGAGGGCTTCTTCCGCGGTGCAGACACGGGCCCAGTGGTGACGAAGGGAGATCCACGGAGCAGCCGTCTGATCGCCGCTGTCAGCTATGCGGGCAAGTCGAAAATGCCTCCCACCCGCAAGCTCGATCCGGCCGAGATTGCCGTCCTAAAGACTTGGGTGGAGATGGGCGCTCCGTGGCCGGAGACTAAATCGCCGCACCCTGTGGCACCGCGAGCGAGCCAATTGGCGCAGGCTTCCAGCGGCAAGAGCCATTGGGCTTTTCAGCCGGTCGGAAAGGCCGCTCCCCCGCCGGTACGAGATCAAAGCTGGGTCCAGAGTCCCGTCGACCGTTTTATTCTGGCCAGGCTGGATGAGGATGGGCTGAAGCCGGCCCCGCCCGCCGATCGGCTTACCCTGCTCCGGCGCGCGAAGTTCGACCTTCACGGGCTTCCCCCGAGCGAGCAGGAAATCGACGAGTTCCTGGCTGACACCAAACCGGAGGCTTTCGCGCGGCTCGTGGATCGCCTGCTGGCCTCACCGCGCTACGGAGAAAAATGGGGCCGCCACTGGCTGGACGTGGCGCGCTATGGCGACTCCACTGGCCTGGATGAAGACCACCGCTTGCCACACTCCTGGCGCTACCGGGACTACGTGATCGACGCCTTCAACCGCGATCTGCCGTTCGATCGATTCATTCACGAGCAGATCGCCGGAGACTTGCTGCCCGCCGAAAAGCCCGGCGACGTGAACGTGCGCGGCCGCATCGCCACGGGGTTCCTCGCGCTCGGTCCCAAGCCACTGGCGCAGCCGGACAAAGTGCGTCAGCTTTACGACGTCATTGACGAACAGATCGACACTGTTTCGAAAGCGTTCCTGGGTCTGACCATTGCCTGCGCCCGCTGTCACGACCACAAGTTCGATCCGGTTTCGACCAAGGACTACTATTCGCTGGCCTCGATCTTCGCCAACACGAAATACTACGACGACATTGACCCGGTGCTCTCGGTGATTCACATGGAGCCGCTGGTAAATGAGCAGGATTACCAGACGTATAAGAAGCATCAGGACGAGATCCGGACGGTGGAGCGGCGCGCCGACGCCATCATGGAGCCGGAGATCAACCGGTACATAAGCGTGAAACTGCGCCCTCGGCTGGCCGAGTACATGATCGCGGCCCGCCGGAGCTACGAAACCGGGGAAGGCGCCGTCATCCCGGATGGTCTGGACGAAAAGATCCTGAAGAAGTGGGTCGAGTATCTGAAGCCTGGTCTCGAGTTCCGGCCGTACCTGGAGAAATGGCACGCGGCCAGGGGGCCGGAAGTGCAGCGGGCGGCACAGGAATACCAGCAGTTATACGACGAGATCGGCACGTCCTGGGACAAGCGCGTCAACGAGTGGATACAGAAAGTGGACGGTGCGCTCCGCGAGGGTAAGGTTCCGCCGGGGAAACCGGGTTTCGGCTTCGAGCAGTTCAACAAACCGGAAGATCGCTTCTTCGAGGAAGTCTCCTTCAAGGACGGACCTTTCTCGTTGTCAAAGGAAGAGCGTGAGCAGATTCTCTCCGAAGCGTCCAGGCAGCAGGTTGCGGCCCTCCGGAAGGAGGTGGACGATTTAAAGAAGAACGCCCCGCCGGAGCCGCCGATGGCGCACGCGGTCTGCGACGGCGACACGGTAGAGCAGCGCGTGTTCATCCGCGGCAGCCACCACAACCGCGGAGATGCTGTGGCGAAGCAGTTTCCGGTGATCCTGGCTGGAGACGGGCAGACGCCGATTACGGACGGCAGCGGCCGCAAACACCTCTCGGAATGGCTCACCCGACCGGACCATCCGCTAACCGCCCGAGTGATGGCGAACCGCATCTGGCACTGGCACTTCGGTCACGGCTTGGTCCGCACGCCCGACAATTTCGGCCTCATGGGTGAGAGGCCTACGCATCCGGAGCTGCTTGACTATCTGGCCACCGAATTCGTGAACCGCGGCTGGAGCATCAAGGCGATGCACCGGCTAATGATGTTGTCGAGCGCCTATCAGATGAGCAGCATACCGTCGCCGCAAGCGGTGGCGAAGGATGCCGACAACCGCTTTTGGTCGCGCTTTCACCGGCGCCGCCTGGAAGTCGAAGAGATGCGCGATTCGCTGTTGGCCGTGGATGGAGCGCTCGATCTGACGATGGGCGGAAGCCTGGCGTCGAAATTGCGCGGTGATCAGTATGAAAAGCGGGACAGCGTGGATCCGGCCAAGATCCGCCGGCGCAGCGTCTACCTCCCGCTGGTGCGGAACAAGCTGCCGAATACCTTGAAGCTCTTCGATTTCGTCGATTCCACTACAACCTCCGGCAAGAGGATGGAAAGCAGCATCGCCCCGCAGGCGCTGTACCTGCTGAACAGCGAGTTCGCGCAGGAGCGATCGCGGTCGCTGGCGAAGTTCCTGCTAGCTGGGAGCGAAACCGATGACGCAGCGATTCTCCGGCGCGCCTTCCGCATTGCTTGGACGCGAGAGCCGGAACCCGGCGAAGCAACTCGCTGGCTGGACTATATGACAGCCTTTCCGAAAGGAGATGGGGACGCCGATCCTCGCCTCGAAAAATGGCAAAGTGTGTGTTGGCTGTTATTGAGCTCCAACGAGTTTCACTATGTCGAATGAGAACACTATGCGGATCGGACCCTCCCGCCGCACATTGCTGCGCCAGACCGGATGCGGTTTCGGAGCCGTGGCGCTCGCTGCGCTGTGCGCCGAGGACAGCGTTCTAACAAGTCCAAAGGCTCCGGAATCGCCAATGGCGCCGAAGCAGGCACATTTCGCGCCGCGAGCCAAGCGCGTGATCTTCCTGTTCATGCACGGCGGGCCGTCCCATATTGACACTTTCGATCCCAAGCCTCGGCTCGATGAGGATCATGGCAAGCCGGTGCCATTCGAGCGCTCGCTGACTTTCAATCCGAAGAACGTCGGCAACCTCATGAAGTCGCCATTCGAGTTCCGCCGATATGGGCAGTGCGGGGCGCCAGTGAGCAACCTGTTCCCCCAGGTCGCCGAAGTGGTGGACGATCTGTGCATCCTGCGCTCGCTGGTGGGCGACGGCGTGGACCATGGCGCCGCGTTGCTGCAACTGCATACGGGAAGCTTCGTGTTCGAGCGGCCCAGCATGGGGTCATGGCTGCTGTATGGACTCGGAACCGAGAACCAAAACCTGCCGGGGTTCATCATCATCAAACCGGGACTCACCCACGGCGGTGGAAGGAACTGGGGCTCCAGTTTCCTGCCTGGCGCTTATCAGGGGACCCCGATCGGCAACGACAAGATGGAGTTGAGCGAACTGATCAACGAGCCTGTGGAGCACCTCAGGTCGAAGCGAGTCACCTCCGACCAGCAGCGGTTCGAGCATGAGATGCTTCGGAAGGTCAACCGCCAGCACGCCGAGCGAAGGAGCTCGGATCCGCGCTTGGAAGCGCGCATTCAGGCCTTCGAGCTAGCTGCGCGGATGCAGCTCGAAGCTCGCGACGCGTTCGACATTTCCAAGGAATCCGAAGCTACCCGCAAGTTGTACGGGATGGACGATAAAATCACGGAAGACTTTGGTTGGCAGTGTCTGCTGGCCCGGCGCCTGGTGGAGCGGGGAACTCGCTTCGTGCAATGTTTCCATGCTCCGGGCGGGCTACAGTACCTGTGGGACCAGCACACTGAGCTAGCGCGCGTGCACGCCAAGAACGCCCGCCAAGTGGACCGCCCGATCGCCGGGCTGTTAAAGGATCTAAAGGCTCGCGGCCTCTGGAACGACACGCTGGTGATCTGGGGCGGCGAGTTCGGGCGCACGCCGTGGGCGCAGGCCGACGGCCGCGATCACAATCCGTACGGCTATACCATGTGGATGGCGGGTGGAGGCGTGAAGGCTGGAATGACCTACGGTACCACTGACGAGTTCGGCTATCACGCGGTGGAAGACCGCATGCACATCCACGATCTACACGCCACCATCCTCCACCTGATGGGCCTGGACCACGAACACCTCACCTATCGCTACGCCGGCCGTGACTTCCGCCTGACCGATGTCCACGGAGTGGTGGCTCACAAGATCATGGTCTAAGTTTTCGGGCTAGCGGTTGGTAGCCGCGCTTGTTCACGCGGATACGATGAACGTTAACGCGTATGGTCCGAAAAAACTGGATCTGCTTGCAATATTGCTGGTTCGTTGCACCAATCCTCGGGCTCGCGATAATGAGCTAACGAGATGCCGAGAGTCTTGGATCCATTCCGGTTCGTGTTGGTCGCCGTTGGCGGTTGGATGAACCAACATCAACTGCAGATCATCGATTACCTTCGCGAGGAGAACCGGTTCTTCGTGAACAACTCAGCGGGCGGTGCGTGCGGTTCAACGACGATCAGCGCCCTGTGGGTGGCGGCGATTGTGGCTCTCCGCTCGTCGGTGACCGTAATCCGCCGGAACTGTGGATCGGCGCTCGGCTGACGCCGGAGCGACCGTGAGGCCGGTGCAGCGAGCAACTGACTCATCAACAGCACCCTTCGGGTTTGTTCCAGATCGCTTCCGCGCGGTCGAGCTTCGCTCGAAGGGTCGCCTCACTGTCCGGTTGGCCGCTTGGACCGCTTCCACAACCGCTGAGTCCGAGGCCATCATCATCGCCCTCCGCGATGTGGTTGTGAACGAACTGTTTGATCTCGGCCACGACAGCTTCGGCAATGGTTTGGGACTGGTGCCCTACCAGCTCCTGCATCCTGTTGGTCTGCTGGGTGACGCTGAAGACGGCGAACAGGCTAGGAGCACGGCTGCGACAATCAAACTGATCACGAGCTTTTGGTAGGAGACTCGAAATTCCAATGACGAGATTGCCATTGTGTTCTCCTTGCTCCTGGCGGGAACGCTCTAAGTATAGCCGCCGCCGCTGCCGCCCTCTTGGGCATCTTGACCAAGGGATAGCAGCAGGAGTAAGGGGTCAATCTTGACGGATTCGCCCCGGCAAGATCGGCTCGGATTCCCGCCCGGATCACCGCCCCGAAATTATCTCCACGTGAAGATCCGCCGTCGCCGATGCGGGGTTGGATAGTGGTTGCTTCGCGGCTGACCACCAGGACCAGGGGATCAATTTGCTCGTCAGGTGACAGGGGCGTTTGGACTTTTAGGCCCTAAAAGTGTAGCGCATTAACGCACATTGATCTTTAGTCACTCGCGCGGAAAGGTGCCATTGCACCCTGACCTGAACCATTGGCATGCCGCCGAAATGCGTCTGGAGATTTGCCGCCGACGGCCATGCCACCGAGCCACGTCCCCCGATGTGGTTCAAAATTGATGACTCTATTCCCAATGGGGGTTACAGAGAGCTGCTTTGTGCGAGCGAACCTATCGCAGAAGGAGACATTATCACTTTGTGGTGACACGGCGCTTCGGGCGCTCTTCGGCCGCTTCGGCCGTTGTATTGGGCGTCTCCGTCCTATATACTTGCCTCGATCTTATGAAGCGAGACAATGTTTCTGCGGGTATCGCCGCCATTTTTGCACTCTTGTCTCTGGCGACCGTAATGTGGGGCCAGGGAGCACGCGGCAGGATTACGGGCGTGGTGAAAGACGCCACCAACGCGGTTATCCCCAGCGTCACCGTCGCCTTGACCGAGCAGGAAACTGGCCTTTCCACCGCCGGGGTGAGCCAGCCCAACGGGGTCTATCTCATTTCTGGGCTGGCTCCTGGTACCTATAGAATCTCCGCGGAAGCTCGAGGCTTCAAGCGCCTGGCGATTGACGGTCTGAAGATCGAGGTGGGTACGACGCTTACCCAGGACCTAAGCCTTCAAGTCGGCACGGTGACCGAAACACTGGAAGTGAGGGGTCAGACCAGCCTGGTTGAGACGACTTCGGGCTCGGTGGGCACGACCGTCGACATGACGCACGTGCTTGAGATCCCGGTATCGGACCGCAATGTCTTTAACCTGATTAACCTCGTGCCGGGGGCCTTTCACAAACGACGGTTTGGTCCAGCCGCGAATCACCTGGATCAGGTTTCGCTCGGTGGCGCGCGCGGCCACCAGACGTTAGCGCTACTCGACGGTGTCAACAATACCCGCGGCGGAGTTGGCATTCAGAACATCGAGATGGCGCCCCCCGTGGATGCCGTGCAGGAGTTCAAGGTCCAGGTCAACAACCTGTCGGCCGAATATGGTCGCAGCGGCGGAGGCGTGATTAACACTGTCACACGGAGCGGGACCAACCGTTTCCATGGCAGCCTTTACGAGTTTGTTCGCAACGACAAATTCGACGCCGCCGGATGGGGTAACGACTCGAAGCCCAAACTCAATCGGAACATATTCGGCGGGACCGTAGGCGGGCCCATCAAGAAGGACCGGGCGTTCTTCTTCTTCAACTTTGATGGCCTCCGGAACCGCATGGGAAGCCAGCAAACTCGTAGCGTGGGCTTGCCCGAATGGCGAACGGGCGACTTCTCAACCGCCACGCGTGACGCCGGCGGTCGCGCCGAACTGGTCTCCATCCACGATCCCGAAACCGGCACTGGGACCTTCGGGGTTCCGAGAGCGACGATGACTTTTCCCGGGAACCGGATTCCCGCTTCGCGCCTGGACCCTGTGGCGGTTAAGGCACTTGGCTTCATGCCGCTGCCAAATCGTCGTCCCGATAATCCTTTCAACAACACCGGCAACTGGCAGGAGTTGCCGGCCAATCCCAGTATCGTCGACTATTACATAACCCGGATTGACTACGAATTGACCTCGAAGACTAAGCTGTACGGGCGCTATATCCTGGTGTCGCCCTACCGGGTTAACGACGGCATACCCAAGAGTTGGCCGGTAGGGTTCAACGTCGGCTTTGACGACTTTCGGAAGCAGAACTGGGCGTTGAATACTACCCATTTGTTCTCCCCTAGTTTCTTCCTGAATTTCACTGCAGGAGCGGAACGGCTTCGCATTCTGGCATTGGGAGGCAACGCTTGGGACGGCGTCAATTATCCGGAATTGCTCGGCTTGCGCGGAGTACCCGGTCCTGGCACGCCAGCCATGCTGTTCGGAGGCGGGCTGGTCCCTTTGGGAGGAATCCAGAATATTGGCATCGCCGGCGGACCACACCGCTTCAACATGGTCACCAACAGCGATTATGTCTGGGACTTCACCAAGGTCCGCGGCGCCCACACGTTCAAGTTCGGGGGAGAGTACCACCGCTATAACAACAACACTATGGCGAGAACCAACCCGAGTGGAGCGTGGGTATTCGACGGCCATTTCACACGCGGTGTGGACACCAATGGGAACTTCATTGCCAACACGGGGATCAACCTCGCCGACTATCTGCTGGGGCGCGTGACCAGCGTCAGCATCTCGCTCATCCAGCCGTTCGGACGGCGATCCCAGTACTACGGTACGTACTTTCAGGACGACTGGCGGGTCACGTCCCGGCTGACTATCAACATCGGCTTCCGGTATGACACACAGAACCCGACTTATTCCGCCGACGGTCGCATGAGCGGTTTCGACCCCTACCAACCTAATCCCCACGCCGGGACGAGCAGCATCCCCGTGGGTGCGCTGGGCGTAGTTACCTTCGCCAACCAGTTCGGCCAAGGAAAGTATTTGTGGAACTGGGACAAGGCGGGCTATATGCCCCGATTTGGCTTCGCCTACCGAATATTCGGTACCAACAACACGGTCATCCGCGGCGGCTTTGGCCTTTTCTTCGGACCTCCCATTGTGGGTGGCTCCAACAACGCCGGCACGCTCGGCTTTTCTCAGGCGTACTCCGCCGACAACCCAGTCCCATACCGTCTGCGCGATGGCATTCCAGACGGAGCACTGGTGGACCCACCGTCCTCCGAAGTCGGTCCGACGTTCGGAAACCGAGGAACCCGGTTCGAACAGTCCGCCATCAATTTCTTCGATCCTTACCGGGCGAACTCTTATTCTCAGAACATCAATGTCACGCTACAGCATCAGTGGAAGCAAATTCTGTTCGAGGTCGGCTACCTTGGCAACCTGAGCCGCCACGTGTCCGGCTCGCCGCGCAACATCAACCTGATTCGGCCGGAGATGCTATCCCGAACCGATCTTCCCGAGTATCTGCGGCGGCCTTTCACGATCTTCGCCAGCAACCAGGCCGCGGTGAACAACTCTGAGGACAACGTGGGGATCTCCAACTATCACGCCTTGACGATCAAGTCCGAACGCCGGTTCAGCAACGGGTTTTCCTGGACCATCGCCTATTCGCATTCCAAGTGGATCGACAACATTAACTTCCTAACCTCGAACGGCACGACGCTCGGTGACAACACCGGCCCGCAGAACTTCTACAACCGGAGCCTTGAGCGTTCGCGGGCGACCAACGACATTCCGCACCGGCTGTCCTTCGCCCCGGTGGTGGAGTTGCCGCTCGGCAAGGGCAAGCGCTGGCTGAACCACGGAGGCGTGTCAAACGCGATTTTCGGAGGCTGGCAGATTTCCACGTTTGGAACGCTGCAGAGTGGCTCTCCGTTTGGCGTTACGGTACTGAACGGAGGGCGGGACGTATTGGGAGACGCGGCTGCGGTGCAAAGGCCAAATCTGGTTGGTGATCCTAACTCATCTAATCATGGACAACCGGCCGCCGGCGTGCGCGGGATCCAGTGGCTGAATCTATCGGCGTTCGCCACGCCGGCCCGATTCACATTTGGCACGGCGGCCCGCACTCTGCCCGGGGTAACTGGGCCTGGCATCGTCCAGTTCGACATCATGCTGGCCAAGAGCTTCCGGTGGGCGGAGCGTTGGCGCGTCCAGTTCCGTTGGGAGTTGCTGGATGCCTTCAATACACCACAGTTCAATCTGCCGGCGACTGCGTTCGGCGGTGGCAACTTCGGCATCAGCAGCGCTACCGACCCCGCTAGCCGCCGTATCATGCAGTTGAGCCTGAAGCTCTATTGGTAGGCAATTGCCGCCGCTATCGGGTCAATCGGGCTTTCGCATCCTGATCCTACGAAATGATTTCTTCTCGTACCGGATCGAACCTCACGCGTTTTTGTTCCGTGTACGCGATGTTACAGAGGTGGGAAGCTTGTGCGGCCCTATGTCCGGCCAGCACATCAGCGTTCGGCTTCTTGCGGGTGCGCACACAATCGAGAAAGTTCGCGACGTGAGCGTAAGCAGGGTTTTCTTCGTATATTCTGACGATCGGCTTAGCGTCTTTTTCCCCGGGATAGTACTCCATTCGCTGTTCCTCGAAAAATAGCCGACCCTTCGTTCCGATGAATTCGGCTCCGGACGTTTTTTGAACAGCGCCTAGCGCGCCGTCAAACGTGGCTGTAAAGCCGCCGGGGTACTCGAGCGCAGCGTGAATTGTATCAGGAGCAGTTCGGCCGTCTTTGAAGGTGTAGATTCCGCCCGCGGCGACCGCGGCGCAGGGCCGGTCCTCACCCGTGTACATGTGGACGACATCAATCCAGTGGCAGAATAAATCGGTAATCTGCCCGCCGCCGAAGTCGAGAAATGCACGAAAGTTCCAGAACTGTTGTGGATCCCAATCCCGCCATTTGACCGAACCCAAATAGCGCGCCCAGTCCAGATTGCTGGGCTGAACGCTCAGTTCCGCCGGCGCTCGTAGCACGTGGACGGGGTTCTTGTGCCACCAGGATCGGAACATGAGCAGTCTGCCGAACTTTCCCGAGTCAATGAAGTCCCGCTTGGCCTCCAGGTAGGCTGGGCCGGAGCGGCGTTGCATCCCCACTTGGCAGATGCGATTGTTCACGCGAGCAGCCTTCACCACCATCGGCCCTTCTTCGATGCGCAGAGTCAGCGGCTTCTCGACGTAAACGTCCTTGCCAGCGTTGAGCGCGTCAATGGCAATCGGGGCGTGCCAGTGGTCGGGAGTCGAGACGTTCACAGCGTCAAGATCCCTTATCTCGATCAACTTACGATAATCGCTGAAGCCGCGCGCTCCGGGCGCCTTCTGCTGTGCCTGGTCTACTCGCTGCGCGTAGACGTCACACAGGGCGGTGATGGACACCCCCGGATCTTTTTGGAATGCGCCCAACACGAACTGGCCGCGCCCGCCCAAGCCGACGAAGCCTACGCGTATGCGGTCGTTCGCCCCGAGGACGCGCGAGTAAGAAGCGGCCGTCACTAACACCGCGCCACCAGTCGCGTTCCTGAACAATTCTCTGCGATCCAGCTTCGTCTCGGACATATCTGGTTACCTCACTTCTTCAGCGCACGTATGCGAAGGTTCCTATACGCCACTGGACCGTGATCGCCCTGGAGCATGATTGGATTGGTGGGTGCCTCGGCAAGATCCATCGATGCACGGGTAGGGCCTTCGGCCTCCACATTCGTATGGATCACCACTCCGTTATGCACCACGCGCAGAAACCGCGCATTGGCCCTCTTGCGGCCAGAGGTGTCGAAGCGCGGCGCCTGGAACTGAACGTCGAAGGTCTCCCATTCTCCAGCAGGCCGGCAAGCGTTGCGGGAGGGAGGCGCGCCTCCTACGCCCTTCGAGTTGATCCAGCGCTCGTAGATCGCCCCGCAGTCATGAACTGTCGTACTGGCCACACCGAAGCTGTCCTTGATCTGAATTTCGTAAAGCCCTTGCAGGTAGACGCCGGAATTCGAGCCCGCCGGAACCAGGAACTCAACATGCAATTCCACATCCCCAAACTTCTGATCCGTTACCAAATTGGCCGTGCGGCCTGAAGGTCCGTTGACAATGATGCCACCGGGGGCGCGCTCGGCATTGAGTGTCTTGCCGCCCGGCGCAGCCACCGCAACGCGAGTTGTGAACCATTCGAGTGGCTTGCCATTTTGCGTATGCCAGCCGGCCAGATCCTTGCCATTCAAAAGTGGTGTCCACTCAGACCCCAACGGTCGATCGGCCGCGGAGGCTATTGTCGAAAAGGCAGTCAGCAACGCGCTACATGTGAGAACTACCCTCATCAGATATTCCTTTTTGTCCTAAAGACGGTAGCTCACCCCAAGTCATCCAGATCATCTGGCCCCGGTTTCAATTGGCCGGCTAATTATACCAACTGGGCAAGGCACTCGTTTGATTGGAATCAGTCGGTACGGAGGCGTCCCTCCCGAGCGTGGTATAAATGAACCGAGTCGGTCGAAGGAGGTTTCATGGCAGAGTCAATCACACGGAGAACGTTGATCGGCGGTTCATTGACTGGCGCCGGCATGATGGCCGCGCCGTCCAAGCGCCTCGGAAACATCAAGATGGGAATTTACTCGATTACTTACCTAGGCTATTGGTATCGCGGCGACGCGCTCACTATCGAGCAAGTCGCCGACCGCGCCAAAATGTACGGCTATGAGGGGATCGAGATCGAGGGCAAGCGCCCGCACGGGTTTCCTCTCGACTGGCCAAGGAGACGGTGCCAGGAATTTAAGAAGTACGTCGCAGGCAAGGGACTCACCATCTCTGGAGTGGCGGCTGATAATGATTTCAGCAGTCCAATCACCGAGCACCGCGAGGCCCAATTAGCGTTGGTCCACGATCTGATCCGGATGACCTCCGAGCTGGATGCGAAGGTTCTCCGGATCTATTTGGTCTGGTCGGGCGCAACCAAGCTCCCTGAGGGGGGCGGGCGTTACGACATCGCCCAGAAGATTTGGGATTACACACAGGAGAAATTCACCGACACTCAAAGGTGGGAGTGGTGCCGGGATTGCTTTATCGAAGCAGCCCGCTGGGCGGGCGAATACGGCGTAACCCTCGCTTTACAGAATCACAAGCCGATCATCACCAATTACAACCTGATGCTAAAGATGATCAAGGAGGTGAACTCGCCGCACTTCAAAGCCTGTCTGGATGCGCCACTGCTGGAGAACAAAGAGGCCGATTACGTCCGGAAGGCCGTCTTCGATACTGGCTCGCTGCAAGTGCAATCCCATTTCGGTGGTGATTTCGAGCGCGAGAGCCGGGACAAGCCGATTCAGTTGATTGGGGCGAGGGGCCAGTGGGGCGGCGAGTACGTACGGACCGGCCCGATGAAGGAAAACTTCTACTTGCCGTTCTGCCAGGCGCTCTATGAGACCGGATACAACGGCTTCATCAGTTACGAGCTGTGCCACCCGCTCCATAAGGTGAACGGCCAGGTGGTCGGGCTGGACTACGCCCATAACAGCACGCAATTGGCTGCGGAGTTCATGCGCAACACCCTCGCCCAAGCGAGGAAGGCTGCGGCGACGAAACTCGGAGTGTGAAGCCAGTTTGCACTGGCTCTTGAAATTGATTCCAAAGAGCTGCTCCGTGCGCGTTTCATTTGCTCTCGCTTTTTCCTTATTCCTTTGGGCGGCCCCAGATCCCTCCCCCGTGGACTTCTTCGAAAACAAGATCCGACCCTTGCTGGTCAGCAACTGCTATGCCTGTCACGCTGACTCGAAGCTAAGCGGCTTACGGGTGGACTCGCGGGAGAGCTTGCTTGAGGGCGGCACGTTAGGCCCCGCCATCATTCCAGGCATGCCGAACGAAAGCCTGCTGATTCACGCGCTCAGCCACACGCACCCGCGTTTGAAGATGCCTCCGACCGGCAAACTGACGACGGACCAGGTCGCCGACCTAGCGCGCTGGATCAAGGATGGCGCCTTCTGGCCGAAGACGCAGCCCACAGCGGTCGCCTCGAACCGACTCCAGGGATTTCGGCCCGAGCAGCGAGCATTCTGGTCGTTCCAACCCCTGCGCAAGCCGGCCTTGTCGGTGGCGGTCCGAGCCAAGAATTGGCCGAACTCGGCCGTCGATCGCTTTATCCTGGCCAGGCTGGAATCGCAGGGGCTCAAGCCAGTGGCGCCTGCCAGAAAGCAGGTGCTGATTCGTCGCGCGACTTTCGATCTGACCGGTCTGCCTCCTACTCCGGAAGAGATCGAGGCCTTTCAGAGCGACATGTCTCCCAATGCATTCGCCAAGGTGCTGGACCGGCTCCTGGCATCGAAGCATTTCGGCGAGCGGTGGGGGCGCCACTGGTTGGACGTGGCCAGTTACGGCGAGGATGACACACGCGGCTCTAACGCCACCGGGTATCCCAATGCTTGGCGGTATCGAGACTGGGTTGTTCAAGCGTTCAATGACGACATGCCGTACGATCTGTTCGTGAAGGCGCAAATTGCCGGCGATCTTCTCGAACCGGAGAAAGAGACTCGGCTGAAGCCCGCCCTTGGCTATTTCGCCTTGGGGCCTTGGGGCTACGAGATAGCCGCGCCGGAGGTGGTCCGCGCCAACGAGCGCGACGCCCGAGTTGACGCGCTCACCCGTGGATTCCTCGGCTTGACGGTGGCCTGCGCCCGCTGCCACGATCACAAGTACGATCCGATCACCACAAAGGATTACTACGCACTGGGCAGTGTTTTCGCGAACTCGGATTATCGCGAGTACGCTCTGGCGTCTGCTTCGGAAATTGAGCTCGGTGACCAGCACAAGGAGAAAGTGCGAAAGCAGCAGCAGGCACTCGATGACTTCCGTGATGGTGTCACCAAGCAATTGATGGAGATCTTCGTGCACCAGGTCTCCCGTTACATGGTCGCCGCGTGGAAGACTATGCAGGCGCCTGAGAAGCTGGAAAGCCTGGCCGCCGAAGACAAGTTGGACGTCGAGACGTTGACACGTTGGATTGGCTACTTAAATTCGGGCACGTCTCGAGAGCATCGCTACCTTAGGGAATGGGACGATCTAGTTGCAAAACGGGCGGGTGAACCAGAGATTCGCGAAGCTGCCGGCAGATTTCAGGCCACCATCTTGGAGATTTTCAGAGAGAAGAAGGAGATCGACGAGCACAACCAGAATCTGATTCGCCAGACGCGGGACAAGCGCCCCGCGAAGCCAATTGGGCCTAATGGCTTCAAGGGCGTTGACTTTGCTACGTCTTTACTCGATGGCAAATCGCTCGCGATTGAAAAGTTCCTTGTCTGGAGCGAGTTCTTCGCGCAGAAGCCGCCTCCGGGGGGAGTCGAGAACCGGACACCAGGCGTCCTTACCTACGAAGGCACGGATCTGGAGCGGTTTCTCCATCCGGAATGGAAACGGCATGCGGATAGGTTGCGTGTGGAGCTCGAAGCTCTTAAGAGTGCACAACCTAAGCCGTATCCATTCCTGATGGGGCTCGAGGAAGCTTCGACGATCACCAACCTGAAGGTGAATTTGCGTGGTAATCCCTATAACTTGGGCGAGGAAGTGCCACGGCGCTTCCTGGCGATTCTCTGCGAGGGCGAGCCGCGGCCCTTCCAGAAGGGCAGCGGTCGTCTTGAGCTAGCGGAGTCGATCGTCTCGCATCCGCTGGCGGCGCGCGTCATCGTGAATCGAGTTTGGCAACGCCTGTTTGGATTCGGGATCGTACGGTCGGCGAGCAACTTCGGCCAGGTAGGCGACCGGCCGACGCATCCGGAGCTGCTCGAGTACTTGGCCGCGCGGCTCAAAGAGCAAAACTGGTCTTTGAAATCCTTGGTACGTGAGGTGATGCTCACCGCAACATACCAGTTGAGCAGCGATAGTTCGCCCGGGAATTTGCTCAAGGATCCTGACAACCGCTTGCTCTGGCGGGCACATCCGCGGCGGTTGGACGCCGAGGCGATGCGAGACGCAATGCTGGCAGTTTCTGGCAAGCTGGATCGGAAAATCGGCGGCCCGTCAGCCGAATTGAACGCAGACAACTTTCGGCGGACGCTATACGGCAAGATCAGCCGGCACAAGTTGGACGAAAAGCTGGCGTTGTTCGACTTTCCCAATCCTGGCCACAGCAGCGAGCATCGTGAAACTACCAACGTCCCGCTCCAGCGTCTTTTCTTCCTGAACAGTGACATTGTCCTTTTGCAGGCGGGCTTTCTCGCGGAGCGAATAAGGAAGGAAGCCGGTGACGGAGAAAGGGAGCAGATCCGCCAGGCGTATCTCCTGCTCTATGGGCGCCAGCCAATGCCGAACGAACTGGCCGCCGGACTAAGTTTTCTGGCTGAGCCGGCGAAAGAGACCGGCGGTGATACCTCACCCTGGCAGCGCTATGGGCAGGTGCTGCTCGCTTCGAACGAGTTTAGCTACCTGGATTGAAAATATTATGATAATGACGCGCCGCGAGCTACTATCCCGAATGGGCGGTGGTTTCGGTCTGCTTGGAATGGCGGGTACGCTCTCGGCTTCCGTGGGATCAGTACCCGTGGCTGATCCTCTAATGCCGAAATCTCCACATTTTGCCCCGAAGGCCAAGCGTGTGATCCTGCTGATGCTCAACGGCGGCCTCTCCCAGGTGGACAGCTTCGATCGCAAGGAGATGCTCGATAAGCATCACGGGAAGCCCTTCCCTGGAGGAAATCCGAACACCGAGCGCAAGACGGGGAATCTCATGCGCTCGCCGTTCAGCTTCCGCAAGTACGGAAAGAGCGGCATTGAGGTCAGCGAGATCTTCCCCTTAATCGGCGAGACGATCGACGATTTCTGTGTGGTCCGGTCGATGCATACCGAGGTCCCCAATCATGAACCGTCACTCTACATGATGAGTTGTGGCACCATTCTTAAGGGTCGTCCGGCCCTAGGCTCCTGGCTCACCTACGGCCTTGGCACGGAGAATCAGAACCTGCCGGGCTTTGTCGTTTTATGTCCGGAGAGCAATCCGATCGGTGGCACGCCCCAGTGGAGCTCGGCCTTTCTGCCCGCCATCCACCAGGGCACATTGATCAAGAACACGGAAAACGATCCACAGAAGATTATCCCGTTCATCGGCAACAGGCGCAGCACGCTCGCGCAGAAGCGCCGGCAGGTTGACCTGCTCGAAAAACTGAACCGCCTTCATCAGCGGGGGCGGGAGGATAATCCGCAACTCGAAGCATCCATCCGTTCGATGGAAGTTGCATATCGAATGCAGACGGAAGCGCTCGACGCTTTCAACCTAACAAACGAAAGCGAAGCGACGGTGCAGGCATACGGAGAGGGAGATTTCGCGCGCGGGTGCCTGATGGCCAGGCGTCTCGTCGAGCATGGCGTTCGCATGGTGCAGGTTTACTTTGCGGCCAAGATCCTCTGGGACAATCACGAAGACATCCTTCTGCACCGGAAGCACGCGCTCAAGGCCGACAGGCCTATCGCAGCTCTCGTGCGGGACCTCAAGGCGAGGGGGCTGTTCGACGATACTCTCGTAATTGTCGGTAGCGAGTTCGGCCGGACTCCGTCGATCGAGGTGGCCCCGGGCCTCAAGGTTCATAACGGACGCGACCATAACCCGTACGGATTCACGATCTTGATGGCCGGAGGCGGCGTGAAGGGCGGTATGACTTACGGAGCCACGGACGACTTCGGCTTCTACGCCGTGGAGAACAAGGTCCATGTCCACGACTTGCATGCCACCATTCTGCATCTGCTCGGCCTCGACCACACGAGGCTCACTTATCATTACAGCGGCCGCGATTTTCGCCTCACCGACGTCGCTGGAAACGTGATACGTGAAATTCTCGCCTAAACAAGATCACGCACGCGTCCGGTCCACGTAAGCGTAGTAAGCGCCGCTGATCTCTTTCCCGGCGTCGTCGTGGAACCAGCTCTGCATCGTGGTCCGGCCCTCCTGGAGCGGGAACCGGAATACCACCTGACGATCCTCCGGTCCCACCCGAAGGGACAACCGCCGCTCACCGACCCTCAGGTCAGCTTTGAAGATGGGCAATGCAACGCCCTCTCTGTACTGGCCGCATTCGCCCTGGTGTGCCGGCACGGGCGCGCGCATGGGCACGTCAACTTCTCGCGCCCATCGTCTGAGCGTGAACTCGTATTCACCGTCGCGCTCCACCATCAGATGCCAGATCCCGTTCCGCCGTGTACCAGCTCGAATCTGCCCGCCCTGATCCAGAAACACATCCGCCCACTCCGTAGGAGATAGCAGCACAGGGTTCTGACGATCGGAGCCGATGTGGACCGGCTGGAACGAATCGAGCCTTGGCTCCACGTCCTTCCACCAATTGTCGTAGTGTGCCCGCAGCCGCGCCGCTATCCGCGGATTCAGCTCGATGAGGTTTTGGTTCTGACGCGGGTCCTTCAACAGGTCGTAGAGTGCCGTGTCCGACACGAGGCGCCACTTCTTCCAGAGAACCGCGGCGTCCCCCTTTTTCGGCCGCGCAGCATCCATTCGGCTGAACTGGATGACCAGGGTCCGGTCGGGCAAATGTTCCGTGCCGCCGCGCAGCAACCTGGCCAGGCTCATGCCGTCAAAGCGTTTTCCCGACGGAGTCTTCAACCCGCACAGATCGACGAGGGTAGGAAGAACATCCCGGACTTCGGTTAGCTCATCGACATCTTTCCCGCCGCCGATTTTGCCATGCGGCCAGCGGGCGAAGAATGGCACACGGTGACCGCCGTCCCACAGTGTGATCTTGCGGCCACGCATGCCGGAGTTGTGGACATTCACGCCGTTAGTGCCACCGTTATCGGTCATGAAGATGACCAGCGTATTCTCTCGCAGGCCCGCCTTCTCCAGCATCCCATCCAACCGTGCCATGTTGTCGTCGATGTTAGCGATCATGCCGAAGAAGCTGGCGACGTTCGGTGGTTGTCCAGCATACGGCTGTTTCCATCGATCCGGAACGAACAAGGGGCCGTGGGGAGCGTTCGGCGCAATGTAGGCGAAGAACGGCTCTCTAGCTCGATTCCGTGCGCGGATCCAGTTGATCGCTTCCCCGAAAAACACGTCCGTGCAGTAGCCCTGGTAGCTGTGCAACTTTCCGTTGTGACGATAAGTGTCGTTGAAATAATCGTTGTTCCACGCATCCGGAGCGGACCCGATATGCGACGAAGGAAACCAAACGGCCTCCTGGAATCCGCGGTCCTCGGGGCGATAAGGATATAAGTCGCCCAGGTGCCACTTGCCGAATAGGCCCGTGGCATAACCTGAGCCGGCGAAGATCTCTGCCATCGTCGGCACGTCGGTGCGCAGCATGGTTCTACCGCTGCTCACGTTCATCGCGCCATTGATCAGGCAGTGACGTCCGGTCATCAGTTGGCTTCGAGTGGGAGTGCACATCGGCGCAACATGAAAATCCGTGAGGCGTACGCTTTCCGATCGAAGCCGATCGAGGGCTGGCGTCTTTAGAATTGGATTCCCATGGCTAGAGAGATCGCCGTAACCCTGATCGTCTGTGATCATCAGGATCACGTTGGGCCGAGCCATGCGCGGAACGGAGGTCCGCTGAGCTTCTCCTGCGGCCGGGCCAGGAAGGTTGCCCAAGCCCATGCTAGCGGCGCTCTGAAGAAAAGATCTGCGTTCCATGAGGCGCCAAGCCAGCGTGTTAAAAGTCCAGTCTCATCCCCAGCCGCGTAGTGCGAGAGCCGGCCCCTTCCAGGCTCTGAGTGGACCGAACAACGCCAGCCGAAGCAGTCGTGATGTTGGAACCCGGAGTACTGAAGTTCGGGTGATTCAAAGCGTTCGTGAAGGTGCCCTCGATCTGAAAGCGAATGCTTTCGCTGACAAAAAAGCGCTTGAATATACCTAGGTTCAAAAGCGTTGTGCCTGGACCCCGGAGAATGTTGACGCCGCTGTTCCCGAACCGCCCCGAGCCCGCAGGCGGCACGACGAAAGCGGAGGTATCGAACCATCGGTCGATGGTTGGTTTTTCCAAGTTTCCGTTGGCGATCCGGTCCGGCCTGCCGCCGCTGGTCCCGGTGTTGGAAGGGTCGAAGCCCGAGAACGATGGCGTGAAGTATTGGCCCGTCTGGAAAACACCCATAGCAGACATCGACCATCCGCGCATGAGTTGTCGCAGCCATCTGACCTGGCCGGCGCCATCGAACGGCAGCTCATAGATAGAGGAGAATACAAACCTGTGCCGGCGCGTGTAGCTGTTATCCCCACGCTCCCTCCGCCTGTCGTACGAATTCTCAGGTGTTCCCACGGAGCCGTCTCCCTTATCCGCATCGTCTAAGTTCTTAGCCCAGGTGTGCGTGACCTGGTACATTAACCCGCTCTTATGCTTACGCTCGGCGCTAAGAACCAGAGCGTGGTAAATCGCTGACCCGCCGTTCTCGCTGTAGCTGACCGTGCCCAGCTGCGGGTAAGGCCTGCGGCTGACGCTGAACGGAGCCATACTCGGAATCACTTGGTTGACATTTCTCGTGTAAACCAGATTGGTGGTCTTGATTCCCATGTAGGAGGCTCGCAGACCCATATGCCAGAGCTCCCGCTCGAGCGAAAAGTTCCACTGCTGGAGATAGGGTACCCTCAGGTGCGGATTCACACCGACCAGGCTAGCGGTGCCGACTGCGGCCGCTTGCGAGGGAAACATAGCCGGTAACTCCCAGAGTGGTACGCCGTTGGTGATGGTGTTCGGTGGGGCGTTCTCGGACCCGCCGTAAGGCCCGCCACGGGGTTGCGCCACGTAAAGATCGTAGAAGATCCCGTATGCCGCTCGGAGCGAAGTCTTATTGTCAGAGGTCAACTTGTATGCTAAGCCAACGCGCGGCGCAAAATTGTTTCCATCTGTGAATAACAGTTGCCGAGGTAAGCCGGCCTGCTCTGCTGTGACGATCGGGATGAGATTGCTGGCTACGAAGGCGGAATTGAGCTGAGCCCTGGACGCTTCGGTGGGCACTACAAGCTTTCCCAAGATCGGATCAAAGGCCTGCAAACGGTCTTCCTGTTCCGATATGGGGCCCAGGCGCTCATAGCGAATGCCAGCGTTCAGGCTTAGGCGAGGTGTGATCTTGTAATCGTCCTGGAAGAAGAACGAAAGCATAGTATTCGTCATGTGATCGCGCACAAAACCGGAGCTGGCCCGCGAGGCAGTCCGTGGAATTCCTAGTAGAAAGTCGGCGTATCCGTTTCCGGTGAACTGGCCCGTGAAGGAGATGTTGCCGTAGGCGCTGGAAGGCGACGTTCCATAGTTCGCTGTGTAGTAATGGCGAACCTCGGTGCCCATTTTAAAGGTATGCTGGCCGCGAATCCAGGAGAGGTTGTCCTGCCATTGATAGGTCATGGCGGCGGGCGTGTTATAGGCAAGATGACTGATGCCCTGGAACCCAGTGATCGATACCTGGGGCGTGGAAGGAAATTCGGGCAAGTTCGCTGGTAGATTGGTCAACCCAAGTTCGCGAACCAGCGCAGGGCCGTCGATCGTGATCCCGCGGGGATTATAGTCCCGGGAGATGCCGAAACGGAATTCGTTGATCAGGGTGGGGCGGAAGGTGTGGGTGTCGGAGACCACCATGTTGCGGTCCTGGCGCCGCTGAAAACGGAAGCCCATGGCCGGAAGGTTTCCTTCCACAGTCTGTAGCGGCATTCGGACTGCCGTTACCCGCGCGAAGATTGAGTTGAAGGTGGAGAACTGGTGGTCTACCCGGACATCCACCTGCTCGCGCCGCTGCCACTGCTTGATCAGGTCGCGGTAGTTTCCTACGATGGAATCCGGATCGCCGAAGTTGGGCTTGGGGAAGAACCGTTGCTGAAATTTCAGTGCGGTGGCATTCAACCGGTCGGATGGAATCACGTTGCCGGGAAAGGGGCGCCCTGTGCGCGGGTCATTGATGGCAATCAGGTTGCCTCGGGCATCCCTCAGGTTCGAGAAGTCACCTGCCAACATCCGGTTCGACGCAAGGTTCAGATTCAACAGAGCAGCAGTGCGCTGGTTGAAGCCTTCGAACGTTCCCGAGTAGAACGTCTTGTTCTTGACGACAGGGCCGCTCACGGTTGCACCGAAATCATTCAACACGGCGAAAGGAGTGGTGCTGGCGAAGAAATTCCGCGCGCCCAGCCCGCCGCTGATGTGATACCAATAGGCGCTCCCGCGCAGCGTGTTTTGGCCGCGTTTTGAGATGACGCTCACGTGTCCGGCCGCGCGGTATTCCGCCGAGTTGCCGGAATAATCGGCCTTCACTTCCTGAATGGACTCCATAGACGGGAACGCCGGACCAAGCAAACCAAATACCCCGGGCGTAGTGATCCCGTCCACGGTGAAATCGTTCGAGCTGTAACGAGTGCCGCCAAACATGATCAACCAGGTGTTGCTCCCAGGCTGGGCTCCAGGTACTAGCGACATGAAATTAAAGACATAGCTGTCCCAATTGCCCCGCTGGTTCAAAGCAGTCTCCAGGTACTGCTTTTGCGTCTTCACATCCGAGATCACTGCAGACTCGGTGGTGATGAGCGGCGCGCCTCCTTCCACGGTCACCGACGAGCTAACCTCCCCCAGTTCCATCCTGATATCGGCCAGGACAATGGCGCTCGCGTTCAGAATAATGTTCTGCGCCGTATAAGCCTTGAACCCGGAGTGCGCCGCCGACACGGAGTACGTGCCAGGCTGGAGATACCCAGCTTCATAGAAACCCGCTTCGTTGCTATTCACGGCCTTGCCGATGTTGGTTGCGGTATTGGTCACCGTCACGCTGACGGCGGGTATGCCTACACCGGTCGGATCCAGGACGCGGCCACGCATGACGCCGAATGTAGATTGGGCTGCGGTCGTGGATGCTGCCGCTGCGAGCACAATCATTATCTTTAAGAACAACCCGGTCATGTCACATCTCCTAAAGAACACCCAGGATCTGCAATTGGCGTCCTGGATAGCACGAGTATATACCCAACCGCGACCAATGACTGGAGTGAATAGGCTCGAGGACGGTGCTGGCGAGCGCTCCCCGCCGGGGCTGCGTCGAAGGCGTGAGGGACCCACAGAAGGCCCGACAGTCTGCCGGCAGTCCGAGATGTCGGCAACCCAAGAGTGCTCGCGTTTCCGTGTGGAGATATAATACCTGGCGTACAACCACACTGAGAGGCTTATGCGTCAATCCGTTACTCTTCCTTTGGTTGTCATTCTTCTCGCGAGTTGCATTCGCGAGTCTCGGGCGCCTTCCGTCAGGGCTGCGGGGCTGATTGCCTCTGACCGCAGGTGGGGCAATACAGAGGGTCCCGCCATCGATTCGAAAGGGACGCTCTACTTCTGCGCCCGTGGAACTTTCAAAGGTATCGTGGCTTGGACAGAAAAAGAAGGCGCACGGCAGCACGTTGCTGTGGACGTCAAGAACGGCCCGGGCGGGCTTTGGATTGACGAGCAGGACAACATCTTCGTCACTGGACCAGGCGAGAGGAAGATTTTCAAGGTCACACCGGACAGAAATATTACTGTGTTGGCACAAGGATTCGAGGCAAACCCGGAGGCCGCCAGGGGACCGAATGACTTGGTTGTTGCGCCGAACAAGAGCGTCTACTTCACCGATCCGAACGGATTCTATGGTGAGTCGCCTCCTGGTACTGTGTACCGGCTGACGCCTCATGGAAACGTGAGTGTGGTTGACAGAACTCTTGTCGGTCCTAACGGTATCACGATTAGCCAGGATGGGAAGACCATTTTCGTGGCACACAATATCGCCAAGGCGACCGCGAGGATCGCTCGCCTCCCGCTCCTCGAGGACGGCTCCGCCGGCCCGCCATCCGAGGTGGCGACTGTCGAGAACTGCGTCGCTGACGGGATGGATATAGACCGCGAAGGAAACATCTGGCTCACCTGTTATTCATTCGGAGCGGCGTACCGGATCAGCCCGCAGGGACGCATTCTCGAAACCATTACGACAGAGCAAAAGGCACTGACTAACTGCTTCTTCGGCCGCGGCGCCGATCGGTCAAATTTGTACTTGACGAGCTCCGACATGGAACGGACTACCGGTTATGTGTACCGAGCCAAGGTTGCGGTGCCCGGTTTTCGATGAGGTTTGCGTCCCAGTCGCCTCCTTGACAGTGGCGACTTGTTCAGACCATCATACCGCTAGACTCACGGGTTCCGATACTTGGGAGGGAAACATGGTTCTTCGCAGAGAGGTACATCTCGTTGCGGCGTGCATACTCCTGCTCAGCAGCACCTTCGCTCAAACGGAGTCCAGGCTAACGGGCACTGTCACGGACAGCACGGGGTCGATCATTGTGGGGGCAGAAGTGACCGCGGCCAATACAGCCACTGGTGTCGTCTATCGGGCTACCTCGAGCGACACAGGCACTTACGTCTTTCCAGCGTTGCCCCCCGGTACTTATAAGGTGTCGTGCCAGTTGTCAGGATTCAAGCGTTTCGAGCACGCCGGTGTGGTGCTCGATACCGGTTTCGTCCGCACGGTGGACATCAAGTTGGCTGTCGGAGACGTCACTGAAACGGTTGAGGTGGCGGGCGTTTCGCCGTTGCTCGAATCAGAGAACGCCACGGTCGGCCAATTGGTTGGGAGGAGCACGGTATTCAACATGCCGATGGCGAGCCGTCGCACGGGCTCGCTGGTGCGCCTTGTGGGCGCCGTCGCGTACCTCGATGAAGGGGGCGGCGCGGAGCAGCTTCCCTTCTTCACCATGGCGGGCGGACGCGCTCGCAACCAGAACTGGCAACTGGACGGCGTCAACATCCAGAACAACTCCATCGGGAACGCTCAGGTAATGTTCAATCCTCCATCGGAGACGATCGAAGAGTTCAAAGTTGAGATGAACAGCTACTCGGCCGACCTCGGACGCAGCGGTGGAGGCTTCATTCAGTTGACCACTCGCGCGGGCACCAACCAGTATCACGGCGCGCTATACGAATTCCTGCGCAATGACAAGCTGGACGCTCGCACGTTTTTTGCGGTGCAGAAGGCTCCTTTGCGCTACAACATCTTCGGTGCGACACTCGGCGGTCCCATCGTGAAGAACAAGACCTTCTTCTTCTTCAACTACGAAGGTGCCCGGTACCGCATCGGGCAGACGCTCTCGAGCGACGAAGTGCCGCATCCGGCGGATCGGGAAGGCAATTTTTCGAGCCGCACGGACGTTACGGTCGTGGACCCGACGACCCGACAGCCGTTCCCAGGCAACATCATCCCAGTTTCGCGCCAGGACCCAATTGCCCGCGAACTAATCAAGTTTTACCCGGCGCCAAACGTTGCGGGCTCCGACGTCATGCGTGCGCCGCGCGACAACTTCGCCCGCAACGGCGTCGACTTGACCAACATCGACTGGTTCACCACGCGTATCGATCACAACCTGAGCGAGAAGAACCGGCTGTTCGGACGCCTTATCATTGGAAAGAGCGTTCATGATAACGTTATTGCCTTTCCCGAGCGGATCGCCGATCCACGCGGCGAATTTCAGGATCCCCGCACCTACACCTTCGCCGGGAGCTGGCACCGCAGTCTGCGGCCCACGCTGTTCAATGAGTTTCGCTATAACCTGCTGCGGGCTCCGCAGAGCCAAAGCTCGTTCGGCAACGGCTCTGGCGTGAACGGCAAGCTCGGGCTGAATGGAGTGGATCCGACCGCTTTTCCAAGAGTACGCCTGGACGGCTATGCTGGTCTCGGAGGCAACAACCAGCATTTCCGTCTGGTGGAGCGAGATACGCAGGAGGTTGCCGACCACCTGACTTGGATCCACGGGTCTCATCACGTTCGGATGGGATTCAATCTTCGCTACTCCCGCTTCCTGAACGAGACCGATACTGCGTCCGGTGGATTCTTTAACTTCACCGCGCGCGCAACCAACGAGGGGCTCGCCACGTTGCTGCTCGGCTGGACTTCCAATGCGCAGTTCCTGGATGGCGCCGCCGTGATCGGTCGCACGGATTACTGGGCGGGGTTCATCGCCGACGATTGGAAGCTCACACCGAAATTCACCCTTAACCTCGGCATACGCTGGGACATGGATACACCACTCTGGCGCAAAAACAATCTGCTGAGCCGCGTGAACATCGGCCCTGTTAATCCGGTATCAGGAACGCCTGGCATCATGGAGTTCGCGCCTTTTCCTGAAACCGGCAAGTACGCCTCCGGCTTCGACAAGAACAACTTTGGCCCCCGCTTCGGGTTTGCCTGGCGGCCAGTGGGCACCCTGGTATTTCGAGGTGGTTATGGCGTCTTCTATAACGGCCCGTTCCTGAACATCGCCGGAGTAAGCACGGTCGGTTTCAACCAGCAGGCTGACTTCATTTCACCGGATGGCGGTTTCACACCCGCTTTCCTGTTCCGGAGTGGAATCCCGGCCCTCCCTGCAACCCAGCGCCTCGATGCCGGATTCGGTGCCGTTCCCGTGGGCTCTCCGACTCGGATCTCGCCCGACTTCATCCAGCGGGACCACGTCAACGGCTATCACCACCAGTTCAATTTCTCGATCCAGAAACAGCTTTTCGGAGATCTCCTGGTTGAGGCTGGATACATGGGGAACCTCGGCCATAAGCTCGCAGGCAGCAGCGTCAACATCAACATGATTCCGCTGGTCAACGGGCGCGGCCCAGCAACACAGGATCAACGGCTCCGCCCCTTCCCGCAGTACAACAATGTCACCCAGGTAGGGCTTCCATGGGGCAACTCGACCTACCACGCCCTCAACCTGCGCGCCGAAAAGCGCTTCTCCCGGGGCTTGAACTTCCTCACCAATTACACGTTCTCGAAATTCATTGATGATATCGACGCCACCAGCGAGCTCGGTCTCGAGGCGCCCTATACCCACGTCGAACTCCGCAAGCTGGACAAGTCGCTCGCGGGCAGCCATCTCGGACAGCGGTTGGTCACCAGCGCTGTCTACGAGCTGCCGTGGGGTAAGGGTCGCCGCTTTCTCATTGCCAGCCCGGTTCTCGGCCACATTGCCGGAGGCTGGTCTCTCGCCTTCATCGGGGAATTCCGTGATGGCGCGGTTTTCGGCGTGTCGGAGCTCACAAATAGATCTAATACTTTCTCCAACAGCCAGCGACCCAATCTCCTGCGTAACGCCAGCCTCGCGAGCGACCGCCCACGCGCCGAGCAACTGGCGCGATGGTTCGACACTACCGCGTTCCAGGATCCGGGTGTGGCGGTTTTCGGAAATGCTCCGCGCGCGATGTGTTGCGGACCGGGCTTCATCGGAGTAGACCTCTCCGCACAGAAGTGGTTCCAGATTACGGAGCGGTGGCGCGTTCAATTCCGCGGCGACATCGAGAATCTGCCAAACCGGCCCAACTTCGGCTTGCCCGCGCGGTTCCGTGGAGCCGGTGATTTCGGTCGCGTCAGCTCGACTGTCGGAACCAGCCGCCGGATTCAGCTCGCGCTTCGGGTGGAGTTTTGAGACTCGGGTTGCGT
>Ga0187893_10002260_pt1 | contig 42946 bp, 48 predicted proteins | sample MA1701074metaG_FD_139574 | JGI IMG/M metagenome (GOLD analysis project Ga0187893, IMG submission 139574) | White microbial mat communities from a basaltic lava cave in the Kipuka Kanohina Cave System on the Island of Hawaii, USA - MA170107-4 metaG ... | reverse complement strand
ATCATGGCGGTGTTCGAGGAACGCCCGGAAGACGTGAAGCGCCGAGCGAAGAACCTGGGGCTCGACTTGGGCAAGGCCGAGCGAGACGGCAAGCTCAAAATCCTCTACCTGCGCCCGCTGGACCTCTCGGTGGATGAAAGTCTTCAAGCGATCCTCGATGCGGTGAAAGAACTCGATGCCAAGCGTCTGGTCATCGATTCACTCGTCGGCTTCGAGATGGCGCTCGCGCCGGGCTTCCGCACCGACTTCCGCGAATCGCTGTACCGGATGATGGCCACCGTGACCGGTGCCGGAGTGACGGTACTCAACACGGTCGAGTTGGACGAGAGCTTCACCGAGTTTCGCTTCAGTCATTACATGGTATCCTTCCTGGCAGATGACATTATCCGGCTGCAGTACGTCGATATTGACGGCGTGCTCCGCCGCATCCTGGCTGTCGTCAAAATGCGCGATAGCCAGCACGGCAAGGATATCCGAGAATTTGAGATTACCGGGAAGGGGATCAGGTTGACCGACAAACGCCTCAACCAGTATCGCGCGCTGATCACCGGCATTCCGGCGTATTGGAAAACAGGGAGCCAATCGAAGGAACCATGAAATGACAGGGCCCGAGCCTCAGAAAGATACCTCGCGGGTCGTTCCGCTCCCGGCACTGTGCCACTCCCTCATGGAGCGTTCCCCGGTTCCCATGGCCGAACTCAAGGGCGCCCAACACATCGTCCGCTATGGCAACGCTGCTTTTTGCCGTCTGGTCGGAAAAGACCGGGAAGCCCTTCAGGGAAGGCCTTTCAGCGAAAGTATCCAGGAAGGGGACCGCTGTCTTGCTGTCTTAGATCGCGTCTACCGCACGGGAACATCTGAAACTCACACCGAGTCAGAGCAGACGGAACCCCATCCGGTCTATTGGTCGTATGCAATGTGGCCCGTGCTGGATGCCCATGAACGACCGGTGGGCATCATGATGCAAGTCACCGAGACGACATTATTTCATCAGCAGGCCACGGCGATGAATCAGGAGTTATTGCTCTCGTCCGTGCGCCAGCATGAGCGCACGGAGGTATCGGTCAAGCTGAACGATGAGCTGGAACGGCGTGTATCCGAACGCACGAAAGCACTGGAGCAATCGGAGGCGCGGCTTCGTCTACTGGCCACAGAGTTGAACCTCGCCGAACAGCGTGAACGCAAGCGATTGGCGACTGAGTTACATGATTATCTGGCACAACTGCTTGTCCTCTGTCGGATGACGCTCACTCAAACCAAACGGACCGGCCTCTCGGCCCATAGCGAAGCCCTGGTTAACCAAACAGAAGAGACCTTGGGGATGGCCCTGACATACTGCCGAACATTGATGGCCGAGTTGAGCCCACCGGTGTTGCAGCAGCGAGGGTTGACTGCCGGTCTGACGTGGTTGGTGGACGATATGAAACGACGCGAGTTGGCCGTTACCCTTGACGTGGAGCAAGCGGGCAACCTGCCGCTGTCTGAAGATCGCGCCGTACTCTTGTTCCAATCGGTCCGGGAGTTGCTGATCAACGTCGCGAAACACGGCACGGTGAAACGGGCCACTGTTCAGATGATTCATGCAAATGGATTGCTGAGCCTCGTCGTGCACGATGACAACGGGTTTGATCTGGCTGCTGCTGCTCTCTCTGAAAGTCCCTCACCGCTGTCCTCGAAGTTTGGGCTGTTCAGTATCCGGGAGCGAATGAAGGCACTGGGCGGCAGTTTCGATCTTCAATCAGAGCCGGGGGAGGGCACCACCGCGACGCTCACCTTGCCCGTCACAATGCAAACTGAAGACGCGGGTATGAAAAGCGAGGCGATGGAGAAGACGATCGGGCATCAGCTATCACATAGCAGCTCTCCTTCTGATCGCCGAATCGTCAGAAGTCAGTCCTCAGCACCAGAAAATCGTGCGCCGATTCGCCTTCTTCTCGTGGACGATCAGCCCCTCATGCGAGAAGGCCTGCGAAGCATTGTGTCTGTCTATAAGCATTTGGAAGTGGTGGGCGAAGCGGGCGATGGGCTCGCAGCTGTAGAACTCGCTCAGGAACTCCACCCCGATGTAGTCGTGATGGATATTAACATGCCGAAGATGGACGGCATCGAAGCGACAAGGCGCATCAAAGCACATCAACCCAATATAGTGATTATCGGCTTATCGGTTCTATCATCACCGGATACGGGCCCAAGAATGAAAGCGGCGGGCGCGGCTGCCTATCTAACTAAAGAGAGTGCGGGAGATGCGTTGTGCCACGCTATCGACAAGGCCGTATCCTCCAAGCGGAAAACGACTCCGTCAGGCCTGTTAACATAACGTCTGATTGCAACTTCGCAAACATGGGACAATCATGCTTTTCTAAGGGTTAGAAATAGCCTTATTTCGCTGTTACTTCAGCTAGGAATACCTCTTCCTCCCTTTTCCTAGTGTCGGCATTCCTGAAAAGAGTCTCATGAGCATGACGGTGGGCAGGGTGCCCCCATCATGCGAAGCTGTGGTGTTATGATGGAATTAGGGCGCAGGAGTAAATCCTGACATACGTTGCTCTCTTTATTCAAATGGTAGCTTTGTTGAGTAGGTTGGAGATCGAAGGAAAATCCCCGCGGAGGTCCTATGCCGCAGAGCGACAGTTCCAAAAAAACTATGCTTTCAATTATGGAAGGAAGGAAAATCGGTCAGTGAGATTCAACGCTCGACAACAGCGACAGACGAATCTGTTCTGATGTGGGTTCGTGAGTGGGAGCGTGGTCTACATGGATCATGGAAAGTAGATTTAAACAGATAGTGGTGCATCGATACCCACTCCCCTTGATTTTCTTCCTTTCGTTCGCTTGCCCTCTCATTTAGGCGCTTTCGTAGCCGGGTAGTGTCCGTCAAAGACGGCGACACCATCGAAGTGCTGCACAACAGAAAACCTGAGCGTATCCGGCTCACTGGTATTGATTGTCCTGAGAAGAAGCAGGCTTTCGGTACACGAGCCAAGCAAGCCACGTCTAGCTTAAGCTTTGGCCAGCAAGTCACGATTCAGACAACCGGCAAAGATTGGTATGGACGCACCCTTGCGTCGCTGACGCGGGTTGCTGGCGATTTATGGGGCGAACCCGATTTTGATCTATGTGATGTCCGTGTTGTTTGCCAAGCTGCTATCGATGATCGGCGTTAGCGCAGTGCTGTACAGATCGGTTTTTGAGGTGATCGCTACGCCGAAGTTGGCATCGCTGCTCTACGCAATGATGCACGTTTCGGTGATGTATATGGCGGCGTGGTTTTTATATAAGCACCGATTGTTTCTTCGGCTCTAGATGATGAGAGGCCATCTAGAACAATCCCAAAATGAGGCTCTCTAGGTAGTTCGGCACATTTCCACGAACATCTCCTCTTCCACCACCTTGATCCCTAGTTCCCTTTATGGCCTAGTGCCCCCAGCGAATGGCCTCATCCCGTACGTCTGTTTTTCTGCTTCAGAAAGGTTCCGAATCTCCAATGCCTTGTGGTAGAACCGCACTGCTTCTCGTAGGTCCTGGCGGCGCTGAGAGGTATTCAGAGCCTGTAAAAATGGTCTTGAGAGGACATCATCGCGCATGTCTAAGGATGATTGTGTGGTCTGTGTCCTGATCGAAGAGTCCGCAGCCGCGCTCGAACACTGGACACAGAAGCATGGATCTTCTGAGGAAATCGAACCGTTGCATCAACATGCAGACCCAACAGACTGTGCACATTGGCGTGCCGGGTATCTCAAAGCGCTACAAGACATCCTATCCCTAATAGCCAGCCGAGAGGAACCGGGTAAGAAATTCGGGGCCTACAGTTTATTCCACTAGGACGAGCGTTATCCGACGGACAAGAACACGGGCGTTAGATAGTCCTGAAGCTGTGCAAGGAAGACCCAACTCACTACGCCGCATAGTACGACTTCATTCCATACCAATTACCATTTCCTACTGTGCTGCAAACGATTGGAGCATCCGGTCAATTCGAAAATGAAGCCCATACGACCGCACTCGTGGCTGCAAATAGATTGGTTGATGATCACAACCTTTGAAAAATTTGTTTCTAAATGATGGGCTGAGTGCCCTTTAAATGGAGGACCGCAGGTGGATAACATCGTCCAGGTGAATCAGGACCTCTATCTCAACATTGTTGAGGCGGTGAAGATCGAGGCCCATGGGAAGAGCTTTCGCATCTCGATCAGGAACGGCAATGGGTCCCTCACGGAGTATTATTGCCATCCCGAAGCACCGGGGTACGAGAAACTGAAAACCCTCTTAACGAAAGCCAAATAACGTCGAGATCAATATGAGCGACGATCACATCGCATTAGACCTGGAAAAGAGACGAATCATACAAGATTCTCTTGAGAATCTGTTCCATGATGTCAAGATTGGAGGAGACTTCCTCACGCTTTTCGTCTTTAACAACGGCAAGGACAGTTGGCAATTGCAGTTCAATCGGGAGTTCTTGGACGATCTGCGCACCATAAGGAAACTTCAGCTCTATATGGAGAACACGGTTATCCCCGCGGTCCTAGCAAATCCAGCAATGCGAGTTCGGATAGGCTCCGATGGAGGAATCACCATCGCCGAGAAACTGTCCTAAATTGCCTCATATATCCACAACCACGCCTCTTTCGCGTGGGCAATCCAAGAAAGTAGATCCTTACGAGCAGGCTCCCACCTTTGTCCCGGTTGCGCATTCTTTATTGGGCTCTCGGTCAATCCAAGCCTCACAGTCGCGAATGAAATGAAAGCCGCGGGAGCTTCAGCTTACCTGAGCAAAGAAACTGCGCCGGAGGACTTATGCCGGACCATCCGTGCGGCACTCACCACATGAGACAAAACTCCAGTTTCTCTCAGGGTGTACCGGTTGACACCTCCGAGAAGAGCGCGTAGGCTCACCCCCTACAATCCAACCACAACCTGCCGTCGGGTCACGGAAGGCCCACCGCCGACACCTTGTGATAAAGGCGGTGACCCATGACGGCGTCTCCCAGTTCTACCTCTCACTTGCGCAAAGAACTTCAAGAGTACATCCGAACCTGCGAACGGCTCCTCTACTCTACAATCCCCTCGGCCCATGCACCTTTGTCCGATGAGGAACGAGAGATGGTGGCCTATTGCCAGGACGAGCTGAAAGCGCAGCTCATCGTCTCAAGGACACACTGAACCTCTCTATCCGTCGATCAGTGTCAAAGGGAGGACCTGCTATGTCTGATTACCGGCAAAGCGTCCGAGAGTATATTCTCGCCAGCCGAAGGGTTCTGGAACTGGGCGACCTTACGAATAAAGAAGCAGAGGCCGTGATGGACATGTCGAAGCGCCTGTCCGTCTTGTTCGATAGTCGGGAGCATTCGGAGGATTAACCGCTTCATCTGAGGTAAGGAATATGCTGGAACTTGGAAATGCTAATCTGCAAGGGCCTGGGCCCCTGATCGTTTATTTGATCCCAAGCTTTGTCGCCGTTGCGCGAAATCACGACAACCGGTTTGCAATTGGCGCACTCAATCTCGTCTTGGGGTGGACGGTGGTCGGATGGATCGGCGCCCTGGTATGGGCCATCCACAAACCGGTCCGTATATGAGATACGGCCCTGTCGGTGGTACGGTACGCCGAGCCTGATTCTGCGTGCGAACATGCTCTGAGGACGTGAGTAGTTGGAGGTAGAGAGATGGACAACATCGTACAGGTAAATCCAGATCTCTATCTCAATATCTCAGAGGCACTGAAGATCGAGGCCCATGGGAAGAGCTTCCGCATCTCCATCAGGAATGGCAATGGTTCCTTGACCGAGTATTACTGCCATCCTGAAGCGCCGGGTTACGAGAAGCTCAAAACACTCTTAGCAAAAGCCAAATAGTTCCACACCCTCAGACAGTGCAGCGGTTTCACTTCCTCCTACCCACCTATGTGGTGACATATTCCTTAAAAGAGTCTCAAATCCATGAAGGGGTAAGAGGGTGCCAATTGATGGCTGGTGTGGCTGATTCCTAGAGAACTATAATTAACGAACAGAAGTGTGTCCTGACCTTCCCCCGTTTCTTACACCAACGCTGAGGAAGCGACCTCCTGTGTCAGCTGGGCTCTCTGTTGATGGTTAAGAATGAACTCTTGTGGTGTGACATCTCCAACCCCGCTGTGTGTGCGCTCCTCATTGTATTCCCGGCGCCACGCTTCGATCACCAATTGGGCTTCCTGTCATGTCAGGAACCAAGGCTTGTTTAAACATTCGTCGCGAAACTTCCCGTTGAAGCTCTCGATAAAGGCATTCTGTACCGGCTTCCCCGGCCGAATGACGTGCAGATGCACGCCATGCTGAGCCGCCCACGCATCCAGCGCCGTCCCGGCGAATTCAGGACCGTTTTCCAGAATCAGCATCTCGGGCAGCGGACGTGTGAGAAACAGCCGATCGAGGATCCGGCACACCCGTCGCTCACTCAGCCCAAAGCGAGCCACCAGGAAGGTGGCAGCCGTCCGCTTCGCCTTGGGCTCTACCAGTTTTTTGCGGTGACCGCCTTCAGCGCCTGGATATCGAGCGCTTGCTCCGCCACCATCTGTTTCAGCCGCCGGTTTTCGTCTTTCCAGCTGGCGAAGCTTCTTCACATCGCTCACGTCGAGCCCAGCATATTTGGTCCGCCACGTATAAAACGTGGCATCCGAGAGGCCGTGCTTGCGGCAGAGCTCCTGCACCCCAATGCCTGACCGGGCGTCTTTGAGCACGGCAATGATTTGTTCTTCCGTGTGCCGTTTGCGTCTCATGGCCCCCTCCTCTGAGGCCCATCTCAACACAGGTGCACTTCTAAACCAATAGTCTAGTTTTCGGGGGGGGAAGGTCACGCTATAGCCCTTCCCAAACCTGACAACTGCCATGGTGCTGACTTGGAAACGGTCCGAATACTGAGAGGTGACGCGATGAAACGGCTATGAACTCGCGGGATCCGCGTCGATAGGTTGGAAAGATGGTCGTGAGATTAACGCCCCCATTGGACGTGGTTTCAAGAAAAGAAAGAGATCCATTGGTTAGAAGAAGGCTCACGTCTGATGACCCTAGATTGCCTAACAATCGAGCATGGTGGCTCTGAATATCGATGCTATCGAAATGAAGGAGAAAATCCTTTTCAGGTTCAGTCTTGATCGTCACATTGCCGTCCTCCCAATAGGTTTGGGACACAATGGAAAATTTACATTTCAACGAACGCGTTTCCAGCAATTTATGAAAAAGATCATCCTCAGCTGCCCATCCAATAGTCGCGCATAGTGGAAAAACTAGAATAACGCTGTAGGACAGTCGCTTTAGGATATCTCGGGTCATGACATTTCTCCTCCCCTCTGCAGGGGAATGATTCTATTCGGGTGGATGGCGCTGGAGAAGAGCGACCTACAGAATACAAACTCACAGGGGAAGCTCATATTCACATCTCCCCAACACATTCTTTCTTATTCACTCTATAGCACTATAAGAAAAAGAGGAAGTAGGGCCTGAGGAAGACTTCCAAATTGGGGAACCGCTTCTCGACTGGAAATGTCGGAACGTTGCTTCATTGTACGAAGCGGTTATTGAGGATCTCGGACCTTCCTTGCTCAGAGTGAGGAGCGGGTCTAAAGCCCGCTTCTTGTGAATACCTCCACTGCTGCTGCCATATTGAAGAGAGAACTTTCCTCCTCAATATTCACCACCTAGGAAATTCACTGTATTGTAAAGGGTTAACGAGTAAAAGGGTAGCGCATTTCTCAGGCCGATGGCGTGAAACTACGCTCTTACTTCTCGGACACGTTCCTCACCGAGGGACAAGCAGGCGGATCATGTTTTGGTTGATGTGTCTGAATGTCATGTTCTTTCTCTGACAATATTTGAACAACCCTCAACCGACCGAGGCGACAATGACCACACACACCCATGATCGCGTTCGCGGACATACGGCACCGGAAGTTAACCGACGGGTGGATCATGAGGCACAAAGACGTGTTGCGAGGTATGCCAATAGCACTGCGAAGGAGCTGACTAGTCGAATTAAAGAGCTCGACCGGGAATGGGATATCGAACGCGTGCTCGAGCTGAACGCATCGGTCCTCGCCTTTTCTGGCCTCTGTTTAGGCATCACCCATAGTCGAAAGTGGCTCATCCTCCCCGGCCTCGTGTTGCCGTTTCTCTTTCAGCACGCCGTGGAGGGGTGGTGTCCGCCGCTTCCCCTTCTACGCCGCCTTGGAGTCCGCAGCCGAAAGGAAATCGATCGCGAACAATATACCTTAAAGGCGCTCCGTGGCGACTTTTCAGAGTACGAGGTCTAGCCGATTCCAACCGATGTAGACGTTTCCCCTCGCTAGGGATTAATCCCTCAAGAGTGTTCGGAGACTTTCCCTTCGAATAGGTTTCAGCCCTCCCCAGTGCTAACCCCTTCCAGTGTTTTTTCTACTGCAGGATTCGAGTGCTCGCTCGGACCATTTCTTGATCATCTTATCGCGAGTGGCCGGGGCTCAACCGAGCTACGTCGTGGATGTCTCGGAGGAAGATCCTCCAGATCCAGCCTTTCTTTTTTCTCTCCGCAACACCCTGGCTTCTGATTCGTTTGTAGCGTACAGTGAGAGACTCCATTCGCCGGGAACTGAGCATGCATCCCGTGCTCCAACAAGCCTATGAGAAAGAAATGACGGAAGCGGTCGCTCAGTACAATGCTGGTGACCTCCAGCTTGCATTTTTCCAACTTGAGCGCGCACATATCTTGGGACAATCCTGTCCTGTTGAACACGCAAGGGCCCACTGGTGGATGCTCAAGGTCGGATGGAGACGCCGAGATTTCCTTGAGATCACCGGTCAGATCCCACGAATCCTGGGGGCACTGCTTTTCTCACGAATTTGGGTACCGATAGGCAATCCTGGCGGAGCCCGAGTGCCTCCGTTTCAGTCCATGCCCGTTCCTGAAGAGTTTCGATCCATATTGAAACAGTATGGCCGAGACTCTGAGACATGACGTGCTCTGGGGAACCGCGCAACGGACATCTCGAAATTCAGCCGGCGCTGTCCGTCGTCCGCTCGCACTGCGCACACTACTCCTCCCTCAACCCCTCTATGACCGGTTGCCGCGCCGCCCACCGGGCCGGGAAGTAGCCTGCCACCAACGTGGCAATCGCTGCGAGAACCACCGCCTGAACCAGAGCGCCGATCGGGACGATCATTTGAATCGTCCACCCGAAGGATTGCTTGTTGATGACCTTAATGAGTAACAGGGAAAGGAGCCCACCTCCAACGAGGCCTAAGGTAATTCCTACCGCACCGAGGTAGGCCGCTTCCCAGAGCACAAGCTGTCGAATTTGTTCTGAGCTGCCGCCGATGGCCCGTAGGGTCGCAAACTCCCGGCGCCGTTCGAGGATAGACGTGATCAGCGTATTGACGATCCCCAACATGGCGATGACAACGGCGATAGCTTCCAATACATAGGTCAGCAAGAATGTGCGGTCGAAGATTTCGAGAATTTCTTTGCGGAGCTCGGCATTGCTGATCACCAACGGCGGGAGCCTTCCGGCGGCTTTGCCGCTCAATTGTTCCGTAATTCTTTCTCTCACAGGATCGATGCTCGATCCGGCGCTCAAGTAGACCGGGAATACCGTGATCAATTCATCGTGCCATAGGGACTGATAGAGCGCTCGATCCATGAGGAGCTTGCCACCGTCGGTCGAATAATCATAAAACACCGCCACGATAGGAAATCGTCTGGCGCCGCTCGGCGTCATGATTTCAAGTGTCGATCCTTCCTGCACGCCAAGCCGGTCGGCCAATACCTCGGAAACGAGGAAGCCTCCGATATCGGCAGCCCGATTGAGTTGTTCGGAGGAATCGCCATTCCGCACAAGATACCGGCTCCACTGGGCATGCAACCGCAAATCCCGTGATACGATGGCCACACGGTGGCCGTTGACCTCCACCCGCACATCACGGTAGCTATCCACCGCCGCCACGCCGGGAGTCGCGGACAACACGTCCAACCACGAGGGGGGGAGACTCCGCCCCACGCTGCCAATCTCCGTGCCGCGCAACCACATCGACGGCGCCACGACGAGGTCGGCCAGGACTGTATCGGTGACCCATACCTCCACCGTATGTCGAAAACTTCGCACCATGACCAGCACCCCAATCATGATGGCGAGTCCCACCATTAAGGCGGAAACCGTAACTCCGTTGCGGCCAGGATTGCGAGATGCATGCTCCACCGCAATCCCCCTCATGACTCCCCGCGCGCCGAATTCACGCCCCACGTATCGGCGGCGCCGGCGCCATCCGGTCACACAGATCGGCGCCAAACAGGCCAGCCCCGCCAGCAAACACAATGTTGCCGTATATCCCAACAGAGGAACCCCGCGAATGGGTCCCGGCCAACTCAACAGTCCTGCGAGAGCGAGCAAGCTCAGTCCGACGACACCAAGGGTTCCCACCCGCAACTGTTGGCTGGCTTCGTAATCCCCTGGGGCTAAGGCGCGCACCGTCGCAGTGCGGCTGGCATCCAAACTAGGGCCGATGGCGCCGATCATGGAGACCACACAGCCGATGATGATCCCTTCGAGCACGATGTTCCAAAATTGGGCTGTCCAGAACAGACCACCATCTCCGGCGCCTACCGGCACGTAGAGATCTGAAATGGTTCGGCTGAGCAGCGCAATGAGCTCTTGAGCCAATACCATCCCCGCCGCGCTTCCGACGATTCCACCCAAGAATCCGAACAAACCGGCTTCCATCAGGAATAGAGCCGCCACCCGCGACTGAGTCATTCCGATGGCTCGAAAGATTCCGATTTCCCGTCTCCTCTGCGCAACGGCAAACGCCATCGTGTTGTAAATCAGGAACACCCCGACCAAGAGCCCGACCCAGCTCAGGACCGTCAAATTGAGGCGGAACGCACGCACCATTTGCTCAACTTGCTTCGTCCGGTTCGCGGGCCGTTCGACGGTCAGATGAGGAGGGAGGACGGTTCGTACTCTTTCGGCCACTTCCTCGACAGACATGTTCGTGTCGGTCACGAGATCGATTCGATCCACCTTCCCGACCATGCCGAACGTAATTTGCGCCGCGGCGATATCCATGACGGCCATGCGTTCCCACGACGAGTTCCGGTCTGATTCGCTTCGAAGAATTCCGGCAATCCGACAGGTGAGACGCCCAGGCCCGATGAGAAAATCGACGTGGTCATCGACCGACAGATTCCACTCAGTCGCCAGTTTGGCACCCAAAAACACGGCCTGCGGATGGATCATGTCCATCAGTCGGCTTTCCGTCGTCGGCTGGCTTACTCGAAACCCACGGGAATTGAGTTCGGCCAGAAGATCGAGTCCCAAGACCTGTGTCGCGTTGTCCGGCCGGTCTTCACTCACCCGAACCGCCGTTTGTAGAATCACCGGAGATGCCGAGGTCACACCAGTGACCGTTCGAATACGAGTTATGACTTGTTCATCCAGTCCGGTCTCGTCTCCTGACACTTCCAAGGTAGTTGGACCCGCCACTGTCAGCACCGCCTGTTCGAATGAACGCAGCACATCAACATTGGCGGTCCGTACCGCCACGGAAGCCGACACCCCAAGCGCCACTCCGACGATTGTCAGCAGCGTGCGTAACGGCCACTGCCTCAGATGGGAAAGCAGTAGCAGCGCAACAACCTTAACGAACGTGGACATTGATTTAGAGGAGAACCACGGCACGCAGAAATGGCCTCATTTGATGCCTTGCGAGAGACCGAAGGTCAATATGGCGTCTGCATATATCGGCAGTTTCATTTACACGATTTCTCTCGTTTGCTAGACTGCCGACTAACGTCGATAAGGAGTACCGATGGCAAAAAAGCAGGATTCCGCGACACTGCAGATCCAACAGGCCGATCGCCGCTTCAAATCCGCGCTCCACATCACTCCCCGCCAGCGCGAGATCCTACGATTGGTCGCGCTCGGCCATACCAACCGGGCGATTGCCACTTCGCTGGACATCAGTGTGCGGACCGTCGAAGTCCATCGCTTCAACCTGATGCGCCGACTCAACGTTCGGAACGTCGCCCAACTGCTGCGTCAGGCACTGCAGCAGAACCTATTGCCGCGCAATTTTGGCGCCAAGTAAGCTTACAATTCTTTGAGCAGCCCTCGGCACTCCTGAATCGATTGATATCCCTTTTTCATCAACACTGCGGTCAGTTCCGCTTCGAGTCGGGCAAAGACATCCAGCCCTTCTTCCACCAGCACCGTACCGATTTGAACGGCTGACGCGCCGCACAGGAAGTGTTCGAAGGCATCAACGCCTTCGACGATCCCGCCGGTGCCTATGATCGGCATCTTCCCCTCAAACAATTTATAGAAGGCCCGTACGTTGGCCAGCGCGACCGGTTTGATCAGTCGCCCTCCTAACCCTCCGAATCCACCTTTCGGCTTAATCACGACGGTTTCACGTTCCGGATCGACCACCACACCGTTGCCGACCGAATTGATCATGTTGAGAAAGTCCACTCCACACCGCCCAAGCACAGCACCCATGACCTCATGATGCGCCGGATCAAAGTAGGGGGGCAGCTTGACTCCCATCGGCACCGTAATTTTTCGGCGGACTTTCTTCAGGAGCCGCTCAGACGCTTCCGGATCGTAGCCGATTTGAGGTTTGCCGGGAATATTCGGACAAGAGAGATTGACCTCGATGAGATCCGGCTTGGCTGCATCGATGACCTCTGCGATCGTGGGGAAATCGTCTTCGCCAAGTCCGGCCACGCTGGCTATGACGGGTTTTCCGAAACTTTTGAGATGGGGAATCAATTCGGCATAGGCTTTATAGCCAAGATTGGGGAGCCCCATCGAATTGATCGATCCTCCTGGGAACCCATAATATCGGGGCTCAGGGTTCCCTTGGCGCGCTTCAATTGTCATCGACTTTGTGACGATGGCTCCTGAACCGGACTTGGCTAACCCCACAAGTTCGTCTCGCGTCACACACAACGCGCCGGCTGCGTTCATGAAACAGCTTGGAAAGGTGACACCGGCTATGGTCGTAGACAGATTCATTACGGAGCGACCAGTTCAGTGGTGCGTTCGGTACGCGAGACCAGCCGTCCATCCCGCATGGTCCACGTATAGTCGGCGGATTGCGCCGCCTGCGAGCTGTGGGTCACCAGCAGAACGGTCTGTCCGCCGGATTCTGCCAATTCCCGAATAAGTGTCATAATGTCCGCTCCCTGATGAGAATCGATATTTCCCGTCGGCTCGTCAGCCAGCAAAAGACGCGGTCGATGCGCCAACGCTCGCGCGATCGCAATTCGTTGTTGTTCTCCACCGGATAGCTCGGCTGGTCGATGCCGGCGACGGTGACTCATTCCAACCTTGCTCAACATTTCGTCCACCCGTTTTTCGATGTCCCCTCCCTGTTCACCTCGCAGCATCAAGGGCAGCGCTACATTCTCTTCAGCCGTCAAGCCGTGAACCAAATGGAAGGCTTGAAAGACGATCCCGATTGTTTCACGTCTGATCTTGGTCCATTCGTAGCTGGTCAGGTTTGTGGTGGATCGTCCATCGAGCACGATCTCCCCAAAAGTCGGCATGTCCAGACCCGCAACAAGGTTCAAGAGGGTGCTTTTCCCGCATCCGCTGGGCCCTACGAATGCACAGAACTCACCGTACTGAATCTCCAAATTCACGCCCTGCAAGGCCGTGACTACAGCCTCGCCGCGCGAATAAGTTTTCGAAAGTTGCCTCAGTGTCACCATATCGATGCCGTCTTCTCCAAAGACAGGCCGCTCCCCTCAAGCAATTCTTATTCCTATAACACAACGAATCAGAGAGCCACAACCTTGACACAGGTGGGTATTTCGCCCTAAAGAGATGTTGGGTAATGATGACGGTCAGTCGATGGCCAGACGAATGTCAGAATTGGTCATAAGTCTCATGCGCCGTGCAATACGGTTTTTCCTGCCGATTCATTGTTCGAGCTGTGGTTGCCTACTGGGAAATGATCCGGTCCCTCACTTTTGCGAGAACTGCTGGAACACGATCTCGCTCATGCCTGCCGCTCGATGCTCTTGTTGCGACCGTCCCTTTCCTTCTGCGATTGCCACGACCTACAGTCCGAACCATGTGTGTCAATCGTGTGCCGAGCATCCGCCCTCCTATACAAGGGCCTGGACTCTGTACCCCTACAGACCTCCACTCCAGGATGCCCTCTGCCTCTTTAAGTACCAGGGCAAGGTCTCACTGGCGTCTCCACTATCCGCACTCATGACCGACCGGCTTCCTCAGCTTGATTTCGTGGATGTGATCATGCCCGTGCCCTTACATCGTGAGCGACTCCGGCAGCGGGAATTCAATCAGTCCCTGCTGCTCGCCGATCAGATAGGGCGCTATCTGAACATTCCTGTCTCGTACACTAATCTGATCCGAAGCGCTCACGCTCCGGCCCAAACCACATTGTCTCGGAAGAGCCGACTGAAAAACCTTCGCCGAGCTTTTTCGGTACAACACCCCGATGCAATCGTCAATCGATGCGTTCTGCTCATCGACGACGTTTTCACGACCGGTACGACGGTGAACGAATGTGCAAAGACGTTACGCAGAGCAGGATCTGCTGACGTGTTCGTTCTCACCTTGGGGCGAACCATTGATTCGAATCTCGTCCCTGACCGCATCCTCTCTCGCCACCCATATCCTTTCTGAGCGATTCGGAGGTTCAACTCATACCTATTTATCAGTACTTATGCCGGACCTGGCTAAGGAGCAATTGACCATACCGACGGCCTTTGACATGTAATGTCATACATTTTCACTTGACATTCCCACCCCGATATCTAGAATACCCACATACTGGAGGCAGTATGCACATTCTCAGCCCTGGTGGCAGGTGGAGTGATGAGCACGACTCCAAAGAGCGAACTAATGACGGCGACAGAAACATGCCGTTACCTCAAGATCACTCAACGCACGCTCTATCGCTATCTACGGAGTCGGCAGATTCCCGCCTTCAAGCTCGGAAAAGAATGGCGATTTGTGCGTTCGGATTTGGAGCAGTGGATTCGCGACCGGACCCGAACCGCCGTGAACTCCTAAATTAGGATATCGACATGTTCGCTGGCGAGTACCTGTGTAAGGTTGATGAGAAAGGACGTTTCATCGTCCCCTCACCGATCCGTGAACAAATTGAAGCCGAAGGCCAGGCCGTGATGTTTCTCAGAGGACCGGAGCAGTCATTGTTGATCTATTCGACGAAAGAATGGGAGAAAGTCCTCGAACGCACAAGAACTTCTCTGGACGAAGACCAAAGTCGCTTATTCATGCACTTTGTCGTTTCTGAAGCCGGCTCATCGGACATCGACAAGACAGGGCGGATCTTGATTCCCGGTCGCTTACGCAAGCTTGTACCGGTCGATGAAGATCAGGAAATTATACTCGTCGGCTTGTATCACAAAATGGAAATCTGGAATCCAAGTGACTGGCGCCGGTATATTGCTCGCACAGAAGACCGTTATGACCAGAACGTGGCAAAGATCCTGAACCTGCTCTAGTTCAGCTCCATGCCTCCCAACCGACATCGTCGCAATTTCCATTCATCGAGATTGTCCCTTCGCACAGTTTCCCGTCGCACTGACGGTAAATTTCCATCCTCATCGAGAACACCACCGCTTCTCAAGGATGCGGCCGCGTCGCCGAAATCTAACCCGTCGAACTTGAACACCGTCCGGGAGCCATCGCATCCGCGTATCGCCACATCGGACAGACTCATGGTCACGCTGCCTGTCCCACCCAGCATCAACCATCAATATGCGACGGTGAACGGACGCCGTTTGTTATCCTCTGCCGGACGCGCATATAAAACGCAGGTGCGCCAACAAGTGTGGATCGCGTTCACCCAATTTCCTTCCAGACTTTCCTTCCAGACTCGGCTTCAATCCGAACCGCTGGCGCTCTCAATCCGGTTCTTTTTTACATCCTCATTACGACGCGACCTCGATAGCGGTCTCAAGATCGCCCAAGATGCCGTCTGCGAAGGCCTCAGCGTAAACGACAATCGCATCGTCGAAACCCATCTCTACAAACATGTCGACAAGACCGATCCTCGGATCGAAGTCTCTCTCTCTTTCATTGATCTGGTCACTCAGCCTGACCGCCTGCCGTAAGAATCCCTCAGCTACAGTTATCTCTGATTCCTGCCGATACTGAAGGGCGTTCCTTTCGAATCCGTTTCGCGCACCGCCCGTATCCCGATGGCAAAGATACGAGTTTCCATTTTCGAGCTTCAAATCGGCATGTACGTCGCGGGGCTGGACCTCCCATGGTTTCGCTCACCCTTCCTTCGCCATTCATTTCTGGTTGAGCATACTTCGCAGATCACAAAACTGATGCGTGCAGGCGTAAAGATCGTCGATGTCGATCTCGACCGAGGAGTGGCTTCTCCGCCGCATTCATCATCGAATACACCCCCATCTGCATCCGAGATAACCCATTCCACGATTCTCAAACGAACCAAGGCCTTGGCCCAGCTGAACGAGGAATATGCCCAGGCGAAACAGGCCAAACACCAGTTGGATCAAGCCGTACAATCCATTTTTTCGACCATCGCCAAAACAGGGACGGTCAATCCTCAGCAAGCGGCCGAAGCGGTCCAAGAAATCACGATCGTCATGAGAACGCTCACCGACTCCGCCATTTTCATGGCATTGAGTCAAAACCGGAACGGTGACCCCACGCTCAGTCGACATGCGCTGGCTACCTGTACCTTGTCGCTGGTCATAGGCCAGACATTTCAGTTCAACCCTCTGGAATTGCAGGAGCTTGCTATCGCCGCCCTGCTCCATGACATTGGACTCTTACAGATTCGACCGACCATTCTCCGCCGTGTTCACAGCGATTCCAATCTGTGCCAAGCCGACCGACAGGAGTTTGAGACGCATCCCCGTCTCGCAGTTCTCACATTACAGCGACAAGGCGGAGTTGACCCCGACGTCTTGGATCTCATCGCCAACCACCATACTGATTTCACCGACAGCCGCTATCCGAGCGAGGCGCCAGGACAGCTTTCACCGGACCGCACGCGTATCCTGATGATCGCGGATCAATACGATGAACTGATCACCGGATTCGGCGGGGCTTCGCCCCTCACTCCCCATCAGGCGTTTCAACGCTTGTACCAAGCAGCTCAGGAGGGCCGGCTCGATCAACGACTCTTATCGTCATTTATCGCGAGAGTCGGTATTTATCCGGTCCATAGCTATGTGCAGCTGAATACCCGAGAGTTGGCGGTAGTCACGGAACTCAACCAACAGAAACTCCATCAACCTATCATCACCATTACCCATCAGTCAGAAGGAATCAAATACCTAGCGCCGTTTGTCGTCGACCTCGCATGCCAAACGGACGAATCTCAGCCGCGTGTCATCGAAACAATCATCACGATGGATACGTGAGGAAGAAACGTTCGCGGCGGATTGCCGCCACCTTATTCGTAGCGCAACGCTTCGATGGGATTGAGCCGAGCGGCTTTATTGGCCGGATAGAGACCGAAGAAAAGGCCCACCACGACGGAAAAGGCAAATGCCACCATAACTGTGTCGCTCGAAATAATAGTCGGCCAGCCGGCAATCACCGTCGTCAAGCGGGCGCTCAGAATTCCAAAGAGGATGCCGATGCAGCCGCCAACCACGCTGAGGGTCATCGCCTCGATCAGGAACTGCATCATGATATGCCGTCGCTTTGCCCCTACTGCCAGACGCACGCCGATCTCTCTCGTGCGTTCGGTCACAGAAACGAGCAGAATGTTCATGATGCCAATTCCGCCGACGAACAGTGAGATAGAGGCAATCGCCATCAACATGACCGTCAAGGTTTGACTGGTCCCCTCCTGTACCTGCCCGATATCGACCAGCGTGCGGATCGTAAAATCTGCGGGCTGCCCACTCTGTAAACGATGACGAGACCTCATGAGGTCTCGAATTTGTTCTGTCGCTTCCGGCAAATCTTCGGTTCGATCCGTGGATGCGACTATGGCTGTCACCGATCCAAGAAAGAGCGTTCCAAAAACTTTCCGTTCGGCCGTACTGAACGGAATGATCACGACATCGTCCTGATCCCATCCCTGAGGGGACTGCCCTTTCGCCGATAGGATCCCAATGACATGAAACGGCACGTTTCTTATACGAATCACCGCCCCGACTGGTTCCTCCCCAGGATCAAAAAGGTTCTCAACCACCGTCTGCCCAAGCAGCGCCACCCGAGCTGCGCCATCCAAATCTTCCTGAGTAAAGGAGCCCCCACTGCTGAAGGACCACTCTCGAATACTGAGGAGACTGGGCGACGCTCCTTGAATCGCGCAGTTCCAATTGCGGTTGCCGTACACGATCTGCGCCTGGTCACGTTTGTACCAGCCCGTATCGGACAGAAGTGGGAGCTTCTTCTTCAGGTCCAGCGCATCTCCGACGGTCAACGTCACCGCGCTGCCCATTGCACCACGCACCCCACTCGCAGTCGTGGAGCCAGGCCAGATAAAGATGACGTTAGTGCCCATTGTGGCTATTTGCCGCTGTACGGCCCGTTTGGCTCCCTCCCCAATGCTGACCATGGCGATGACCGCCCCGACACCAATAATGATCCCGAGCATCGTCAAACCAGCGCGCAGCCGGTTTCGCCCGAGGATGCGCAGCGCAGTGACGATGGTCAGCCACACGAATGCCAACATTTATGCTCCCACGATATGTGATCGTCCCTCGGCCACTCGATCGCTCAAGATCCGCCCATCCTTGATGACAATTTCGCGCGAAGCATAGGCGGCAATGTCGACATCGTGCGTCACCAAGATTACCGTAATGCCGTCCCGATTCAACCCTCCGAGAATTCCCATGATTTCTTGGCTGGACTGTGTATCGAGATTTCCGGTCGGCTCGTCGGCCAACAACAACGAGGGGGCGGTCACCAGCGCTCGAGCGATCGCCACCCGTTGTTGCTGGCCTCCTGAAAGTTGCGTAGGAGCATGATGTTCGCGCCCGCTCAATCCGACACGTTGAAGCGCGGCAGATGCCAACGCACGCTGCTCCTTCAGAGAAAGTCCTCGGTAGAACAGCGGCAACTGAGCATTTTCCAACGCACTGGTACGGGGAATGAGGTTGAAACTCTGAAAAACAAAGCCGATCTGTCGATTCCGAATCTCCGCCAATTGATCAGGCCTCAAATGTCCGACTTCCTGGCCGTTTAGCCGGTATTGACCCCTCGTGGGTTGATCCAGACAGCCGAGGATGTTCATCAGTGTAGACTTCCCCGATCCACTTGAACCCATGATCGCGACAAACTCGCCCTGCTGAATCGTGAGATTCAGCCCGCGCAACGCCTGCACCTCGACATCACCGAGGCGATAGACCTTCCAAATATCTTCGCACACAATCAAGGGAGTCACGAACGAACACCATGGCGCAGGAACTTGGGAGCGGCTGGGATGGGGACTGACCTCTCGGTGTCAAAGCTAGTGCTCTTCACCGGACGACGACATCTGAAGAAACACCCCTTAGGCAAGTCAGGTGCCCCCGCGTGGACGAGGACGCTGCGGCTGGTTCCCAAACCCCGGCGGCAATTCGCTACCCTTTTTTTCGCCGAACGGCTGTTCGATGCCGACCACGACCATATCTCCTTCCACCAGGCCACCGGAAAGGATCTCTGTTGTCACACCGTCCGAGATACCGGTCTCCACCGAGAGAGCAGCCAGATCCCCGTTCTCGCCCGGCTTCCAGATAGTTCTCGCCGCCATCGTTCGAACGTCGAACTTGACCGGAGGGTCTCCGCCCCCTTTGGCCGTTCTCCCATCGGATCCCTGATGACTTCCCTCACCCTTTGGAGGCATGAACCGAAGGGCTGCGTTGGGGACCTTGAGTACTTGGTCCTTCTGGGCCACGATGATCGATACGTTGGCGGTCATGCCAGGTTTTAGCCGTAGCTCCCTGTTATCCACTCCGACCACCACGTTGTAGGTCACGACATTCTGCACATTGATGGGTGCGAGCCGCACCTGCCTGATGGTGCCGAAAAATGACATGCCAGGATAGGCATCCACTGTAAAAATGACTTCCTTGCCCTCTGTCATTCCGCCGATATCCGATTCACTCACATTGGTATCGACCTGCATTTTGGTGAGATCAAGGGCAATCAGAAACAGATTAGGCGTGGAGAAGCTGGCTGCAACCGTCTGTCCGACTTCGATGTTGCGCGCAACAACAATGCCGTCGACGGGCGATCGAATGACGGTATATTTCAATTCCAACTCAGTCGCATTCAATGCCGCCTCTGCCTGCTTGACCTGCGCCTCGGCAACCCGCACCTGGGCTTCCGCACTTCGGAAATTTGTGAGTGCGACATCGACATCGTTTTGCGAAACAAACTGCTGAGGCAATAATGATTGGGTTCGGTCTAATTCGCGCTTGCGCTGAGCCAGGTCGGCCTTGGAGTGTGCCCCGTTCGAACGCGCCATCTCCAGATTGCTGAAGGCCTGTTCTCGACGAGCCTTGAACGGTTCGGGATCGATGGTCGCCACGGTATCTCCAGCCTTGACGCTCGAATTGAAATCCGCGTGGAGGCTCTTGATCATCCCCGACACCTGCGTGCCGACCTGGACTAACACAACCGGATTGATCGTCCCTGTTGCGCTGACCACAGAAACCACCTGACCACGCTCGACCGCAGCCGTGCGATACCGGACGGGCGCTTTGCGCTCCCCGTTGAAAAATACGTAGCCACCGATGGCTAACCCGATGACTAACACGCTGACAATCAACCCAAGACGGCGCATGAATGAGGAACTCCAACCTTGAAACGCGCGTGTATCCTATCAAGAAGACCGCTGATAATCATCTCCATCGGGGATAAGCGATGAACAGCTTGCTTAGCTTAACATGTGGGCGGTCGCAGACCAAGAAATGAGAAGCCTTGGTCGAGGAAACGCTGTAAAGACCGGTAGTTAGCGGAGAGAGCCTATGGGATTCTTATCCCAAGAATCGTTCTAAGAATGTCGTCGACACATGGCCCTTCTGAAAGTCGGGATCATCGAGAATCCGGCGGTGAAGCGGGAGCGTCGTTTTGATGCCTTCAATGACACACTCACTCAGTGCTCGTCTCATGCGAGCCATGCACTCCAGTCGATCACGGCCATGGGTGATCAACTTTGCAATCATCGAGTCGTAGTAAGGAACGACCGTTGAACCTGTCTCCATCGCGGAATCAACCCGCACCCCGAACCCCCCCGGCGGGCTGTACTTGGTGATGACCCCCGGAGAGGGAGTAAACTTTTCTGGATCTTCGGCGTTAATACGGCACTCCATGCTATGGCCGGTGAGCACGACATCCTGTTGCCGGATCGAAAGCGCATGACCGGCGGCAAGCCGAATCTGCTCTTTGATCAAATCGATGCCCGTCACCATTTCGGTGATAGGATGCTCGACCTGGATGCGGGTATTGACTTCCATGAAATAGAAATTCCGATCCTTGTCGAGCAGAAATTCGACGGTTCCGACGTTTCGATAATGCGCTGCCTTCACGGCCTCCACAGCGACCCGACCGATTTCCCGACGCAGTTTGTCATCGACGACGGGAGACGGCGTTTCCTCGACCAGTTTTTGATGCCGCCGTTGAATCGAGCAATCCCGCTCCCCGAGGTGAATCACTCGGCCCTGGTTGTCGGCCAAGATCTGCACTTCGATATGGCGAGGTTCAAGGAAATAGCGTTCAAGGTACACCCCGTCGTTGCCGAAGGTCGATTTGGCTTCAGCTTGAGCGGCTTGAAAGGCCCGGCCCAAGTCTTCCGCCTTATTGACGACCCGCATGCCTCGCCCTCCCCCTCCGGCTGATGCTTTGATGATGACGGGGAAACCGATCTTCTGTGCGGCCAGCAAGGCATCCTCCTCGCTCTGCAATTCGCCTGGGCTCCCGGGTGTGACCGGAAGGCCACGCATTGCGACAATCTCGCGCGCCTTCGCTTTATCCCCCATCATGGCGATATTTTCAGAGCTCGGTCCGATGAACTTGATGCCGATGGACTCACAGACTTCGGCGAAATGGGCGTTCTCGGAGAGAAATCCGTACCCGGGATGGATTGCATCGACTCCTGTGATCTCTGCGGCGCTCAGAACATTCGGAATGTTACGGTAACTCAATGCGGATTCGGCCGGCCCGACACACACCTTTTCATCGGCCACTCGAACGTGCAGAGCAAGCGCGTCGGCTTCGGAGTGAATGGCCACGGTCTTGATTCCGAGCTCCTTACAGGCTCGGATCACTCGCAGCGCGATCTCTCCGCGATTGGCGATCAGAACTTTCTTAAACACGTCTCGGCTCCGGTGCGATGGAGAGGACTGCCGTCAGAACGACCTATGAAGCAGTTTTGGGATCGATGAGAAATAACGCCTGACCATATTCCACTGACTTGGTGCTTTCCAACAATATCTTGACGATACGACCGTCCACCTCGGACTCAATTTCATTCATGAGCTTCATCGCTTCAACGATGCACAGCACTTGACCCTTCTTCACAGAATCTCCCTCTTCTACATAAGGATCGGCATCAGGCGAGGGAGACCGGTAAAACGTGCCTACGATGGGTGACGTCACGGTCACAAATCCCGTGGCTCCTTCCACGACCGGCGTCATGGCTATGGCATGATGCGCCGGCTGTTGAGAAGGAGCTGGAACCGACTCCTGCACGGCGGTCGTGAAAGGCTTTGTGGCTAATTCGTGGCGAACCCGGATCCGGATCCCCTGACGCTCAAACTCAAGCTCGGTCAAATTATTATGCCGAAGCAGATCGATGAGTTCTTGGATTTGCCTCACGGAGCCACCGGTGAGCGACGCCTCGGAGATCGGCTCGTTCACGGTATCTGGCAACACAATCCGACGAGTCTTTGCCTTCGATCGACGACGACTCACCGAACACGCTCCACATAGGACCGAGTGCGAGTATCGATCCGGATGACGGTACCGACCTCCAAGTACAGCGGCACTTTGATCGTCGCGCCTGTTTCGACGACCGCCGGCTTGGTGCCCCCCGATGCGGTATCCCCCCGCACACCGGGATCCGCATCGACCACCTTGAGCTCGATAAAGTTCGGCAACTCAACCGCAATCGGCCGATGCTGGTAGATGAGGATCTTGGCAACCATGTTTTCTTTCAAGAGATCGGCATTCTCTCCTAACTGACTTCTCTCAAACGTCAGTTGCTCATACGTCTCCGTATCCATGAGCGTATATGCATCTCCGGTGGCATAGAGGAACTGCATGTCGCGTTCTTCCAAATCAGGCTCTTCAAACCGTTCTCCTGATCGAAACGTACGGTCCAAAACATTTCCGGAAAGATAGCTCTTCAATTTCGTGCGCACGAACGCGCCGCCCTTGCCGGGCTTTACATGCTGAAATTCGACGATATAAAAAGGTTCGCCTTCAACCATCAACCGTACACCGCTACGAAAATCAACCGTGGAAATCACTCGTCACTCCCTTCGACAATGAGCCCAAACGGCCCGAAGTCACCCTTACTCTCCGCCTTGCAGGTCGTCTGCCGGTAGAGGAGCCTCATCCTGAAGAACATTTGGACCCGGACACAGATATGTGCTCGCATAATCCTCGCAGAGCCAACAGATAGCCGGCAGGACCGAACCCGGACACTTGCGCCAATGCAATTCCGGATACATAGGAGTGTCGCCGGAACTCTTCACGCCGATAAATGTTCGACAAATGGACTTCGACGGTGGGCAGATCAACGGCGGCCAGAGCATCGCGTATCGCGATGCTGGTATGAGTATAGGCGGCCGGATTGATGATGACACCATGATAGCCGCGTCGCGCTTCTTGAATCCACGTCACCAACTCACCTTCGAGATTCGACTGCCGAATCACCAGCTCTGCTCCAAGCTCTCCTCCCAGTTTCATGAGAGACGCATCGATCTCTGCAAGCGTTGCAGTCCCATAAATGGATTCTTCCCGGCTACCCAATAGGTTCAGATTGGGACCATGCAGAACCAAGATGCGCGGCATATCGCGTATGAAGCCTCCTATACCTACAACCCGATTCACACCGCCCGCACACCAAGGGTGGCATTCTAGCAGTCCCGTTTCAGGGGGTCAAACCGTTGAAGTCACGAGGAAGTTTTGGGGCTTGGTCGAGAAAGCGCTTGAGAGTCTCGCCGACGTGCCTGGATTGAGGTGAGCCACTGCTCAAGTTGTGTGACGGCCGGATTTCCGGTCACTTGTGCACTGGGTGTCGTAACGGGGGTCGCCGAGACAAGACTTTCTTCTGAACAAGTCCCCGGGCCGGACGACGTGTTGGCTTCATTGTTGAGGGGCAGCGTGGCATCACTTAAGGCAGATGACACCGGTTCTCCGAAAATAAGGTCCGATTCAAGACTTGCAGGGTCTGCCGATTTCTCGGACGACTGTCCTTGCGCTTCCATTGCACCATCTACCGCTGATGTGTCGAGACCGGCACGAAGGGATAACGCCTCTTGGTCCTGTGGGCTAATGGCGAGAATAACGTTGCAGGACCGAATTGCCGCCTCCTTGGCCCCTTGGGCTGCATAAAGCTTGGCCAATGTTCGATGCGCACGAAGATTATCGGGACTGACTTTTATGGCTTCCTCAAGGATAGCTTTCGCCTTGATCGGCTGGTTCATCTGCTCATAGGCCCGGCCTAACGCCACCATGGCCGTAATGAACCCTGGGTAAGCTTTCAGCCCGTCTTCGAGGACGGCCACAGCCTCTTCCCACATGCCGGCTTTGCCGTATTCCTCCGCCAGAGGGATGAAGACTTTGGACCCCGGCTCTTTGGCAAAGGCTAAGGCCAGCCGATCGATCTCGGCGGCGTTACCTGTTTTCTTGGAACCCGGGGCCATAGATCGTTTACTCCACTAAGGATGCGCGACGAGGCGACATGACACACATGTCGTGCACGGCAGTCAGTATTTCGTCCGCCAGGCGACGCTTGGACATGAGGGGCAACGCCCGTTCTTCGCCCGTAGCCGAGAGAATCACCGCCGCGTTGTCATCACTCCCGAAGCCAGCTCCCGCTTGCGTCACATCGTTGGCCACGATGAGGTCGAGTCCCTTTCCTCTCATCTTGTCCTTGGCATGAGCCACCACGTGCTCCGTTTCTGCCGCGAATCCAATCACGATTTGCGATGTCCGTCGCGCGGATAACATCGTGAGAATGTCCGGAATCGCTTCCAGCTCCAGCACGATCTCGGATTTCCCCTGCTTTTTAAGTTTTTCTGCGGCAAGCGTTTTGGGCCGAAAGTCCGCGACCGCCGCCGCCATGATCAGGACCGTGGAGGAAGAGAAATGCCGACACAACGCATCGGTCATTTCGCCGGCGGTGCCCACACGAACCGTGGTGACTCCCGACGGAGGAGTCAGAAACGAAGGCCCGGTGACCAACACGACCTCAGCCCCCCGATCCCGCGCGGCTTCCGCAATTGCGTACCCCATTTTGCCCGACGAACGATTGGAAATAAAACGCACCGGGTCGATCGGTTCTTGAGTTGGACCGGCGGATACCAAGACTCGTTGACCCTGCCAATCCTGCTGAGGGAAGAGGGCTGCGTGGACTGCATCCAAGATCCTGTACTCTGAGGAAAGCCTCCCTTGGGCAACCTGTCCTGAGGCAAGCGATCCTACCTCAGGATCGAGTACGACGACACCGCGAGATCGGAGCGTTTGCACATGTTGAACGACCGTGGGATGTGTCCACATGTCGCCGTCCATGGCTGGAGCGATAATGACCGGACATCGAGCACTCAACAGCATGGTGGTCAGTACATCATCTGCCAGTCCAAGAGCGGCCTTCGCGAGAAAGTTCGCCGTCGCTGGCGCCACGATAATCGCATGGGCATGCTCCGGAACCGTGAGGTGGGCCATCTCTTCATGAGCCTCAAAGAGATCTGTCGTGACCCGGCTGCCGGAGAGAACCTCAAAAGTAAGGGGAGTTACAAATTTCGTGGCGGCTTGCGTCATGACGACCGATACCGTCGCACCTTCGCGTGTGAAGGCTCGAAGCAATCCGACTGCTTTATACGCAGCGATACTTCCCGTTATCCCCAAGGCAAGACGCTTGCCCCTCAGACTGGTCGGTGATGGCGCGACGTCCACTGCCTACTCCTCGGTCGGAGCCGCCGCCGGTTGGACCGTATCATCCACGTACACACTGAGCTCTTTCTTGATCTCCCGGGCGTCCTCACCGGTCATCATCGCGATACGCTCGGTTTCCCCTTCCTTCCCGCGCTTGGCTTCCTTCATGGCATCGCGGGCCTCCTTACCGGTCAAATACTTGACATGCCCCCGTAGGACCTCATCAAGCGCCATGGTTGTTTCCTTCGTAAAACGAGAAGACACGGCAGGCTTGGCTCCTTGAGTCAAGTGTTTCGCGCGCTGGGAGGCGACGATCACCAATCGGTGGCGGGAGTCAAATTCATTAGTTGTGTATTGCGGCAACAAACTCAGCATGTCGATCATAATCCGCCTCGCTCCTCTTCTATACAGTGGTTGATGGTTCTCGATCGTCGAGTTTCGTCTCTTTCTCAAGAATAAAGCTCTGCTCCAGCCAATGCATGTCCATGCGTTTCGTCTTCAAGCGTTCCGCCAGAAAAATGCTTTGCAACTCGCGAAGAGATTGCGCGAGATCGTCGTTACGAACAATGTAATAATATTCCCGGAAACACCAGACTTCTTCTTTCACCTTCCGCAATCGGCGTGCAATTTCATCCGGAGAATCCGACCCCCGACTCTGGAGTCGAGTACGCAGCGTGTCCATGGACGGAGGAAGGATGAAGATATATACGGCATCCTCGAACTTCTTCTTGATCTGGAGGGCGCCTTGGACATCGATCTCAAGCAACACGTCGATACCCTGCTCCATCCTGTCCATCAGGGGCTTCCGCGGGGTTCCATACCAATGGCTGTAGACATGCGCGTATTCCAAGAATTCATTCCGCGCAACCATGTCATGAAACACGTTTTCTTCGATAAAGAAGTAGTCGCGTCCGTGTTCTTCTCCCGGGCGCGGCTTTCTGGTCGTAAACGAGACCGAATGCCACACCCCGGAAACTGAGGTCACGATCTGTTTGCACAAGGTCGTCTTCCCTGCGCCTGAAGGAGCCGAAATGATGTACAGAATTCCCCGGCGATCAGGAGCTTGCCGCTTCTCGGTCAAGGATGGAGGGGGATTACTGGTGGTCATCGCCGTGCTCATTCGACGTTCTGTACTTGCTCACGCAAACGCTCAAGCTCGGCCTTCATTCGCACGACATCCGCCGTAATCGCAGCGTCGTTGGCTTTCGATCCGACCGTATTGACTTCCCGACCCATCTCCTGAAGAAGGAAGTCCAACGTCTTGCCGACGGGCTCCATGCCTCTGGTCGTACGGTCAAACTGTACCATATGCGCGTCTAGTCTGACCAATTCTTCTGTAATGTCGCACCGGTCGGCATACGTGGCCAGTTCCTGATTGAGACGGGGAAGATCCGGGATAGTATCTCCTAATAATTTCTCTACCCGCAATTTCATCCGATCGAAAGTTTCCCGCGCGACATGCGGCGCACGAGCTGAGACCGATGCCTTGCATTCACGCAAATGGTTGAGTCGGGCCAGAATATCCTGCGCAAGGAGCTCACCCTCCTTTTTACGCATGCTTGCCATATCGAGCACGGCCTTCAGCCCGAGTTTCTCCACCAATTTTGTGAGTTTGGGATCGTCGGTCGGCTGATCAGAAAACGCAAGAATGTCTCGGAACCCCGCTATCAGCCCGATGTCAATGGAACCTTTCAGCTTCAATGTCCGCTGGAGTGTGCGAAGAGCGTGATGGTACTGTTTCGCCAATCCAGCGTCAAGCTGCAAGGCACGAGCATTGCTACGCCCGCCTTGCATCAATACCGTGACATCCACTCTTCCACGCGCACAATGCTGTTGAATGGTCTTCCGAAATACTTCTTCCAAAAGGTTCAGCGATTTCGGCAGACGAATGGACATTTCGAGGAAACGATGGTTGACCGATTTCACTTCTACGGTGACCGTCCCATCGGACCACACTCCCTGTCGCCGACCAAATCCAGTCATGCTTTTAATCATTTCAACAGTTTTCCTTCCCACTCACAGACATCGAAAATCGGGCAGACCGCGCAGCGAGGCTTCCGCGCGAGACAGACATATCTCCCATGAAGCAGTATCCGTTGCGACACGTCCGTCCACTGGGCTTGCGGATAAAGGGATTGGAGGTCCCGCTCAATCTGTTCCGGATCGCTCGAGTGAGTCATGGCCAAGCGGTTGGCCACCCGTTTCACATGCGTATCAACCACGAGGGCCGGCTTTCCAAAAGCCGCTCCAAGGAGCACATTGGCGGTTTTTCGCCCGACGCCGGGAATCGAAGTGAGTTCTTCCATCGTCTCCGGCACCCGGCCGCCGAAACGCGTGGTGACGGCCTGTGCACAGCCGACTAAGTTCTTTGCCTTACTCTTATAAAAACCTGTCGATCTGATCAGTCCCTCAAGCTCAGTCGGTATCGCCTTGGCCATTGCCCGAGGCGTGGCATACCGCTTGAACAGCGCAGGCGTCACGTGATTGACTCGCACATCTGTGCATTGCGCGGAAAGGATTGTCGCAACCAACAGCTCCCATGGGGATCGGTATGCCAATTCCATCTTCGCCGTCGGCATGGCACGGCGCAGGTTCATGGCGATTTGCGCCGGACGGTCCGGTGCAGACGGTGGATTCGTGTGTTGAGCCTTCTTCACGGCGGCTGATTGTGCAGCGGTTACCGACGAGATGCAAGTGCCGGCGAATCGTCCTGCGGTACCATGCCGGAAACCCGATCTTCCGCGATCGGCAGAGCTCTGACGTGTGCCTCCAGTCTCGCCAGGAGAGGATGAAGCGTGGAGGGCTGGATGGCCGAAATCCCAATAGCGTCGTAACGCCGACAAAGCAATTCGACTTGCTGCGAAGGTACCTGATCACACTTATTGAACACGAGCAATCGCGGTATTGTCATCAACTGCAGCTCCTCGAGAATAGCAACGACGGCGGTGATCTGAACGTCGATGTCCGCAGCGCTGATATCGACAACGTGAAGCAGGAGATCTGCCTCTCGTAGTTCATCAAGTGTGGTCCGAAAGGCTCCGACCAATTCCTGTGGGAGATCACGGATAAACCCTACGGTGTCCGTGATAATGATTTCGCGATCCTCCGGGAACCGCAGGCGCCGGCTGGTCGTGTCGAGCGTTTCAAACAATCTGTTTTGAGCAGAAACCTGACTTTTCGTCAGCACATTGAGCAGCGTGGATTTACCCGCGTTCGTATACCCGACGAGAGAAACAACGGGAAGGCCATACCGGCCACGGCGGGACCGCCGTCGGTCTTGATGCCGCGTAAACTGCTCCAGTTCTCGCTCCAAATGCGTAATGCGGTCGCGTACCCGGCGTCGATCGGTTTCCAATTTTGTTTCCCCTGGCCCACGAGTGCCGATGCCACCTCCCGGACGAGACAGTTGCGTACCCTTTCCGGACAATCGTGGGAGCAGGTATCGCAATTGTGCCAGCTCCACTTGCACTTTGCCCTCACGACTGTGCGCTCGCCGAGCAAAGATGTCCAAAATCAGCTGTGTGCGGTCGATCACTTTGATATCGGTCATTTCCGAAATCGCTCGAAGTTGAGCCGGCGACAGTGTTTGATCGAAAATCACCATATCGGCGCCCCGATGCAGCGTCTGAATCAGCACGTCCTTCATCTTGCCACTGCCGAGAAGATACCGCTGATGCCCATCCGCGGTTCGTTGTGTCATGCGGTCGATCACCGCAACGTCGGCGGACGTGGCTAGCTCCGCCAGTTCAGCCAAATGTTCTTCTTGCTCCGTTCGACTCTTCACAGAGGCGCTGACCAGTATCGCTGATTCCTTGCCCTTTTCAACCGCGTGGTGCGCCCGGACCTGCTGAAGCTCAGCTTCGAGTTCGTCAATAAACTCGTCGAACCTCATGGTCAGGTTGTGGAAGGGGACAGCCTTGTGTACCTTGAACAATTGACCGGTCGAATTGGGCGGGAGCAAATGCGCCGTATAGAAATTGCCTAACCGGCCGTCGTCTTCGATGGAAAGGACCGCGACCAGGTCAAGCCGTAAGAATGCGAGATCGGTGAGCAGTTCCTGGTTTAACGGGTTGTCATGTAATTGCGTCCGAATGAACCGCAGACCACGAAGAGACCGAGTTCCCGCACGGAACAGAGTCAGGGTCGTGGAAGACAGAGTCAGCTCCGTTCCCACGATCACTTCTTGAACTTGGCCCCGTCGCGTCAGCAACACGCCGATCGGCCGGCGAAGCTCCAGAGTGAGTTGCGCCATAGCTTTGGCCAGTTCCGGTGAAATGAGTTTGTCACTGGGGACCCGTCGGCGGTAGAGTCGTTCGAGCGACGCCACTTGGCCGGCACGCAGACCTGTGAGATGACCACGAATATCAGTAATAGGTTGTCTCCCTTCTGTCGGGAAGAACCATGCGGCCTTCCCCATCGAGAACTACCGTGGAACCATCCATCGGGTTGATATCCAAATTCAAGGATGGTCCTTCTCCATCCATGAGCAACTGACGCCCGGCTGAAGCGATCATGGCGGCATTGTCGGTACAGTACCCGGCCGGCGGCAGCGACAGACGGATGTGTTCACGCGCCGCACGTTCGTGTAAGACGGCCCGTAATCGTGAGTTCGCCGAGACGCCTCCCACCACGGCGAGCGCACACAGGTTCGACTGCTTAAGAGCAGCGAAGGCTTTCGTGACTAACACCTGGACGATCGCTTCTTGATAGCCTGCCGCCAAGTCTGCGACCTGCCCAGGCCGCAGAGGAACAGCCATGTCACGCAACCGATAGAGCAAAGACGTCTTGAGGCCGCTGAAACTAAACTCAAGGCTGTTCTTTGCCTGGTGGAATCGAGGAAATCGTATGGCCTGTGGATCACCGGAACCTGCGACGCGATCAACAGCAGGTCCACCTGGGTAGCCTAGACCAAGCATCTGGGCCCCTTTATCGAACGCTTCACCGGCCGCATCGTCGCGAGTGCGTCCGAGCAGAGTGCACCGACCATCCGGATCACGGCGATAGAGATGAGTATGCCCGCCGGATACGACCAGGACGATGCAGGGCAGAGGAAACGTCTGATCGGCAAGCCATGCCGAAGCGATATGGCCCTGTAGATGATTGACCCCAATGATAGGAATGCCCAATCCATAGCTTAAGGCCTTGGCGTAATTGACCCCCACTAGGAGGGCGCCAGCGAGTCCGGGGCCCTGAGTGACGGCCACAGCAGCCAGATCAGTTTTCAAGACCTTGGCGGTTGCCAAGGCCTCTTTGACGACCATGTCTATGCTGCCAAGATGCGCGCGTGCCGCCAATTCAGGAACAACGCCCCCGAATCTTTCATGGACGGCCACTTGTGAAGAAACGACGTTGGAGAGCACGGCTCCTTCGCGATTGAGTACGGCTGCAGCCGTCTCGTCGCATGAAGACTCAATTCCGAGGATTGGCCCAGGGTTCCACCCGGTTTGACACCCAAGTCTTGGTTGATTGAGAGGGAGAGGCATCATGTTAGGGAAAAACCGAGAAAGAGCGACGAACAAAACGGCCTCTGCAGCGATCCGCCACAGAGGCCATTACATGATTCTTCGGACTTTATAACGCTCACGAAGGGTACTACACTCCAGCCATAGCCTCCTGCTCGATAAAGGTCGGAGCCCCATCCCGCAGAACCACTTTCACCTTGCGGCTCTCCTTGAAACGTCCTCTGATGAGCTCGTCCGAGAGTGGGTCGCCGATGGCGCGTTGGATCGCCCGCCGCATTGGTCTCGCCCCGTACAGCGGCTCATACCCTTCCTTAATGAGCCATTGCTTGACTTCGTCATCCACCTCAATCTCAATCCCCTTGTCCAATAAACGGAGGTTCAACTCACGGAGCAGAATATCCAAGATGCTATAGAGCTGTTCTTTATCGAGTTGATGGAAAATGACGATCTCATCGATTCGGTTCAAGAACTCAGGACTGAACGATTTCCGGAGCTCCCCGAGTACTTCCTCCTTTTTCCGACGGGCGGCTTCGCCTTCCGTGCTCTGGAAACCAAGAGACACGCCTTTTTGAATCATCTTGGTCCCGATATTGGACGTCATAATGACCACTGTATTCTTGAAATCGACTTTTCGCCCAAGACTATCGGTCAACACTCCGTCGTCCAACACTTGAAGCAGGACGTTGAACACATCGGGATGGGCCTTCTCGATCTCATCGAACAAGACAACGGAGTAAGGCCGACGGCGCACCTTTTCTGTCAACTGTCCGCCCTCTTCGTACCCCACATAACCGGGGGGTGCGCCGAAGAGACGAGAACTCGTAAATTTCTCCTGGTACTCGGACATATCGACACGAATCAGCGCATCCTCGCTGTTGAACAAAAACTCCGCCAGCGTCCTGGCCAGCTCTGTTTTTCCGACGCCTGTAGGTCCCAAGAAAATGAACGAGCCGATCGGTTTTCGGGCTTCTTTCAAGCCGGCACGAGACCGGCGGATGGCGCGGGCGACCGCCGAAATCGCCTCATTTTGACCCACCACCCGTTTGTGGAGGAACTCCTCCATCCGTAACAGCTTGTTGGACTCCTCCTCTTCCAATTTGAAGAGCGGAATACCGGTCATTTTTGAGACAACATAGGCGACGTCTTCCTTGCCAATCACCGGCTTGTTCTTTTCCTGACTCTTTTTCCACTCGCGCTTCGATTCGTCCAGCAACTTGCGCAACCGCTCCTCTTCCTCACGATGCCGAACAGCCTCCTCGAAATTCTGCATAGAGATGGAGAGCTCTTTCTCTCGAGCAACTTTCTTGAGCTCTTGCTCCATCGCTTTTAACTCGGAGGGCAACGCATAAGTCTGAAGCTTGGCGCGTGATCCGGTTTCGTCGATCAAATCGATCGCCTTGTCAGGCAGGAACCGGTCGGTGATATACCGGTCGGACAACTTCACGGCCTCGACGATCGCATCTTCCGTGATCTCGACTCCATGATGTTCTTCATATCGGTCCCGAAGCCCTTGAATGATACGCACCGTTTCGTCGAGATTCGGCGGTTGCACATGGATCGGCTGGAATCGACGTTTCAATGCCCCGTCTTTTTCAATGTGCTTGCGGTACTCATCCAAGGTCGTGGCCCCAATGCACTGAATCTCACCCCGCGAAAGCGCCGGCTTGAGCATATTCGAGGCATCGATAGACCCCTCGGCAGCTCCCGCCCCGACCAGCGTATGGAGTTCGTCGATGAAGATGATAATATTACCCGCCTGGACGATCTCCTTCATGACGACCTTGAGACGTTCTTCGAATTGCCCACGATACTTGGTGCCTGCCACGAGGGAGCCCAGATCGAGCGCAATGACTCGCCGAGAGAGCAAATTGTCGGGGACTTCTGACTGAACAATCCGCTGGGCCAGTCCTTCGACAATAGCGGTCTTTCCGACACCGGATTCGCCGATCAGCACGGGATTGTTTTTGCTTCTTCGGCTGAGAATCTGTAGCACGCGCTCTATCTCATCGGCCCGGCCGATCACCGGATCCAGTTGACCTTCTTGGGCCAACTGGGTCAAATCCCGGCCGAATTCGTCGAGAGCGGGAGTATTGCTCTTCCGGTCACGCTCACGTGGAGCGGACTTTCGCAAAAAGGTGACCGTCAACTGTCGGGCAGTCAACAGGTTCGCGCCTAAGCTCCGAAGAATCTTCCCCCCGATCCCTTCTTCTTCCCGGAGAAGCCCGAGGAGAAGGTGCTCACTCCCGATGTGATTATGGCCAAGGAGTCGGGCCTCCTCAACTCCGTATTCGATCACTTTCTTTACTCGTGGGCTGAAGGGGATCTCACCAAACGTCATAGTGGTCCCGCCGCCGGGCAGATTTCGCTCAATCTCCAGCCGAATCTGTTCGGTGGAAAGACCCATCTTTTTCAGGATCATAAGGGCGATACCATCGGACTCACGAAGTATGGCCAACACGAGATGTTCGGTCCCGAGATAATCGTTTTGGTGCCGTTCGGCCTCTTCCCGCGCAAGGATGATGATCTTTCGACCTTTGTCCGTGAATCGTTCGAACATCCTGCCTCCTTCTAGTGAGTGCGAATCATGGGCGCGTTCGAGCAAAACCGTTGAAAAATCTTGACCTAATTCTAACCACAGTATGCGTGAGAGTCAAGGTTGAGCGGAGAACAAGACAGCGGGACACAACGACATTCACCACAACCTCTCCGCCCATTTTTTCTTTTGTCTCTGAACCAACACGACGCGCGCCGCGCTTGGCTCTCCGTTGACATAAAAAGGAGCATCTCGATACAATCGCGCTCCGCTTTACGCCATCCATGGGTTTATTATTCGTGAAAAGTAAAAGTATCGGGATTTTGACCAAACCGAAGTTTCCCGAAGTCAAATCCACGCTGCTCGGAGTGGTGGGGTGGCTCCGTGCCCGCAACATCGATGTCCTTCTCGACACAACATCGGCAACGTTACTGAACGAACGGGGCGGAATTCCCAAGACCCAGCTGGCCGACAAAGCCGACGTTCTGTTGGTGCTTGGGGGAGACGGAACCATCCTGAATGCCGCTCGGCTGGCTTCGGAACGGAGCATTCCTATCCTCGGCGTCAACATGGGGGGTCTGGGCTTCCTAACCGAGGTCCGGTTAGACAATCTCTATCCCTCCCTAGAGCGAGTGTTCGCCAACGACTTTACCCTTGACGAGCGACTCATGCTGGCAACGCACGTTCATCGGCACGGGGAAACAGTTGCTCGCGGAGTTGTGCTGAACGACATCGTGATCAGCAAAGGGACGCTGGCCCGCATGATCGAACTCCAGATCGCTATCCAGGGACAATTCGTCACCAATCTACGCGGTGACGGTCTGATTATCGGGACACCGACCGGCTCTACCGCCTACTCTCTTTCTGCCGGAGGCCCCATCATGAACCCTGCTGTGCAGGCTCTGATCTTGACGCCGATCTGTCCACATACCCTGACCCATCGCCCTTTAATCGTCCCAGGAAATGTCACGATCGAAGTGACGTTGACGAGTAGGGATGACGGATCAATGGCCACTCTCGACGGGCAAGTCGGCGTCGCCATTACACAGGGCGATACGGCGGTGATTGAGGTTTCAGATCATCGGACCAGGTTGATCAGATTTCCTGAAAGCCACTACTACGAAGTGCTGAGGGAAAAACTGAAATGGGGACACGGATGAGGGAGCGCATAATTAACTGCCCGACACTCTCCCCTGTTCAATGTGTTTGAGCATATCCTGATTGGCCACAAACTTGAATTCCCCTATGCAGTCGGCTTTGCCAGCGAATGAACGCTCTGCCACATCGAGTGCCTGTAACCCGTTCACATTGACCGGCCGACTCTGCCGCTTCTTCAGAAGCACATGTAAATGATCGAGCACCGTTTTGATCTCTCCACCGCCGTGCTTGGTCGCGAGGTAGCGTTCGACGACCTCCGCGCACCAATCTCCGTCACGTTTCGCGACACCAACAAGGCCCTCGCTGGCTTTCCTGGCCCAACCGGCCAGAAACACACCATCCATGACCTTGCCGACGCTTTCGTCGTATGCCTGAAAGAGCGCATCATCGGGATCGTTACCTGTCTTGTTGGGGTTTGTCACAAACATGCCGTTCTTGTACGGTAAACCGACCGTTTCATCGACCTTATCGCCGACAGCGAACACAACAGCATCGCATGGAAACTCATACAACTGCTTCAAGCCTACGGCGACGGTATCCTCCCCCTTGGGATCCAGCCTGTTGTCTTCCATCTCAAGCCCACGAACTCGATTGTGGGTATCAACCAGAATACGCTTCGGCGACGCGAGGAACCGGAAGCCCATCTTCGTCTCGGATACTTTCGGCTCGCATTTCGTGAACTCGTCGGTGAATCCTTTCAAGACTTCATCGGGATTCTGCCCGACCTTGGCCATGCGGTCTTTGATGCGTTCAAACTCGCCTTTGATCCCGTCAAGATCCATATTGGCGCAGATGGTCCGGATTTCTTTTGGATTGTATTTACGCTCAACCGGACCCCGTCGTACAATCGCCGTGACCCGCTCCACCTTCTTGTAGCGAATCAACCAATGGGCAATGTCCACCATCACATCGCCTGCGCCGATGACCGCCACATGTTTTCCCACCTCAAATGGGCGGTCACCAAATCCCGGAAGCCGATTGAAGTGATAGACCACGTCTTTCGCGTGAAACACGCCTTGCGCCGAATCTCCCTCAACCCCAATGGCCTTGGTGCCTTGCGCGCCGATCGTGAACACGACCGCGCTCGCGCCCAGTCCCCGCACATCATCAACCGTGAGATCCTTCCCATTTCCGATCGAGACATTCCCCAAATAATGGACGTTCTTCTGTTGAAGAAGCTCCCAGTACTGTTTTTTAAGCCCGCCACGGAGTTTTAACTTTGAGGGGAATATCCCGTACTCGGCCAAGCCGCCGAATTTGATGTCGCGATTGAGGATGATGATTTCATGGCCTGTCTTCGAGAGCGAGCTCGCAACAGCCATACCGGCCGGTCCCGCTCCCGCCACAATAATCACATGCGCCTGAGATCCGCTCATACAGCATTCCTTAAGAAGTAAGTGATAGAAAAGCGTGGAATATCAATGGTTCGCGGAATGTAGCATAGCCGTTCCCGCACTGTCAAAAACTGTGATCGGATCGCACCGATAGCCGATCGGCTCGCTACTTGCGCGGGTATCCCCCGTCGACTACAATGCCGCTCTCTTCCACAAAGGAGGCTACCCTCTGACACGTCAACCTCTTCAATCGCAGGCTGCGCGCGAACCTCATCATGCCCACTAGTCAATCACTCTCTCCATCGTTAGCCGCAGCTCAGGCGCCTCTTGTACGCTACTACTCCGTCTGCAGGGGCGACAGCGCGCTTCCTTTGAAAAACTTGGGCATTGAAGAGGCGTTCATCGTACCTGACTTCGATCTCGCTGAGGAACTCATTGCCCGCGGGGTCGACAGCTCGCGCGTTGCTATCAGCGGTGAAGCGCAGGACCCGGGGTATTCTCAAGCGGCAGGAGGTAAACAGCTTGTACCTGCCTCACCGTTCGAATTCGACCAATCGATTCTCATTGTCCTTCCAACCTACAACGAACGTTCCAATCTTGAGGCACTTGTCACCGCGATCGGCCAATACCTGGTGGCTGATATTTTAATCGTTGATGATAATTCACCGGACGGCACCGGACAACTAGCCGATGAACTCAGTTGCCGATACAGACATGTACACGTGTTGCATCGGGCCAGGAAGGAAGGGCTCGGACCGGCCTATCTCGCGGGATTCGAATGGGCGTTGCACCGAAAGTATGATCGTATCATTGAGATGGATTGTGACTTCAGCCACGCTCCGTGGGATCTGCCTCGCCTTGTACACCGCAGCGGCACCGCCGATCTGGTAATCGGAAGCCGCTATGTGCCGGGCGGTGGGACGGAACACTGGAATGCACGCCGGCGATTGGTCTCTCGTTGCGGCAACACATATGTCAGTCTCTTCCTCGGCTCGAATATCCATGACTGGACAGGAGGATTCCGCTGCTATCGTCGCGAGCTCTTGGAAAAGATGAACCTCGAAACCGTGAGGGCAAAAGGATACATCTTCCAAGTCGAGCTGGCCTGGCGAGCCGTGCGACTGGGCGCCAACGTACATGAATTGCCCATCCGCTTCAGTGATCGCGTCCAAGGCCAGTCCAAACTCGGCTGGGCCTCGCTTATCGAGGGACTGACGGCAGTCCCGAAAATGTATTTTCGGAACTGACCCAGGCGAGAGCCGTCCCTCCACCCTTTCCACACTCTCCATGCTCTTGACCGTTCGACTTCGGCTGATGGGATGAGCCGGCGGTCAGCCACGCTGCTGTTAACAGACGGCCTGACTATGCAAGCAAGACTGTTTGAAAGAAACCGCCGGCTCAGCATGCTCAAGTTTGGTTAAATCGATGATCAGTTCGTCTTTCGCGTTGGCCAAAACCCCGTCAAGCAGGCTGCTCTTCACAGGAATAACGGCTTCAGCAGGCTGAAAGATCAGGTCGAAGCCTTTTGCTGCAGTTGGTCGCATGGGATAACGCCGATCGTAGATCATCCCATAGGCCGGAATACCGTAAATGATCCGCCAGTTTCCCAGCAGAATATGCATCTCAGTTCCGTGAACATACAGCCCGCCCGTCGTAATAATCCTCCTCGCGAATGTTTGCGGTTGGCTCAAGTAGAAGGTGACGCGTTCATTGTATTTCGCTTCCGCCAGCGCCTCCGATATCCGCGTAGACAGGAGAGCCAGTTCCTCATCGGTGAACGCCGGAACTAACGGGGATTCACCTTGTATCCAACGTTGCAGCGCAACCCGATGTTCCCGCACCTTCATGCCCGACAAAATCGCGCGTATTGTTTCCGGCTCCATCACGAAGGGATGAGTATGGTGACCCGGCGGCCATTCAGCGAGCACATCCGCGTCTTCCTCCAATCGGACGTAATTGACCGGATCCTCATACACGATCCGTGACGGCACATGAGGAGTAGCGCAACCGAGGAGGACGAGAACTGAGGCCACAATTACCGCGGCGGACCGCCATGCCGACTCAACCTGCATGACACACTACCCTTCGCTCACTATCACGGTCATCTCTGCGCGCTCCAACGGATTGTCTCGCCCATCGCGTTTCATATTGACGATCTTGTCGGCCACATCCATGCCGCTGACAACTTCCCCGAACACCGTATATTGCCAATCGAGGAAATTGGCGTCCGCGACGCAGATAAAGAACTGAGAACCGGCACTATCCGGATCATTCGCCCGGGCCATTGAGACAATGCCCCGCTTATGAGGCTTACTGTTGAATTCAGCCTTCACCTTATACCCTGGTCCACCCATTCCATGTGACGACCGGTCGGACCCTTTGCTATTAGGATCTCCTCCTTGGATCATGAAACCGGGAATGACGCGGTGAAACGTCGTCCCATTGTAGAACCCTTCTTTGGAGAGCTTAATAAAGTTGCTGACATGACCGGGCGCCACGTCCGGGAAAAATCTGAGAATGATTTCTCCCATCGGTTGCCCCTTACTCGTCACGGCTATTGTTGCTCGTGTCTTCTCGTTGATATCCGACATTGCGTGCATCCTTTCAGTGATCATCGAAAGAGAAAGGGCGGCGGCGCCATCCCTGCTTCCAATCCTTGGTTGACAGCCACCCAGGTGTGACCGTCATCGCTTCGAAACACTCCCGCGCTCGTCCCCGCATAGAGACCTTTGTCTCCGGTCCCGATCAACACCTGAACCGCGAGGTTGGTCAGCCCTTTATTCACAGGAATCCATTGCTTGCCCTTGTCCACCGTTTTAAAAATCCCGTTCCCGGTCGCCACGACCAATCCCTGGTCGCTGAACACGATACCCCGGATAGAGTCGTTGGGCAGCGCCCGGCTGATCGGTCGCCAGGTTAGCCCACCGTCGGCACTACGAAAGACTCCGCCATCGAAGGTGCCTGCAAAAATGCTCTGGTCTTGATCGATGACCAATACGCGAATGAAGTTTTCGATCATCCCTTCATGATCCTTCAATCCATGTCGCAACCGCACCCAACCGGATGAGCGAGGGCTGAACCGAAAGACGCCTTTCCCGGAAGTCCCGGCAAACAACGTTCCGTCGGTCGAACGAGCCAGTGCATGAACCAAAATATCATCCAGCCCCGCAGTCACGGGCGTCCAGTAATTTTCAGAGTCATTCAGCCGATACACGCCATCGCCTGTCCCGGCATACAGTTCATGATCGACCGCCATCAGGGCTTTGACTTCAAGCCGCTTGAGACCTCCGTTGATCGGATGCCACGTGTTCCCTTCATCACGCGAGCGAAACACCCCGCCACGAAATGTGCCGGCATAGACTGCACCGTCTTTCGCTGAGGCCAGACTTAAAATAAACGGATCAGTGACTCCCCCTCCGACCGGAATCCAGGTGGCACCTCGGTCCATGGTACGAAAAATCCCATGTCCGAATGATCCGGCATAGATCGCACCGTTTCCGGCCATCACAAGGGCCTGCACGCTGGCCACGGATTGTTCGAACGGCCCCGACGTCGCCAACGGTTCCGAGGTCATCCGCGACGACGATATCGGCGAGAGATCGGAAGACCCGACGCTCTCTCCAGAGGCCAAGCCGAGAACACTACCCCACATCAGTATCGCAGACATGACGACTCGTATCCGCTTGGCATTCACGGTCTGAGGTGTCATCGGACCCTCGTTCCGGCAGTATTGATCGGCAAATCCGGATCAATCGGCAAATCGATTCCACTTTGGTCCTGGCTCCGGCCGAACAAGCGGGCGCCGAGAATTCCGATCTCATACAGCACCATCAACGGAACCGCCATCAGGAGCATGGTAAAGAGCGTCGCGTCAGGAGTGACGATGGCGGAGACGATGAGACACAACAGGATGGCATGTTTCCGATACCGCACAAACGTGTGCGCCGATGCCATTCCGATCATCGCCGCCAGACTCATCACCAATGGCAATTCGAACGCGCAGCCGAAGATGAGCAGGAATTTCACGTTGAAATCAATGTATGTCCCGACACTCAACTGTGGCGTGATATCTCGGTCGAGTCCGAAATTCACGAACAGATCGATCACCAGCGGCAGAATGACCACATTGCAGAATACCAGTCCCAGTGCGAAGAGACTTCCGGCCACACAAAACAGGGGAATCGCCCAACGTTGTTCTTTCGCCAACAACGCCGGCTCGATGAACTTCCAGCACTGGTAGAAGATGACGGGGAGGCTGAGAATGACGGCCGCGAGCAACGAGACCTTGATCGAGGCGAACAGCGCCTCCGTGGGTCCATAAAACGCGAGCTGGTTCGGGAACGGTTTATTCAGCCAAGCGATCATCTCGGCTGAAAAAGAGAACGTCACAATCAACGAACCCAAAAGGGTTGCGCCGATGATGACCAATCGTCGCTTGACGGTTGCGATATGGACGACAAGCGGATTGACAACCTGTTCCATAACGACAGATTCAGCTACGCGGATGGCCGGCAGGCGGCCGGCCTCTCATTGGGTGGGCTGCAGCCCTTGTTCGCGATAGTGGCGAATAAGTTCGGCGAGTTTGTCTTTCTTCGCCAGTTTTTCTTTTTGCATCCGTTTTTTCTCGACCTCTTCGGTCGGCGTCAGGACATGGCGTCTCTGCAGCTCATTCAGTTCAAGATCCAGGCGATGGTGGGACTCTTCCAGTTCCCGGAATTCGGTGTTGGAGTGGCGAAGCTGTTCGACAATCGCGTCTTCCGTCAACATGCGACACCTCCTGGTTAGGTTGAGTCTGTTTAGACTGATTCACCTCCACCGGCTGACGCACGGTTTCGACGTTGGCCACCGTGCATCACAAGCGGGCTCATTTCCATGAGTACTGCGTCTTCAATGGGATTGGTATAGTACTGAGGGCGTGTGCTGATCTGCGCGAACCCCATACGAGCATAGAGCGCGCGCGCCGGTTCGTTCGAAGCTCTAACTTCGAGCACCGCCCGAGTGGCCCCTTGCTCCAGACCCAGGCGGATGGCTTCAGCCGCAAGAGCACGTCCGACCCCTTGCCTCCGCATGGTTGCTCTGACGGCTAAATTCATCAGTCGAAGCTCTTCAAACACGATCCAGAAACAATGGTACCCGATGATGCTGACTCTGGCCAGCGCCTCCGCGCTTCCACCATGCACCGCAACGAAAAAATGTGCGAACTGGTTTCCGGTCAATTCTGCTTCCAGCATTTTGCGCGTCCAGGGGGACGAGAAGCAAGCCTCTTCCAACGAGAGGATGTCCGACAACATATCCGGCGTCGCCGGGAGAATGTCAAACTCAGAAAGAGTCTCGTTTCTCATACCTCACGTCCTACTTCTACCGCCGTGGACCTCTAGCCAATCGTTCAGCAACTTTCTTCTCGATGCGCTTCTGCCGTCGTACGACCGGTGACACTCCCCCCGACCGTTCATACTGTATTTCCGCTTTGACTCTCTGAACATAGAGTGGCGCAACCACATCGTCCGCGATCTCGCCTCGTCGAAGCCGTTCTATTCCGAGCAACGCCACTGGCACGGCCAAAGGTTTAAAGACGTCTACAGATCCTACCGTCACGGTCACAGACGCGGGCAATGCCGCCCGAATCTCGGACTCCATCGAGGACCATCCGGCTCCAAACACCAGCGTGCGCTCGGTGAGGCTCTGCGCCAAGGCTCTTGGACTCCCGACTTGTTCACCCAACACGCGATTCAATCGCCCATCCTGCGTCCAGCGAAAAATTGCCCAGTACACCTCTTCTCGACGACTGATCAACACCGGACACACCGGAGTCGTTGCCGTTCCTGCATTCCACGCCATTGCTTCCAAGGTCGGGACCAGTGCCAATGGACGTCCACTTGCAGCCCGCAGTCCTAGGCACGTCGCAAGACCTACACGGATACCCGTAAACGAGCCAGGCCCGATCGAACACGCGAGGCCGCCGATGTCACGAAGTTGTAATTCGGATTGAGCGAGGAGTCGATCGATTGTGGGCAAAAGCAGAGATCCGTGGGCGCCGCCGGCTTCTTGCTCATGCTTTGCCAGGACGAGGTCGTCTTTGAGGATCGCTACACTCTGCCAGGTCGTGGCCGTTTCAACCGCGAGAATGTTCATCGCCGATTATGAAATCTGTCCCAGGTCTTCCGCTTTGATCGCTTGATTCTGATGCATCTCATGGAAAATGACCTGTACGGTGCCTTGCCCTCGGCCGTCCTCAAGAGAAATTTTGAACGGACGGAGCGTTCGGACATCCTGATCGCCGGCTGCTTCTGCTGGAACAGGCCCCACCTCATTCAGTGACCTAAAATCGTCGTACTGAATCGTCGCTTCCACCTCTCCGTTAGAGCCCAGCCGATCTT